>Ga0102924_1001709_pt1 | contig 24949 bp, 26 predicted proteins | sample PaiPotPPM11metaG_FD_80116 | JGI IMG/M metagenome (GOLD analysis project Ga0102924, IMG submission 80116) | Iron sulfur acid spring bacterial and archeal communities from Banff, Canada, to study Microbial Dark Matter (Phase II) - Paint Pots PPM... ... | reverse complement strand
GCCAGCTACGAGCCAACTGGACTGGCTCATTTCAATCACCGCAATGAGCGCGTTATGCTGGTCGAACGGGATCAGAGATCGGCTGAGGTCGTTTCGCTGCGACATGGGGTGCACTCCATCGGTTGGTTTCAGCGCCGACGGTTGCTACAACACCTTCGTCGCCGCCCCATAGCATCTGAACACCACGCATCGGCGGCGAAGCTCCGAGGCGGCGGGCGCATTCTAAACCACGGCTAAACCAGGGCTTGAAGACCATGTGCATTTTCAGCTTGACCACCGGCATGTGGCTCGCTTCGTGCACCGCAGGCACGGTGCAGCGCTTGAGGAACTCGGCGGGGCGCAGCCCGCTCAGGCGCAGAATGTCGTAGGGCGTGAGCGTCACGTCGGCGCCGTGGCAGCAAGCATTCCAGCAGGACACGCCGCGATGGCAACGATATCGCTCGGCTTGAGCTGCACCGGATGCACCGGGCTCGGCAAAACGTTAGGGGCCCCCTTCTCGCGGAGGCAGGATGGAATCGCATGTCGATGCCGATAGCCCTGCTCCGACAATCCGTGTTTCGGTGGCAAAGCCCCAAACCGGATCAAACCGGTGGACTTGATAGACCGGACGTATGCTCATTTGAGCCGGATACGCACCTTTGCGCAGTGTCGTCGCGATGCACGGCATCACTGTCGCCGGGATGCTCGCGACATGACCCGCAGCAGCACGGTGAACATGGCCACTGAAAACGGCGACGACCCGCCCGGAGTGCTGCAAAGCTCGGCGCAGCCTCGCCATTATCTCCGGTGTTTCGAAGTGGAGCGGGTCCGGCCCCACCGTAACTTCAAACGGCGGATGGTGCGTGAAAACCGCAATAGGCTTGGTGGTCTCGGCATCGATCAGGTCTATCAAACGCGCGACCCGCTCGGGGCAAAAGTCACCCTTGTTGCTGCCTGAACTCAGGGTATCCAGCGCAATCAGTCTTACCGGGTAGTCGTCAATCGCATAGTCGATAAAGCCGGAATCAGGCGCAAGATATCCGCATGCCGAAAAGGCCTCGTGCAAATTCGCCCTGTTATCCTTATTGCCGGCCAGAACATATACCGGCGCACGCGCCTTCGCGAGTGTGGCCACTGCCTGAGCGTATTCGTCTTGCCGTCCGTTATGAACGATATCCCCGGTGTGAACGATCACATCGGGGGCCGGATCGAGTGCGTTTATGTCCGCGACCGTAAGTGCGAAATCCCGTATTCTCTGATCCGCGTCGGGTGTATCCAGGGCTATATGGGTATCGGAGATTTGCGCGATGATCACGATGCCCGACCCAAACCTGCCGATCGCAGACCTGCGTAATACTCCTTGAGGATCGCCACCACTTCCGGCCGGCTGAACTCTGGCGGTATATCCGCATCGGTGGAGAGCATTTCACGCTGCTGCGTGCCGGAGATCGAAATGTGATGCTCCGGATCGTGGGGACAGGTCTTCGCCGTCGCCATTCCGTAACACTTCCGGCAGTAAAAAGTGACGCCGATCTTCAGCGGCTTGGTATGAAGTGCGCCGTCCCACAGTTGATCGAAGATGTGATGCGCATCGAAGGGACCATAGTAGTCGCCGACGCCGGCATGGTCGCGCCCGACGATCAGGTGCGAGCAGCCGAAGTTCTGGCGAATGAGGGCATGAAGCAACGCCTCGCGCGGACCCGCATAGCGCATCTCGATTGGATAGCCCGCCTGAATTACTGTTCCGGGGCGGAAATAATTGTCGATCATCGCCTGGATTGCTCGGGTGCGAACATCGGCTGGAATGTCGCCTGCTTTCAATTTCCCAAACACCTGATGGATGAAAACACCATCTGATACCTCCACCGCGATTTTCACCAGGTGCTCGTGGCTACGGTGCATGGGATTTCGGGTTTGGAAGGCAGCGACACTCGACCAGCCCCGCTCAAGAAACATGGCCCGCGACGCGGCAGGGCGGATATAGAGGTCCGGGTATTTGGCAGGATACTCGCCTTCGCTCAGCACCATGACGGGGCCGGCCAAGTTGACATCCCCCTGATCCAGTACCTTCGCTACGCCTGGATGCTTCGGATCGGCGGTGCGATAGACATGCTCGGCCTCTAGGTGCTTATCGATTGAATATTTCTCGTGAACCTCCATGACGGCGACTATTTCACCCGTCTCCGCGTCGATGAGCGTGACCTCCTCTTCGGCACGGATGCTATCGGCAAGTTCTTTGTTTACGGAAAGTGTGATCGGGATCGGCCAGAAGACGCCGCTGGTCAGTTTCATATCCAGGCACGAACCGCGCCAGTCGTCATGCCCCATAAATCCATCGAGCGGCGTATAGGCCCCCATTGCCAGCATGAACACGTCGGAGACCGCACGTGAGTCGAGAGGAATCTTACTGAGTTTCTCCGCCCGCTTGCGTTCCTCGGCCCGCTCCGTCTCCGCCAGCAGCAGCGGCTTAACTGTCTGCGAGCCGTGCGGCGGTACGAGTTGCGGCATTGCGCTTCCTTCGTGAAATCAAACTGTCTCGGACAGGATGAGCTTTGCAGACTGCACCGGGTGGCGGGGCTTGGCGCTCATGAAAGAAATGCTCCAGCACGCAGGATCCTGGAGACGCAGCGCTCTTAGCAGCCGAGCGATCAGTCTACGATATGATATACTGGAGCCTTCTCCATCTCCCACTTCCCGGAATCCCGGTCGTAGCGGGATAAGGTGAAGCAATGCCAATCCTTATCGTCCAGCTTCGGATGATCGGCCCGGTAGTAATACCCCGGCCACCGCGTTTCCGTCCGGAACAAGGTGTGCTGCGTCACGCTTTCCGAGGCCAAGACCCGGTGCTGAAGCTCCCACGCCCGCTGAAGCTGGTGAAGGTCTTCGGCCCCGAGATAGGCGAGATCTTCCTTCAGCATGGTCAGCAACTCGATTCCGCGAGTGAGTAGCGGTTCGTTGGTCGTGTAGAGGGCGCCGATGCCGCCGACATACTCGTCCATGATCTTCTCGAGACGTTGAAGTCCATGAAGCGGCAAGAGATAGCTCGGCGAAACGGTCCCGGCGACGATCTCGTTGCGGCCGACTGCGTAGTTTTCCAGGGGCTTGTAGACGGTTTTCTTGAGGTCTTCGTACTCCGCCTCGCTGACCTGAGGCTGCTCTTTACCCAAATCATTCACGTACTTGACCGCGGCCTTGCCGGCGATCCGGCCTTCCGTGAAGGATCCCGACGAGAATTTGTGGGCGGTGCCGCCGATGGTGTCGCCGGCGCCGAACAGTCCGTCGACGGTCATCATCCGGTTGTAGCCCCACTGGTATTCCGCGGGTGCATAGTCCTCCGGACCGCTCGCCCAGGCGCCTGAACAGGTCGCGTGAGAACCCATGACGTAAGGCTCGGACGTGGTCAGCTCGGGATTTATTTCCTTGGGATCAATGTTTTGCGACGCCCAGACGACTGCCTGGCCGATCGTCATGCCAAGGAAGTTCTCCCAGCCGACTGTCTCTTTGTGCGGATCCTGGAAGGCCTCCTTCGTCACCATGCGGATCGGGCCCCTGCCGGCCTTGACCTCCTCAAGCAGGGCGTGATTGCGCAGGCAGGTCGGCACCGGGTGATGATTAACGTAATCGCCGACCATCTGCTCGATAGAATCGCGCCAGAAGGCCTCGTAATCCTGCCCATAGGCGTTTTGGGTGTAGGTCTTGAGATGAAGGAAGTAGGCGCCGACCGGACCATAGCCATCCTTGAATCGGGTGAGGACAATCCGGTTCTCCATCTGCGTCATCTTGGCGCCGACTTGGATCGGCAGCGCGTAGGCAGAGGCGCTGCTCCAGGGCGCATACCATGTTCGCCCCATGCCTTCACCGACCGCGCGGGGCTTGAAAATATGCGATGCGCCACCGGCGGCCACGATGACCGCCTTGGCGCGGAACACGTAGAAGTTCCCGTTCCGGACGTTAAAGCCGACGGCCCCGGCGACCCTGTTTGGCCGCGTCTTGTCCATCAGCAGGTGGGTCACCATGATCCGGTTGTATACTTCGGTGGCGGCTTTGCGCGCGGCCTCGGCGACGATCGGCTTGTAGCTCTCGCCGTGGATCATAATCTGCCATTTGCCTTCGCGCAGGTACCTCCCGGTTTTCGGATCCCTCATGATGGGGAGGCCCCACTCCTCGAACTTGTGCACCGTGGAGTCGACATGCCGAGCGATATCGTAGCCCAGATCCTCCCGCACCAGACCCATGAGGTCATTGCGTGCGTAGCGGACATGGTCTTCGGGCTGGTTCTCGTTCCACTGCATGCCCATGTAACAGTTGATCGCATACAAGCCTTGTGCGACCGCGCCGCTACGCTCGATGTTCGCTTTCTCGACGCAGACAATCTTCAGGTCACGCCCCCAGTACCTGGATTCGTACGTGGCCCCGCACCCGCCCATGCCGCCACCGATGACGAGGATATCCGAATCTACGAACACGGTCTTTCGGCGGCGCATTACACCAATCCTTGCTTGAGTTGATCCGGAGAGAGCGCCGGCAGCGCATCGATCTTGAGTGCCTCAGGTTCGTGCGCGAGTTGCTGGGAATTCAACGCATCCACGGTGGGCGCCTCGTAATCAGCCGGAGACTTGATCGATCCCCATGGCGTGGTCCTGATCGGGGAAACGAAATCCTTTTCGCGGCCATCACGGAACTTGACCTTCCACGAAATGGTTGCCTTCTCTTCTTCCCGCAGAACCCTGACGCTGTGGCCGAGCGGCGCGAAGTCCGCATAGCCCCGGACGTCGATCGCATGCTGCGGACATGCCTTCACACAGGCGTAGCATTCCCAACAGAAATTGGGCTCGATGTTAAAGGCACGGCGGTAGGTGGTATCGATGTGCATGATGTCAGACGGGCAGATATCGACGCAGTATCCGCAGCCGTCGCAGCGCGTCATGTAAACGAAGGTCGGCATGATGTTCCCTTATCTCCTGTAGCGAAGACCGGTGTGGCGCCGATCAATAATGTCGGGAATGCTTAAGAACGCTCCCGTAAACCTCGGGCGCGTCGGCGGGAGCCGGCAGGTTGCTCCGCGTGCCGTTTGCTTCGGCTACTCTTTTCTGCAGCGCCGCAGCGGGCTTGAAGAACATATGAGAGAATTTGGACCACGGAATTGATCCGAATAGCACCGTGGTGGCGAGGAGATACAGAGCCAGGAACACGGTGGTCCAAGCGGTGTGACCCGTCGTCTGCAGGTACGCCCACACCAAGCCAAAGGTCACGCTCAAGACAAGTGCCACGATAAACAAGTCAGCACGCACAAAACGGAACGGTGAATTGCCCTCTGCGGCAACGTCGACCCGGATGAAAAACCAGAACCAGTAGCCGCCGAGGCAAACCATCAACGCCCCGATGTACCACAATGTCGGTAGATTGGCGGGCGCAGGCGTGGCGGGCGTTGGGTACGCGAAAACCATGATGGCGGTGGTGACGACGTAAATCACAAAGCCGTACATTGTCAGGAGATGGGCAATTCTGCGCCGCATGTTGCAGAATTCACCCGAGGTCATGACATCGACCACGGCGGTCTGGACCGCTATGGACACCATCTCTCCGCCGCCAACCTGCCGCTTCGCTTTTTTCTTGGAATTCCGCCAGTTGTCGAAGAAGTACTTGGCGCTCATTTTATGGAGGATGTCGAACAGCGTGCCAGCCGCGACCAGGAGGGCCATGACGACGACATATGTCTGCATGGCGACGGGCGGCACGGAAGCCGAAAGTTCGGCGAACGGATTGCTGGTGAACATTGGCCGACGTTTCCCCCAATGAGCCCTACTGTTGAGCGTCACGATAGCCGACATGACGCCCAGTTGCAATAATTTGAATGTGTTTATCTATGCCCGCAGCCGCCGACGTTGCGCGATCGTCCGATATCGCGGTGACGGCAAGCGCAAAGCAAAACCGACCGCCGGCGTGACGCAAATGTTCATTGGCGCAAACGTTCATTCACGCAAGCGAACGTTTCGTTCGATAAATTTTCTTCTTTGGAACAAGCGCGGCGAATGCGGTCGATGCCAACTCGTCTCGTCAGCAACGCCATGCCATGGTAGCTTTTCCGTAGACGACGAAATGCACCATGCCGATTTTCTCGACGTTAAACGTCGACTTCGTCTGAACGACAGGCATAGGCGAAATAAAATAAGGGAGAGTCGCCATGAGGATCGATGAGTTTCTCAAGCGCACGCATCAGCGGCTGGTGACGTGTATGCCGGACGATACTTTGGAGGCGGCCGCGAAGCTCCTGCACGCGCACAGCATTGGCGCGATGCCCGTCTGCAAACTGGGCGTTCAGATGGTCGGCATCATCTCTGAGCGCGATCTCGTGCGCGCATTAGCAACGACCGAGTGGGGCGAGCTGCAGCATATGTGCGTGCGCGACATCATGACGACACGGGTGCTCAGTTGCGGCCCCGACGACACGATGCAGGCCGCCCGAGAACTGATGCGCAGAAACCACTTCCGCCATGTGCCGGTGGTCGAGGCCGGACGGGTGCTGGGCATGCTGTCAATACGCGATTCGCTGGCGTTGCGGCTGCAGGAATCCGAGGAGGAGATCAACGTTCTTCGCGACGTCGTGATCGCAGCGCGGCACCGTTGATCGGGCGCACCCTCGTTCATGTCCGTTTGCGCGCTCGTACTGGTGAAGCTTACCGCCTATTCTTGAGGCATGACGCTTGAGCAGCTTCGTATTTTTATCGCAGTCGCCGAGAGCGAGCACGTCACCCGCGCCGCCGAAGCGTTGCGGCTGACCCAATCGGCCGTCAGTGCCGCCATCGGCGCACTTGAGCGCCGTTACGGCGTTGCTCTGTTTGACCGAGTCGGCCGCCGCATCGAATTGAACGCCGAGGGTCGGCTGTTCCTGAGCGAAGCCCGCGCGGTTCTGGCCCGCGCGGCCGCCGCCGAACTCGCACTATCCGAAATGAGCGACCTTAAACGCGGCACACTTAGCGTTCACGCCAGCCAGACCATTGCCAGCTATTGGCTGCCGCCGCGCATTGTCGCCTTCCGGCGCGCCTATCCGCAGATCGAAGTCAGGCTCGCGGTCGGCAACACTGCACAAGCGGCGAAAGCCGTGATCGAGGGCACCGCCGAACTCGCCTTCGTCGAAGGCCACGTCGGCGATCCCGCTCTCCAGCAAAGCCCGATAGATCATGACCGGTTGGTGATCGTTGTCGCCTCCGGCCATCCATGGGCCCGCAGAAAACGCCTGGCCGATCGGGACATTATTGAGGGCGAGTGGGTGCTGCGTGAGCCGGGTTCCGGCACGCGCTCGGAGTTCGAGGCGGCGCTCGTCACAAAGGGCGTGTCGCCGGAAGCGCTGAAGATAGTCCTCGAACTACCCACGAACGAGGCGGTGCGCTCCGCCGTGGAAGCAAGCAGTGGCGTAACCGCGATCTCGGAACTCGTCGTGGAAGCTGCGCTCCGCGCGGGCACGCTTGTTGCATTGAATTTCGAATTGCCGGCTCGCCCCTTCCTCGTTGCACGTCACCGCGAGCGGTACCATTCTAAAGCGGCGCAGGTATTCCTGGAGATTGTCGGCAAATTTGCGACGCCGCAGCCCGCGCATGTCGCCCATGGCGAGTGAGGGACGGCCTCAGCCGCGGGGCATGAAATGAGCTTAAGCATCGTGCGCTCGCCCGCGTGCAACCGGCCTATCATCGCACTGCTACTGACGGACGGACGGAGGTACAGTTTAGGCCTTCACCACCAGCACGGCACACCTGGCCTTGCCGATAACGCGCTCGGAGACACTGCCAAGCAATACCTTGCCAAAGCCCGTGCGGCCGTGGGTGCCCACCACGATGAGGTCGGCGCCTTTCTTCTCGGCCAGCTTGATGATCACGTCGTCGGCCTCGCCGGGCAGCACCACCCCTTCGACCTCGAGCCCGTCCCGCCTGAGTTGCGCTGTCGTGCGTTCGACGGCTTCGCGCCCTTCCTGCTGCCGCGGTTCGCTGTGGCTGGGGACTAGCGCGGAAACGACGGTAATCGGCGCCACGCAACAGTGGGCGATCTTGACAGCAGACACGGCGGCGGCGTCGGCGAAGCGCGAACCATCGGTGCCAAGCACGATGCGGTTATGCCACATGGCGGCACCTATCGGCACTGAAAGCACGCTGCATGTTGCCGTACCGATCACCCTGAGGGTCGCGTCGCCGACCATCATGCGCGCCAAGCCGCGCCGCCCCTGCTGGCCCATGACGATGAGATCGGCGTTGATCTCGTCCGCGGCCGCCACGATTTCGACATCCGGGCGGTCGCCTAGCCGCATCAACATCGTGGAGCCGACGCCTTGGCGGGCCGCTTCGGCGATAATAGACTCGACGTGCGCCTTGACGTCCTCGGATGCCTTCTCGACTAGCTCGGGCGCGAGCGCTTCGTATTCCGGATTGGTCAGCACCATGCTGAAGGGATACAGGTGCGCCCCGCTCTTCACACACATGGCGATGGCCACCTTCACAGCGTCGGCGCTGAAGGAGGAGCCGTCTGTGGCGACGAGAATCTTCTCGAAGCGCGCTAGCGGTGAGAGTTGCATCGGTTGCGGCGTCGTCATCGCGTCGAGTCCCTCTGCTTACTCCAGTGTTGACTAAAGCTTAGCGCTAATGGCCGCCGGCCAGAAGCCCGGAGGCAGCAAACGACAACACGATCACCTCAAGCATCAGCATCGCGCCTGACACAAAATCCTTGCGTTGCAACGAGAACGGCAAGACGCGCAGATAACACGCGATCGTCAAACCGGATAGAAAGGCGATGCCGAAGAAGTTCATATAATCGCCGTAACCGATCAAGGCGAGCCAGTTCCAACCGGTGCCCACCCCTACCAGATTCGAATATTGGTCGGCCGCCATCGACCAGTATGCGGGTAACTCGGACAAGGGAATCTTGGCCGGGCTGACCCCAAACACGTAAAGGATGAAAGTGCCCGCCAAGAGATAACGTGCTATCGTGGTTCCGATATCGAGCAAATCCGCGTAGGCGAGCTGCTCGGGCGTTGCGTACTTCAGTCGCTGGCTCCTCGAGCGCATCGCTTGCTGCCGGCGCAGCCGCGCACGCGCGCGCAGGCGAGTTGTCACCTGCTTCCACGCACTTCGCAGGCCACCGCCGTTTACTCCAGTCGTGCTTTTCGCTGCTCCGTCGTCCCGATATTCCCGCATCACACACCGAGACCCCTGAGCAAGGCGCGAACGCCAGCCAGCAGCAGAAGAACGATGACGAGCTTGCGGATCACCGCCACGTTGGTGCGCGAGAGCAGCCCCACTCCGATGGTCGATCCCAACATCATGCCGAGGATCGAAGGTACGGCAATAATGGCCAGCATGGCGCCATGGTTCAGGTAGACCCATGCAGCCGCGCTGTTCGCGATCGACAATATGACGGTGCTCGTCCCGATGGAGACCTTGAGCGGCACGCCCATTACCAGATTGAGCGCCGGAACATTGGCCCAGCCCGCGCCGATCCCAAACATGCCGCCCAGAACGCCGATAAGGGCGAACAGCGCGAGGCCCTGTGGTGTGCGATGCACCTTCCACTCTATGTCCCGACCGCTGAACGGGTCGTGGTAGACGCCGTGCATCCGCAGCGCCGTCGACAATGCATCGGCCCTCGCGACCTCAGGATTATCGGATTTGCGGGCGATGGCCATCAGCCCAACGACGCCCAGGATCATGGTACCAAGCGCAAGTTGAACGATGTTGTGCGGCAAGATCAAGCCAATCATCGCGCCAACGATCGCTGCGGCGGAAGCGGTCAGGGCGGGCGGCATCGCCAGTTGAAGATTGGCCATTCCGCCGCGCAGCAGGGTGGGGCCCGCGGCCAGAGCGCCGGCGAGCGCGATCAAGAGGCCGGTTCCCCGCACGAAATCCAGATGGAAAGGAAACAAGCCGCTGACGATTGGCACAAACAGAACGCCGCCGCCCACGCCGGCTACGACGGCAACCACTCCGAGCACAAAAGTCACGACGAACAGCGCCAGCACCCATGCCCACCAGGGCAAGGCGCTTGCCGTCGTGGTCGCGGATTCCGCTATTGCGGATTCGCTCGCCAGCACCATGGCCACGAGGGCCAGAATAACTAAAGAGATCGAGAGCCGCATGGACTCCCCACTTGGACCGGCATCAGTTTGTTCTCAGCCAGCGCTCGCAGTACTCGGCCCGCCAACCCAACCATCACGGCGGTGCGTTAAGGAGCGATTACTGCAGGCTGGCCGGACGTTTGAGAGCGCGAGTCTTAGCTAATCGGCAGGGCTTTGGCATCGGAAACATATGCACGAATTGCTATATGGTGTCCATCGCAGACGAGGCGAGACGGTATCCAAAATGCAAAGTCCTTAATTCTGATCGGACACGCGGATCGCGTGATGTTGCTTGGTTTGCAGTAGGCGCGGCCGAGGCAATCACTCAATTTTGGAAAGCCGGCGACCATCGAGGCCGCGCCGCATCTGGCTGGTAACATGCCTCACCCGGACGCCGGAGGCGTCGGGTGAGAGCGCGCTAGCTAATTACGCATTCTCGGGCCTAATCGACTGGAAGATCGCGCTCCTGTTCATTGTCGGCGGAATAGGTGGCGGTATTCTGGGCATCTGCACTGCAATACTCCTGGTGACCGAACGGCACGCGCTTAGTTTTGTTTTTGCGGCAGTCGTTTTCGCCGTCGCCATCTATATGCTGGCGCGCGCCGGCTTTCTGTCCTGGCGATAAATGCGATAAGGCGATGCCGCGTGGCGCGCCACGTGCCCGCTATTCACGGATATGTCAGCCAGCGGCGGTCGCGCCACGTTGGCGGAGTGCCATTTCGACGACCTGGCGGAATTCGCTGGCACTCAGACTCAGGAAGTCGGCTGAGGTGTGAGCGAAGAAAGTTTCAACCGCTTGCCCCACCTCGGCAACGTCAACGCCGCGCAGGGACGCCTCGAGATTAAACACGACGCGGGGAGGCGTGATGAAGAAATCCCCGGTAATCAGCGCTTCGCGGATGCGGTCGCGGTGCGGGCCTTCCAGGCGGATATCGGCGCGTACGGTGCCGCCGCGGCTGGTCAGCGAGGCGCTGACCATCGCATCGTCCGCCGGCGGCGCGTCGAGCATAGTGACATAGGCGTCTGTGCCGATCTCCTCGCGAAACGCCCGCTCAGACAGCTCTTCCTCATAAGCCGTGATCGCTCCCCATTGCGGGGCGATACCGAGGCCCTCGGCAAATCCCGCGACCAGGCCCTCATAAATGGTTTCGAGATTCGGCAAGGAGTCGCCCATAATTTCGCGCATTGTGACCACGCGCTGCGCCGCCGAGTATCCCGCGCTTGGCGAGCTTTTCCGCCGGCACGTTGAGGCAGGCCAGCATCTTGGCCGGGTCGAAATCGATCAGCAAAGTGCCCTGATAGAAAATGAGGTTGCCGTCGAAGAAACCGCCGGTGCCGCTGATCTTGCGGCCGTCGACTTCGATATCGTTGCGCGGCCGATATCGCGCCGGCACCCCCAGCTTTTGCAGCCCGAGCGCCGCGGCTTCGCAGATGCGCTTAGTCACTTCGGCGAGGTCCGTCAGTCCCAAGGTTGCGCGATCGAATACCAGCTCCCAGCCGATCTGCCCCTCGTCCAAATAGAGGCCGCCGCCGCCGGTGATCCGCCGCACGGTCTCGATGCCGTGCGCGTTGCAGTAATCGAGCTTGATCTCGTGGCTGAGGAATTGATGGATGCCAATCAGGGCGGACGGGCGAAAGCGCAAAAAACGAATCGTGTCGGGAATTCTGGATTCCCGGCGTGCTTCGATGAGCGCTTGGTCGAAAGCGATATTGGCGCGACCGCCGCGCAAGTCGGTGGCAATGACCCGGAACGGCTTGCTTGGCGAATCGGCCATGTTTTGCCCTTGCCGGCTCTTCTTTATTGGCGACCGAGACGCGTGGAACTGCCGCCCATGCCGGCATCGATCTGACGGCGCGCCTTGCGAATATCATCGCGGTTCAGCTTGAACGGATAGGAGGCGATGTCACGCGGAGGAGAATCGCCGTAGGGCCGGTCGCAAGCTGAAATGTCGTCGGCCTCCTTGCCCGGACAGCCCGAGGTGCGGAAGGCTGTACCGGCATCGATCACGGCGTCGATCTCGTCCTGCGGCAGGCCAAAATCGATCAGCGCGCCGTTCGCGTCGAAGCGCATCCGTTCGAGGCGATGGTTGCGATAATCGATCAGGTAGCGCGCGAGCTGGATGCGCCGCCATTGCGGTCGCGGCGCCGGCGGCAGATGGTCCATCAGCGAGCCGCGTTCGGGAAAGAACGCAAACATGTGGCTATGGCCGCCAAGGTCGCGAACCGTTTGCACCTGAGTGAGCACATCACGATCGCTTTCGCCCATGCCAACAATCAGATGCGCGCCAAACCGCTCTGGTCCGAAAATTTCGGCCGCGGCGTGGAGAATGTCCCAATATTTGTCCCAGCTGTGCGGCGACTGAACGCCGGATCCGCGCGTTCGGTCGAACACTTCGGGATTACAGGCGTCGAGCGCGACGGTGAAGATATCGGCGCCGATGTCCTTTAGCTCCTGCACGTCTTGCCGCGTCATCGTCGTCGGATTGGACAGGATCGACACCGGCACATGTTTAACGCGTTCGACCCATTTCTTCAGCACGATCCTGGTGTCGTCGTCGGAGCGCGGATGCGTAATCATGCTGATGCACATGCGGTGGAACCGACCGCCATCGCCGCCTGCTGCGACGATGTCGATCACCTGGTCGTAGGGCACAGCCGGCCAGTCGACACGGATGAAGTTGCGGTCGGCGTAATTGCGCTCCGCTTCGCGATGTCGCGCAAGCCCACAATAAGCGCAATTGGCACGACAGCCTTCGGGATAGGTGAGCAGCAGGTTCAAGCAACGCGTGCAGCTGGTGCGATGCATGTAGCCGCCCATGACGCCGAGCGTGATTGCCGCTGCGGTCGACATTTGCACGTAATCGGGCGAGCGCATGTTAGGCGTGAGGAAATTGTAGTTCGGTCGATACACGCCTTCGGGCTGCACGTCTTGCGTCTTCACCCGCGCACCGTTTCGCGCGTCGGCCGGCACCGCCGCCGGAGCCCGCGGCTGCATCGTCTCGGCATCGTTGAACGCACGCCGCGGCTCGCCGAGGAAATCCGGAACCGGACTGCGGGGCATTTCGAGACAGCTCATCACGCCTCCTTCAGGTGCGCTGACGTTCACGCGGCCCAATAATGCGGTGAAGCGATCCAGCCTTCGCTCAGCGCGCGGGCGTCGGGTCGGCCGCCAGCCGCGTAGCACGCAAGTACGTCGTGCCGGCGCCGCAATGCGCGGTTGAGCGCCGCGTCGAAAATGTCGCCGAGCTCCTCCTCATAACCTTCGATTGCGCGGGAGCAATCGCCAAGAAAATCCGCGGCTGCTCGCCCGGCGAGCGTGCCCGATTGCACCGCCGAAGCGATGCCAGCGCCGGTTACCGGGTTGGTAAGACCGGCGGCATCGCCGGTGAGCAGCACAGCGGTGCGGCCGAGACGTCCGACCGATCGCACGCGCCCGCCGACCGGTATTGCGCCACCCGTCAGAGCAAACGCCACGGTCCCAATGCGACGCTCGTCGGCAAGCTTATCGCAAAGCGCGGCGAGCATCGACTTGAGCATCCTTCGCGCCTCGAAGGCGACGCCAAGACCGATGTTAGCAACGGCGCCCTTGGGGAATAGCCACGCGTAGCCGCCGTAATAATCGGGGCTGAGAAAAATGTCGGTCGCATCGTGCGGCATGATTAGCGGTACCGTGACCTGCCGCGTATCAACCAGGTCGCGGTTGATCTCCCCGATCGCCATACCGACGCGCGAGTGCGGACCGTCGGCGCCAATCAATATTCGGGGCCGCAACCGGGTGCCGGCTGAAGTTGTTACCGTGCCGTCGACGTCAACAGACATGACGGGTTCACAGTACCGGCACTCGGCTCCGTTCCACGCCGCTTCGTGCGCCAGCATGCGGTCGAAGGCGCCGCGGTCGATCATGAGGCCGTGAAAGTGATCAGTCACCTCCGGCTGCTGCGCCTCGACGAAGGTCAACATGCGTGTGACCTCCTGCTCGGTAACCGTGCGCACGCGGGGAACGTCGTGTTCGATCAAACTCGGCACGAATTCCGCGCATTGCACCGGCGCGCCGGCGGTCTTCTGCCGTTCCAACGCGACGACGCCGAGACCTGCGGCCGCTGCCGTCGCGGCCGCACGGCTGCCAGCCGGGCCGAGTCCAATCACAAGAACGTCCGGAGTTTCAATCGGCATCGCGCTCCTCATGCTGCGGCACAGGCGCGTCGCCCGGCTAAACCGTCGAGCGCAATCGAGCAGCAGGCGTGGTCTTGCTCGATCGGACGGCCGATAGCGCGCGCGAGTGCCACGATTCCTTCAGCGGGATAGGCAATGCCGTCGAAACCGGCCATGACGGCATAGGCGTCGGTAACGAGCTTATGACGGCCGGGCGGGCGAATGCAGCCGAGTTGCACGGGCCCTTGGCGGACGCGGTTGCGCGCGGCAACGAAGACCTTGGCCACGTCATCGGTCGAGACCGTCGCAAACGGCTTCTCCGCCGGCGCGTAGATCGGCGTAACCACGACCAGCACCAGGGCGGCGACCGGATAACGCGCGATGATGTCCAACGCGGTTTCCTCGCCCAACAGACGCCCGTAATGGAGCCCGATCACGATATGCGGCACGACCTCCATCGAGGTTGCGGTCAGCGCGGCAACCGTCGCCTCGAAGTCGGCGACCGGGCGGTCGAGATGATAGACATCGCGAATCGTCTCCTGCGCCCCGATCACGTCGGTCATAGCGACGTCGATCCCCGCCGCCTCCATGCGTTTGGCGCGCGCCTCGTCAAGCAACGCCGAATGCGCGGCAATGCGCAGGTAGGGAAAATCGCGCTTGAGTTTCTCGATCGTCGGATAATATCGCTCGTATGGTACTTCGTTACGGCGATTGGAGCCCCCCGAAAGCAGGAAGCCGCGCAAATCCTTGAGCTGCACCAGATCGCGCACCTTGCGCTCAAGTTCCGCCGGGCTCGTCGCTGCGATCATGGGTTCGAGAATCTTCGCCTGGCAATGGTCGCAATTAAGCGCGCAGGCCCCGCCGGTGATCGAGAAGGCCGGAAAGCTCGCCTTGCCACAACCTTTCAGCTCATCGCTGGCATAGGAACGGAATGTGGGGGTGAAAAACCGCAACACGCCAAGCGGTTGCGCGTGCGCCGCTCCCTCCAGCGCTTCAACCAGCGCCCGGTCGAACGGCAACTCGTCGAACGGTTCGATCTCCCGTAGCACGTCGAACCAGGCCATCGTCTCCCCGTTGATTTTCTTCGCTCGATTATCACATTCAGAAACTTCTATATGTTTTCCGCAAGCGGCGCTAGTGTCTTTGCCGCCGCCGGTCAATGGATTGATGTCCAAGCATGAAGACGCTGTGCGTCCTCCAGCACGTCGAAGCGGAATATCTGGGGTTGCTGGAGGATCATTTCGAGGGCCGCAATATCCGCTTCCGCTATTGCCGGCCTTTTACGCCGGGCGCGTCCATTCCCGCGAGCGCCGAGGACAATGACGGTCTCGTTGTTCTCGGGGCCGGCCCGAAGGGCGTCGTCAGCGGCGATTTGATTCCGAGTCTCGGCGGGGAATTGCGCTTGATCCGAGACTTTCTCGATCGTGGATTGCCGGTCATCGGTATCGGTATCGGGGCCTGCTTTCTCAGTACCGCGGCTGGCGGCGGGGCCGAGGAGGCGCCGCTGCGCTTTACGCTTGACAACGCCCGGCGCATCGTCCCCGACGCGCTCGGCGGGCATTTGCCGCCGACATTTCCGGTTGCGGTCTATATGCGCGACCGTCCGGTCTTGCCTGGCAACGCCAGGGTGCTAGCGGTCAGCCCGCGCAACGAACCGGTGCTTTTTCAAGTGCGGGACAATTGTTTCGGTTTTCTCGGCCATCCCGGGATCAAATCGGCTCTGATCGAGGACTTGATCATGGAGTTCGAGGAAGTGCCTGACGGAATTGCCGAAACGCTCGCCGACTTGCGCGCTGTGCAAGGCGAAATCGCGGCGAATTTGGGTCCGATTATGGTCGGCTTAGTCGACGTGACGCGTTTGATGCAGCCGGGTCCCTAGCGCGGACCTCGCGTCGAGGCGGGCCACGCATTTTTTCTATCACGCCCATGGCATTCATTCAAAATTTGGAATATGTTGTTGCTGGCCCGGCGACATTGACCCCAGATCAATGAGCGTGGTCGCGCAGCGCGCATTATTTGGGAAGGACGCCTGGAAATGGCGAAAAAGCTGATCATCATCATGGTCAACACCGACCCGCGGAACGGCGAAGAGCTCGGTGCGCCTTTTTTTCAGGCCTCGGTCGCGGCAGCCATGGAATATGACGTCGAGGTGATCTGCACCGCGACGGCGGGCAAGCTCATGAAAAAGGGCGTTGCCGAAAAGCTGGTCGTCAAGCCGGGCTCGCCGAAGACAGTCTACGACTTCATCAAGGATGCGCATGAAGCCGGCGTGAAATTCTATTGCTGCTCCCCGAACCTAGACCTGTTCGACATGACCGAAGCGGACCTCATCCCCGAATGCGCCGGCATCGTGGGCGGCGCCAAGGTCATCGAGGACGTCATGGAAGATAACGATGCCAGGGTGCTGACCTACTGATGAGTGCGAACCTAGTCCACACGGCCGAACACAGCGACCTTATCGGCGATCCGGTGTCGTCGACGCCTGTCGTTCCATACGAAAAGCTCGAAGAAGTCTTCAACGATATCCGCTCGCACATTCTATACGACCACGAACTGCACGGCTGCCTCAACTGCGGCATCTGCACCGCGACTTGCCCGTCCGCGCACTACTACGACTACTCGCCGCGCGAGATCGTCCAGCTGCTGTGGACCGAGAATCTCGAAGGCATCTATGACTCGATGCAGGAGAAGATCTGGGCCTGCGCCCAGTGCTACACCTGCGCCGCACGCTGCCCGTTCAGCAACTCGCCCGGCGGCCTCGTCATGATCATGCGCGAGGTTGCGATCAAGCACGGCATGCAGTCGGCCAAGGACGTGCTGCGACCGTTCTCACGCGTGCTGCTCAAGGTGATCTCTACCGGCAACCAGCTCGCGCCCAACATGATCACCCGCGACGCCTTCCCGGATTGGGGCCCGAACGTCACCAAGGTCGACGCCCCGCTCGACATCCTGCGCAAGGCTATTCCGGTGCCCACCATGCACACAATGGATACCGCGTGGGAGGTCAATCTGAAGACCTCGGTCGAGCTTTACACCATCTGGGAAGCAACCGGCGTGCTCGATCAGTTGGAGATGGTCGACGAGAATCTGTTCGACGTCGTCAATGACGTGATGGACGAGAAGCGCGACGAGTATAACGAGTGGCTCGAGGCACAGAAAGAAGAAGATGACCCCGGCGAGTGACGAGACGAGTTCAGCCCGCCGACCAACGGAGGAAGCCATGGACGACAAGCGTAACGAAAACCCGCCGGCCTTTACCGGCTTTGGCGCCGAATGGCGCCCGTCCAACCTGACGCCGAGCGAGGCGCAGGCCGCCACCTCCTGGGTGGAGGCAAAGATCGACCGCCGCTCGATGCTGACCAACAAGGATCGCGTCGCGGACGTGCGCGACGCCATGTGGCAGCTCGAGAAGGAGGGCGAGATCCTCGTCCACCGGCTCGACGAGCGGCATGAACCGGTCGTGGCGCGCACCCTCTACGGCTGGGAGAAGCGCATCCCGACCACCAACCTTTGGCACCACAAATCGTGCGGCCAGTGCGGCAACATCCCCGGCTATCCGTCGAGCGTGATGTGGCTGATGAACAAACTCGGCACGCGCTATATCGACGAGACCGACCAGACCTCGTGCACGGCCTGGAACTACCACGGCTCCGGCATCGGCAATGTCGTCAGCCTCGCGGCGGTGTTCCTGCGAAACTTCCACCAGGCCTACGTGTCGGCCAAGGCGCACGGCTTGCCGATCGGTACCTATTATCCACTCGTCCACTGCGGCACCTCCTTTGGCAATTATAAGGAGATGCGCATCTTCCTCATGCACTCCGCCGAGCTGCGCGAGCAGGTGAAGAAGATCCTCGGCAAGCTCGGCCGTCTGGTTGACGGCAAGCTGCTGATCCCCGAGGAGGTAGTCCACTATTCGGAATGGCTGCACATGATGCGCGATCGCATCAAGCAGCATCAGGTGATCGACGTCAGCAATATCCGCGCCACCATCCATCCGGCCTGCCACGTCTACAAGATGGTGCCCGAGGATGTGATCTATGACGACACGGTGATGGACGGCAACCGCGTCGCCGTCTCCACCGGCCTGATGCAGACGCTCGGTGCCCAGGTGATCGACTATTCCACGTGGTACGATTGCTGCGGCTTCGGCTTCCGCCACATCATCGGCGAGCGCGAGTTCACGCGCTCCTTCACCATCGATCGTAAGATCAAGGTGGCGGTGGAGGAGGCAAAGGCCGACGTGATGGTCGGCCACGACACCGGCTGCATCACCACGCTCGACAAGAATCAGTGGATCGGCAAGGCGGTGGACAAGGTCTATGCGCTGCCGATCCTGGCCGATTGCCAATTCGCCGCGCTCGCGCTCGGCGCGCATCCCTACAAGCTGGCGCAACTGCACTGGCACGCCTCGCCGTTCGAGGGGCTGCTGGAGAAGCTCGGCATCGACTGGCAGAAGGCCAAGATCGAGTTCGAGGCCTATCTCGACGAGGTCAAGGCCGGTCGCATCGAGACACTCTATGACCCCAAGCGCGCGATCACCTCGGGCCCGGGCTACGTCAAGCCCAAGGCCGTCGCCGCGCTTTCGGGAGCCGCAGAATGAATCGTTCGGTCCTCGTCGTCGGTGGCGGTCCGTCCGGGTTGTCGGCTGCGCATGCACTGGCTGCGGCCGGGCAGCGCGTCTTGCTGGTCGATAAGGCCGAACAGCTCGGCGGCGCGCCGATCCTGTCGGGCTATGCCAAATTGGTGCCGTCGGGCGAGTGGGCAAGAGACGCCATCGGCGGCATGGTGAAGCGGGTCGAGAGCAATAAGCTCGTCGAGGTCAGGAAGAATACGACGGTCAAGACCTTCGTCGGCGGCCCGGGCGATTTCCACGCGACGCTGTCAGACGGGACCCAGGTGGAGGCGGGCGCCACCGTCTTGTGCACCGGCTTTACCCATTTCGACTCGATCAACAAACCCGAATGGGGCTTCGGCACCTATCCCGACGTGGTCACCACCACGCAGGTCGAGCAGATGTTCTCGTCGGGCAAAGGCGTGCGTTGCCCGTCCGACGGGCGCGAGCCCGAGCGGGTCGCCATTCTTCTGTGCGTCGGCTCGCGCGACCGTCAGATCGGTCGCGAATGGTGCTCGAAAATCTGCTGCACAGTGTCGTCCAACCTGGCGATGGAGATCCGCGAAGCGCTGCCGAAGTGCAACGTCTACATCTACTATATGGATATCCGCACATTCGGCCTGTACGAAGGCCAATACTACTGGGAGAGCCAGGAGAAATATAAGGTCAAGTACATCAAGGCGCGCATCGCAGAGGTCACATCCGATGGCAAGCGCTTGATCGTGAAGGGCGAGGACACGCTGGTGAAGCGTCCGATCACCATTCCCTTCGACATGGTCGTGCACGCCATCGGCATGGACCCTAATGTCGACAACTTGACGTTGTCCGCGGTGTTCGACGTCAAGCTGGAGAAGTACGGCCACATCCAGAAGGCGTCGACCTACTCGAGCATGTCGGAGACCTCGCGGCCCGGCGTCTTCGTCGCTGGCGCCGCGACCGGGCCTGAGACCATCGACGATTCCGTCGCGCAGGGACAATCGGCGGCGATGGCGGCGCTGACCATGGTCCGCAGCGCCCTGCAGGAGGCGGCGGAGTGATGTGGGCGATCGGAGCCCATAAGGCCAAGGTCCCAGCGCCGGCACGGCCGGTTCTCGACCTCTCCGGCCCGAAGCTGCGGAGCGCCTTCGAAGGCCTGGTAGACGCGGCCGAGAACACCGGCGGCGTCGAGCGCTATGTCGGCGCGCTGGCGCTCAAGGCGTCGTTGTTCGAGGAGTTGCTGGGCAAGGGTCAGGTCGGCGAGCTGACCGAGACCGAGTTCTACGATCTCGCTGCCTTCATTACGCCGGTGCGCCGGCGCATTAGCGCTTGGCTCGGCCGCAACGGCTTTGCCGCCATGCACGGCTGCCTGGTTACGCTGCTCGACGGCTGGTCCGATCACGGCACGGCCGATCAACGGCTCGGCACCTTTGTTGCGAGCTTTCCCGCCGATCGCGAGCACCGCTGGTCGCGCGATCTTGCCGCCGAGGTGCTGCACTTCACCGCGCCCGATCGTTATCCGCTGATGACGCGATGGATGTGGGACAACCGCGTCAACACCGGCGTGCTGCGCGAGATCTGGCACGGCGACAATTGCGACGCCGGGACCATCCCGGTCGACGACGACTTCACCACGTTCGTGACGATGCGCGAGGAACTGGAAGGATTTCTGCAGGGCAACGGCGTCTTCCGCGATTTGCCCTTCTACGTTGATCTGCTCTGCGCGCACGTCTACGCTACCTACATCAACGACAAGGGCGGCCAATACCTGCGCGCCGATTTCTGTGGCGGCGGCAGGGAAGACTCGATGGCGCATACGCGTCGCCTGCTGGGGCTCGATGCGGTCGATACCGAGTCCGGCCGCACGCGCCTCAAGCTGATCGACGGCGAGGCCTATGTGCTCGGCGAACCGCGCCGGCTGAGTTCGCAAGGGAGCGCCGATGCCAATTCATGAAAAATCGCTGATCCGGCCCGAGAACCTCGTCACCCACGAGCACTTGGAGATCGAAGGCGTCGACGTTTCCGGGCACTGGAGCACGTTCATTACCTCGCGCGCCGTGACCGACTACAACGAGCAGATGGAGGAAGAGATCGGAGCGCTGCCAGGCGGTGAGTTCATCCACCGTTGCTGGCAATGTGGCTCGTGCACCAATGCGTGCCCAGTGAACGCCATAAATCCGGACTTCAATCCGCGCTATTGGATCTATCTGATCCGCATGGGGTTCGAAGATGAGCTGCTGCGCGACAAGGACATCATCTGGCAGTGCGTCTCGTGCAACAAATGCACCTACGCGTGTCCGCGCGACGTCATCCCGGAAGGCGTGATGAAGGCGACCGCCCATTGGCTCGAGCTCAAGGGTCACACCGAGAAGAAGCCGTCGATGACGTTCGATGAAATCTTCTCCGAACAGGTCTTCGCCACCGGCAAAATCGAGGACGGCCTGGTGCTGCGCCAGTTCTTCGCGCGCACCAAGCAGTCGCTGTTCCAGGACTGGCTCATCGCGCTGGTCCGCGGCCTGGCGATGCGGCTGCCGGTGGGCCTGTTGATGAAGCTCGGCCTCGCCACGCTGTTTCGTCCGCGCACGCGCGGTTGGGGTGCGGCGGGCGCCGCGATCGAGGAATACGTCGCCGAGCGCAAGGCGGCCGATCGCCGGTCGCTCGGGCTCGACGTGCAAGGAGCTGAGTGATGAGCGGCAAGTATCAGAAGGTTGCCTACTATCCGGGCTGCTCGCTCGAAGGCACCGGCCACGCCTACAACCGCTCCACCAAGGAGCTCGGCAAGGCGCTCGGCCTCGACGTGGTCGAGCTCAAGAACTGGAACTGCTGCGGCGCCATGGAGGTCAAGAACATCGACCCTAAACTGCAGACCTATTTGTCGTCACGCAACCTGTCGATCGCCGACGATATGGGCTTCGACACCGTGATGGTGCCCTGCAACGGCTGCTACCACAACTTGAAAAAAGCGGAATACGATCTCGCCAACGATGCAGGTTCGCGCGAGGTAGTCGACCGCCTTTCGAGCAAGGCGGGGCACAAAACCTACGAAGCAGGCAACGTCGAGACCATCCACGCGCTCGACTGGATCAAGGAAGCGATCGGCGAGGAAGGGCTTCGCGCGCGGGTCAAGAATTCGCTGAAGGGCCTGAAGATCGCCAACTATTACGGCTGCATGTACACGCGTCCGCGCCACATCTTTCCGGAGAAGGACAAGGGCCCGGGCTCGGAATCCACATCGAAGCCGCACTTCATGGACGATCTCTTGGCGGCGGCCGGTGCCGAGAATGTCGACTACCCGCTCAAGACCGCCTGTTGCGGCGGCGCCCACACACTGTCGGATAGCGATACTTCGACCAAGCTGGTGCTTAACCTCTTGACCACGGCAGAGGCCTGCGGCGCGGATGTCATCGCCACCGAATGTCCTACTTGCCACACTGGGCTGGAGATGCACCAGGTCCGCGCCGAGAAAGTGCTCGGCAAAAAGACGACGGTGAAGATTCTCTATTTCACCCAGCTTCTCGGCATGGCGATCGGCCTGTCGGCACGCAAGGTCGGCGTGCACGAGAACCTTTCCGAATCTGCTGGTTTCCTGCGCGCGCGAGGATTGGGCTGATGGCTGGCATGCGAAGCACACGGGTTGACGATGTTGCAGCGCGGCTCGACTGGATGGTTGCGTCGCCGGACGCAATCCTTGTCGCGGCCGCACCAGACCTCGCGGATGAGCTTTTGGCACTTGGCGAAGCGATCCTCGAGCTTTGGCTGTCGGCGCATGACGCAACGCCGACGACGAACAAGGTCGAAGGCTTTCGCCTTCTGGCTCTGCAGCGCCAGGGGGCCCGGGGCGATGCCAGCTTCAACGCCTGCCGCGAGACCTGCCGCGAACTTGTCTACCACCGCAATCTTGTCTGCCTTGACCCCGCGCACGCAGACACCGCACGGCGGCTCCGCCTTGGCGCCATGGTAGCAAGACATTTGGCGCTCTTCATCGGCGGCAAGCTCGAAGTGGCGGGACTCGGCGAATTCTGCTGCGCGTCGCGGCCGCTGCGTCAGCGCGAAGCAACGGCGCACCCGGCTGAAATCGTCTGATACTCAAGGAGGATTTGATGCCGACCGTCCGTGGCTGCCAACTTCCCGACGAACTCCTCTACGATGTCGAGAACAACATCTGGTACCGCGACAACGGCGATGGGACTGTGACTCTCGGGATGACCGCGGTAGCCGCCGCCATGGCGGGCCAGCTCGTTGCCTTCACGGCAAAAAGGGTGGGTCGCCCTGTCCAGGCCGGAAAGTCGTGCGCCACCATCGAGTCCGGCAAATGGGTCGGGCCGGCGAAAATCGCCTTCGACGCCGAAGTGGTTGAAGTCAACGCCGCGCTGACCGGCACGCCCAAGCTCGCAAATAGCGACCCCTACGGCCAAGGCTGGATGGTCAAGGTACGCCCGAAGGATTGGGCCGCCGCAAAACCGAGCCTCGTTTCGGGCACAGGGGTTGCGGCACCCTACGAAGCCAAGATGACCGCCGACAAATTTGTCGGATGCGCGTGAACGAGCAAGACGGATTCGCAGTGAGCGAGATTGCTGAAGCCAAGCCGACACTGGTGAGCCGCAGCCGCGGAGCGGTCGCCACCCTGCAGACCTATTTCCCGGGTGTGCTGGTGAGCCTGATCGTTGCCGTCGCCGCGGCCTTTTTGTCCGAGCACTACGGCGGGCCGGTCATGCTGTTCGCGCTGCTTCTCGGCATGGCCTTTTATTTTCTGTCGCAGGCGGGGCCCTGTGTCGCCGGCATCGAGTTCGCCTCCAAGCGTATCCTGCGCGTGGCGGTCGGCCTCCTCGGCGCGCAGATCACGATTGCCGAGATCATGAAGCTCGGCCCGACGCCCGTCGTCATGGTGATCGGTGCGGTCACTCTCACCATTTTGTTCGGCGTGCTGGGCGCTCGCATAGCCGGCTTGAGCCGGCCGTTCGGAATTTTGACCGCCGGCGCGGTGGCGATCTGCGGCGCTTCCGCGGCGCTGGCGATCTCGTCCGTGCTGCCGAAGGGCGAGAAGCACGAGCGTGACACTGTCTTCACCGTGATCGGCGTCACCGCGCTGAGCACGATTGCGATGATCCTCTATCCCGTGATCATTGCCTTTTTTCACCTTGATCATGCGGCGATAGGGGTCCTCCTCGGGGGCACCATCCACGACGTTGCCCAGGTTGTTGGCGCCGGCTTCAGCGTTTCCGACGAAACTGGCAATGTCGCGACCTTCACCAAGCTGCTGCGCGTGGCGATGCTGCTGCCGGTGGTGGTGACGCTCTCGTTCCTCTTCCACGCCCACAACACCACCAAGGCTGGCCGCCAATTGCCCGGCTTCCTCGTGGTCTTTGCCGCCTGGTGGTGGTCAACAGCTTGGGCGTCATTTCGGCGCCGGCGCTCGCCGCGCTCAAAAGCGTCTCGCGCTGGTGCCTGGTGACGGCAATCGCCGCGCTGGGCATGAAAACGTCGCTCAAGGCGATGGCAGAGGTAGGCGGACGCGCGATCGCGCTGATCGTCGCCGAAACAGTGTTTCTTGCGATCCTGGTGCTGGTAATCGTGGTGTGGAGGTTTTGAAAGAGAAAAGGCGCAGCTGCGGCTGCGAAGAACGAGAAGAGGATTGTGCGATGAGCAACGAGAGCAATACCAAGCGCATGTCGATGATTGTGACCAAGGGTACGCTGGACTGGGCCTATCCGCCCTTCATCCTGGCCACCACGGCAGTCGCCATGGGCCTCGATGTAACGATGTTCTTCACCTTCTACGGTCTGACGCTGTTGAAGAAGAAGCTTGATCTCAGTGTCTCGGCGCTCGGCAATCCGGCGATGAAAATGCCGATGATGGGCCTGCATATCGGCATGCCCAATCTCATGTCCATGATTCCCGGCGTCGGCGCCGCGGCGACGACGATGATGGAAAATCTGATCAAGAAGAAAGGCATCGCCTCGATCGAGGAGCTGCGCCAGACGGCGATCGAATCCGAGGTCAAGATGATCGCGTGCCAGATGACCATGGACCTGTTCGAATACAAGATCGAGGACATGATCGAAGGACCGGTTCTCGGCGGCGCCGCGACCTATATCGAGACGGCGACGAAAAGCGAAATCAACCTGTTCATC
>Ga0102924_1001708_pt1 | contig 24968 bp, 16 predicted proteins | sample PaiPotPPM11metaG_FD_80116 | JGI IMG/M metagenome (GOLD analysis project Ga0102924, IMG submission 80116) | Iron sulfur acid spring bacterial and archeal communities from Banff, Canada, to study Microbial Dark Matter (Phase II) - Paint Pots PPM... ... | reverse complement strand
GGGTCCGTCGACGATCCGCAGCGCGCGGGCCCAGGCGTAGAAGTAGGCGAGGGGGAAGTCGTCGCCGACGCCGGCGGCGCCGAATACCTCGATGGCCCGGTCGATGACGGCCGTCGCGACGGCGGGAGCGGCGACCTTGATGGCGGCGATCTCGGTCCGCGCGCCCTTGGCGCCGCGGTGGTCGATCAGCCAGGCGGTCTTGAGTACCAGCAGGCGCGCCTGCTCGATCTCGATGCGGGAGCGGGCGATCAGGTCCTGGACGACCCCTTGCTCGATGAGGGGGCCGCCGAACGCCTCCCGTGACTTGGCCCGGCCGGTCATGAGGGACAGGGCGCGCTCAGCCATGCCGATGGCCCGCATGGCGTGGTGGATACGCCCGGGCCCGAGCCGGGCCTGGGAGATCATGAAGCCGTCGCCCTCGGCCGCGAGCCGGCTGGCGGCCGGGACGCGGACGTTGTCGAAGACGATCTCGGAGTGGCCGTGCTGGTCCTGGTAGCCGAAGATCGGCAGGTGCCGGGTGATGGTCATCCCGGGGATGTCCCGGGGTACCAGCACCATCGACTGCTGGCGGTGCGCGGGGGCGGAGGGATCGGTCTTGCCCATGACGATGAAGACCCGGCAGCGCTCGTCGGCCGCGCCGGAGATCCACCACTTACGGCCGTTGATGACGTAGTCGCCGCCGTCCCGTTCGATGCGGGTGGCGATGTTGGTCGCGTCCGAGCTGGCCACGTCGGGCTCGGTCATGGCGAAGGCCGAGCGGATCGTCCCCTCCAGCAGCGGCTCGAGCCACTGCTTCTTCTGTTCCGGCGTGGCGAACCGGTGCAGCGTTTCCATGTTCCCGGTGTCGGGCGCCTGGCAGTTGATCGCCTCTGGCGCGATGACCGGGGACCAGCCGGAGATCTCCGCGACTGACGCGTAGTCGACGTTGGACAGGCCGGACAGCGACGGCAGGAACAGGTTCCACAGGCCGCGGCGCCTGGCCTCGGCCTTGAGGTGCTCGATCACCGGGGGATGGTCGTGCTCGCCGTGCGCGGTCCGCCACTGTTCATAGACCAGCTCGGCGGGGAGCACGCATTCCCGCATGAAGTCCCACATGCGGCCGCAGGCGTCCTCCGCCGCGGGGGAGAGGGCGAAGTCCATGAATGCTCCCTACTGTCCGACGCTGATCCGGTCAGGACCGGATGACGGCCAGGCCGGCCTCGGCGGTGTCGGCCACGGTGCTGGTCAGGTCCCCGAAGTCCTGCCCGCCCATGGCGTCGGCCTTGACCCGCGCTTTGATGCCCTGGGTGATCACCGCGAACTTGAAGTGCGCGAAGGCCCGGTACCAGTCCAGGTCGTCGAGCGGCAGCCCGGTACGGCCCGCCCACCGCGAGGCGATGTCGGCGCCACCGGGGAACCCGGGCAGGCGGGGGACCGAGGTGACGAGCGTCGGCGCGACGCTCGGGCCCGATTCCCAGTAGAACAAGAACATGCCGAGATCGGTCAGCGGGTCGCCGAGCGCGGACAGCTCCCAGTCGAGGACGGCGGCTATCCGGCCCGGATCGCGCTCGTCGACGATGCAGTTGTCAAGCCGGTAGTCGCCGTGGGCGATCGTGGCCGCCGGGCTGGCCGGCCTGCGGGCGGCAAGCTGGCCGGCCAGCTCGTCGACAGCGGGGACCGGGACGTCGGCGCTCGCCTCCCACTGCGCGCGCCACCGGCGGACCTGGCGCTCGACAAAGCCGTGCGGACGGCCGAAGTCGGCCAGACCGGCCGCGGCGGGATCGACGGCGTGCAGTTCGGCCAGGCAGTCCGTAAGCGCGTACCCGAGCGCCAGACGCTCGGCGGGCCCGGCGGCAAACCCTGGGGGCAGCCGGTCCCTGATGACCAGGCCGGGCACGCGGGTCATCACGTAGCACGGCACGCCGAGCAGGTCTCCGTCGTCGTAGGCGACGATGGCCGGAACTGGCACGGCGGTGCCGGCGAGTGCTCGCTGTACCCTGACCTCCCGCCTCATGTCGTGCGCGGTCGCCAAGGTGACGCCGCTCGGCGGCCGCCGCAGGACAAGTTCGCCCGCCGGGCTGCGCAGAAGATAGGTCAGGTTCGACTTCCCGCCGGTGATGAGGCTGGCCTCGACCTGCCGCCACCGGTCGTCACCGGTCGCCTGGCTCAGCAACGGGCCGAGCAAGTCCGGCCGGGTCAGCGACCGCGTGCCACTCACCGCGCTGGTCATGCGTCTACCGTTTCCTTGCTCCGCCGTGGCCGTCTCGCCGTCACGGTCCGGTTGTCATGGCTCAAATCTGGCTAACGATGAGTAGCCTCTGGGGCCGACGCTAGGCAGTGCACCGCCTTGATGTCAAGTACCTTCCGGACTGCGCCGAACCTGCCACGATGCTGGCCGCCCTAGGAGAGCGGGGCGCCAACCATCTGCGCGGCGAGGTTGGCGTAGGCGTAAGCGACCGTGTCCACGTCGTACTCGCCGTCGGCGCGGTACCACGACGCGAGCCCCATTCCCATGTCCAGGATCGCGTACGAGACCAGCCGGGGGTGCGCCGCCGAGAACGCACCCGTCGCACAGCCCCGCTCGATAATGGCGCGCAGCCCGTGCTCATAGGTGCTGCGCAGCTCGACCACCCGCGCGCGGGTCGGCTCCTCCAGGCTCTCGATCTCGCGGTTTCCGACCAGCGCGTGCTCCCGGTGGGTCGCGTGATAGCGCACGTGCGCCTCGACCGCGCGGCGAAGTTGCACGTCAGGCGGGCCGCCCGCGTCGACGGCCGTGCGCTGGCGGGCGATTAGGGTCGTCATCGTCTCGGTCATGATCTCGGCGAGCAGCTCCTGCTTGGAGGCGACGTGCTTGTACAGGCTCGGGCCGCGGATGCCGAGGGCCGCGCCGATGTCCACCATGGTCGTCAGCTGGTAGCCGCGCTCGGCGAATAGGTGCAGCGCCGATTCCCTGACTGCCGCCCGGGTGACCGGCAGCCGGCGGACCCCGCGATCCGCCGGCGGGCTGCCGAGACCCCAGGAAGCATCAGTCACGTCTAGCAGGCTACTGGCCGCTTGACGCCTCCGGCCGTTTTCCCTACCGTCAGCTAACAATCGTTAGCCAGTTGCCGCCGTACGCCGGTGACGGTCACACCGACGGCGGACCGCCGCCGGGCCGAACGGATGGCTAGTCCGGGCAGTCCGACGGCGTTCCGCCGGACAGGTCAACTCCCGTTGCCAGCAGGGCCCGGATGGCCTCGGGGAACGGGTCCTTGAGGGGGCCGTGGTTAACGCGGGACCGGGCCGCGAGTTCCGGGTTGCGGGCCAGCGCGGTCGGCGTGGCCAGCGGGCCCAGCCGGTAGTGGCGCCATAGCAGCTGGCCGCGAGCGTCGCTCTCGACGTGGAAGAGGGCACCCTCGAACCGGACCGCGATCGCCCACGCGGGTGTCGTGCCCGTCGCCCAGACGGCGGCGTCCGTGCCGCCCGCCACGCTCTCCAGGGCCTCCGCCGCGTGCACGAAGGTGCCCCGGCCGGCGGACTGGAGGTGAAGCAGCCGGCCGCCGTGCCGGTGCACCGACCAGTCCGGCCTGGTCGACGCGAGCACGTCGATCGCGTCGGCGAGCGGGTCCTCCTGCGCGACCAGCCCGGTCACGTGCATGACCGCGTCCGCGGCGACCGGGAAGCCGCTCCCGTTCGTGAACAGCGCGGCCAGCTCGGCGACCAGCGCCGCGTCCGCGCCGGGGAGCAGGCGAGCCGCGGCCGCGCGAGCTTCCTCGTACGCGGCCTCGGCCGTCCGCCCCGCCGGGCGATGCTCGTGCATCAGGTACATGGCCAGGGCCGCCCAGCTCGCGGCCGCCGCGGCCAGGCGCTCCGGGAGGTCGCCGCGGACCAGGTTCCCGACTGCCTCCGCGCAGACGAGTATCCACCCGTCCGGCCCCCGGGGATCGTCCCAGATCCCGGCCTCGGCTCCGCACAGCACCAGGGTAAGCAGGGCAAGGCGGGTGATGGCGGGCCGTCCGCCGGCCTGCCGGCCGGCGGCCGCCGCCGTCAGCAGCTGGCGGACTTTGCGGCGCTCCGGCCCGGGCCGGTCCCGGGCGCCCGCGAACGCCGAGCGCACCAGGCCGGAGGGCAGCGCGCCCAGGGCAAGGCCGAACATCGCGGTGCCGAGGCCGGTCTGCGCGTCGTCGGCGTCGGCCAGCCAGTCCTCCTCGTCGGCGTCCGGGTGCGGCCCGGGGCCCGGGTCGCCCGGGTGCGCGGCGGCGAGCGAGCCGGCGTCGGCCAGCCAGCGCTCCAGGAGCCGGGCGTCGGCGATCAGCTCGGCCGGCCCGGGCCCGGCCTGGGCCCGCGCGGCGCGCTCCCGCGCCTGGAGCACGGCGATTTCGGGGTCCATGACGAAGACGACTGTCCCCGGGGCGCCGCCCGCGTCCGGCGCGCACCGCACCCGGGTGCCACCGGGGAGGTCCGCGCCCGCGAGCAGGTAGCCGGCGGCCCCGGCGGGCACCGACCCGATCGCCGCCCAGCGGTCGAAGCCGTCCGCCCGGGAGGCCTCCAGCGGCGTCGGCCAGGCCGCCGGGCGGGCGAGCGTCACCTCAAGGCCGCCGTCCGCCCGGGCGGCGGCCAGCAGGACGGCGCCGTCGGCCCGCAGGGCCTGCGCGCGGCCCGGCAGCCGCACCGCCGGGACCTCCGCCAGCGGGAGCGGCCTGGTCGCCTCGGGGAACCGGCTCGCCGCCGGGCGCGACACCACCCCGACCTCGATGCTGCCGCCTTTTCCGGCCGCCGTGAGCAGGGCGCGCCCAGACAGGTCCGGGCTCCCGGTCAAAACCCACCGGCTGCCGTCCGGTCCGATGGCCTCGATGAGCGTCTCATGGCGATACCGCTCCCCGGCGTCCTCGACGATCTCGACCGGTACTCCCGCGGCCGCGATGACCCGGCGCAGGGCGGTCGGCTGGATGACGGTCCGGCCACCGGACTGAACCGCGAGCGTCACCCGGGCCGGGCGCAGCCTGGCAATGAGCTCCTGGACGGCGGCGGTGCGCTCGTCGTGCGACGGCGCGTACAGCAGCAGGTGGTCCACCTCGCCGCGCGGGAGCTGGTCGATGACCGGCCGGGTGCTGCTGTGCACCAGGTCGTGCCCGGTGCTCACGATATCGGCCTCGATAGCGAGTTCCTCAAGCAGCGCCGCCGTCCGGGAGATCCCGTGCGCCGCCAGCGGCGCGAGCGCGCACAGCCCGTCCAGGGAGCGCAGCCAGTCGGCGACGTCGGCCACCAGCTCGGGGCACGCCTCGCGGTCCGCCGTCGCGACCGTCCACGACTCCTTGTTCAGGCCCCACCCGCCGGGCGACAGGTCGCCGGACCCGATGGCGACCAGCGCGCGGTCGCGCCCGGCGACGACCATGACCTTGGCGTGGAAAGCGCCGCCCGCGCCCGGTGCGGCGAGCCCGTGCACGTAGCGGATCCCGGCGCCGGGTGCCGACCGGGGATCGGGATCGGCGGCGCGCGCGTCCCCGACAACCGTGACCCGGGCTCCCGTCGCCTCGGCGGCGCCGAGGACGGTCTGCTCGAAGTACCCGAGGTCGACCTGGCCGGAGCAGAACAGGGCCTCCCGTGCCTGTCCGTTCCCTTGCCCCTCCTCGGCGATCAGGAACGGCAGCGGAGAAGAGGCCGTCTGGTCAACGAGGGCAGGCACACGCTGAACCTTACGCCGAACCCGGCATCCGCTGCGCGGGGGCGAGCGCAGCGCGCGCCGCCGACGCCGCCCGCCCGCGAGGCTACCGATGCTAGCCATATTGTACTGTCAGAACAAGCGGCCTGTATTTCTCCGCCGCCTGTCGCGAGCGTTACCCATGTCTGCGACTTCGCGTAATCACCGGCCAGTGACGGATGCGAGCAGGTATCGCCAGATCACGGCGGCTGTGGAGGCCGCAACGCGGTCCACGATGACCCTTGACACGCTGACGGTGTTCTGCAAAAGTGCACTGAGAGTGTAATTGACTTCGACTCACGGTGTGCCGAAGGGGATGCTCGGTGCGCCCAAGGGGATGAACAGTGACTTTCCCAGACCCGCCCGCCGCCGGCGCGACCGCCACGGCGCAACGACGGTACGGTCCCCGCCAGCGGCATTCAGCCGCGCTCGACATCGCCCGGCGCGGTCTCCGCCTAGTGGCCACGCGCACCAACGAACAAGCCGATGCGATCATGGAGCGCTCCGCGCAGGTCTACCTCGACCCGGAGCGCCAGGCCCAGGAAGTCGAGGCGCTGTTCCTGCGCCGGCCGATCTTCGCCGCGCTGAGCGCCGAGATCCCGTTGCCGGGCTCGTACAAGACACTAGACATTCCGCGGGCGCCCGTGATCATCGCGCGGCAGGAAGACGGGACGCTGCGGGCGTTCCTCAATATCTGCCGGCACCGGGGGGCATCGGTCGCGTACGGCACCGGTGCCGCGCGCTCCTTCGTCTGCAAGTACCACGGCTGGGCCTACGACGTCGACGGCAGCCTGCGGAAGGTACGCGGCGGGGACAATTTCGGCCCGCTGGACACCTCGTGCTTCGGCCTCACCGAGGTGGCCGTCGCGGAGCGTTACGGCTTGGTCTACGTACGGGCCACGCCGCTGCGGATGAATGCCGAACCGATCGACATCGACGACGTGCTGGGCGGCCTAGCGCCCCAGTTCCAGGAGTGGGGCTTCGAGTCGGGCCTCGCGGCGCCGCAGATCCACGACCCCGTCCTGACGCGGTCGAACTGGAAGCTGGCGGTCGACGGGTACCTTGAGCCGTACCACTTCGCGTCGCTGCACAAGACGACGGTCTCCCGGTACAACAACTCGAACCAGGCGACCTTCGACGCCTTCGGCGTCAACGGCGTCAGCGGCTTCCTCGGCCGCAGGATCAGTGAGCTCGGGGGCCTACCGGAAGAAGACTGGCCGGTGATGCGGCATGTTCAGGTCATCTACACGCTCTTCCCGAACGTGATCCTGTCAGTGATGCAGGACCACGTGGAGTACTCACAGATCATGCCGGGCCCCGGTGTCGACTCGAACGTGATGTACCACCTGTACTTCCGGTATCCCGAGTGGGACGCCGAGGATGTGCACGCCAAGCGCTTCCTGAACACCCAGTGGATCCTCACCGAGGAGGACATTCCCATGGCCGAGGAGGTCCACCGCAATCTCCTGTCGGGCGGATTGCCCACCCTGCTGTTCGGCCGCAACGAGCCGGCCCTTCAGCATCATCACCGCAGCATCGACCAGGTGCTGCGCGACGCGAAGTGACTCGGGGCCGGCCTGTTCCCGGATGACGACCGATTCGCGAGTAATCACCGGAGAGGACTCACGTAAGCATGGGATCTGTTGACTATTCGGCCAAGCTGCACTTCGGCCCGACGACCAACGACGTTCACCAGGGCATTGACCTCGCGCGGCTGAGGACAGAGCGGTCCCAGCGGCTGCGGGACACCCTGAGGGCGCACAACATCCCGGCCATGCTCGTTACGGGCGCGGAGAACGTCCGCTATGCCGCCGGGTTTTGGTGGTCAGAGTTCCAGATGCAGGCGGCGTACGCCCTCGTCTTCGCCGACCACCCCCCGGTCGTCTTCGCCCCCGCGGGCTCGTACCACCAGATGCCAGACCAGGCACCCTGGATCCCGCACTGGCGGATCGCCCGCTCATGGATGGGCGGCACCGTGATGGAGGGCGCCGCGGAGGTCGAGGCGAAACTGTTCGCCGACGGCATCGCCGTGGAGCTAGCCGAGCGGGGACTCACGGGCGAGCCGCTCGCGGTGAGCGAGTTCGACAACCGTGCGATCGGCGCGCTGACCACCGCCGGGCTGGACGTGCGCCCGGGCCTGCCGCTGCTGATGGAGGCCTCCCGGATAAAGACGCAGGACGAAATCAGCTGCCTCAAGATGGTTGCCTCCATCTGCACCAGCGGCTTCATGCAGGCGCTCGGATCGCTGCGGCCAGGCGTGCTGCAAAGCAGCGTCGCCAAGGACGTCAAGCGCGCTACCGAGGACGCCGGCGCGGAGTTCGGTGCTTCCAAGGTCATGGCCGGGCCGCTGGCGTTTGAGCGGGGGATCAGCGGCAGTGACCGGCGCATCGAGTACGGGGATCTCGCCTACGTGCTGACCTGCGGGACGTCGTTCCTCGGGTACACCGCCTGCATGTACCGCCAGTTCGTCGTCGGGCGCCCGCCGACCGGGGAGGAGAGGAGCTGGCACAACGAACTGCGCGACCGGCTCGACGCGGTAATCGGCGAGCTGCGGCCCGGCCGCTCGACCGCCGATGCCGCGGCGCACTTCGCCCCGGCCAGCAAGTTCGGCTATGACGACGAGGCCGAGCTGCTCACTATCGAGTACGCCCACGGCATCGGACTGGTCAACGTCGGCTCGCGGTTCGTGCACTACAACTACCCGATCATCAACCGCCAGTGGTCACTGAAGTACCCCCAGGAGATCGAGGAAGGCATGGTTATCGCCGTCGAGGGCATCGAGGGCAAGCACCGCGAGGGCGGGGTGCGCACCGAATCCATGGTGGTCGTCACCGCCAACGGGCCGGAGATCATCGATCACTTCCCGCGGGACGAGATCATCGTGGCCAGCGCTATCTAATGTCACCGTCGGCGTGATGCGCGGCATCCGGAGGCACCGGCCGGGTGCCGCGCTGTTGTGGTGCTGCATCTTCGGCCGTGATACTGAACCAGCAGTGTATGTTTGAAGCGTGCCGTCGCCTTCGCGGCGTGCCGGTAAGGCCCGTACCCGGGCCCGTGGACGCGATCGAGGCTGAAGGAGACCGCACTGGACGCGAATGAACTGGGGGAAATACTTCGTACCCGCCGGCGGGGGCTCAAGATGAGCCTGGCCGAGGTCGCTGAGCTCGCCGGGGTATCGACCAGCTTCGTGAGCCAGGTCGAACGCGGTGTCGCCAACCCCACGCTCGCGACCCTGAAATCGCTGACGGAAGCCCTCGGATCCAGTGTCGGCGCGCTTCTGGAGGAAGAAGAGGCCGGCGGCGAGCCGGCCAAGCCAAACGATGACGTCGCGATCCTGCGGGCGGGCCAGCGCCGCCGGATCGTCTACCCGGGCTCCCTGATCGCCAACGAACTGCTGTCGCCGAGCCTGCAGCGCAAGATGGAGATCATCTGGGTCGAGGCGCCGTCTGGTGCCAACAGCGGCGGGCATCCGCACATGCACGAGGGCGAGGAGTGCGGTGTCGTCATCTCGGGAAAGATGAGCTTCCACGTCGGCGACACCGATTGCGTGCTAGGACCACAAGACTCAATATATTTTTCGAGTCATTTGCCGCATCAGTGGGAAAGCGTAGGCGACGAGCCGCTTGTCGCTATCTGGATCATTACGCCGCCGACGTTCTGAAGGCCGCTTTAGCCGGCGACCGGCGCGATCCGCAGCGGGAGCGATTTGGGGCCGCGCGAATTTCCCGCGGTCCACTCGACCTCGCCGCCCGCCAGCGTGAACTCCGGGATGCGGCGCAGCCACTCGTCCAGCGACACCTGGATCTCCAACTGCGCGAGCTGTGCCCCCAGACAACGGTGAATTCCGATCCCGAACGACAGGTGGCGTCTGCCGTCGCGCGCCAGGTTGAACCGGTCGGGGTCGTCGAAAGCCTCGGGATCCCGGTTCGCCGCCCCCCACGGAAGGACCACGCGGTCTCCCGGGCATAGGGCGCGGCCGCCCAGCGTCGTCGGCGCGGTGACGACCCGGCCAATCGTCACCGGAGCGTACAGCCGCAGGAGTTCATCGACCGCCGCCGGGAGCGCGGTGCGGTCCGCGACGAGTGCACGCCGGTCGGCCGGGTGAGTCGCCAGGTGCCAGAGCATCGCGCCCAGCGCGCTCCACGTGGTGTCGATGCCGGCGATCAGCATGAGGAAGGACATGCCGACGATGCGGTCGTCGGTCAGACCAGGGTCCTCGGCCTGCCGGTCCAGCAGGAAGCTGAACACGCCCGAACCCGGCTTGACCGCGCGCAACTCGACGAGCCGCGTGAAGTAGTCGCGGATCGCGTGCACCGCGTCGGCCCTGGCCTGGAAATCCTCGGCCCCTTCCTTGAGCATCTGCACGGTCCACTCGTGGAAGCGCTGGTCGTCCTCAGCCGGCAGTCCCAGCATGCGTGCCGTGACTACCACCGGGATGTCGCGCGCGTACTCATTGGCGGCGTCGACCTCACCACGATGCTCGAACCGGTCGATCAGCCTGGCTGCCGTCGCCCGGGTCAGGCCCTCGTAGCGGGCGACGGCCTGCCTGGTGAACAGGGGGAGGAGGAGCCGCCGGTCGTCCGCGTGCTGAGGAGGATCGGACGTGACCGGGGGCAGCCTGAGCTCTCGCCCGGCCTCGGGCACCGGCCCGGTGACCTCGCCGGCCCGGGAGGAGAAGGTGCGCGGATCGAGGGCCGCGGCGGTGATGTCGGCGTGCCGCGAGGGCAGGTAGCCTCCGCCGTGCCGCTCCGTGCGAGCGACGGGGCACTCGGTGCGCATCGCGGCCCAGACGGCGTAGGGGTCAGCGAGGTAACCGGCATCGTGGAGATCGAAATCCTCGGCCCAGCCGACGGGAAGACCGTCGCTCCCTATGCCCTTGCTCGGTGATGGCTGCGGCTCCACTGACGGGCCTCCGCTCACGGTACAACGTCTTCCTGCACTGGCAGTACATTATGACAAGTTGCCAGCGTGGCCTGTCAAGGGCGGATTTCCGGTCCTTTACCTGCTTCGCGGCGCACAGGCACGTCGCCTGTCACTAACGGATGTGTGCTGCTTGTACTGTCAATGTAATCCTGATAGCGTCGGTGCATGCTGGCTCAGCGTCGGAAGGCGACGGGAGACAGCCCGCGGAGCGCAGGATCATCGTCGGCGCGGCTAGGCAACCCATGAGGAGGAGCGCAGATTATGGGCCTGCGAGGACAAGAGCTCGTCGAGTTGCTCGCGCATCCGGCTGGAGTCGCGATCATCGGAGCCTCGTCGAACCCGCAGAGTCCCTCGGGCCGGCCGGTCGACTACCTGACCCGGTTCGGATTCAGCGGCTCGATCCTTCCCGTCAACCCCCGCAGCAGTCAGGTCGGGGGCCTGCGGGCGCTCCCGGACCTGGGTGAAGTGCAGCCCGGTACCGTCGACGTGGCGCTGATCGCCGTCCCCGCGCCCGCGGTTGTCGCCGCGCTCGCCGATGCCGCCCGTGCGGGCACCCGGGTCGCCATCATCATCGGAAGCGGGTTCGAGGACAGGAACAGTCCGGAGCGCCGCGCGCTGGATGAATTCGCGGCGGGCTCGCCGATGCGCGTCATCGGGCCCAACTGCGTAGGCACGCTGGGCACCGAACACGCCGCCTACCTGACGTTCTCCTCGGTGCTGCGCACTCAGCGGCCCCGGCTGGGCCCGGTCGGCCTGGTCACGCAAAGCGGAGCGCTCGGCAACAGTCTGCTGCAGACACTGATCCGCAGGCACGTCGGGCTCTGTCAGTGGTTCAGCACCGGAGACGAGGTCGACGTCGGCGCCCTCGAACTGGCCACCGGGCTGCTGAGCAGGGAAGAGGTCAACACCGTGGGCCTGTTCCTGGAGGGAATCGGCGATATCGACTGGCTGCCGAGACTGGAGCAGGTGCTCCGCGACGAGCGCAAGCGGCTGTTCGTACTCAAAGCGGCGAGCACCTCCGCCGGGCGCCGGGCCGCAGCCGGTCACACGGGGCGGATTGTCGGCTCCGCCGAGGCGTCCCGCGCGATCCTCGCCGAGATAGGCGCGGTGGAAGTGCCCTCGCTGTCCGCGCTTGCTGACGCGCTGGTAGTCGCGGGAACCTGCGGCCCGGTCATCGCCAAGGCGCGTCCGCGAGTCGCCATCGTGTCGGTGTCCGGCGCCGCGGGCGTGATCGGCTCCGACCGCGTGGCAGTGCACCCGCGCCTGACGATGGCGGACATCGACGAGGAGTCGGCTACCCTGCTGCGCAGCCGGCTAGATGCGCGGCTGGAGCCGGTGAACCCGCTCGACGTGCCTTTCCTCGACAACACGGCAGCGTTCGCGGACGCCGTCAACGGGTTCGCCGCGACCAGCGCGGTCGATGTCGTGCTCGCCGTCGAGTCGGGGCTGGCCCACGACCGCCAGGAGCTGACGACCAAGCTGACCTCCGCTACCGGGCCCGCCACGATCATCTTGACGTCACTGTCGGAGGACGACCAGATTCCTTCCGCAGCGGTGGCCGCGCTCGCGAAAAGCGGCATCGCCTACCTGCCGAGCATCGAGCGGGCAGTGGACGCCCTGGCCGGCTGCGCCCGCCCGGCATCGTCAGCGGCTCTTCCGGAGCCGCGCGAGGCAGGGATGGAGGGGATCGAGTGGGCGGCGGACCGGCTGCCCGCGACGTTTCCGTGGGCACGGTGGCGGGTCGTGGCGAGCGCGGACGAGGCCGCCAGCGCGGCGGCCGACCTCGGCTTCCCGCTGGTGCTCAAGGCCGCGGGCCGGGTCATCACCCACCGCAGCGAGGCGGGCGCGGTCCGGATACCACGCGAGCGCCACGAGCTGGCGGGCACCTTCGACTCGCTGGCGGCGGTCTGCGCGCGCTACGGCGATGTGGTCATCGCCCAGGAGCTGGCCCCGCCGGGCTTTGAGCTGATGATCGCCGCGATCCGCGACGAGGAGTTCGGGCCGCTCGTCTTCGTGCGCCCCGGCGGCACCTACGCCGAGACGATGACGGGGCAGGCGGTCTTGTGGAGCGGCTGGCCCGCTGACCGCCGGGAGCAAGTACTTCGCGAATCCTCGCTGGGACGGCTCCTGGACGGCTACCGCGGCGGCAACCGCTACGACATCGGGGCGGTAAACGCGCTGGCCTCGACGCTTCTCGACGCGGTGAACCAGGAGATGCGTTTCATCGAGATCAACCCGGTGTTCGTGGGCCTCGACGGCGTGCGCGTCGTCGACCTCATTGCCCGGGGTTAGCTGAGCGCCGGCCAGCCGGCGGATGGAGGGTAATCATGAGTACGAGCAGGCCAGCGGTCTTCGATCTGGCTGGTGACATCGACGACACCGGTTATGCCGCGATCCAGGCGCTCGATGGCACCCCGATCCGGGTGGAGCAGTGGAACAACGAGGCGAGCTGGGACAGCATCCGGCACTACGCGCTTGGCCTGGGAGACGACAACCCGCTGTTCTGCGACCCCGGCTACGCCCACCGCACGCCCTATGGCGCGGTCCTCGCGCCGCCTACTTTCCCGTTCACCGCCTTCGACGGCGCGGTCGGCGCGGGACTGCCCGGCGTCCAGCCGATCTACGCCGGCACCGCGTGGCGATTCCGCCGGCGACTGCGGCGCAACGAGCTCATCCGCGCGTCCGCGCGCTTTGGCCCGGTCCAGCGGCTAAGCGGCGGGACGGCGAGCGACATGATCATCCAGACCGCACTGTGCCGTTACGAGGACGCGGCGGGCGGCCTGATCGCTGAGGCGGACGCGCGCACCTTCCGCATTCCCCGGCGCCGAGCGTCCACGGGCCTGGCCTACCAGCCGCGCGAGACACAGGAATACAGTGACGACGAACTGGACGCCATCAGGAAGGAAGCGGCCGCCGAATTCCGTCGCGGCTCGGCCGAACTGACCGGCGTCGCGCCGGGCGATGTCATCCCGGCCGTGATCAAGGGCCCGATCGGCCGCATCGACATGACCGCGTACTACGCGGGCTGCCCGGGCAGCCCCGGGTACAAGTCGGTGGAGATGGCCGCCAAGTACCGGACCTGGGCCGTGACCGATCCTGGGCGCCTGCCGTCGAACTACGACCCAAGCTACTTCGCCGAGCGAGTACTGCCGAGCATCGGGCATCAGGATGCGGAGGCGGCCCGCGAACTGGGTATGCCGGGTGCCTATAACAACGGCCCGCAGCGCGTCGGCTGGTTCGCGCACTGCGTCACCAACTGGATGGGCGACAGTGCCTTTCTGTCGCGGCTGGAGGTGCGGCTGCGCCGCCCGGAGATCTTCGGCGACGTCATCCGCATCGGCGGAACCGTGACGGCCGTCGATCGCACCGGACCGTGCCCCCGCGTCGGGATCTCCCTGCAGGCGAGGAACCAACACGGTGAGCGCACGGCCGAGGGAACCGCCGAAATCCTGCTCGACGACTACGGCCGTCTCAGCGGCCCCGAGTAGCCTGGTGGCTGCGATGACTAGTGAAGACAGGCGAGCGTGAAGGCCATCCGCTACCACCGCGGCCGGCCTGGCGTCGTCTGCACGGACATCCCTCAGCCCGCGGCCGGGCGGCATGAGGTCCTGGTCAGGGTGGACGCGGCCGGGCTGTGCGGAACCGACGTCACCATCGCCTATGGCGCCGGCGGCCGTATGGTGTCGCAAGACGTGCTGACCCTCGGGCACGAGACAGCCGGCACGATCACGGATTTGGGGCCGGGAGTGGACGGCTGGCAGGCCGGGGATCGGGTGGCCGTATCGCCCATCGTGACCTGTGGCCACTGCAAGTACTGCGACCTAGGCGCGAGCGAGAACTGCAATCACGCGGTGGTCCTGGGGCTCGGCCGGGATGGCTCACTAGCCGAATTCCTCGCCGTGCCGGCCAGCACCCTGGTTCGCCTTCCGGACAACGTGCCCGCGACCACCGGCGCCATCATCACCGATGCGGTCGCGACTCCGTACCACGCTCTGCTGGAGCGGGCCCGGCTCACTCCGGGCGAGTCGATCGCGGTTTTCGGCGTCGGCGGGCTCGGCCAGCATGCGATCCAGATCGCCCGGCTGGCCGGCGCCGCGCCGGTCATCGCCGTCGACCTGCGCCCGGAGCAGCTGGAACTGGCGCGCGCACACGGTGCCGACGTTGTCGTCGACGGGCGCCGCGGCGATGTCGCCGCGGCGGTGCGGCGGGCGAACGGCGGCCGCGGGGTCGACGTCGCCGCCGACTTCGCGGGCAAGGCGGCCAGCACCGAGGCGGCCTTCTCGGCGCTAACCAAGCTCGGGCGCGCGGTTATCGTGGGCCTGGGTACCGAGCCCGTCACCCTGCCGCCTTCGGTCACCTTCGCCATGCGCCAGGTTTCGCTGATGGGAGCGGGCGGGTTCAGCCGGGTCACGATCGAGCGCATTGTCGCCCTGGTGGCCGCCGGGCGGCTCGATCTGAGCGGGTCGGTGTCGCACACGATCCCGCTCGAAGCCGTCGGCGCGGCGCTGCTCATGCTGCGGGACAAGTCTGAGCCGGTGCGCCGGGTAGTCGCCGTGCCATGACCGGCTGAGGCGGGAGAGGATACAGCTGTGAGCAGCCAGTTCGCGGACCGCGAAGCGACGGGGGGCGGGAACCTCCCGGTAGGCGCCGAGGTCGGCCTGCCATCCCTGTACGGTCAGTTGTACTTCGTGCCCGAGGCAGCGCTCGGACGGCTATCGGCGGCCGAGCTCGTAGATACGGTCCTCAAGGCCGAGGGCCAGGTCCCCGGGGCGGCCCTCGGCCCCGGGCCGGGCCGGAACGGGTCCTTCTGCGCTGCTCAGTTCGTCGTCTCGGCGGATCCGCCGCAGCACTTCGATCCGGAGCTCTCGATGCGGGAGCCGCTGGAACTCCAGGTGTGGCCGGACGGCTCATTCGCCGTGGAGATCGAGTTCACCGGTCGGGACGTGCGTACGGACGAGGAGTCCGGCCAGAGCGTGGCGGCGGTGCTCGGCCCGTGGGCGAGCGGGCGGGGCTGGCGGCTGCTCAGCTTGTTCAATGACCGGAGCCGGTCACTGCCGGACGTCTGGAACGCGACGTTCCTCCTGCTCGACAGCGGCCGTGCGGTGGCGGAGGCACTGGACTTCGCCCGGCGGGCCATAGCGGTCGCCGAAGCACACCGGGACGGAGGACGGCTCGCCGGCCGGCTGCTGGAACTGCTTCGGGCCGGCGACGCCCTGGGGCTGATCGGCACGCCGGTCACCGCGGTGTTCCAGCCGCGGGCGGAAGCGCCGTCGGACGCGAGCGGAGATTTCCGGCTCGCTCTCGATGTCTGCGCTTTCGCCAACTCGGTGTACGGCGGCCTGCTGGTCGTCGGCCTCGAGGACGACGGCTCACAGGTCACCGGGGTAAGCGGCGGCGTAATGGGCGACGGGGCGGTCACCCGCATCCGCGAGGCGGTCGAACGGCTCGTGTTTCCCGGGCCAGAAGGGGTCCAGGCCGAGGCCGTGCCGTCCGGCACCGGCGACGGCCAGGTCGTCATCGTGCATGTCCCCCCGCAGGAGCAGCTACTCAAGCCCTTCCTGGTCTGCGGCACGATCGAAGGCGGCCAGCTCAGCGGGATCGGCGTGACGCTGGTGGAGCGCAGGCACGCGACGATCTACACGCACGGGATCGCGGCGCTGCACAGCCAGATCGCCGCTGGCCGCGCGCTGCTTCGCCAGTAACGCGGCTCAGTCCGGCCGCTCCCTTCCGTGGTACGGAAACGTGGTTTATCCGTGTACTGACTGTGCAAATTCTGGCCCGGCAAAGCTCGCTCCCATGGCCCTTCCGCCCGTGTCCGCCGCAAGTCTTCCTTGCTAGCGTGGCCAATGGCCGAAGGCCCCAGGGCGGCCAAACCGGCGTTGGCATCGTTGACTCTTCCGCCTCTCCGTGCAAATATACACTCTCAGTACAATAGATTCCCGGCGGAAGGACCCTCCGTGGACGGTGACATCCTGTGGACTCCCGCACCGGACGCTGGTGAGACGACCAAGATGGGCCGTTTCATGGCGGGGGTGGCGCGACGGCACGGCGAGGCGCTGACGACCTACGACGATTTCCAGGCGTGGTCGGTCAAGCACCTGGAAGATTTCTACGCGGAGATGGCGGAATTCTGCGGTGTGCGGTTCACTGACCCGCCGCGCGAGGTCCTCACCATGCGGGCCGTCCCGGACGCGACGTGGTTCCCCGGCGCCACGCTGAACTTCGCGGAGCACGTCTTCCGCGCGCTGCCGTCGGGAACGGTCATTACCGGCGTTTCTGAGGTGCGCGATACCGTCGCCTGGAGCGATGAGGACCTGCGCCGGGAGGCCGGCCGGATCCGAACCGGGCTGCTCGAGCTGGGCGTCAGGCGGGGCGACGTCGTCGGCGCTTACCTGCCGCACATCCCCGAGACGGTCGCCGCCTTCTTGGCGACCGCGAGCATCGGCGCGATATGGGCCGTTTGCCCACCTGAATTCGGGGTGAACAGCGTCGTCGACCGGCTCGGGCAGGTGAGCCCCAAGGTGCTGCTCGCCGTGGACGGGTACCGCTTCGGCGGAAGGGACTTCGCCCGGCGGGCCGAGGTGGAGACGATTCGCGCGGCGTTGCCCAGCGTGCAGACGCTGGTGTGGCTGCCCTACCTGACGGACGGCCCGGTGCTGGCCGACACAGTGCTGGCCAACACAGGGCCGGCCAACACGGGGCCGGCCGGCGCCCGGCAATGGCCGGACGTCTTCGGGGCCGACGGCGACCTGGAGTTCGCGTCCGTCCCGTTCGACCACACGCTGTACGTCCTGTTCACGTCAGGAACCACAGCGCTGCCGAAGGCGATCCCCCACTCGCACGGCGGCCCGCTGCTCGAGCACCATAAGTGGCTCGGGCTGCAGGCCGATCTCGGCCCGGGTGACACGTTCTTCTGGTTCAGCACGACCGGCTGGATCGTCTGGAACCTGGCGGTCTCGGCGCTGCTAACCGGCGCGGCGACGGTCACCTTCGACGGCAGCCCGATCTACCCGGACCTGCGACGCCAGTGGCAGCTGGTGGAAGAGCTCAAGATCACGCACCTGGGCGCCTCGACCGCGTACCTCATGGGATGCATGAGAGCGGACCTCAAGCCCGGCAGCGCCTTTGACCTGTCGAGCTTGCGCATCGGGATGGTGGGCGGCTCGCCGTGGCCCGCAGAAGGCTGGGAGTGGTTTTACCGGGCGGTCAAGCCGGAGATCATGGTCGGCTGCTCCTGCGGAGGGACCGATGTCGCCGGGACCTTCATCGGCGGCTCACCGCTCGTGCCGGTGCGCTCGGGGCGCCACGCGTGCACCTACCTGGGGGTCAACGTGGAAGCCTGGGATGACTCGGGCCGGAGTGTCTTCGGCAAGCCCGGCGAGCTGGTCGTCACGACTCCGCTGCCGTCGATGCCCAAGGCGCTGTGGGGAGAGGGCGGCGCCGAGCGCCTGCACGAAACCTACTACTCGACGTTCGAAGGAGTATGGGACCAACACGACTGGGCGATCTTCTACGAGGACGGCTCGTCCAGCGTCGTCGGGCGCTCGGACGCGACGCTGAACCGCGCGGGCGTCCGGCTGGGCCCGACCGAGTATTACTCCGTCCTGGAGAACATGCCCGAGGTCCGCGAGGCGCTTGTCGTCCACCTTCAAGACCGAAACATCGAGGCGGGCGAGATCTGCGCATTCATCGTGCTGGCACCGGGCTACTCGCTTGACGACGACCTGCGCCAGCGGATCACCGGCACGATCGCCTCGGCACTGTCGCCCCGGCACGTCCCGGACGAGCTAGTGGCCGTGGCGGACATCCCCAAGACCCTGACCGGCAAGAAGCTGGAGGTCCCGGTAAGACGCATCCTGGAGGGCGCGCCCGTCGATACCGTCACCAGCGCGGGCACGCTGGCGAATCCCGACTCGATCGGTGAGTTCGCCCGGCTGGCCCAGGCGCGCCGGACGCAGGCCGCCGGGTGAGCGCGGCATGACCGGTGAGGACTCCGCCCGCAGCGGACCGCTGACGTCCGTGCGCGTCGTTGAGATCGGGTCGCTCGGACCGGGGCCGTTCTGCTCCATGATGCTGGCCGACATGGGGGCCGACGTGATCCGGATAGACCGCGTCAGCGGGGCCGGACCCGTCGGCCCCGGCTCCGACCACAAGGTCGAACTGCTGAACCGGGGCCGCCCTTCGGTCGGAGCCGACCTGAAGAACCCGGCCGCGGTCGGGCTGGTCCTCGATCTCGCCGCGCGGGCCGACATCCTCGTCGAGGGCTTCCGGCCCGGAGTCGCCGAGCGGCTGGGGATCGGCCCGCAGGCGTGCTTCGAGCGGAATCCGCGCCTGGTCTACGGCCGGATGACCGGCTACGGCCAAGAGGGCCCCTCCGCCCAGGCGGTTGGCCATGACCTCAACTACCTGGCGGCCTGCGGCGTGCTTTCGATGATCGGCCGCAAGGGACAGCCGCCGACGCCGCCGCTCAACCTGGTCGCCGACATCGGCGGGGGCGGACTCATTCTCGCGTTCGGGCTGCTCGCGGCACTTGTGGAGCGAGAGCGCTCGGGTCAGGGCCAGGTGGTCGACGCGGCGATGGTCGACGGGGCCGCGCTGCTGGCGGCGCCGTTCTTCGCCTGGGCGCAGACCGGCCAGTGGCTGCCCGAGCGCGGCATGAACATGATCGACAGCGGTGCCCCGTACTACGACGCTTACGAGACGCTCGACGGACGCTGGATCAGCGTCGCGGCGGTCGAGCCGAGGTTCTACGCCGCGCTCCTCGATGTGCTGGGACTGGACCCGGACGCGCTGCCGGAGCAGAACGACCGTGACGCGTGGCCGGAGCTCAAGGAGAAAATCGCCGCCGCGATCAGGACCAGGACCCGGGACGCCTGGTGCGCCCGGGCGGCAGGCCGGGAAGCATGCATCGCGCCGGTCCTGACGCCAGCCGAAGTCGCCGACGACCCCCACCTCAGCGCGCGCGGGACTTTCCAGCGCAACGCCGGCCTCCTCCAGCCCGCCCCCGCTCCCCGCTTCGACCGGACGCCGGGGCGGCTGTCCCGGCCGCCCGCCCGGCCAGGGGAGCACACGCTCGAGGCCCTGCTCGCCTGGGGTGTACCGGAGAGCCGGGTTTGCGAGCTCGCCGGGCAAGGAGCCTTGGGTCCCGTGAAGAGCGCGGCGAGCCGCGGCTGAGATGTCAGCAACCAGACCAGACCGGGAAGAGGCGGCCAGCGTGGACAAGCTGCTCGACGGGGTGCGCGTACTGGACGTGTCGACGTTCTCCCCAGTGCGGTTCGGGACGACGGTCCTGGCCGATCTGGGCGCAACCGTCATCCAGATTGACAAGCCAGCCCCGGCGCGGCCCGCGGGGCCACTTGACCTGCTCGACTCGGCGGAGCACCCGCGCTGGCTGTGGCACAGCCGCAACAAGCGCAGCGTGATCATCAACCTCAAGCGCGGCGATGGGCGGGCGGTCTTCTACGACCTCCTGGCCACGGCCGACGTCGTCGTCGAGGGATTCGCGGCCGGGGTCGCCGCTCGGCTCGGCATCGACTACGAGACGCTGCGCGGCCGCAAGCCCGGCATCGTGTACGCCAGCGTCTCGGGCTTCGGCCAGGCCGGCCCCTACGCGCACTTGTCTGGCCACGAGCAGAACTACCAGGCGATGGGAGGGCTGACCGCCGCGACGGCGGGGCCCGGCGTGCTCCCGCAGGTCACCCCGGCCCCGATCGCCGACTCAGTGTCGAGCCTGTACTCCGTCATCGCAGTGCTCGCCGCCCTGCGCCGCCGCGACGCGACCGGACAGGGCGCTTACCTCGACATTTCGATCCAGGACGCCGTGCTGTCGCTGTTCGGCTATAACGCGAACTACTACTGGCAGCAGGGCATCACCCAGCCACGGACGATCCGCGAGTTCGGCGGGCATCCGGGTGTCGGCGTCTACCCGACTGCGGACGGCCGCGCCGTCCAGGTCAACGCAGTCGAGCCGTGGGCCTGGGACAAGCTCTGCCGGAGTCTGGGCGCGGACGAGCTGCGCGGGGACTTCGACATCGACGAAGACCGCGGGCCAGCGGTCCGCGAGCGCCTCGCGGGGATCCTCGCCGCGCGGACGCGCGAGGAGTGGGCGGCCTTCAACGCGAGCGAGAACGTGGGCATCTCGCCGGTTCTCGGCCTGGCCGAACTGCTCAGCGATGAGCACATCCGCTCGCGGGGCATGGTCAACGAGGTCACGCACCCCACTCTCGGGGTCATACCGCAACTGGCTACCCCGATCACCGTGGACGGCAGTATGCCCTCCTCCGACTGGCTGCCCCAGCCGGGGGACCATACCGACTCGGTGCTCGCGGAACTTGGCTATGCGGCCTCGCGGCGCGACGAACTGCGCCGCACGGGCGCGATCCAGGGGGCCACCGGACGGCCGGAGGCGACATCCCGATGACGGACATACTTAAGCAGACCCTGACCGGGATGCTCACGGAGCAGGCACAGCGCCACCCGGAGAAGGTGGCCGTGACCATTGTCGGCGAAAACCTGTCCTACGCCGACCTGATCGCAAGGTCGGACGCCATGGCCCGCGGCCTGCGCAACCTGGGCGTCCGGCGCGGCGATGCCGTCGCCGCGCTCGCCGAGAACTCCGCGGACCAGATACTGCTCGAGTTCGCCTGCGCGCGGCTGGGCGCCGTGGAGGTCATGCTCAATACCGCCTACCGCGGCGACTTCCTCACCCACCAGCTCAACGTGAGCGAGCCCCGGCTGATCGTCGTTGACGAGCACCTGCTGCCGGCCGTGCTCGAGGTCATCGGGGACGTGCCGTCCATCCGCCACGTGGTGGTCCGCGGGGACCTCGGGGCGGTACCTGACCTTGGCCGGGTCGCCGCGGTTGACCTCGCGGAACTGCGCGCGCATTCCCGGGCTCCGATCACGGACATCGCTGATCCAGTGTGGACCGACCCGGCGACGATCCAGTTCACCTCGGGCACTACCGGCCCGTCGAAAGGTGCGGTGCTCTCCCAGAACTATCTGTGCTCATTCGCGCGAATCGAGTCCTCGATCTGGTACCGGAGCCCGGAGGACACGTTTTATTCGTGCGGTCCGCTGTTCCACCTGGCGGCCAAGGGGATCTGCGTGCTCGGCTCGATCTACCGGGGCGTGCGGTGCGTCCAGGACGAGCGGTTCAGCGTCTCTGCCTACTGGAGCCGCGTCCGGGAGGAGAACTGCAACGTCACGCTCATGCTCGGGTCGATGGCGATGCTCTTGTGGACCCGCGAGCCGTCACCGGACGAGGCGATCGACACCGTGGTGTGCATCCCGGCCCCGCCGCCGGCGTTGCAGGAGGCTATGGCCGAGCGCTGGGGCTGCGCGTTCCAGAGCAACTACGGGCTGAGCGAGGCCGCCCCGGTGACGCGCAGCGGACCGGATATCCCGTTGCGGCCCGGTTCCTCGGGCAAGATCCTGTCGCAGTACTTCGACTTGCGCATCTTCGACGACGATGACGTCGAGGTCCCCGCCGGGACCGTGGGCGAGGTCGTCATCCGCCCGCTGGCGCCGCACGTCATGTTCGACGGCTACTACCGCAACGCCCAGGCGACCATCGAGAAGTACCGGAACCTGTGGTTCCACACCGGCGACCTGGCGCGCGTCGACGAGGAGGGCTACTTCTACTTCGTTGACCGGAAGGACGACTACCTCCGTCGGCGCGGCGAGAACATCTCGTCCTACGAGGTCGAGGCGGCCATCGCCCGGCACCCCGACGTACTTGAGGCCGCCGTCGTCGGCGTCGCCAGCGAGCTGCTGGAGGACGAGGTCAAGGCCGTCGTCGCCGTCCGCCCGGGATCGCGCCTCCAACCGGAGGAACTCGTCCGCTTCTGTATTGACGTGCTGCCGTACTTCGCCGTCCCCCGGTATATCGAGCTGGTCGGCGACCTGCCGCGAACGCCTAGTGGCAAGGTGCAAAAGCACCGGCTCCGCACGGCGGGGACGAGCGGGAGCTGGGACCGGGAGGAGGCCGGCATCGTGCTGAGCGGAAAGCGGCCCGGACGGTGACCAGGGCACCGGGTCGCACCCAGAGATCGCGCGTGGAAAACACCGGCCGCCACGGACAAGCAACCCCGGACAGCCGCGTGACCCAAGGAGGTAAGAACGGTGCCCGTTCAGCAGGATGACCCGTCGGCACCCTGGTTTGAGCCCGGCGTGTTCGCCGTCGTGCCGGGCATCTACCGGATCCCGCTGCCGCTCCATGACGAACTGCGCGCGGTGAACGTGTACGCGATCGAAGACAGCGGCGGCTTCACCTTGATCGACTCCGGGCAAGTAATGGCCGAGGCGCGCGAGCAACTTGAGTCATCGCTCAAGCAACTCGGGGCCGGGCTTCCCGACGTCCGGCAGTTCCTCGTGACGCACGCCCACCGGGATCACTACACCCAGGCCGTGGCGGTTCGCCGGGAGTTCGGCACCCGGGTCAGCCTCGGGGCGGGAGAGCGGCCCTCCCTCCAGGCGGCGGCCGACCCGGCCGTGCCGGCCTACCGCGAGCAGCTGGCCGACTTGCGCCGCCACGGCGCCGCGGAACTCGCCGATCAGATCGTTCCGCTGCTGGCGGACGAGACGGTACCGCACACAGCATGGGAGCAGCCGGACACGTGGCTCGAGCCGGGCGCCCATCTCCCGGTCGGCCGGCGCCGCCTGAACGCCCGGGCCACCCCCGGGCACACGCGCGGCCACCTCGTCTACTTTGAGCACCAGGACCGGCTGCTCTTCGCGGGCGACCATATCCTCCCGCACATCACGCCCTCGATCGGCCTGGAACCGGCCACCGTGGCCTCGCCCCTCGGCGACTATCTCAGCTCGCTGCGCGACGTCCGGACACTCCCCGACGCCCGGCTGCTGCCGGCCCACGGGCCGGTCGCCGCCAGCAGTCATGCGCGAATCGACGAGCTGCTCATCCATCACGACACCAGGCTCCAGGCGGTCGCCGCCGCCATCGAGGGCGGCGCGAGGACGGCCCTGGACGTAAGCCGGGTGCTGCTGTGGACCCGCCGGGACCGGGCGTTCCGCACCCTCGCGCCGTTCCACCAGATGCTGGCGGTGATCGAGACCGTCTACCACCTGCGCTTGCTCACGGCGCAGGGGCGGCTCACCGGCGCCGAGCGCGACGGCGTCATCAGGTACGCGCCGACCGTGGGCTGACGCCCCCGGCCGGGCCGCGCGGGTCCCCGCCAATAAATGTCGATTGTACTCATGGTACAGCAAATGCTTGACCAGCTGAGACTTGCCTGTCATGATGCATCTACAGTACAAAAACTTGAAGTGACAGTGTCATCATGGCATTGAGAGGTCCTCAGGATCCCTCGGCGGCCTGGCGCCCTGCCGCCGCCCTCAAGGCCTAGGAGCGACGGCTCCTGATCGGCGACCGGAACGCACCTCATAACCACCTGGATCAGCGCCGCCCGGCGCCACGTCAATCGCCCAGGGCGACCCTTCGCATAGGCCAGAGGAGACAATGATGTTTCAGCGAATCAGGTACCGCTTCAGATCCGCCCGAGCCTGGGGGCTAGCGGCGGCCGCCCTTCCCGCGCTGCTGATCGCCGCCGCCTGCAGCAGCAGCAGCCAGGGAACTGACGCTTCGACGCCGTCCGGAGCGACCTCGGCGAGTTCAGCCGCCGTCTCCACCGCGCAGGCGACAGTCAAGCAGTACGAAGCCGTGCCGACGACCATCTCGCAGAAGACCCCGCTGCCGCATCCGGTTACGAAGGGCCGGACCTTCGTCGACCTGGAATGCGAGAACACCCAGTGCCACGACATCGCCACCGGCGTTGAGGCCGCAGGAAAGGCCATCGGGTGGAACGTCAAGCTCATCAACTACAACGACACCCAGCCGGCCACGCTGACCGCCGCTTTCCAGCAGGCGCTGCAGTACCATCCGGTCGGCGTCTCCCTCACCGGCACGTCCCCCGCGCTCTGGTCCAGCGTGCTGCCGAAGTACAAGCAGGCAGGCATCCCCATCATTCCCGCGTCCGTGGGCCCGATTCAGGCGCAGGCTCCGGTCGCCGCTACCGTCGACGGACTGGGCGCGTACACCATTCCGGCGAAGGCCATCGCGGACTGGTTCATCGCCCAGTCAAACGCGAGCGGGCACGTGCTGCTCGTTGACATTCCTTCCTTCCCCGTCTTGAAGGAGACGGCAACCGCGGTCTCCGCGGAGATAGCCGCGCAGTGCCCGAACTGCAAGGTGAGCGACTTCGACGCGACCATCGCGCAAGTAGACGCCAACGGCGTGGTTTCCGCTGTGGTGTCGCAGTTGCAGCGCGATCCCTCGATCAAGTACGTGATCTCCACCGACGGGGTGTTCATCTCCGGTCTGGCCAGCGCGGCGAAGGCCGCCGGGGTCACTGGCCTGCAGATCGGGAGC
>Ga0102924_1001706_pt1 | contig 24971 bp, 27 predicted proteins | sample PaiPotPPM11metaG_FD_80116 | JGI IMG/M metagenome (GOLD analysis project Ga0102924, IMG submission 80116) | Iron sulfur acid spring bacterial and archeal communities from Banff, Canada, to study Microbial Dark Matter (Phase II) - Paint Pots PPM... ... | reverse complement strand
CCCGCACCAGGCAGGCGAACCCGTCACGGCGCCAGGCCGCGGGGTGACGAGGCGACGTAGCTTCCATGGTCGTGGTTGTACGACACGGGCGGTATCAGCACGGTGCCAGCGGCTGATACCAGGCTGATACCGGCAGGCTGGCATCCTGGAAGGAACTGGCCAGTTTGCCGTGGGAAGGGAACTCGCGCGGCTATGAGGTTGCTCGTGGTTGAGGATTTCGAGCCGACGGCCCGGGCGATCGCCACCGGGCTGCGCCGCGAGGGCATGGCGGTCGACGTCGCCTACGACGGAGACGAGGCGCTCACCGAGTTGGCCCTCACCCGGTACGACGTCGTGGTGCTCGACCGGGACCTGCCGGGAGTATCCGGCGACGAGATCTGCCGGCAACTGGCGGCCGGCAGGTCACCGAGCCGGATCCTGATGCTCACCGCAGCCGGCCGCCTCACCGACCGGGTGGACGGCCTGGACATGGGCGCCGACGACTACCTCGCCAAGCCGTTCGACTTCCCCGAACTGACCGCCCGGGTCCGCGCCCTCGGCCGGCGCGCCGCCGCGCCATTGCCCCCGGTCCTCACGTATGGCGACATCAGGCTCGACCCCGCCCGCCGCAGCGCGTCCCGGGCCGGGCAACGGCTGGCGCTCAGCGCCAAGGAGTTCGCCGTGCTCGAATACCTGCTCGCCTGCGCCGGCCGGGTGGTTTCCGCCGAGGAACTGCTCGAACGGGTCTGGGACTCCGCGGCCGACCCGTTCACCACAGCGGTCAAGCAGACCATGCGCAGGCTGCGGGCCAAGCTCGGAGACCCGCCCGTCATCGCCACCGTCCGCGAAGGCGGGTACCAGGTCGGAGAACCCTGATGGCTGAGCTGGGCCGCGCCGCTCCAGCGCGTGCCTTCCGCCGCCCTACCCTGCGGGCCCGGATGACCCTGCTGTACGGGGCCGTCATCTGCGCGTCGGGCATCGCGCTGGCCAGCGTCATGCCACTGCTGGCCCCGGGGCTGTTCATCCGGCGCAAGCGCGCCATTGCGGGCCAGCCGGGGCCCGGCGCCGCTCGGGGCGGGCATCCGGTCACGTTCGTCTGGCAGGTGTTCTGGAACGACGTGACCTTCGTGGTGATCATGGCCGTGCTCTCCCTCGCGGCCGGCTGGCTGATCGCCGGGCGCTTCGTCCGCCCGTTGCGCTCGATCATCACCGCCGCCCGCGACATCTCCGCCAGCAGCCTGCACCGGCGGCTTGGCCTACGCGGTCACGGCGACGAGTTCACCGAACTCGGCCAGACGCTCGACGGCCTGTTCGGGCGGCTGGAGGCATCGTTCCAGGCGCAGCGGCACTTCATCGCCAACGCCTCTCACGAGCTGCGAACCCCGCTCACCGCCGGACGGGCGCTGCTCCAGGTCGCGCTCGCCGATCCGGACCCCACCGTGCGGACGCTGCGGGCCACCTGTGAGGAACTCCTCGAGCTCGGCGACCAGCAGGAACGCCTGATCACGGCACTGCTTGCCCTGGCCAGCAGCCAGCGCGGGGCCGGGCACCTGGAATGCCTGGACCTCGCCGACATCGCCGCGGACGTGCTCCCGGCCCGTCAGGAAGAGGCCGCGCGCCGCGGCATCCGCCTGCGCGCGGCCCTCGTCTCCGCCCCGGTAACCGCCGACCCGAACCTGACCGAAAGCCTGGTCGCCAACCTCCTCGACAACGCTATCCAGCACAACCTCCCCGGTGGCCAGGCCGAGATCTCCACCGCGCTGACCCCCGCGGGCGCCGTCGTCTCGGTCAGCAACACCGGCACCCTCATCTCGCCGGACGCCGTCGAGGACCTGTTCCAGCCGTTCCGGCAGCTCGGCACCGAGCGGACCCGGCGCGGCGAGGGACACGGACTCGGCCTGGCCATCGTCCGGGCCATAGCCGACGCCCATGACGCCGCCCTCACCGCCCGCACCCGCCCCGCGGGCGGCCTCGACATCGCAGTGACTTTCCCGAGGCCGGGTCACGTTCCCCGGGCCGTGCGGGGGGTGAGCGGGGGGCCGACGAGCTCGCACTGATACTTCTCGGCGGCTTGATGGAGTCTTTCCAGGTCGGGCGGGGGCGGTGCGGCCGTGGTCGCGACCGGGCCGCCCTCGGCGAAGTATCCCTCGGTGCCGCCCGGGGTGATCAGCCCGAGCATGGTGGTGTCCTGCTCGGCGAGGAAGGTGTGCGCGATGCCGCGCGGCATCGAGGTGTACGCCGGGCCCGAGGGTGAACTCGTCGGTCCCGCAGCGCACCAGGATGCGCCCGGAGATTACCCAGATGCCCTCCTCGGCGGTGTGATGGATGTGCAGCGGCGCCGAGACGCCGCGGGCCACCTCGGAGACGATCAGGCCATAGCCGCCGTTGGTCTGCGCCGCGGTTGCCTTGAGGGTGATCCGGCTGCTGCCGATCCAGCGCGGCTCGCCGTCGCCGGCCGGGACCACGATCAGGCCCTTGGTCGTGACGCTGGGCATGGTGCATCCTTCCGGTCGGAGCTTGCGGCACCACTCTGCCCAGTCACCTCGGCGGCGGCCGGCCGGCGGGGCCGATCAATCCCGTAGTTTGCGGAGAATACGGGCAAGGTGATCGCGGTCGGTCCGGCTGAGCCGGTCGAAGGCCCGTTCGGCCTCGGTTCCGCGGGCCATGCGAATCGCGTCAAGGACGCTGGCGCCGTGCTCGGTGGCCTCGACCAGGGTGGCCCGCCGGTCGCCCGGATCGGGCCGCCGCGTGGCCAGGTCTCGCGCTTCGAGGGCATCGACGACCTCGGTGGCCGAGCGCGCCGCGATGTGCAGGTGACCCGAAAGCTCCGACAGGCGCATCGCGCCGTGGCGCATCAGCACGCGCAGAGCCCGCAGCTGGGAAGGGGTGATGTCCCAGGGAGCCAGGAAGTCCTGAGAGGTGTCGCGTAGCTGCCGCGCGACGGACCTGAACGCTTCCGACAGCGTCTCGTCACCGCCGGAGTCTCGCGGGTCCGTCGCGCTGCGATCCTCGGACACCGGAATAGCGTACCAGCCTCTCTTGTTGTACCCTCAAAGTGAGGTTACCTCAATAATAGCGTTCCCCCTCCAGGCCCGCGCAGCCGAGCGCGAGCCCGACCCGACAGAATCGAGCACTTCTTGGCATCCCCATCTACGAATCAAGACATCAGCCGCGCTGGCCGGGCCCGCGGCGCCAGGACGGTCACGGCCGCAGAGAAGGCGCAGGCCCGCGACGTGTCCCTGCGCCGCATCGGGCGGCTGTTCAGCCCGTACCGCTGGCAAATGGCGCTCGTCACCATCATCATCGCCGCCTCGTCCCTCATCACGGTGGCCTCGCCGTTCCTGCTCCGCGACATCATCGATACCGCCCTGCCGGACAAGGACCTCAGGCTGCTCGTCCTGCTGGTCGCCGGCATGGTCGGGATCGCCGCCGTCAGCTCAGCCTTCGGGGTGATCCAGACCTGGATCAGCACCAAGGTCGGCCAGCAGGTCATGCATGAGCTGCGCACGAGCGTCTTCGGTCACCTGCAGCGCCAGTCGGTCGCCTTCTTCACCCGGACCCGCTCGGGCGAGGTCCAGTCCCGCATCAACAACGACATCGGCGGCATGGAGTCCGTGGTGACCTCGACCGCGACCTCCATTGCCGCCAACCTCACCACCGCGGTAGCCACCGCCGTCGCCATGGTCGCCATGTCGTGGCGGCTCTCCCTGATCTCGCTGGTCGTCATGCCTCCGGCGATCTACCTGAGCCGCAGGGTGGCCCGCATGCGCCGGGCCATCACGACCGAGCAGCAACGCGAACTTGCCAACCTCAACGTCAGCATCGAGGAAGGCCTGTCGATCAACGGGATCCAGCTGGCCAAGACCATGGGCACCGGGCCGTCCCTGATCCGGCGGTTCACCGCCTCCTCGGCCCGCCTGATCGACCTGGAACTGCGCTCCCAGCTAGCCGGCCGCTGGCGGATGGCCTCGATGAGCATCATCTTTGCCGCGATCCCGGCGGTCATCTACCTCGCGGCCGGCCTGCCGGTGACCGCGGGCGTCATGACCATCGGCACCCTGGTCGCGTTCACCACGCTGCAGAACAACCTCTTCCGGCCGATAACCGGCCTGCTCAGCACCAGCGTCTCGGTGATCAGCTCGCTGGCCCTGTTCACGCGGATCTTCGAGTACCTGGACCTGCCCGTGGACATTGAGGATCCCGCCGAACCCGCGGAGATCGACCCGGCCCAGGTCACCGGGCACGTCCGCCTCGCCGAGGTCAGCTTCGCCTACCCCGGCGCCGACCGGCCCGCCGTGACCGGCATCGACCTCGACGTGCCCGCCGGCAGCACTCTCGCCCTGGTCGGCGAGACCGGATCGGGCAAGACCACGCTCGCCTCGCTGATCGCCCGCCTGTACGACCCCACCAGCGGCAGCATCAGCATCGACGGCGTCGACATCCGTGACATGAGTCTCGCCGACCTCGCCGCGGTCGTGGGCGTGGTCAGCCAGGAGACCTACCTGCTGCACACCACGGTGCGGGAGAACCTGCGCTACGCCAAGCCCGAGGCCACCGACGCCGAGATCGAGCAAGCCGCGCGCGCGGCCCAGATCCACGGTCTGATCGCCGGGCTGCCCGACGGCTACGACACGATCGTCGGCTCACGCGGGCATCGTTTCTCCGGCGGCGAGAAGCAGCGCATCGCGATCGCCCGGACCCTCCTGCGCAACCCGCGCGTGCTTGTGCTGGACGAGGCCACCAGCGCCCTGGACACCGAAACCGAACGCGCCGTCCAGCAGGCGTTCGACACCCTGGCCCAGGGACGCACGACCATCACGATCGCCCACCGGCTTTCCACCGTGCGAAACGCCGACCAGATCGCCGTCCTGGACCACGGCCAGATCGTGGAAGCCGGCACGCACACCAGTCTCATCGCCGACCAGGGCCGCTACGCCGGCCTCGCCGCCTAGATCTTTCGGCCAACAGACGTCTGACGTCAGTTGTCTATTGACTGATAGGCTGGCGGGCTCCTAGGCTCGGCACGTGAGTTCCCGCAGGCAGTGGGGTCGGCCGTGAAGATCGCGGTTCTCGGCGGCAGCGGCATCGCCACCCCGCAACTTGTTGACGAACTGGCCCGCGCGCTCGGGCCGGGTGTCGCCATCTCCCTGATCGGCCGCAACCACGATCAGCTCCAGCTGGTGGCGGCGGCCGCGCGCAGGCGCACCCCGGGGGTGCGGATCGTCACGGCCGGCTCGCCCGCGGCCGGGGTGCCGGGCGCGGACCTGGTCCTGAACCAGGTCCGGGTCGGTGGCCTGGACGGCCGGGCCTGGGATGAGAAGGTCCCGACCGAGTTCGGGATGCTCGGCGAGGAGACCGTCGGCGCCGGGGGGTTTGCCCTCGGCTACCGCACGCTGCCGGTGGTCCGGGCCATGGCCAGGGAGGTCAGTGAGCTGGCTCCCGACGCCTGGTTCGTCAACCTGACCAACCCGGCGGGGCTGGTGCTGTCCGCGCTCGCGGCCGAGACATCGCTGCGCGCGCTCGCGGTCTGCGACATCCCGGTGTCCATGACCAGGAGCATCGAGCGGGCCAGGCCCGGGGTGCGGCCGCGGTTCTTCGGCACGAACCATGCGAGCGCCGTGGTCGCCGCCGCCGGCCAGGACGGGCGCGACTGCCTGCCTGACCTGGCCGGCCAGCTCAGCGGGGGCGGGCCGGCCGCGGAGTGGGCCCGGCGCGCGGGGGTCATCGCCAGCCCCTATCTGCGCTATTACCACGACCCGTCGCTGCGTCCGGCGGCGCCGGCGGCCCGGTCTCGCGCCGACGACCTGATGGACCTGCAGCGCACGGTGCTGCGCAGCTACCGCGCCGGGGACGCCGCCGGCGGGGACGCAGCCCTCGCGGAACGTAACCCGCACTGGTATGCGGAGGTCGTCGCGCCGGTGATAGCGGCCCTGCTCGGCCGGGGCGATTCGCGAACGTTCGTCGTTCAGGTGCCGAACAACGGCCTGGTCCCGTTCCTGCGGCCGTCGGCCGCGGTCGAGGTGACCGCGGAGGTCGGCCGGGACGGCGTCAGGCCGCTCCCGGTACCCGATATCCCGGCTGAGCTGAAGGTGCTGACCGTGCAGCTCACCGAGGCCGACGAACTGATCCGCCGGGCGTCGCTGTCGGAGGACGCCGAGCTGGCCGTCCGCGCGCTGGCGCTCAACCCGCTGGTCCCCGATGCGCAAGCCGCCCGGGCCTTCTGGCACGCGGTGGCCGACCGCTGGAGATGAGGAAATCACGATGACAGGACGCGTTGTTCGGTTCGACGACCTCGAGCGCCTCTACGCCGAGCAAGCCGACGAGATCCGGGCCGCGGTAGAGAAGGTGCTGGCCTCCGGGCGGTACACGTTCACCAAAGGGAAAGAGGTCGTCACCTTCGAGCGGGCCTTCGCCGACTACACCGGCACCGACGATTGCGTGGGCCTCAGCTCAGGGACGGCCGCCCTCTGGCTCGCGCTCGAAGCCCTGGGGATCGGTCCCGGCGACGAGGTCATCGTCCCCGCCAACACGTACGTGGCCAGCGTGTTCAGCATCTCCTACACCGGCGCCACGCCGGTGCTCGCCGATGTGGACGCGGCCACGTTCACGCTGGACCCGGCGGCCGTCAAGGCAGCGATCACGCCGCGCACGGCGGCGCTGCTGCCCGTTCACCTGTTCGGTGCGCCGTGCGACATGGACGCGCTCGGCAGCATCGCCGCCTCGTCCGGGCTGGCGATCGTCGAGGACGCCGCGCAGGCGCACGGGGCCAGGCTGCACGGCCGGCGGGTCGGAACGTTCGGCGCGGCCGGCTGCTTCAGCTTCTACCCGACCAAGAACCTGGGCGCGATGGGCGACGGGGGCGCGATCACGACCGACGACCCGGCCGTGGCGGCGTCGGCGCGGCGCCAGCGCTACATGGGCCAGGAGCACAAGTACACCCACCTGACCATCGGCTACCAGGAACGGCTGGACGAGGTTCAGGCCGCGGTGCTGGCCACCCGGCTGCCGCGGCTGGACGCCTGGAACGCGCAGCGGCGGCACCAGGCCGCGCTGTACAACGACCTCCTGGCCGGCACCCCGGTCGTGGCCCAGGCCGAGCCCGACGACTCCGAGTGCGTGTATTACGTCTACACGGTGCGGACGCCGCGCCGGGACGATCTGGCCGAGTTCCTCGCCTCTCGCGGGGTGGGCACCGATGTGTTCTACCCGAAGGCGGTCTACGAGCAGCCGGCGTACGAGGGCACGTGGCAGGCCGGGGACTACCCCGTCACCCAGCGCCTGCAGTCGGAGATCCTCTCCCTCCCGGTCTTCCCCGGCTACTCCGATGACGACATCGCCTATGTCGCCGACACCGTACGGCAGTTCTTCGCCGCCAGCTAGGCGGCCAGCTCATTTCCTTCCAGAAGGGTGGTCCGGATGAGCGCGGACAGTCACGCAGGGAGCCCTGCTGCCGGGCAGGACGCGGAACACGGGAAGCTGCGCGCCGGATCCATCGGCGTGCCATCGGCGATGGTGATGTCGATAGCCATCATGGCCCCCGCGGCCGGCATGATCTTCCTGCCGCAGGTCGTGGCCAGCCACGCCGGCGCCGCCGTGCCGCTGGTCTACCTGATGTCGCTGGTCGGCTGCTTGTTCATCGCCGGCACCGTCACCCAGTTCGCCCGGCTGGTGCCGCACGCCGGTTCGTTCTACGCCTATGACGCCGTCGGGCTCGGCCGGACCACCGGGTTCGTGTCCGGCTGGCTGCTGATGGCGGGCTATTTCGTCTTCTACCCGCAGAACCTGCTGGCCGCCGCGTACTTCACGTCGTCGACGCTGCGCGAGGAGCTGGGCTGGAACGTCAACTGGTCGGTCTGGGCCGTGTTGTTCGCGGTGGCGATCTGGCTGCTGTCCACCCGGGGCATCCGCACGTCCATGCGCACGGACCTGACCGTGGTCGGCGCGGAGAGCCTGATCATCCTCATCGTGGTCATCGGCATCCTGGTCGCGGGCGGGGCGCACGGCAACACGGCCCAGGTGTTCACCCCCTCGGCCACCGGGGGCAAGGGCTGGAACGGCATCCTGCTGGGCATGGTGTTCGCGATGCTGACCTTCGTGGGCTTCGAAGGCGCCGCCACGCTGGGCGAGGAGACCGGGGACGCGCGGCGCAACGTACCCCGGGCCATCTGGGCCGCGGTCATCGGCTGCGGCCTGTTCTTCCTGCTCACCTCCTACGCCCTGGCCGTCGGCTACGGCCCGCACGGCGGGACCGCGTTCGCGACCGCGTCCGGCACCCCGATGTACGACCTGGCCGTCAAGTACGTGGGCTCAGGCCTGGGCGTCGCGGTCAACATCGCCGGCATCGTCAGCGCCTTCGCGGTGTGCCTGGCCTGCAACAACGCCTCCACGCGGGTGCTGTTCGCGATGGGCCGCGACGACGTGCTGCCCGGCGGCCTGGGCCGGACCCACCGGGCGTTCAGGACGCCGTCGCGCGCGATCAACCTGGTCGGCTTCTCCGCGCTGGCCCTGTCGCTCCTGGTCGGCCTGGCCGTCGGGCCCTATCCCGGCGGCTACGCCGACATCGGCCAGTTCGGCACGATCCCGATCTTGATCCTCTACATCCTGGCCTGCCTGTCCCTGATCGTGTACATGCGCCGTCTGCGCGCCGCCGGGCAGGTCCGGTACAGCGTGCTCAAGCACCTGGTCGCGCCCGTGATCGGCATCATCATCGTGTTCCTGCCGATCTACGGCTCGATCTGGCCCTGGCCGCCGTGGCCACTGAACCTGATCACGATCCTGATCTTCGTGTTCCTCGCGGTCGGCATCGTGATCGGGCTCGCGCTGCGCAGGCGGCCTGACCACCTGGGCGACAGGATCGCGTTCCTGCTGGCGACCGGCGGGGACGGGGACGCGGAGAGCCTCGAGGGAGAAGGGCCCGCCGCGACCACGGCCACGGGCCGGACATGACCGAAGCCAGCGCGCCAGCGGCGGGCCAGGGCACCTTCGGCGTCGTCGACGTCGGGGGAACGAAGATCGCCGCCGGGATCGCCGCCGCCACCGAGATCCTGGACACCCGGCGGCTCTCCACGGACGCCCTGCGCGGACCGGACGACATCGTGGACCGGATCGCCCGGACGCTGAGCGAACTGCGCAGCACACCCGGCCTGGCCCCGATGTCGGCCGTGGGGCTGTCGGTGCCCGGGCCGCTCGACCGCCGCCGCGGCGTGGTCCACTTCACCCCCAACCTGCTCTGGCAGCACTACCCGGTCGCGGCCGAGCTGTCGCAGCGGCTGGGCGGGATCCCGGTGCTGATCGACGACGACGCCAACTGCGCGGCCGCCGGCGAGGCCTGGCAGGGCGCCGGGCGGGGCTTCCGGCACCTGGTGTGCCTGACCATCGGCACCGGGATCGGGGGAGCCATCATCATCGACGGGGCGCTGGTCCACGGGCACCAGGACCTGGCGGGCGAGATCGGGCACATGGCCGTCGTGCCCGACGGCCCGCCGTGCGCCTGCGGCCACAGCGGCTGCCTGGAGGCTGTCGCCTCCGGCAGCGCGATCCGCCGGCTCGGCGCAGCCCTGCTCACCCAGAACGAAGCCCCGGTGCTGGCCCGGCTGGCGCGATCACACGGCGGCGAGGTCCGGGCCAACCTGGTCTTCCAGGCGGCCGCGGGCGGGGACCAGGCCTGCCAGGCCCTGCTCGACAAGGTCGCCGAGCACCTGGGCGCCGCCGTCGCCTCGCTGATCCAGATACTCAACCCGCAGGCCGTGGTGCTCGGCGGCGGGGTGATGGGCGAGGAGAACGCCGCCCGCCTGCTGCCCGCGATCCAGGCCAAGATGAACCAGCACCTGTTCGAAGTCCAGCGCGGCGCCGTGCAGGTCGTGCGCGGGGAACTCGGTGACCTCGCCGGGCTCTGGGGCGCCTTGCAACTGGTCACGACCGGCTGCCCCCGCGGCCAGGCATGCTTGGATACTGTGCATGGCGCGGAAGGACTCGCTGGACCACATCACGCCGGTGGTGGCCGATAACCGGCCGCTCGCGGCGCGGCTGGCCGACCTGCTGCGCGAGGCCATCACCGAGGGCAGGTTCCCGCGCGGGGAGCAGCTTCCCTCGGAGGAGCAGCTATCCGCCTCATACGGGGTGGGCCGCACCACGGTCCGCGAGGCGCTGAAGGAACTGGAAAGCGAGGGCGCGGTCCAGGTCCGGCGCGGCCGCGGACGGTTCGTGTCGTCGGTCCCGCCGGTGTTCCGGCCGATCACCCGGCTGGAGAGCGTGACCGAGATGCTGGCGGCCCAGGGATATGCGGTGGCCAATCGCGTGCTGTCGGCCCAGATGCGGGACCCCTCGGAGGAGGAACGCGACCAGTTGCGGCTGGCCGAGGATGCCTCGGTCGTGCAGCTGGAAAGGCTGCGCCTGGCCGAGGACGACCCACTGATCTACTCCGTGGATGTCCTGCCGACCGATCTCGTCCCGGAGAGCCTGGGCCAGGGGTGGAAGGGGTCACTGTTCGTGCACCTGGAGGAGGCCGGCCTGACCCCGACCACCTCGGTAACGGTCTTCCGGGCGAGCCATCTGCCCGAAGCCGCGCGGAAAGCCTCCGGGCTAGACCCGTTCCTGCCCTGGCTGCTCATGGTTCAGCTGCACCTGGCCGCGGACGGGACCCCGGTCCTGTACTCGCACGACTACTACCGGGGCGACCGGTTCTCCTTTGAGGTTCTCCGCCGCGTGGAGTCAAAGAGCAGGTAGGCGACGCGCAGGCCGATCACGTCTTGTGCCCTGGCCCGGGCGCACAGCTGCGCGCGCGGACAAGAATCTGCGGTATTTGCGCCCGCCGTGTCGATCTCGGGGCTGCCTGTTCGAAGCACGAGCAGGAGCGGCCAACCGGCCGCGAGACCAGGCAGGAGAGCAGTGATGCGGAAGATCGTTGCGGGCCTGTTCGTGTCGGTCGATGGCGTGGTCGAGGCGCCGGAGACGTGGACCGGCCCGTACTTCAGCCCGGAGGTCGGCCAGCACATCGAGTCGATGATGGCGGCCGGTGACACCCTGCTGCTGGGCCGGGGCACCTACCAGACCTTCGCCGCCTCGTTCGCCGGGAACACCAGCGACCCGATGGCCGCCCAGATGAACGCCATCCCCAAGGTGGTGGTGTCCACCACCCTGGACCGGGCGGAGTGGGAGAACTCCACTCTGGTCCGCGGCGGTGTCGCCGCCGAGATCACCCGGCTCAAGCAGCAGCCCGGTACCAACATCAACATCAGCGGCAGCGCCACGCTGGTGGCCTGGCTGCTGCGGCAGGGCCTGCTCGATGAGCTGGACCTGCTGGTCTTCCCGGTAGTGATCGGCCAGGGCAAACGGCTGTTCGACGGCGAGCCGGGCCAGGCCGGGCTGGCGCTGGCCGCCTGCGAGGCCTTCCCCGCCGGCGTGGCCCACCTGGCCTACCGGCCCGCCCGCGACTAAGACGCGGCCGTCACCGGACACAGCGAAATCCGTCATGACCTCCTCACCGTCCATCGCCCCCCGCCCGGCGCCGGCCGCAGAACCCGGCGCCAGCTATCCGGTTTCCCGGGCCACGCCCGCCGGGACCCGCAGGCTGCTCGCGTGCGGCGCGGCCGCCGGGCCGCTGTTCGTCACCGTCGTCCTGGCCCAGGCGCTGACCCGGCCCGGGTTCAGCCTGACCCGCGACGCCGCCAGCCTGCTCGATGACGGCCCGTGGGGCTGGGTGCAGTGGGCCAACTTCATCGTCGCCGGGCTGCTGCTGGCCGCGGCGGCGGCCGGGCTGCGGCGCGCGCTGCGGGAGGGCCGGGGCAGCCGGTGGGCGCCGCGGCTGCTCACCGTCACCGGCGCCGGGCTCATCGGCGGCGGGATCTTCCACCCCGACCCCAGCGGCGGGTACCCGCCAGGTACCCCGCCCGGTGCGAGCGCCGTCTCGAGCTGGCACGGCGTGCTGCATCAGGTCTGCGGCAGCGCCGCGTTCCTGGCGCTGATCGTGTTCTGCGTCGTCCTCGCCCGCCGCTACCGCGCCCTCGGGCAGCCGCGGATGGCCGCGTGCTCGGCGCTGGCGGCGGTGCTCTGCGCGGCCGGCGTGGCCTCCGGCGGAATGCCGCACGGCACGCTCACCCTGTTCATCGGCGTCTCCATCGCCCTGCTGTGGACCGCCGTCATCACGGGCCGCCAAGCCACCGCCGTGACCAGGAGAACACGATGACTGACCGACCCAGCGGCCCGGCTTACTACTTCCCCTCCATCGAGAAGAAGTACGGAAAGCCGGTCGGCTACTGGCTGGACCTGATCGCCGCCAGCGAGCTGACCAAGCACAAGGCCCTCGTCGACTGGCTCAAAGCCGACTACGGCATCGGCCACGGGCACGCCACCGCCCTCGTCGGCCACGCCCTCGCCCACCGCGATCCCTCCGGACCCGCCGCATAAATCCCTGCGGCCAGCGCGCAGGCCCGTCCGCCCGTCCCGGTCACCGGGTCTACCGGCGGTCGGTGGTCGGGTTCATCTGGCAGCAGACCGCCCGCAAACTGCTGCCGTACCTGACCGGGTGGCAGAACGTGCTGATGCCCATGAAGCTGGCCGGAACGGGCCGCCGGGACCGCGCCCGGCGCGCGGCCGAACTGCTGGAGGCGCTCGGCGTGGCGCACTGCGCCGGCCGGATCCCTGCTCAACATCGTCGGCGGGCTCGACTCGCCGACGCGCGGCACGGTCCTGGTCGCCGGGCACGAGGTGACCGCGATGACCGAGCGGGAGCGGGTCGCCATCGCCCGGGCCCTGGCGGCCAGCCCGGACCTGCTCATCGCCGACGAACCGACCGGCCAGCTCGACTCAGAGACCGGGCGGCAGATCATGGGCTGCTGCAGACCGTCGTGCGGTCCGAGGGCATCACGGCCCTCGTCGCCACCCACGACACGGCCCTGCTTGACCTGGCCGACGAGGTGCTGACCCTGCAGGACGGCAGGATAGGCGCATGATCGAAGCGGTCGCTTTCGACCACCACGCACTGCTGCACGGTTACGGCTGGGAGGCTGGCGGGTCGCCGGTTGCCTTCCACCCTGGCTTGCGGAACCGGTCCATCAGCACCGGCGGCGCGATCCCGATGGCGAGAATCCCGGCGAGTATCAGGACCGCGTAGCTGAGCGCGTTCGACTGGCCGAACTGCGCGGGCGGGACGAATCCGATCACGAGCGCGGCCACCGAGGACGCCACGCCGAGCACGCACAGCAGGCTCAGCGCCGGGGCCCGGTAGCCGCGGGGGTGGTCCGGCTGCGCCCGGCGCAGCTTCATCGCCGCGATGAACATCAGCACGTACATGATGAGATACACCTGGGTGGCCATCGTGACGAAGATCCAGTAGGCGTGTGAGACGCTCGGTATGAAGGCATACAGCAGGGCGATGAGCGTGATTACCGCACCTTGCGCGGTGATAATGCGCAGCTCGATGCCGTGGTCGTTGACCTTCTGAAAGTAGGGCGGGAGAAAGCCCCGCTCGCGCCCGATGCTGCGCAGCCCCTCGGATGGACCGTCCAGCCAGGTGAGCATTCCGGCGAGCGCCCCGGCCGCCAGGGCGACCGCGATCAATGGCAGCGCGAACGATGCGTGGAAATGGGCCAGCAGCCGGTCGAAGGCCTGCATCACGCCGGCGGTGAAGCTGATCTGATGCGCGGGAACCACCCAGGAGATCGCCAGCGTCGGGAAGATAAGGACCGCCAGGACCAGCGCCATGGCGACGAATATGGCCCGCGGATATTCTCGTGCGGGGTTGCGAAGATCGTTGACGTGCACGGCGTTGACTTCGATGCCGGCGTAGGTGAAGAAACTGTTGACGACCAGGACGATGCTGGCCAGCCCATGCCACGGCGGCAGGATCTGGCGGGCGGTCATCGGCGCGGCCGGGTGGTGGCCCTGGAGCAGGTAGGCGGCGCCCAGGGCGACGATGATCGCTCCGGGGATCAGCGTCCCGATCATGGTCCCGCCAGAGGCGAGGCTGGCCACGAACGGGACCCCGCGGGAGGACACCAGAACGCCGCCCCAGAACAGAACGATGATGATCACGGCGGTGTATATGCCGTTACCGGCCAGGCGCGGATCGATAACGTAGGCGAGCGTATCGGCGACGTAGGCGAGCAACGCCGGGTAGAAGAAGATCGTCTGGGCGAACTCGCACCATATCGCCAGCAGCCCCATCGGAGCGGAGATGCCCTGTTCCACCCAGTTGTAGACGCCGCCCGGCCAGCCGGAGGCCAGCTCGGCAGCGACCAGCGTCACGGGCAGCAAGAACACCGCTGCGGGCAGGACATACAGGAAGACCGAGGCCAGCCCGAGGACCGACAGCGGCGGCGCTGACCCAAGGTTGCCGACCGATCCGACCGTTATCAGCGCCAGCGCCATCCAGCTGATCAGTCCTCGAGCCGGCGGGTGCGCGGCCCGGCGGCCCCGAAGCGGCCGGCCGGGAAGCGCGGAGGTGCCCGGGGCGAGCGTCGCCCGCGGCTTCCGGCGCCGCCGTGCCCACATGCGCTACCGCCCCTGACTCCGCTCTCCGCTCGCCTGGCTGGCGCACAGGCGTTCGAACGGCCTATGGAACCTGCCGAGATTATGACTGCTCGCGTCGCGTGCTGCGCACTGCGGTGCGGTCATGGCCGTTACCGGCGTCCCCGCACGACACGTCTATACGGGTAGAGAACGCGCGATCTCCCCGAGGAACCGGAAGGTCTGGATGGACGAGAGGGTGCATTCCATGTTCATAAATGAGATGTCCGCGCAGGCCAGGCCAGCGCTTGACGGCATGGCCGGGGAAGTGCTGGCCAGGGGGCGGCGCGCCAGGCGGGCACGGACGGCGAAGGTCGCGTCAGCCGTTCTGGTGGCGGCCGGCCTGGCCGGCGTCGCGGTAGTGCTGCCGACGATCACCGGCGGCCATTCTGCCGCGGCGGACCCGGGCCTGGCGGTGAAGTCCGCCGCGCCTGCCCGGCCGGACAGGCGGACCGCGCCGGCCGGCGGCGCAAGCACAGTCCCCGCGGCGGTGATCGTGACCACCGCGAGGTCGTCGGCCAGCTATATCCCGCAGCCGCCGGGCGCCAAGGCGCCGACGAGTTCCGCGGCCATCCTGGATGAGCTGCTGAAGCTGCTGCCTGCGGGGGCGACGAGCAACTATTCCTTCTATGGTGGCCTGGGTGCGCAGGTCTACCTGGATGGCGCGTCCGGGCTCGGGATGATCAGGGCCTCCCTTTTCAAGGGGTCGCTTAATCCGGATGCGTGTGCCAGCGCGGTCCCTTCGGACATGACGCGGACCTGCAGCACGCTGCCCAGCGGCGCTACCGTGCTCACCACCAGGATCTCCGACAACTGCATAGAGCCGCTGGTGATCGACGTCGACCACGGGGACGGCACCGTCGCCGAGATCGACGTGGCCACGTGCCTGGCCTGGAACGGCCACAGCAACCCGCCGACGCGTATGGCGATCACCGCTGCTCAGGCACTGCAGATCGCCGCGGACCCCGCATGGGGAGCGGGGCAGATGGATGCCGCCCTGGTCCGTGACGCTGCCATCCGGTTCGCCCGCATGCCGACCGGAAGCTGACCGCGCGGGCCGGGTAACGGCAGGCGTGCCGACGGAGGTGACAGTGCGACAGGACGCCGAGTTCGTCGCTTTCGTGGAACGGTCGGGAAGCCGGCTGTGCGAGACTGCCTTCTGGCTGTGCCGGGACTGGAGTCTCGCGCAGGACCTCACCCAGACCACGTTGATCAAGGTCTACCTGTCGTGGCGGCGCATCAAGCACGATGACCCCTACGCCTATTCCAAGCAGGTGCTGCTGCGGACCTATCTCGATCACAAGCGGCTCAAGCGCTCGGCAGAGGTGCAGACTGATGTGGTCCCGGACCGGCCCGCCGCAGCCGATGCGGCCGAGCTCCGGATCACGCTGCTGGACGCTCTGGGGCATCTCAGCCCGCGCGACCGCGCCATCATCGTCTTGCGCTACTGGGAGGACCACAGCGTCCAGACGGTAGCCGAGCTGCTGGGCCTGTCGCCCGGCGCGGTGAAGATGCACAGCATGCGAGCGCTGGCCAGTCTGCGTGCCCTGCTCGGTGAGGACGAAGTCCTTCCCGCACCGCCCGCCTGAACCACCCGCCCGGTCTAGCCGGCCAGGCTGTGCAGGAAGTTCGCGATCTCGGCGTTCACCGCGCTGGGATGGGTGACATTGGCAGCGTGCGGAGCCCCGCTGATCAGGGTGAAGGTGGTCGGGCCGGCCAGGCCGTCGCGCATCTTCTCGGCCCGGGCCAGCGCGATGGCGGCGTCCTGGCTGCCGTGCACGATCAGGGCGGGGCAGCCGATCTCGCCGAGTCTGCCGGTGATGTCATCGCGGTCCATCAGGCACCGGAACGGCCAGGTGAGCTGGCCGAGGTTGTCGGGTGCCCACTCGGCGTACTGCTCGGCCCACCGGCCATACCAGACATCCCATGGGCCTGGGCCCAGGATGATGGCGGCGACGACCTCCTGTACCGGCCCCGGTCCCTGGTCCAGCCAGGTCTGGTGCAGCTGCTCATATCCGGGGCGGCTGGCCTCCTCCTCGGTGCCGGCCTGGCTGTCGATCAGGATCAGGCCCGGTACCCGCTGCGGCGCGAGCATGGCGGCGCGCAGGCTGAGGAAACCACCCTGGGACATCCCGCCGAGGATGGCCCGCTCGATACCGAGGTGGTCCAGCAGGGCCAGCACGTCCCTGGCCGAGTCCCAGTAGCTGAACGGGCCGTCCGCCAGGGTGCCTCCGTGACCGCGCTGGTCCCAGGTGATCACCCGGTACTCCGGGGCGAGCGCGGCCACCTGAGCGTCGAACATCGACTGGTCCATCAGGAACCCGTGGCTCAGCACCACGACCGGGCCACCGCCGCCGGAGTCGGCGTAGCTGACCTGAATCCCGTTGACCGCCGCTGTGCGCATACGGCGGACATTACCGCACCCGAGCCTGACCCCTGCCACCGTCGCCGTAGCACTGGCTCCTAGAGACCGCGCAAAGATCATGGCAGCCATCCATGTGCAACTCATGAAATATATGGTCCATTTGCTCGACCGAGCTGCGTGGCCCGCCGCTAGTCACAGTGACTGTCCGCCCGCTGCTTCGCCCGGACGGGCCAAAACTTGTTGCGCCGCGCGTATGGCCCGAATGGGCCACACTCGCCATGGGGGCGCCGTCGACAATGTGGCAGATCCTCAAGGGCGCCGGATCGGTCCGGCGCCCGCCCGATCCCGGGTCAGCCGGTGATTGAGCCGGGCGGGGGGATGGTTCCGGGACCGGTCTTGGAGCAGGCGAGCCGGGATTTGGTGTCGCCGGGCGCGGCCAGCTTGGGAAGGCGCGGGAACGTCGGCTTCTGCGCGGCCAGCGCGTCCAGGTCCAGGAAGTCGGTCAGGTCGTTGGCGTTGGCGTCGCGGTAGGTGAGCGCGGGCAGGTTCCATTTCCGCTCGACCATCGCCAGCACCGACGCGTGGTCGTGGACCACTGAGGTGACCGCGCCGGGGTTGGCGTAGGGGGAGACCACCACCGACGGGACCCGGAAGCCGTAGCGCGCGAATCCGTCATAGACCGGCTCACCCGGCTGGACGATCGGCGGGATGGCATCGGGCGGGATGGCCGCCGGCGGCGGCACGTGATCGTAGTACCCGCCGTGCTCGTCGTACATGATCGCCAGCAGCGTGGTCTTCCACAGGGGCGATGAGCCCACGGCCTGCACCACCTGGGCGAGCAGCGCGTCACCGACGACGATATTCTGCGGGTTCTCCTCGGACTGGGTGCTGTAGTTCTCGTCCAGGAAGCTGAACGAGGGCAGGTTTCCCGCCGCGGCGTCGGTGAAGAAGTCGGCGAACGCCTTGTGGTGGAAGATCTCGGGCCACGCGTCATTGATGGGGAACAGTTCCGGGGTCGCACCCGTCGGGTAGCTCGTTACGTAGTTCTCCCAGCTGATCCCGTGAGCATCCAGCAGGTTGTAGATCGTTCCCGCGGCCGGCACGACCAGGGTCAGCAGCGATGCGCCGCCGTCATCGGTCATGCCCGCCGAGGTGCCCGCGGTGACATAGCGGCGGTTCGGGCCGGTCTGGCCCAGCACCGAGCAAAACCAGCGGTCACCGACGGGGAAGGCCTGCGCCAGGCTGTAGGTGAACGGCAGGTCATCGCCGGTCCAGTAGCCCATCGCCACCCCGCCCACGATGTCGGAGGTGTACGGGCCGGTCGGGGCCGAGACGAAGCCGTTCATGCCGCCGTTGTTGTACGCCCGGTGGGACGTTAGCCATTCCTGGCTGGGCAGCCCGGACAGCTGGCAGGTGGTCGGCATCCGGAACGCGTGCTGTGTCTGCCCGTTCGGGTACGGGTTGGTCGCCGTCGGCAGGCCGCCCGCACCCAGGGTGAACCCGTCGCCGCGGCCGAGCATCCCGAGAATGTTGTCGTAGGAGTGGTTCTCCATCATCAGCACGACGATGTGCTGGATGCCGGGCAGCGTGTCGGTGCCGGCGGCCAGTTCCGGGAACGGCCTGGATCCCGGGTGCCGCAGCGTGGTCCGGCCCAGGGCGCGTAGCGCGGCAGCCTGGGCAGCCGCAGTGAAGGTGGGGCTCGCCGCCGGCGCGGCGCGGGCCGTCGCTGCGGCCTTCCCGCCGCGACTGGTCCTGGCCGCAGCGGTCAGTAAGCCGGGAACGGCGAGTCCCGACACGAGTGCGGCGCCGGCGCCGCCGAGGAAGCCCCGGCGGCTGAGCGCTCCTGCCGCGCGGTCAGCGGCTGATCGGTCCGGTCTCGGGGCCTGGCTGCTCATCAGCGCCTGTCTTTCATTGTCGTCGCGGCACCTGCGCAGCCTAGAGCGCTGACGCGGACCCGGAAGGCCCTAATTATCATGTGGAAATAGACGCTTCGCCCAGATTGTTTGGGCAGAATTCGCGTAGCTTTCTGGCCTGACTCACGAAGCAGTCGGGAACGCGACGCCGACCGCCGGCGCATTGTGAGTGCGGGAGGCATTTAAACCGCCTCCTTGCAGGTCAGCTTCGTCCGCTGGCCCCGGAATGGTTGGCACAGAGCGTGCTCAGCCGTAGTGATCAGCAGCTCCGCGGCCCCGGCGGCGGGCAGACCACGGCCGGTGTGAAGCAGGTCGAAACTGTCGAAGCTGGTTAGCAGGCACAGCAGGTCGGTGGCGGCGTCCACGGTCACATCTGCGCGCAGGATCCCCTGTTCAGCAAGCCGCCGCGCCTGGGCGGCCATTCCGCCGACGCGGCCCTCGTCCATCTTCTGCACCGCGCCGCCGACCGCGTCCGCGTCCAGCTGGGCCATCGAGTTCAGCGCGCGCAGCACGTCGCGGTGGGCCGCGTACATTCCGGCCACGCCGCGGATCCCGCCGCGCAGTGCCTCGCGCGCGTCGGGGTGCGAGGCCGCCGCGAGCATGCTGGCGAACCCGCCGCGTTCCAGAAGATCCGCGCCGAGCGTGCAGAACAGGCCTGCGCGCGACCCGAAGACCAGGTAGACGGTGGACCGCGACACCCGGGCCATGCGGGCGATCTCGTCGATGCTGACCGGCTCGGCGGGTGCCGAGCGCAGCCGCTGGCAGACCGCGTCGAGGATGCGGCGCCGGGTCTCCTCGGCGGACTCGGCGCGCAGCCGCTGCTCGTACTTCCGGGTGGCCATCGGCTCAAGCCTAGCATTTGACTTGACGGTGTGACTTCTGAAATACAGACTGTCTTCCGGAATACGAACCGTACGACTAAATTGGAAGAGGCCCGCCGTGCAGGTGATGATTCGTTTCAAGCTGAAGCCCGACCAGGTCGAGAAGAACCTTGAGCTCGGCCGCGCCTGACCGTGCTGCACGAGGTCGGCTCCTACCGCTTCGCCTGACCGTCCTGCCGCCAACCTCTTCTGTCCAGGTTGTTCAGGATCCCTTGGGGAGGACGCCGTGGCCGCGGCAACAACGATCGTGAACGCGAAGGTCTTCGACGGGACGAGGTCGCGGGACTGGACCTCGGTCCGGTTCGCTGACGGCCTGATCACCAAGTGCTCGGCCGCCCCGGCCGCCCAAGCAGGCGACGAAGTGATCGACGCGGGTGGCGGGACTTTGCTTCCCGGGCTGATCGACGCGCACGTGCACCTCGTTCCCGGCGCCCTCGCGCAATCGCTGACCTTCGGCGTTACCACCGTCCTCGACATGTTCAGCCAACCCGGCCTGGTGGCCAGGGCGAAGGAGCAGGTCGGCTCCCGCCCCGACGTGGCCGATGTGCGTTCCTCGGGTATCGGTGCCACCGCGCCCGGCGGGCACCCGTCGATGATGTACGCCCCGTTCCCGACGTTGACCGCCGCTGATCAGGCCGAGCGGTTCGTCGCGGAACGCATCGCGGAGGGCTCGGACTATCTGAAGATCATCTCCGGCACCGGGGGGCTATGGCCGTCGCTGGACTCCGAGACCATCAAGGCTCTGGTCACTGCCGCGCACGCCCGCGGCCTGGTCGTCGTCGCTCACGTGAGCTCGACGGCCGGCGTGGAGGAGGTCGTGTTCGCCGGCGTCGACGTGGTGGCCCACGCCCCCGCGGACGCCGAGCTGGACCAGGCCCTGGTCGAACGCATGGCCGAGGCCGGAATCGTGGTCGGTCCGACGCTGGCCACCATCGAGAACACCCTCGGCGAACCGGGTGGCGCAGCAGTGGCCGGGGACCCGCGGCTCGCTGAGGCGCTCGGGGACGCCTGGGCACGCCGGCTGACCTCGGGTGCCTCGGGATGGCGTGGCCGGGAAATGCCGCCCTACTCGCGGGCCGAGGACAACGTGCGGCGACTGGCCGATGCGGGGGTCACTCTGCTGGCGGGCACCGACGCTCCGAACCCGGGGACCGTGTTCGGCGCAAGCCTGCACCGGGAGCTGGAACTCCTGGTCCGGTGCGGCATTAGCCCGGCTCAGGCCCTGGCCGCGGCCACAACCGAACCGGCACGAGTCTTCGGCCTCGCCGACCGAGGACGTGTCGCGGCCGGGCAGCGCGCGGACCTGGTCCTCGTGTCCGGTAACCCGTTGTCGGACATCACCGCAACACGCGCGATAGAGCGGATCTGGCGCGCGGGCACAGCTTGTGATCGACGCGCCTTCGTCGCGCGCGCGGCCGAGGCTGAGCAGCTTGACGCTTTCGACGCCCAGGTCGCCAAGGTCGTGGCCGCCGTGCGCCAACGCTGGTCCAACTTCGACCCGGGAGCGGCCCCCTGAACGCGGGTCGCGTAACTGATGGACCGCCCAGAGGTAGCCGGCGGCTGCGGGTATGCCGGGCGTCATGCGCGGCAGGCGATGCCGTCGAGGATGGTGTTGAGACCGGACCGGAACGCATCGTCGGCGAAGTTGGCTGGCGGGAGGGCCGCACGTGGGGTCATGGCGGCGGTCAGGCGGGGGAAGCGTTCTGGGTCGGTTAGGCGCAGGAGCATCTGGGCGTATTGCGAGCCGGGATTGCCGCCGGGCCGGACCTGGCTGGTGAGCCCGGTCGCGAGCTGGGTCTGGCCCCGGACGTAGACGTTGGTCAGCAGCAGAGCCGACAGCTTCTCGGCCTCAGCCAGGCGGGTCGGCGCCAGCGCGTCGAGCCCGCGTTCGGTCCACTGGATCTGGTGCGGGAGCGCGGGCGGGTCTGGCGGGGAAACGCCGAGCACCCAGGGGTGGGCTTCGAACCTGGCGCGCGCGGCGTAGGCCCAGGCGGTCAGCCGGTCACGCCAGGGAGCCTGGCCGTAGGCGGGGAAGTCCGGGGGCCCGATGGCCTCGTCGATGATCAGCGCGAGCTGGCTGCAGAACCAGGGAATCAGGGCGCTGCCCTACATGCCCGGCAAGAAGCGGATCCTCAGCCTCGCCACCCGAGGGGTCAAGGACTCAAACGCGATCACGCTGCCCAGCCCGGCACTCCGGGAAAGATGATCAATTCCACGCCACTCGTCATTTCTTGAGTTCGCTCAGCAGCTGCCAGTACTCGCCCAGGACGGCTGGCACCGAGCCGAACGCCGCGGCGAAGTGCTCGGCCAGCGGGATCTCCGTTCTCATCGCCGGATAACCGTGCTCGGCCAGGATTCCCCGCGCCGCCCGGGCCGAGCGCGTTCCACGGCGTACTTTCGTCAGCAGAACCCCGACCTCAACGGGGTGCGATATCGCGATCTCCGCCAGTACCTCAAAGGTGGGCCTGATGCGGTTCAGGTCCAGCCCCGTCGGGGAGACGGGCACCACGACGATGCCGGCCGCCAGGATCGCCGAGCGGATAATCGCGAGGTCCCCCGGCGGAGTATCCACGACAACGTGCTCGTAGCCCGCGCCGAGATCGGCGAGCCGTATATGCACGTCCCTGGTGGCCATGCCGACCACTGTGAACGGAAGCGAATGACCCCGTTCCGCCGCCTCCTCGCTCCAGTTCATCAAGGAGCCCTGCGGATCACAGTCCACAGCCAGCGTGCGGCCCTGCCGGTGCAGCACCATAGCCAGGCTGACCGCTGACGTGGTCTTCCCGGTGCCTCCTTTTGAGGACACGAGCGCAAGCCTCATCAAGGGGTTCCTTCCCGATACCCCGCCGGATCGTAACGCATGCCTGCCCGTCGACGGCAGGGGTAATCGGGTCGTGGCTTCGGGGTTGTAGATGTGAGACTGCGGTCATGATCGAGGTGCCGGCGGTGGTGCGAAACAAGGCCCGCGCGGCCGGCGCCGAGGACTGGCTCGAGCGATTGCCGGCGCTGGTCTCGAGCCTGGAGGCCGGCTGGTCGATCACAGTCGGGCACCCCTACGAGGGCGGCAGCGAGGCATTCGTGGCGGACGCGACCCGGGCGGACGGTACCCCTGCCGTCCTGAAGGTGCTCGTCCCGCGGACCGGGAACAACCCGTCCAACGAGGCGACCGTCCTCCGCCTCGTCGGCGGAGACGGATGCCCGGTGCTCTACCGGCACGACCCCGGCCAGGGCGCGTTGCTCATGGAGCGGCTGGGCCGGCCCATGTATGAGCTTGGCCTGCCGCTCGCCCGTCGCCTGGAGATTCTCTGCGCTGCCGCTGCGCGCATATGGCGGCCGGCGCCAGACTGCGGGCTGCCCACGGGGGCGGACAAGGCCCGATGGCTCGCCGAGTTCATCGTGACGTCGTGGGAGGAACTCGACCGGCCGTGCTCGGAGAAGACGGTCGACCATGCCCTGGCCTGCGCTGTCCAGCGGGGGCAGGCGCATCGCGACGAGAGGGCCGTGCTGGTTCACGGCGACGTGCACCAACTGAACGCCCTCCAGCACGACGGCGGCTTCAAGCTGATCGATCCTGAGGGCCTCCTGGCCGAAGCCGAGTACGACCTGGGTGTCCTCATGCGGGGCGATCCCGTCGAGCTGCTTGACGGCGACCCCGTGGACCGGGCCCGCTGGCTGGCCGCCCGCACGGGGCTCGATCTCGCCGCCATATGGGAGTGGGGCGTTGTCGAGCGGCTGTCGAGCGGACTGCTATGTACCCGCATCCACCTACAGCCCCTCGGCCGCGACGCGCTGGCGGCGGCCGAGGCCGTCACCGGCCTGATGATCGGCTAAAGCCGGGACCGCGGCCAGGCTCAGTCTGCCTGGACGGCTGCTCCGCATTCCGGGCAGAGGAACGGGCGGCGCCGGGCGACGGCCCGCCAGATGGCGTAGACGACGAAGGGGAATCCCATTTCCGGGACCTCACGCGTCGCGTCGACCCTTCCGTGGGCGGAGCATCGTCCGGCTTGGGTTTGGAGTTCCCTGGCCATGGTCTTCCTCCTGTGATGATGGGTGTATGGCTGTCCGGGTTAGCGTCCGAGCGGCAGCCAGCTGAACTTGCGGACAGCGACGAGGAGGCCGACGGTTCCCCAGGCGGTCACACGATCAGCAGGTCCGGGCCGGCGAACCCTAGCCCCGTGGTGTGCGGGTTGTAGGCGACGAGCAGCGCGTTGGCCAGGTGGCGGACGGGGAAGATCTCGCCCGCGTCCGCCAGCCAGCGCGGCACTACCGTGACGGCGACGAACACGCCGGAGATGAAGTAGAGCGGCAGCGTGATCGCCGTGGTGACAGGCAGCGCGGCATCCTCGTTGCCGATGAACGAGGTGAGCGCGAAGCCCAGGCAGCAGAAGGAAGCGGCACCGATCACCACGGTGACCGCGAGGGCCGGAGCGGTGCGGCCGGGGACGTGGGCGCCGTAGGCGGCCCACCCGATGCCGAGCAGCACGGCCGCCATGCCCGCCGCGATGACGACCGCGGTGAGCACGCGCCCGGCGATGACCGCGGCGGCCGGGACGGGGGTTGCGCGCCGGCGCTTCAGTACGCCGCGTTCGCGCTGCGCGGTCACCGAGGCCACCAGGTTGCCGAAACACGCCGCGATTACCCCGAAGGCGATGATGCCGGGCACGTAGTACACCGACGTGCCGATCCGGCCGCCTGCGACGGCGGTGGTGTTCCTGCTGCCGCCGAACACCGACGCGAAGATCACCAGGAAAAGCACCGGCAGGGCCAGGGCAAAGAACTGCGACTGGCGGGTGCGGAGAAGCGCGCGCAGGTCGTAGCCGAACAGGTGCAGGACCGTCCTGATCATCGCTGGTCCTTTCTGCTCGCGGGTCGGGTGAGGGAGAGGTAGACCTCCTCCAAACTCGGGCGGTGAACGTCGAGATCGGGAAGGTCGAAGCCGCGGCCGAGCGCCCAGTTGCCGAGCATCCGCAGGTGGACGAGCGGGCTCTCGCTATGCACCACGAACGATCCGCCCGGCCCTGGCCCGGTCAACGAGCCCAGCCCTGGTGGCAGGTCACGCGCCTGGACGTGGTCGGGGAGGGTGAAGCTGATGGCGGTGGCCATGCGGTCGCGCCCGCCCAGCGTCCGCGGCGTGCCCTCGGCCACGATGTGCCCGGCGGAGAGTACCGTGATCCGGTCAGCCAGGTATTCCGCCTCGTCCATGTAATGAGGCTTATGCAAAACCCTGCCATTGACGCTAGCCAAAGCAACCCCGGGATATCTCGAAAGATAACGACACGCTGCACCAGATAATAGGCAACGGCTTCCCCAGCCGATAGAAAGGAGGTT
>Ga0102924_1001705_pt1 | contig 24972 bp, 19 predicted proteins | sample PaiPotPPM11metaG_FD_80116 | JGI IMG/M metagenome (GOLD analysis project Ga0102924, IMG submission 80116) | Iron sulfur acid spring bacterial and archeal communities from Banff, Canada, to study Microbial Dark Matter (Phase II) - Paint Pots PPM... ... | reverse complement strand
GGCCGCCGGCGGCCGGGCGGACGGGGGTACACAGTGAGTACTTCGGAATTCAGCACGAGTGTGTTGCCTCTAGCTGGAGCTCAGCTCAGTGCAGGCTGGGCAATCACGCCGGGAACTCGGCCTTCCTGAGTCCTGGCTCTCGACGGCTAACTCGCGGAGCTTCCCGATTATTCGGAAATTCCGGATTTGCGGGACAGGAAACAATGGCGACTTGGTAAGGCTGTCTCCGCTGCTGTCGATCTTGAATAGCGATAATATTCGAGTATCAGCTTTTGATTTCTCACCTATTCAAACGGGGAGTCGTTCGTGGCGGAGCAGGCGGATCAGGGAAACGGGCCGGGCGCGTCGCCCCGCCCGGGCCCCGGCCTGCCCGGCGACGTCCCCGGTTCCGTCGGCCGCGACCCTCAGTTGCCTGGGTTCGCGCCTGGCGGCCGGTGGGACCGCTGCCCTCCGTCGGCTTCGCTGGCCGCGGCGGTGGAGGCGGGGTCCGGGCCGGAGTGGCGGTGCGACGGGGTGTCGCGGGAGGAGATGTTCGGGCTGCTGCGGCAGTGGCAGGCGCTGGAGTCGCGGGCGGCGGCCGGGAAGCTCGCCGTGCTGCGGGCGCTGATCAGGGACGACGACGAGCCGTTGCCTGGCGGCGGGTACCACGGCGACCTGCCCGACGGCTGGACCAAGTCCCTCACGCACGACGTGGCGCTGGCGCTTTCGATGCCGGCGGTGTCGGCGGAGCGGCTGATGTGGCAGGCGTGGGGCCTGGGGGTCCGACTGCCCGGGACCGGGGCGCTGCTCGCGGCCGGGCAACTGACCCTGGCCAAGGCCAAGGCGGTCGACGAGGCGCTGGGGCCGCTGTCGGATCAGGACGCCGCGGCGGCCGAGGCGATGATCCTGGCCGAGTTGCCAGGCAAGACCTACGGTCAGGTGGCCAGGCTCGCCGCCACGGCGGCGGTCACCGTCGACCCGGGCTCCGCCGTCCGGCGGCGGAAGGAGGCAGAGCGGAGCAGGTCGCGGGTGGAGATGTTTCGCGAACAATCCGGCGCGGCGGCGCTGTCCGGCCGCGAACTGCCGACCGACCAGACCCTCGCGGCCGATGCCAGCGTCCGCGCCCGCGCGCTGGAGTACCAGGAGTCCGGCGCGTTCCCCGACGACACGCCGGCGGACCGGTACCGGGCTGCCGCCTACCTCGACCTGCTCAACGGCATCAGCGCCGACGACCGGATCGCGACCGGGCTGCTGCCTGGCGACGGCCCGGCGGACCAGGAGGGCACGGGTGGTGAGGACCGCACAGGTGGTGAGGATGCCATGGGCGAGCCGACCGACACGGGCGAGTCGGTTAGCGGGAGCGGCTGCCCTTGCGGCGAATGCGACGGCAGTTGCCTGCCCCCGGACGACGATCCTGGCGACGGTGATCCCGATGACGGTGATCCGGACGGCGGTGATCCGGACGGCGGTGATCCGGACGGCGGTGATCCCGGTGGCACCGGGACGGACGGAGAACCGGAGGCACGGCCCGGCAAGGAAGCCCGCGCGCGGCCGCCGGCGGGTTCTCCCGGGCAGGCGCCGCGGCGGGCGGATCTGGTACTCCCCCTCGCGACGCTGCTCGGGCTGGCCGAACGGCCCGGCGAGGGTCACCGACTCGGGCCCCTCGATCCCGATCTGTCCCGGTCACTCGCCCTTTCGGCCATCGCAAGTCCCTACAGCAGGCTGTGCGTGACGGTCACCGACCCCGATGGCATCGCCATCGGCCACGGGTGCGCGCGGCCGGCGCGGCCGGGCGGGAATCCGGCCGACCCGGCGTCCGCGCGGTGGGGCCAGCCGCACGGCGCCGTGGCCCTGCCCGCCCGGGTGAACCTCACGGTCACCGCCGCGCGCCTCGCGGAACTAGCTGACACGACCGGGCCGCCGGGCCGGGGTCCTTGGAGCTTCGGGCGCGGCGCTGACGCCGGGCCGCCGGGCGGGTACGGCGGCTGGACGCTCACCCTGCCTGACGGCCGGGAGTTGGCCGTGGAACTGCGGCCGGTGCCGACGTTCGACTGCGATCACCGGTACGAGTCGCACGCCTACCAGCCGAACGAGACGCTCCGCCACCTCGTACAGGTCCGGGACTGGGAGTGCACGTTCCCGCCGTGTTCCCGGCACGCGAGGGAATCGGATTTCGAGCACGCCACGCCTTACGACAAAGGCGGCCGCACCTGCGCTTGCAACGCCGGGGCACGCAGCCGCGCCTGCCACCAGGTAAAACAGTCACCCGGATGGCAGGTCAGCCAGCCGAAACCCGGCTGGCACCAGTGGACGGCACCAAGTGGCAGAACCTATATCCAAGGCCCGAAGCGGTACCCGACCTGAGCCGAGTCGCCACGCCCGTCTCATTTGTATTGAAATTTCTGGATACGGACACTAATAGGCGCGCGCCCCGGACAAGGATTAGCGAGGAACGCGACGTCATCGTGTTTCGGGGCGAGAATGACGGGGTTCAGGGCGAGAAGGACGGGCGGGATAGGCATGGAGCCGCTGACGGGCGATGATCCCGAGCAGATTTCGGGCTACCGGCTGCGCGGGCGGCTCGGGGCCGGCGGCATGGGGCGGGTGTACCTGGCGTTCACGGCGGGCGGGCGGCCGGTCGCGCTTAAGGTGATCCGGCCGGAACTCGGGGATGACCGGGACTTCCGTGACCGCTTCCGGCAAGAGGTGGAGGCGGCCCGGCGGGTGCACGGGCTGTACACCGCGCAGGTGCTCGACGCCGACCCCGGCGCCAGTCCGCCGTGGCTGGTGACCGCCTATGTGGCCGGTCCGTCGCTGCAGGACGCGGTGAGCGCGCACGGGCCGTTCCCCGTGAACACGGCGCTGCTGCTGATGGCGGGTGTGGCCGAGGCGTTGCAGGCGATCCACGCGGCCGGAGTGGTGCACAGGGACCTGAAGCCGTCCAACGTGCTGCTTGCCGCGGACGGGCCGCGGGTGATCGACTTCGGGATCGCCCGGGCGATCGAGGCCACGACCGTCACCAGGACGGGCATGCGGGTCGGCTCGCCGCCGTTCATGGCGCCCGAGCAGGTGCAAGGGCTGGCCGTGTCGCCGGCCACCGATGTGTTCGCGCTCGGCTCGGTGGTGGCGTACGCGGCGCTCGGCCGGCTGCCGTTCGGGACTGGCAATGAGCAGGCCATGCTGTACCGCGTTGTGCACCAGGAGCCCGACCTCGACGGATGCCCGGAGCCGCTGCGCGGGCTGATCGCGCGCTGCCTGGCGAAGGCGCCCGCGGAACGGCCGTCGCCCAGCGAGATCATCAGCGCGTGCCGCGCGCATACCGCCGGGCAGACGCTCCAGATCGCCCAGTCGTGGCTGCCCGCATCCGTGGCGGCCGGCCTGGCCCAGCCGGTGCCGCCGTTCCCGCCCACGGTTACCGCCGGGGTGGGCTACCCGGGACCGACCCCGGGACCGAACCTGCCGTCGGGCGGAGGGCAGCACGGTTCAACCTGGGCCGCCGGCCCAGGACGAATCTTTCGCAAGCCCCTCGTCGTCGCCGGGCTAGCCGTCGTGGCCGCGGCCGGAATCGGCGCGGGACTGGCGGTCGCGCTCAGTTCTGGAAGCACCTCCGGCGGCACGGGAAACCAGGCCGGGGCGGGCCGCACGACGGTCTCGCCGCCGGCGACCGAATCCAGGGCGGCCGCGCTCGGGACGACCGCGGCGAGCGCCAAGACCAGCCCGCCGCCGAACCCCGCCGCCTGCGTGACCGGCACCTGGAGAGCGGTCGACCAGCAGGTCATCAACAACATCAACGGGCAGCAGGTCGTGTTCACCGGGTCGGGCGCGACGACGACCGCCCGCCCGGACGGAACGTTCATCACGAACTACGACAACGAGGTGCTGCGGGCTAACGTCAACGGCGTTGAATGGACGGAGAACGTCCAGGGCACCGTGGACGGCCACTGGGCGATCGACAACGGGGAGATCCTGTACAGCTCCATCACGGCGAGCGGCACCCAGGTCCTGTACGAGGACGGGATCTACAACAATGGCGGTCCGCTGGAGGTCCTGCCCACGGCCGCGCCCTATCAGTGCTCGAGTACGACGCTGCGCGAATCCCTCCCCACGGGCGGTTCGAACGTGCTCACCCGCGTGACGGAGTAGCGATCCGACGAATCCGGCTCAGCCGGTGGCGTTGAGCCAGCGCACCGGGGCGCCGTCGCCCGCCCGGCGGAACGTCTCGAGCTCGTCGTCCCATGCGCTGCCGAGCAGCCGCTGCAACTCGTGTTCCATGACCGACGTCCCGTTCGCGCCGAGAGCAATCGCGGCGCGGAGCTTGTTCTCCGGGATGAGGATGTCGCCGTTCGCGCTCGTTGTGGCGGCGTAGAGCCCGAGGTCGGGCGTGTAGCAGTAGCGCATGGCGTCGCAGCCCGCGGACGCTTCCTCGGTGATCTCGAAGCGCAGCCGGTTCCAGCCTGCGAGGGCCGAGGTGATAGCACCCGCCGTGCCCGCCTGGCCCTTCCATGTCAGCTCAGCACGAAGAGACCCTGGGGCAGCTGGCTGACTGACCCAGGGCATGCTGACGGCCGATCCGACGATCCCCGCCACTGCCCACTCAATGTGCGGGCATAGCGCGGGTGGCGCCGAATGAACCTGCAGAACGCCGTAAACCGACACCGGTGCCTCCCTGCTAAGACGAGGTTCGCCTTCCCCTGCGACCTCATCCAGGGCGACCGGACCCTCGCGCACTAGCTCCGCACTGGATCTCCGGTATCCGCGTCATATTCTGCCGTACGGTTGGGAGCGGCACCAGTGGTATTCGCTAGAAAATGTCGCCGGCGTAGCAGCATGACCAGCGCGGCGAGCGCGGTGACGCCGACACCCGTCCACATGACGTAGTCGCCTGCCTGGTCGTAGAACGTCTTGTCGGCCGTGGACGGGAGGTTGAGGGTGACGGTGATCACGCCTCTGCCGTCCTGACCGAGCCAGGCGATCTGCCTGCCGCGCGCGTCGAAGGCGACCGTGTCGCCGGTCAGCGCGGCCTGCACCACCGGCCTGCCCGTTTCCGCGGCGCGGATCGCGGCGAGGCTGCCGTGCTGGTCCGGGCCCCAGGTCCCCTGGAACGTCACGGTCTCGGACTGGTACACGATGAGCTGCGCGCCCTGGTCGGTCTCCACCCTGGACATGTCGGGGAACGCGGACTCGAAGCAGACGAGCACGCCGACGTCGAGCGGCTGGAAGGCGCCGTTCGGGCTGGTGACGGTCAGCGTGTGCGCCCCGGTGCCGGGGATCATGTTCGACGGCGCGGCCTTGCTGATCTTGGTGAGCCAGCCAAGCTCCTGCCTAAACGGTATGTACTCGCCGAACGGCACGAGGCGCGTCTTCACGTAGCGGCCCTGGATGCCCTGCGGGCTGACCAGGATGGCGACTTTCTCCTGGCCGCCGTTCGGCCCCGGGATCGTGGAGTCTTGGCTGACCAGGATCTCCGCCTGGTCCTGGGCGGAGATTTGCTCGATGCCGTTGAGCAGCGTGTGGTCGAGGGCCAGGTCGTAGGCGACGCTCGACTCGCCCCAGACGATCAGGTCGGGGTGGTCTTTGGCGAGCGCGCCGCCGGCGCTGAACTCCCTGGTCAGGGTCTCAGACGCGTCGACCCGCTGCTGGGGGTCGCTCACCGTGCCCGGCTGGACGAGGGCGATCGTGGCCTGCCGGACGGTGGGGAACGGCGGCGTCAGCGCGAAGGCGAGCGGGCCCGCGCCGGCCGCGATGACGAAGGCGCCGACGCCTGCCGCGGCGAGCGCGACGCGGCGTCGCGCCGACGCAGGCGATCCAGGCACAGAAGACCCCGGCACGGAAGACCCAGGCACAGAAGACCCCGGCACGGGCACGCCGGGCGGCGTCAAGGGGTCGGCGGCCGAAGCGGCCGGCAACGCAGCGGCCGATGCATGATCGCCAGGCGCCTCGGTAGCCGGTTCCTTGGCGGCAAGCACCCCGACGACGAGCCACGCCGGTCGCGCGGCGCCGAGCAGCAGCATCAGTCCGCTGTTCGCGAGCAGCAGGGCGACGCTGACCAGCCACACTCCCCCGACGCTGGCGAGCGCGAGGACGGCGGGGTGCTGCCACTGTGACGCGCCGTACAGCCCCCACGGGCCGCCGAGGCCCTGGTAGGACCTGATCCATTCGGGGATCAGCCACGCGCTCGGCACCACGACAAGTGCGGCGAGGGCGCGCGGCCAGGAGACCGGAGGCTTGAGCAGCCGGTTGACCGCGACCGCGAACGGCGACCACATGCACCCGAAGACCCCGCCGATGAGCAGCAGCCCCGGCCCGATCTGCAACGCCATCCAGTAGAGCATCGCGATCAGGTACGCGGCGCCGAACCACCAGCCGCGCGCCGCCGCCTCGCGGGTTGTCGGGGCCCTGGTGAACAGCACCATCCCGGGGACGAGGGCGAACCAGGCGAGGTAAGAAAGCGACGGCGCGGGAAACAGGAGGATCGCGGGCACTCCGCCGGCCAGGAACGCCAACCAGCGCACGGGGTACTTGAACTGCCTGACGAGCCTGCTGCGCAACCTCACAATTCCATTGTCCGCCCAAGTCCCGCGGAAACGCCAACCGAGGGGGCGCGGATTCGCTCCGGCCGGGAGCGGCAGCTCCGGCAGGCCCCCGCCGGCGAAACGGGACGCTACACCCGGACGCGGATCCAGTACGCGCAGAGCGCGGCGAGCGCGACGGCGAGGCCCAGGTAGATCGCCAGCTCGTACCACTGAAAGGTCCAGAAGCGCCCGGCCGGCTGGTAGGAGACCGCCACCCGGTACAGCTGGTGCATCCGCGTGAGGCACGCCTGGCTGCGCGGGCCGTTGCCGAAGCACTGAGGCGCCCAGGAAGGCATCGCCGCCGCGTGGCCCGAGGCGTCGGTCAGCTGCTCGCCGGTGACCCAGGCGCCGGGTTCCGGCACTCGGCTCAGTATCGTGCCGCGCCGGTCGATGTTGAAGTCGCCGTTGATCCGCATGATCAGCTGCTCCGGCGCCAGCAGCGCCCGGCGGCCCCACAGGGACAGGCCGAACTGGACGGCGAGGTAGCCGACGCCGGTGAGGGCCATCGCCGGGAGCAGGCGCCGCAGCAGCAGGCCCAGGGTCACGCCGAGCATGAACGCGAACGCGGTGTACCCGACCGGGACCACGCCGCGGGCGGGGAACAGCTCGGGCGCCAGCCGCGGGAACCAGAACCCGACGGGTGACACGCTGGTCGCCGTCGCGTTGACCGCGGTGTCGATCGGGCCGGACCACCAGCCCACCGCGAGGCTGAGCAGCCCGGTGGCGGCCATCGCCACGGCGCCGCCGACGGCGAGCTTGACGGCCAGCCACCGGGTGCGGCCGACGGTCTGATTCCAGACGAGCCGGTGGGTGCCCGCCGCGAGCTCGCCGCAGATCAGCGGCGCGCCCCAGAACGCGCCGATCAGCGGTGGTGCGGCGAGGACGGCGATCCAGCCGACGTCGTAGAGCGCGGCGTCGACGCTGTCGTCCCGCGCCCGGCTGAGAAAGTCGTGGCCCGCGGCGGCCCCCAGGTGCGCGAGCGCCGGCCCGGTGACGGCGAGCAGGACGGCGAGCAGGAACAACGCGGTGTACGTGGCGGCGGCGGTGCCGCGCAGTTGCCGCCAGGTCAGCCAGGTCATGCGGGCACCCCTTGTCCGGAAGGAAGGGGCAGGCGGTTCACGGTGATCGTCATGGACCGCTACCTTGCCGCGGCGTCCGGCCGGCGCGCGTCGGAACGCGGGCCACGCCGCATCCGACCTGGGTCTGACGCGCCGTTCCGGCCGCGCCGGGTACTGTGCGACGGTGTATCCCAGGCGATTGGAGTTCCGCCACCTGGTCGCGATCGACGTGACGGCGGCCCTGGTGCTGATCGCGGCGGTCGGCGAGCGGGTCCTCGTCGCCGGCCAGCACGGCCCGTCCACGCTGCCGACCCAGGCGGGGGCGGCCGCCGCCTGCGCGACCGGGATCGCCGTCGCGCTCCGCCGCCGCTGGCCGCTCGCCGCGCTCGCGCTCAGCGTGGCCGCGCAGGTTGCCGCCACGGTGGCCGGGTGGGCGTTCGCGCTGCCCATCATGCTGGGCGTGGCGCTGGTGACGTACCTGGTCGCCCGGGTCAAGCAAGCGCGCGTTGCCCTGCTCGCACCGCTGTGCGCGGTTGCGGCCGGCGGGGCGGCCTCCTTCCTCGCGCAGGGCGACGGGCCGGTTTACCTAGGGGTCGGCACCGCGCCAAGCGCCCTGGTGCGGGCCGCCACCGAGGCCGCGTTCGTCGGCGCGGCGTGGGCGATCGGCCGCGCGATGCGCTCGCGGGCCGCGTACAACGAGCGGTACGCGCGGGCGGTCATCGAGGAGGAACGGCTGCGGATCGCGCGCGAACTGCACGACGTCGTCACCCACTCGATGAGCGTCATCGCCGTCCAGGCCGGCGTCGGGCACTTCGTTATCGGCAGCAGGCCGGAAGAGGCGGAGAAGGCCCTCGCCGCCATCGAGACCACCAGCAGGGAATCCCTCAACGAGATGCGGCGGCTACTCGGCATGCTCCGCGAGGAACGGCCGGGCGACCTGCTGCCCGCGCCGGGACTCGCCGACGTGTCCGAACTGGTCGACCAGACCCGCAGAGGCGGGCTCGACGTCGACCTGACGGTCGACGGCGAGCCGCTCGACCTGCCCGCGGGCGCCGACCTGGCCGCCTTCCGCGTCATTCAGGAGGCGCTCACCAACGTGCTCAAGCACGCGGGCACGCGGCGGTGCCGCGTAGCGCTCGGTTACGCGGCGAGCGGGGTGACGATCGAGGTCACCGACGAGGGCCAGGGACCTTACCGCGGTACGGAGGGACACGGGCTGGCCGGCATGCGGGAGCGGATCGCGATGTACGGGGGGACGATCAAGGCGGGACCACGGCGTCCCGGGCCCGGCTTCGCGGTCGAGGCGTGGCTGCCGCGGGAAACGCTGTGAGCGTCAGCGTGCTGATCGCCGACGACCAGGAACTGGTGCGGGCCGGGTTCCGCGTGCTCGTCGAGAGCGCGGACGACCTTCGCGTGGTGGCCGAGGCGGGCGACGGCGCGGCCGCCGCGGAGGCGGCCGCCCGCACCAGGCCGGACGTCGCCGTGATGGACATCAGGATGCCGCGGGTGGACGGAATCGAGGCGACCCGCCGCATCATGGTCGAAAGCCCGGGAACCCGGGTAGTCATGCTGACCACGTTCGGTGCGGATGAGTTTGTGTATCGCGCGCTGCGCGCGGGGGCCAGCGGCTTCCTGCTCAAGGACCTCCCACCGGCCGAGCTGCTGCACGCCATCCGGGTGGTGTCCGGCGGCGACGCGCTGCTCGCGCCGGCGGTGACCAGGCGGCTGATCGAGGAGTTCGCGTCACGGCCGGAGCCGCGCTCGGGCGGCTGCTCGCCAAGCTCGGCGCCAGGGACCGTGCCCAGTTGGTCATCGCCGCCTACGACGCCGGGCTCGCGCCCCGTCGTTGAGGTGAGTGTGGTTGAGGCAAGCGCGGTTGAATTGAGCGCGGCCCTGGGGAGCAGCGCGGGCACGAGGAGCAGCACGGCGACGGCGAAGATCACGTAGGAGTTTCCGAGTACCTGCTGCCAGGCCGCCCAGTTCAGCTCCTGGCCGCCGTACTTGCCGAGCCACCACTGCGGTCCGACCGCGAAGACGACCAGGCCGCAGGCGGCCAGCCCGAAAGCGGTGGACGCGGCCGGACCGCGACGCCGGCGGCGGGCGAGGCCGGCGAGGGCGAGCAGGGCGGGCGCGCACCATACCCAGTGGTGGGACCAGGACATCGGCGAGATCAGCAGGGCGGCGAAGGCGTTGAGCGCGAGCGCGAGGCAGTCCTGCGCCGCCGCGAGCGCCCGCCGCATTCCGCGCCAGGTCAGCAGCGCGACGAGGGCGGAGAGCGCGAGCCAGGCGGCCACGCCCGCCGGGCCGTGCGGCGGCAGGCCCGCGCGGGCGAGCACCGCCTGCAGGCACTGGTTGGCGGCGTGGGCCGGATCGCCGACCCGGCCGGTCTGGAAGACGGCCGCGGTCCAGTAGCGCACCGAGTCACGCGGGGCGAGCGCGAACCCCGCGGCGGTGGCGGCGGCGAAGGACACCCCGGCCGTGGCGGCGGCCCGGTAGTCCTTCCGGAGCAGGAAGAACAGCACGAACGCAGCGGGCGTGAGTTTAACCGCGGCGGCGAGCCCGGTCAGCGCGCCGCGCGGCCAGCGCGGCGCGCTGACCAGGCAGTCGAGCGCGACCAGGGCCATCAGCACGAGGTTGACCTGGCCGTAGGCCAGCGTGCTGCGCAGCGGCTCGAGCAGCAGCGCCGCGGGAAGGAGCCAGCCGACAACCCGCGCCGATCCGCCGGCGGCCCCGCCGAGGCGGCGCACGAACACCCGGAGCACCAGGGCGGCGACCCCGATGCTGCCCAGGGTAAGCAGCGTGCCCGCCGGCGTCATCGCCGCGAGCGCGAGCGGCGCGAGCAGCACCGCCGCGATGGGCGGGTACGTGAACGGGAGCGAGAGCCCGTGGATCACCGGGGCCTGCCCGTACAGGTCGTCGCCGCGCAGCCACGCCTGCCCGCCCGTGCGGTAGGCGGCCAGGTCGATACGGAAGAGCCCGAAACCGACGCCGTGCCTGGAGTACGACAGCAGGAAGGCCGTGATCACGGCCAGGTTCACCGCGGCGAGCGCGATCAGCCCTCGTGCGGGCCGCCTGGACGGGGGCCGGCGGTCGGCTGGAGACGGCGGATGAGCCGGGAGCACTAGGCGGGCGGGCTTGGCGGGCTCGGTTGTCGCGCTCATAGGTGCGGAGGTCCTCCGGTGGGTTCAGGCCGCGCCGTGGCGCTTTTTTTCCCGGGGAACGTAGTACCCGTTCACTCTAATCGCCGACCCTTCTGCCCGCGGAAGCCGGCGTCAGCTCACCCCTCGAAGGGGCCACTGGCTACTTCAGCTTGGCCCCCTTCGCGCGGTTGCAGGCACCGCATAGGAGCTGGATGTTCGCGACGGTATTGGCACCGCCGCGGCTGATCGGGATCACGTGGTCGAAGTGCAGCTGCTGGGTCGACCCGCACTGGCGGCAGCGGCCGCCGTCGCGCGCCGATACCGCGATCTTGACATCCTGCGGGATCGACCGCTTGGCCCGCTCCCCGACGGGCGGCGGGATCGGTCCGGCAACGGGTCCGCTCAGCCCCTCGGCCCCGGCTGGTCCCCCAGGCCCAGCCGGGTCGGCGGTCGCGGCGACGGGTTCATCGGCGGATGCTTGGTCAGAGGCCGCACCGTACGCCGTTTGTACCGCGGGGTGCTGCAAGATCTCGTGAAGTCGTTCGAGTGCTCGTGCAAGGACAATGAGCGTCGAGCCGAATCGGTTCGCGGGGGTTTCGCTCGCGGCCACCTCGTGCTCGCCTCCAAGCGGGTTGGCCAGGGTAAACAGCCGGGAGGGGTGAATGCCCGGTAGTTATCGCTTACCCGTCGCAAACCTGCCTTTCTCGCGACGATCAAGAAATCCACTGAATATTCACACGCTGTCAACCTAAATGCGAGGCATGTTCGATAAATTCACGTGCTTCTGCACGCGCATGTACGGACAGCCTCCATCACCGGATAACTGGTCACGCTCCGTCAACGAGACGAGGCCTCCTCCAGGGCGCGTCGCACCAGGACGCGGGCCAGGTGCTCGCGGTACGCCTTGGACGCGTGGATGTCCGACCCGGCGTTCGTGCCCTCCGCGGCCAGTTGCGCGGCGTCGGCGATCGATGCGCCGGAAGCCAGGGCCGACTCCACGGCGGTCGCCCGCAGCGGCGTCGAGCCCATGTTGATCAGCGCCACCCCCGTGTTTGGGCCGCCGGTGCCCTGGACGGCCACGCCGACCATCGCGAAGTCGATCGCGCGCTTGTTGAACTTCTGGAAGGACCAGGCCGCCGGGGTCGCGGGCTTGGGCACCTGGATCTCGGTCAGCAGCTCGCCGGGCTCGAGCGCGGTCTCGAAGAAGCCCTTGAAGAACTCCGCGGCGGGAACGGAGCGGGTGCCCGACTCGCCGCGGACCACGAAGGTCGCGCCGAGCGCCAGCAGCGCGGCGGGCAGGTCAGCGGCCGCGTCCGCGTGCGCGACGGAGCCGCCGATCGTGCCCCGGTGCCTGATCTGCGGGTCGCCGACGGCCTCGGCCACGTGCGCGAGCAGTGGGATGTCGGCGAGCAGCAGCTCCGAGTTCGCCACGTCGTGGTGCCTGGTGAGCGCGCCGACCGCCACGTAGGTGCCCTCGTCGCGCACGTAGGAAAGCTCCGTGACCCGTCCGAGGTCGATCAGCACGGTCGGCGCGGCGAAGCGCAGCTTCATCAGCGGCAGCAGCGACTGCCCGCCCGCCAGGTACTTGGCGTCCTCGCCGTGCTCGGCGGCTAGGGCGATGGCCTCGTCCACGGACGTGGCCCGCGCGTAAGTGAACGACGGTGGGATCATTTGGACGCCCCCTCACTGGAAGACGCGGTACGAGAAGCGGCCAGGGCCGCCTTCACGATGTTGTGGTAGCCGGTGCACCGGCAGATGTTCCCCTCGAGGCCCTGCCTGACCTCGGCCTCGGTCGGCGACGGGTTCTCCTTGAGCAGCGACACGATCGCCATGACCATGCCGGGCGTGCAGTAGCCGCACTGCAGGCCGTGCTCCTCGTGGAACGCCCGCTGCACCGGGTGCATCTCGCCCGCGTCGGACGCGAGGCCCTCGAGCGTGGTCACCGAGCGCCCGTCCGCCTGGGCGGCGAGCACCGTGCAGGACTTGACCGACTCCCCGTCGAGCAGCACCGTGCAGGCGCCGCAGGACGTGGTGTCGCAGCCCACGTTGGTGGCGGTCAGGTCCGCGACGTCGCGCAGGAAGTGCACGAGCAGCGTGCGGTCCTCGACGTCCGCGGTGACGTCCTTGCCGTTGACGGTCAGTTCGACCTTCACTTGGAACTCGCCTTCTGAATCGCTGTCCATACACGTTCCGGGGTCATCGGCATGTCGATGTGCCGGACGCCGAGGTGCTTCACGGCGTCGACGACCGCGTTGTGCACGGCGGGGGTCGCGCCGATCGTGCCCGCCTCGCCGATGCCCTTGACTCCGAGCGGGTTCACCGTGGTGGGCGTCTCGCTGGTGAGCAGCTCGAAGCTGGGCAGCTCGGCCGCCGTGATCGCGCCGTAGTCCATCAGCGTGGCGGTCAGCGGGTTGCCGTCGGCGTCGTAGAGTATCTCCTCCACGAGCGCCTGCGCGGCCCCCTGCGCGATGCCGCCGTGCCGCTGGCCCTCGAACAGGAGCGGGTTGAGCACCGGTCCCGCGTCGTCGGCGGTGACGTGCCGCAGCAGCGTCACCTTGCCGGTCTCGACGTCGACCTCGACGAGCGAGAGCTGGGTCCCGAACGGGAACGTCGGCCGGTCGGCGGTGAACCGCACGTTGGCCACGATGAGGCCCTCGCCGGCGGCCGAGGCGACCTGCGACCAGGACAGGGACTTGTCCGGGTCACCCTTGATGCGCCAGACGCCTGCTTCGGTGTCGAGCTCGACGTCGGACTCCGCGGCCTCGAACAGCTCGGCCGCCTTCCTGGACGCCTCCTCCTTGACCTCGATCGCGGCCGTGTGCACGGCGGAGCCGCCGAGCTGCAGCGAGCGCGAGGCGTAGGTACCCACGCCGTCGGGGATCAGGTCGGTGTCGCCGTGGATGACCTCGATCTCGTCCATCGGGATGCCGAGCTCGTCCTGCACGATCATCGCGAAAGCGGTGTGGTGGCCCTGGCCGTGCGCCGACGAGCCGGTGTAGACGGTCGCGGTGCCGTCGTCGTGCACCTCGACCTTGGCGGTCTCGCCCGCGGCGCCGTCGGCGGCGGTGATCTCCACGTAGGAGGCGAGGCCGATGCCGAGCAGCTTGGTCTCGCCCGCGCGGATGCGGCGGTCCTGCTCCGCCCGCAGCTCGTTGTAGTCGGAGGCGGCGAGTACCTTGTCCAGCGCGGCCTCGTAGTCGCCGGTGTCGTACGGCGCGCCCGTCTTGGTGACGAACGGGAACTGCTCCTTCTTGATGAAGTTCAGCCGCCGCACGAGAGCCGAGTCGACGCCCGCCTCCGCGGCGTACCAGTCGACGACCCGCTCGACCGTCGCCGCGGCCTCCGGCCGGCCCGCGCCGCGGTACGCGGCGATGGGCGTCGCGTTGGTGACGACGGCCTTGTAGTCGGCCTCCACCGCGGGAATGTCGTACACGCCGGGCGCCATCAGGTTGGTGAGCATCGGCAGGAAACCGCCCATGCGCGAGTAGGCGCCCGAGTCCTGCACGACGTCGAGCCGGTAGGCCTTGATGTGCCCCTCGCGGTCGCCGCCCAGCTTGATGTGGTGCAGTTGGGCGCGGCCTTGCGTCATCGCCATCAGGTTCTCGTTGCGGGTCTCTACCCAGCGGACCGGCCTGCCGGTGCGCTTCGCGGCCCAGGCGACGACGATCTGCTCCCGGTCCACGCCGATCTTGGCGCCGAACCCGCCGCCGACGTCGGGGGCGATGACGTGGATCGCGTCCGGCGGCAGCCCGATCGCGGTGAAGATCAGCCGCGCGAGCTGAGCGTTCTGCGTGGACGTCCAGACGGTCAGCTTCCCGTCCTTGAACGCCGCGGCGGTCGCGCGGCCCTCCATCGGCAGCGCGGCGACCCGCTGGTTGACGACGTCGCCCTCGACGACGACCTCGCACCCGGCGAAGATCGAGTCGTCGCCGATGGCCCGGCCGCCGCGGACGCACACGTTGGTGCCCGCGTCGGGGAACAGCAGGGACTCGTCCGCCAGCGCGGCCTCGATCGACGTCACGGCGGGCAGCGGCTCGTAGTCGACGCTCACCAGCTCGGCGGCGTCCTCGCCCGCGCACGTGCCGTCGGTCAGCACGATCGCGACCGGCTCGCCGACAAACCGCACCCGGTCGATCGCGAGCAGCGGCTCCTGCCAGACCCCGCCCATCGGGGCGGGCCCCTCGGGCGGCGGCGCGTCGTCCGGCAGCGGCTCCGGCGGGGGCGGCGGGGGCAGGTCGGTCATGTCCGCGGCGGTCAGCACCGCGACCACCCCGGGCGCCGCGAGCGCCGCCGAGGTGTCAATGCCAGTGATCAGGGCGTGCGCGGCCGTCGACCGAACGAACGTGGCCCGCACCGCCCCAGCTAGCTCGGGTTCGCGCAAGTCGTCGACGTAGACGCCGCCCGAGGTCAGAAGCCGCGGATCCTCCGTACGGATCACCCGCGTGCCGAGAATGCTCATTTAGCCTCCGCTGATATGACCTTCCACGCGAACCTACACCTTGGACGTTCGGCAATTCTAGGCTGGGTTACGCAAGATTACGCCCGCCGATTTGCGGTAAACCCCAAGGTAGAAGGGCCGCGCTGGCGGGCCTTCGCGGTAGTCGCACTGAGACTTCCGATGCCTCCGGTAGTCCCATTGTGACTTCGGATAAAAGCCAGAACTAGTATTCAGAAACGGATGCGGCTTGCTATTAAAGCAACGCGGAACTGCCTGAGCGCGGGAAACATCGCGGGAAAGGGAGGCTGCCGTCTCTGAGACGCTCTCGGTCATCGCGCTGATGGCCGTGCTCGCGTGGGCGGTGAGCAGGCCGCGCGGCCTGCCGGAAGCGGTGGCCGCCGTACCGGCCGCCGCGCTGGTCATCGCGACGGGCGCGATACCGCTGCGCGACGCGCTTTCCGAGGCGCAACGCCTCGGGCCGGTGATTGGCTTCCTCGCCGCGGTGCTGGTGATCGCGCAGCTGTGCGACGACGAGGGCCTATTCCGCGCCTGCGGCGCCTGGATGGCCGTCAGGTCGGGCGGCCGCCCGCGCCGGCTGCTCGCGCAGGTCTTCGCGGTCGCGGCGGTGACCACCGCGGTGCTCAGCCTAGACGCGACGGTGGTGCTGCTCACCCCGGTGGTCTTCGTCACCGCGGCGCGGCTGCGCCTGCGGTCGCAGCCGTACATGTACGCCTGCACGCACCTCGCGAACTCCGCGTCGCTCCTGCTACCGGTATCAAACCTGACCAACCTCCTGGCCTTTTCCGCGAGCGGGCTGTCGTTCGGACGGTTCGCCGGGTTGATGGCGCTGCCGTGGCTCGCCGCGATCGGCGTGGAGTACGTCGCGCTGAGCCTGTTCTTCCGCGCCGACATGGTTGAGGCCGGCCTGACCGGGGACGGGCCAACCGGGGAAGGCCCGAGCGGGAAAATTCCCCGGTTTACCGTGGTCGTGGTCGCGCTGACCCTGGCCGGCTTCGCGCTCGCGTCGGCGGCGGGGGTCAACCCCGCGTGGGCCGCCCTAGCAGGCGCCGTGGTGCTCGCCGTCCGCGCGCTCGCGCAGCGCCGGACCACCCTCGTCGGCCTGGCCGGCGCGGCCGACGTGCCGTTCCTCGTTTTCGTGCTCGGCCTGGGGATCGTCGTCCGCGCCGTGGTCGACAACGGCCTCAGCGGCGCGCTGGCCCCGCTCCTGCCGAGCGGAACCTCGCTGCCCGCCCTGCTGGCCGTCGCGGCGCTCTCCGCCGTGCTCGCCAACCTGATCAATAACCTGCCGGCCGTCTTGGTGCTGCTTCCCCTGGCCGCGCCGTCCGGCGCCGGCGCGATCCTGGCCGTCCTGCTCGGCGTCAACATCGGACCCAACCTGACCTACACCGGGTCGCTCGCGACGCTGCTCTGGCGGCGCATACTGCACGCCCACGGGTCGGCCCCCTCGCTCAGGGAATTCACCGTCCTTGGTCTCCTCACCGTCCCCGCCGGGCTGGCGCTCGCCGTGACCGCGTTGTGGGCGGCGCTCCACGCTCTGGGAGGTTGAACACGTGATGGAAACCGGCGAACCCACCTATTCCGTGCTCGTCTGGGTCGCGGAAAGAACCTGGCCGGGCTGCATCGACGCGGCGCGCCAACTGCCTGCCGCGCGCACGCGGATCACCCTGATCCACGTGTCGGCGGACGACCCGCCAGCCATCGCCCACGGCGCCTACCTGGGGCTCATGGGCCGCAGGCCGCCCGGCCCAGAGCCGGCGGCACGGTTTTCCTTCGGGGGGACGACCCCCCCAGACCCCCCCGGCACAAAAGCGGGCATAGGCCACTTCGCGCTCAGCTCGGCGGCGGAACTGCTCGACGCCGCCGCGGCCAGGCTTGGCCGCCCCTGCGAGAAGCTCGCACGCCACGGCCGACCCGAGCGCGAGGTCGTGAGCGCGGCGGACGGCGCGGACCTGCTGATCGTCGCCAGGGACGGCGACCAGTCCAGGCTCGGGCCGAAGAGCCTCGGCAAGGAGCCGCGGTTCGTCGTCGATCATGCCCCGTGCCCCGTCCTGCTGATCTGGCCCCACGCCACGCCGAGCGTCGCGACTATCCCCCCGAAACCACCTAAATCACCGAAACCACCTCGGTAACTGTTCGGATACGCTGGAAGTTTCCGGGTAGATTACGGTGAAAGTGGCACCGTAGTTTTAGCGGCACAGAACAACCCGGGATCGGTGCTCATGCCAGCACAAGACCTGCACGGTCGGGCTGTCGGCGTGGACCGGTTGCAGCCAGGCGATCACGCGTTCTTCGCCTACTCCGACGACGAGACCTGCTGGGAGATCCTGAGCGTCTTCACCCAGCAGGGATTCGAGCGCGATGAGAAGGTCGGGCTGCTCGTCGACGTCACCCACGCACCCGGCTGGGTCGCGGAACGGGTGACGGGCGGCCCCGAGGCCGCGCGGCGCGCGCTGCGCGACGGGCGGCTGGTCGTGTCGAACGCCCCCAGGTTCGCGCGCGGCGGGTTCGACGCCACGCGGCTGGTGGAAGGGGCGAGGCGGCGGCTCGACACGGTGCTCGCCGAGGGCTACACGGGGCTGCGGAGCGCGAGCGAGATGTCGCTGGCGCTCGCGCCGATCGACAACCTCGGACAGGCCGTCGAGTACGAGATCGCGCTGCACGCGTCGCTGTTCTCCACGGGTCAGAAGTCGCGGTACACGGCGCTCTGCTACTGGGACGAACGGCTGTTCGGCGGGACCGACGCGATGAAGGAGGCACGGTCCGTGCACCCGGTGATCCTGCTCGACCGGCTCGGCGCGCTGCACGCCAGCGTCTCAGGCAACCGCGTCTCGCTGACCGGGGAGAGCGACCTGGCGAGCCGGGCCGAGTTCGACAAGGCACTAGCCGCGCTGACCGGCCTGCCCGGCCCCGTCCTCGTGCTCGACATCACCGACCTGTCGTTCTTCGACGCGCACAGCGCGGGCGCGGTGGTGCGGCTCGCGGCCGGCCTGACCGCGCCGCGGCGCCTCGAGGTGCACTGCCGGAGCGCGCAGCGGCGGCTGCTTCACCTGCTCGGCGGCAAGTCGCTCGCGCAGCTGTCGATCATCACCACGCGGCTCTAGCGCCGATGACCGCCCGCGGGCTCGCCGTCAGGGACCCGGGCGCGCTGATGTTCGCGGCGGACATGTACGGCCTGCAACTCGACCAGCTCGCCGCGTTGACGAGCGGCGAGCGGGCCGCGCGGGCGGCGGCGGCCCGCTGGCGCGACCTCGGCTACGCGGAGACCGCGCGGCTCGGCCCCGGCCCCGCCTGGCTGTGGGTGACCAGGACGGGGCTCGCCGCCTGCGGCCTCGCCTACTCGCCCGCGCGCCCGGCGCTGTCGCGGCTCGCGCACATCAGGGCCGTGGCGGCGGCCCGCATCGCGCTCGAGGCGACGAGCGGCTACCGGCAGGCCGCGGCGTTCTGGCGCTGCGAGCGGCGGATCAGGTCGCGGCACGGTGTCGGCCTGCGGCAGCACCTGCCGGACGCCGAGGTGCACTGGCCCGACGGCGCGCCCGCCGGGGAGCCCGTCGCCTGGGCGGGCGAGTGCTGGGCGGTCGAGGCCGAGCTCTCGCCGAAGACCGTCGCGCGGACCGTGGCGATCATGCGCGAGATCCTCACCCGCACCGGCGACTACGGCTGTCCCGCCGCCGACGTCTCGGTACCCGGACGCCCCGCGCGGCACGCCCGCGTGCTCTACCTGTGCTCGCCCGCCGCGCTCGGCACCGTGCTGCGGGCCAGGGACGCCCTGGGCCCGCTCGGCGCCCGGGTCGAGGTCCGCAACCTCCCGCCCGGCGCGCTGCTCCCCTAGCCCGCCCGCCCCGTGTCACTCGGACGTCTGCCCCGTAAGCGGATCGTAAGCAGATAATTACGGATTTGTCGGGCGAGGTGTGGTGGAGTGAGCGCGTGACGACGGAGCGGGGTCTGTCGTGAGCCGGCCCCTATCGTGAGTCGGCACAGGGCCCAGCGGGAGTGGCACCCGGTGCGCCGGGCGCTTGGGCGCGGGCTCTTCTGGCTGACGCGGTCCGCCCTTCTTGTCGGGGCGGCGGTCACGCTCGCGCCGGTGACGCTCGTCGCGGCCGGCGCGTTCGCCTGGGGCTGGTGGCGCGGGGTGCCGCCGCGGCGGATTTACCTGGCCGCGCTGTGGTGCCTGCCCATGGTCGCGGCCTGGCTTATCGCGGTCGCCGCCTGGCCGGTGAGTGGCGTCGGCGGAAGCGCACCGGCCGCGCCGGGAAGGGTCGGCGCGGGATCGCCAGGCGCCGGCGCGCACCCCGGCGGCGTCGGGCCGGGACGGGGCGGCGCCGGGGCTTACCCCGCCGGCGTCGGGCCGGGAGCCTTGTGGTTTCGCGTGGTCGTAGCGCCTTACCGCGCCCTGGATGCCATGTGGCGGCTGGTTGAGCACGGGCACGTTCTCGCCGCGGCCGTCGCCGTCGCGCCGGCCGCACTGCCGCTCGGGTTGCTCGCGGGCGGTGCTTGCTGGGCGTACCGGAGGTTCCGCATGCGCACCGGCGCCGGCGGGCTTACTCCGGAGGCGCCCGGGGCGTTCGACGCCAGGCAGTGGCGGCACCAGGTGCGGGCGGCGCGGGCGCTGATCGCCGCGCCGGGGTCGCTGCCGCTGCTGTCCCGCGGCGGGCACGTGGTGGTGGGCGCGACGATCCGCGCGGTCAGGCACCGGTCCTGGCGCGCCGCGTCGATCCCCTACGAAAGGCTGCGGGCGCACCAGGTCGTCATCGGTTCGACGGGGACGGGCAAGACCACGCTGCTGCTTCGGCTGTGGGCGGGGTTCATGGCCGCCGGGCTGCGCCGGTACGCCGCGGGCCCTGATCAAAAGAATGGAGCGCAGCGGCCGCTGCTCGTCGTGCTCGACTGCAAGGGCGGCGCTTCCTCGCGGAAGGTGGCGGACCGCACCCGGCGCGTGCTGCGGGACGCGGGCGCGCGGTCGACCGCGATCTGGCCGGACGAGGCGTCGCTCTCGCTGTGGACGCTGCCGCCTGACCGCCTCGTGACCACGCTGCTCGACCTGATCGAGCACGGCACGGGCGGCGCCGCCTATTACACCGACGTCATGGAGGCGCTGGTGGCCCTGGCGGTCGGCGCGCCCTGCGGCCCGCCGGCGAACTCGGCCGACTTTCTCGCCCGGCTCGACGCCGACTGGCTCGCCGCCGTCTACGGCGCTCACGGTGACGGGGAGGCAGTCACCACCATTCGTTCGGGGAAAAGGGCCTTTGAGGACGTGAAGCTGCGGTTCCGCGCGCTGTGGCGGCGGCTCGGCGCGGGGCTCGACGCCGAACTCAACACGGGGGGCGCGTCGTTCGCGGACGCGGACGCCTGGTACTGCGTGCTCGAAGGCACCGCGGAAGTGGCGGTCGCGGAGGCGCAGGCGCGGGCGCTGACCGACCTGCTCGCCTGCCACGCGCTGCGCGGCGACCGGGAGATCCTGCTGTGCGTCGACGAGTTCTCCGCCGTGTCGCGGCGGCTGCCGATCTGGCGGCTTTACGAGCGGGCACGGTCGCTCGGGCTCTCGGTACAGGTGTCGGCGCAGTCGTGGGAGGGGCTCGCCGGCTCGGAGGACGAGCGGCAGCGGGTGGCCGCGACCGCCGAGGGCGGTGTCTGGCTGCTGCGCACGCCCCGGCCGTCGCCGGTGGCGGAACTGGCGGGGACCCTGCCGTCGGTGGACACGTCAAGGCGGTTCTCCGGTGCGGGCGCGTGGGGCGACGACGGGTCGTCGCGCGCCGGGCGCGCGCCGGTGCTCGACGGCGACCTGGTGCGGCGACTCGACGTGGGCCAGGTCTGCTACGTGTACCGCGGCGGGGTCACGTACCTGCAGATCAAGCGGCTCACCGGGCGGCAGGCGGCGATCGGGCAGGGCCTCGGCGCCGGTCCGGGTGAAGGCGTCGCGGAGGCGGCGCCGACCGTGCCGCTGGGGGTAGCAGCACAGTCGGCGGAGGCCAGGCCCGGGGTGCCGGTGCCCGGGGTGCCAGTGCCCGGGGTGCCAGTGCCCGGGGTGCCAGTGCCTGCGCTGCCCGACGCGAGTGAGGTGCTCGACGAGGCGTTCGGTGAGGCGGCCGTCGGGTCAGTCAGCGGAGGTACCGGAGGGGCTCATGAAGGATGATCCGTTTGCCGTGCTCGGGCTGCCCGCGCGGGCGCGGGTGGCGCGACTGGAACGCGTGGGGGGACTTGCACGCGTGGCGGGACTGGCAAGACTGGCGCGGGTCGCGTGCATGGCGCCGTTGGCGGCTCGCGGCGCGAGTCGCCGCCGCGGCTGGCGTGGCGACGGTCGGCGTCGCCGTCGCCGGCTGGACGCCGGCGACCGTTGGGCTCCTAGTTGGCGCGCTCACCTGGGTGGCCGTGACAAGTCGGGCAAATTTGCCTGGCTAATTGATTCATCTGGCACCCGGCCAGCCGACCTGCGGCATTAGTGCGGAGACGACTATTAGCGTAGGAACATTTTTTCGCTATACCACCAAGAAGTTCCCGCAATAAAAAAAGTTTCCTTATTAGTGGTCTAACCAGATCCTCGCGACCGCGCCTTGCCCCTGTCATCCTGCCTTCACGCCGACCCGTCGGCGTGATTGCGGGTCAAAGCGGGGGAGAGACGGCGACGACATCCATTCCCCACCGCAAAATAGAACAAATTACCCCCGGCTGCACCGCTCTAGCATGATCGCGGGTCAGAATTGGCGATATTCGCCCCGGATGACCCTCAATGAGAGAAACAGCCGACCGGGCGTCGGGGTAAAGCGGGGCGAAATGGTGCAACTGGGACGGTGCTCCGGAGGTGCTCACCCGGATGACCCGCAGTCAGGCCCCAACCGGACGGCGGAACCAGGCTACGGGCCGGTGGCGATGGGGCGGGTGGGGTCGGTGATCCAGTTCGACCAGGAGCCGATGTAGAGCGCGGCGGGGACGCCGGCCAGCGTGAGGGCGAGGACCTCGTGGGCCGCGGTGACGCCCGAGCCGCAGTAGGCCGCTACCGGGCGGTCGCCGGACGCGCCGAGAGCCTTGAAGCGGGCGGCCAGCTCGGCCGCCGACTTGAACGTGCCGTCCGGATTGACGTTCTCCGTGGTGGGGGCGCTGACCGCGCCGGGGATGTGGCCGGCCACCGGGTCGACGGGCTCGACCTCGCCCCGGTACCGCTCGCCGGACCGCGCGTCGAGCAGCAGCCCAGACCCGGCGAGCCCAGAGCCGGCCGGCACTGGTCCGGCAAACGCTGGTCCGGCAAACGCGGCGGCGGCGTCCGCGTCGAGCAGGCCCAGGTGGCCCGGGCGCGCGGTGAAGTCGCCCGCCGGGCGCTTGGCCCGGTCTCCCGGCTCGGCGTCTTCCCGCTCGACGGGGAGGCCGGCCTCGGTCCAGGCGCGGAAACCGCCGTCGAGCACGTGCACCGACTGGTGGCCGAAGTAGCGCAGCAGCCACCAGGCGCGCGCCGCCGCGGTCGAGTCGGCGGCGTCGTAGACGACTACCGGCCTGCCGTCATCCACGCCGGCGCGGCGCATGGCCCGCTCGAAGTCGGCGGTCGCGGGCATCGGGTGCCTGCCGCCCGCGCCCGGCGGTGCGGCCAGGTCCCGGTCCAGGTCGACGAAGGCGGCGCCGGGGATGTGCCCGGCCTGGTAAAGCTCGCGGCCCGGCGGCCCGGCGAGATTCCACCGCACGTCGAGCACCGCCGGCGGGCGTTCGCCCGCGAGCAGGCGGGCGAGTTCCGGGCCGCGGACGAGGACGTCGCCCACCGATTTGGCCAACGGAGTCTGTTCGGTCAACGGGGCCGGTCTGGCCAGCGGAGTCTGTTCGGTCAACGGGGCACCAGCATGGGGACCAGTTGCTCGGCCGAGGTCAGCGAGCCGTGCATGCCCACGAGCGAGCTCTCAAGCGGCTCGGCCTTCGTCGCCACGACCGCCCACGTGCCGGCGGAGGCGGCCACCACGTCGCCGATCCGCGCGGCCATGGCCTCGCTGACCGGGGCGTCGACCGGGCCGAACAGGCCGTCCTTGATGGCCTCCTCGCGCGACATCACCCAGGCGCGCTCGCCGAGCACCTCCCGCCAGGTGGCGAGCACGTCGTCGGCGGCGCCCGGCCGCGCGTACACGTGCCTGGCCCGCGCCTCGCCGCCGAGCAGCGCCACGCCGTCACGCAGCGGCGAGTCCTCCTCGTCGGCGTCGATCCGGTCGTCGGGTCCGACGTTCACCATGCCGTGGTCGGCGGTCACGTACAGCACCGAGCCGTAGGGCAGGCCCGCGGCGATCTGCTCGGCCAGCTTGTCGACGTGCGCGAGTTCGTTGACCCAGGCGGGCGACGACACGCCGTACTCGTGCCCGGTGCCGTCGAGTTGTCCGTAGTAGGCGGAAACGAGCACGCGGTCGGATTCGCCGAGCGCGTCGGCGGCCAGCGTGGCGAGCGCGCCGAGCGAGTTGGCCGCCCGGTACTCGGCGCCGCGCAGCGTCGCCCTGGTCAGGCCGCTGTTCCGGAACGCGCCCGGTGCCACGTGCACCGTGCTCACGCCGTCCGCCGCCGCGAGCTCGTAGATCGTCGGCCGCGGCTGCCAGGAGACCGGGTCGACGTCCTTCGGCCAGCGCAGGCCGTTGAGCAGCCGTTCCTCGCCGGGGAGCGCGACCTGGTAGCCCAGCAGCCCGTGCACCGCGGGCGGGAGCCCGGTGCCGAGCGAACCCAGGCTGGTCACCGTCGTGGACGGGAAGCCCGCGGTCAGCGGCCGCGAGTTGAACGCGAGCTCCGCGAGGAACGGCGCGGCCGCCTGGTGCGCACGCAGCGGCTCAAGGCCGAGCCCGTCGACGATGAGGAGGCAAGCACGGCCGGTCTCCGGCAGGCCGAGCACGTTCGCGGCGGCGTCCCCGGTGAGCGAGGCCAGGATCGAGGCGGACAGGTCGGCGAGGCTTGACTCGCCGTAGGAAGGCACGATCGGGCTGGTTCTGGGCTCGCGCGCCAAGGTCATCAGCTCCCGGCGACGGCGGTGGCGTCGTTGAGCGCGCGGGCGAACTTCAGCAGCTGACGTACGGCGTCCTCGCCGTCCGCCGCCTCGCTGATCCGGAGCGTCAGGTCGTCGGCGGTGATCGTACCGAGGTACCCGTGGTCGGCCTCGCAGGTCTCGTCGCCGCAGTGCGCGGGCTCGAGCTCCAGGTGGGCCAGCACGTTCCAGCCGATCGTCAAGATGACCTCGGACGGCATCGTCACGCCCGGCACGTACGTCGCGGGGTCTGGCACCACCCGGGTGAGCGACACCGACGACACGCGGGAGAACCTGATGGCCTCGGAGGACGTCTCGGCTCGGGGCCTGCCCTCCGGCTCCTCGGCGGGATGCTCGTCAGTGTGCGAGTACACCAGGCGGGTCGGAGTCAGCGCGAGCACGGTCATGTGCCTGCGGACCTCCATGCCTGGGTCGAATATCGCATCATGGTGTGCGAAGAACGCGGTGACCGGCTCGGGTCCAAGGGCGCTGGACACGGCGTCGGTCACCAGCCCGGGATAATAGCCGCTGCGCTCGATCGCCGCTCGCAGGTCCTCCGTCATGACTCGGGTTTCCGTCATTCCTCCATCCTGCCTTGTCCGGAGGCGTGGTTCACCCGTGAGGTGGCCGAAAGCCACGCCTAGCTATCCGCGCCCTCGGTGCGAGAACGGTCAAACGCGGCGATATCCCGCGATACCGGCTCGCCCTGTCCGGGCACCCCCCGGTCCGGCTCGTCGATCCGGTCCGGCTCGCTGCCGAGTTCGCGCAGCACCTCGTCGACCTGCGCGGCGTT
>Ga0102924_1001704_pt1 | contig 24973 bp, 25 predicted proteins | sample PaiPotPPM11metaG_FD_80116 | JGI IMG/M metagenome (GOLD analysis project Ga0102924, IMG submission 80116) | Iron sulfur acid spring bacterial and archeal communities from Banff, Canada, to study Microbial Dark Matter (Phase II) - Paint Pots PPM... ... | reverse complement strand
GCGGCGGGCGCCCGCCGCTGGAACGACGCCAACGTGGTCGTGATGGGGCTGCGGCTCACGAGCCCGGAGGTGGCACGCGAGGTGCTCGACGCGTGGTTCAGCGCCGAGCCGGACGCCTCCGAGGCCGACAACATCGCCCGGCTCGAGTGATCCGGCGCGCCTCGCCGCGCCGGCCGCGCCCGCTCTACGCTCCCCCGCGGTGGGGACCTACGTGATGCTGACCACCCTCGGGCCCGACGGCTGGGCGACGGTGCGGGAGAACCCGGAGCGGATACGCGAGGTCACCGACGAGGTCGAGGCGATGGGGCTGCGGGTGGTCGCCCAGTACGCGCTCATGGGGCAGTGGGACTTCCTGAACGTCATCGAGGCCCCGGACGAGGCGACCCTGGCCAAGGCCGCGATCACGCTGGCGGCTCGGGGCACGATGCGGACGATGACCCTGCAGGCGGTCCCGATCGATCAGCTGGTGGCGCGCCTCAGCGAGGGCGACTGAGCTGGTTCAGATCCACCACATCGAGCGCCCGCGGCGCTCTTCTCTGACCTCGTCGTCGACGAAGAGCGCCGGGAGCACGGCGCCGTCCGAGCGGCGTCGCACCCGGTACTGGGCCGGCCGGTTGGTCTCCTCGGCCACGAAGGCGTCGACCTCGAAGCCGCGGGCCCACCGCCGGTCGAATCGCGACCGCACTTCGATCCGCGTCCCGGGTTGCATCGGAGGTCATGCTACCGACAGTCGGTGTCGACGCCGCTACCGAACTGTTGCCGCTGGATGAACGAACACCAAGAGGCTCGCAAACCGTGACGTATCCGACCCTCCGCCTCGAGCGACGCTGCTGGGAGGCGGGCGACCGCGTCGTGGTCGGGATCGACGAGGTGGGGCGGGGCGCCTGGGCGGGCCCGGTCACGGTGGCCGCGGTCGTGTCGGCGCCCGAGCACGTGCGGGGGATCCGGGACTCGAAGATGCTTACCCGGCCCGAGCGGCAGCGGGCGGCCGGCACGGTGCGGACCTGGGCCCGGGCCATCGGGGTCGGCCACGCCTCGTACGAGGAGTGCGACGTCCTCGGCATGACGCTGGCCCTGCGGGCGGCCGGCCGGCGGGCGCTGGGGGAGCTGGCGGCCCAGGGCTACGAGCCGGACCGGATCATCCTCGACGGCAACTACGACTACCTGGCCGTCGGCGACCGGGTCACCACCGTCATCCGCGCCGACGCCTCGGTCCTGGCGGTGGCGGCGGCCTCCTGCGTCGCCAAGGTCACCCGCGACGCGATCATGGCCGAGGAATCGGACCACTACCCGCCGTACGACTTCGCCTCGAACGTGGGCTACCCGGCGCCCGCCCACCAGTGCGCGCTCCGCGGCTACGGCCCCAGCGCGATCCACCGCCGCTCGTGGATCTTCATGGACGGCCTGTGCTGGCGGGGCGTCCCGCCCGCCCCGGGTCGGCTCTTCGCCTGACCACGCCTCGCTTAGAGTCACCGCCGTGGGCCAGGAGATCACCGTCACCGCGCGACCGGGCGCCTCGCCGTCGGTGATGATCTTCGACTGCAACCGGTCGATCACCGGCATGGCGATCGAGCGGTACTCGAGCGTCGAGGACACCGCCGGCGGTCGGCCGCCCGACGTGCTGGCCCGCCGGCTCTTCGACCTGGGCGCCACCCGGGTCACCGTGTACTCGAGCGCGGTGACCGTCGAGGCGCCACCGGCGGCGTGGGGCGAGCTCGAGGGCAAGGTCGAGCACGCGATCAGCCACCTGTTCGGCTACTACGGCGACGAGGCGGGCTGGTCGCCGGCCTCGCTGCGGGCGGTGGGCGTCGAGCCGGTACTGCCCCCGGAGCCCGCCGCGGAGTGACCGACTCCCTCCGCCGGGCCTGGGAGGCGGAGGCCGAGGCCTGGGCCACCTGGGCGCGGGCGCCCCGGCACGACGCCTTCTCGCACGTCACGCTCGACGCGCTGCGGTCGCTGCTGCCCGAGCCGGGGGAGCGGACCCTCGCCCTGGGGGCGGGGGAGGGCCGGATGGGCCGCGCGCTGGCCGCCGCGGGCCACCGGGTGCTCGGGATCGACAGCTCGCCGACGCTGACCCGGCTCGCAGCCACGCACGAGCAGCCGGTCGAGTCGATCGTCGCCGACCTCGCCGGGCTGCCGCTGCGAGCCGGGAGCGCCGACCTGGCCGTCGCCTGCATGTCGTTGCAGGACGTCGACGACCTCGACGGCGCGGTCGGCGAGGCGGCGCGGGCGCTTCGTCCCGGCGGCCGCCTCGTCCTGGCGGTCGTGCACCCGATGAACTCGGCGGGTCGGTTCGCGGCGCCTGGCCCCGACGCCCCGTTCGTGATCACCGGCTCGTACTTCGACTCGTTCCGGTATGCCGACCACGTCGAGCGGTCCGGCTTCGAGATGACGTTCCACTCCGCGCACCACTCGATCGAGCGGTACAGCCGGGCGCTCGAGGCGGCCGGCTTCGTCATCGAGGCGGTCCGGGAGCCGCGGTGGCTGGATCCCGGCGACGCGACCAGCACCGAGGGCTGGCACCGGATCCCGTGCTTCCTGCTCCTGCGGGCCCGGCGGGCGGCCCCGGCGCGCTGAGCGCGACCGGCCAGGCACAATCGAACGGCTCGACGACTCGAGGAGGTCCGGGTGGCCCGCCAGGCGACGAGCGTCGACGAGCTGCTGGCCCGGGCCACCGAGCGGGTGCCGCTCGTGGCCGCGGACGGCAAGACGGGGTCGAGCCTCGAGCAGCTCGTCGTCGACGGCGACCGCTACGTCGTGAAGTGGGTGCACGTCGACGACGACTGGGCGATGCGGGGCCTCGGAGACCTGCGCGCCCGTCCCCGCCTCGCCTTCGACCACGGCCTCCTCGACGTCGTCCCGGACCGCATCGACCACACCGTCGTCGCCGCCGCGCCATGGGGCCGGAACGACTGGGGCGCGGCGCTCGTCATGCACGACGTGTCGGCGAGTCTCGTGCCGGAGGGCGACGCGGCCCTCCCGGAGCCGCAGCACCTCGGCTTCCTCGACGCGATGGCGGCGCTCTCGGCTCGGACGTGGGGCTGGCGGGACGCCATCGGGCTCGTGCCGTACGGAAGCCGCTGGCTGATCTTCTCGGACTGTTGGCTCGACGTGGAGCGAGCGCGCGGCTGGCCGAGCCCGGTGCCGCGGATCGCCGCCGACGGCTGGGCTCGCTTCGGCGAGCGGGCACCGGCTGCGGCACGCGACCTGGTGCTGGGCCTGCGTCGAGAGCCGTGGCCACTCATCGACGCACTGGGCACGACGCCGACCTGCTTCCTCCACGGCGACTGGAAGCTCGGCAACCTCGGGACGCACCCCGACGGCCGCGTCGTGCTGCTCGACTGCACCTTCCCGGGCGAGGGCCCGGTGTGCCACGAGCTGGCCTGGTACCTGTCGCTGAACCGCGCCCGGCTGCCCGTCGGCCACACCAAGGAGCGGGTGATCGCCGACTTCCGTACCGCGCTCGAGCGTCACGGCGTCGAGCTCGACGACTGGTGGGACCGCCAGCTCGGCCTCTGTCTCCTCGGCGCGCTCGTCCAGTTCGGCTGGGAGAAGGCGATCGGCGAGGACGAGGAGCTGGTGTGGTGGTGCGACGCCGCGCTCGCCGGCGCCGGCTGGCTGTGAGCACCGTCGATCCCAGGTCGGCGTCGGTGGCCGACGCCTACTCGAGCACCGGCGGCTCCTGGCAGCGCGGACCGGGGCGGGTCTACGACCGGCTGGCGGAGACGCTCGTGCGAGGCTGCCCGGTCCCCGTCCGGGACGCGTCGGTGCTGGACGTGGGGGCAGGGACCGGCGCCGGGTCGCGCGCCGTCCTCGCGGCGGGCGCGGCCGGCGTCGTCGCCGCCGACGCGGCGTGGGGGATGCTCCGCTTCGACGCCGACGCTCGGCCGCCGGCCGCGGTGGCCGACGCCCGCTTCCTCCCGTTCGACGCCGGCCGCTTCGACGTCGTGGTCGCCTTCTTCTCGCTCAACCACGTCACGGACCCCGCGGCCGGGCTGCGCGAGGCGGCGCGGGTGCTGCGGCCCGGCGGCGGGCTCGTGGCGTCGGCCTACGCCGAGGACGACACCCACCCGGTGAAGCCGGCGGTGGAGGCGGCGGCCGCCGAGCGGGGCTGGCAGAGCCCGCCGTGGTACCGGTCGATGCGGGAGGATGCGGTGCCGCGGCTCGCCACGGTCGAGCGCGCGACCGAGGCCGCGGTCGCGGCCGGCCTGGCGGAGGCCGACGTCGCGGCGTTGCGGGTCCCGTTCCCTGAGCTGACGGCGGCCGACCTGGTCGAGTGGCGGCTCGGCATGGCACAGCTGGCGCCGTTCGTCGACACCCTGGCGCCGGCCGCTCGCGCCGCGCTGGCCGCCGACGCTCAGGCTCGTCTCGGGCCCTCACCGGCCCCGCTCGTCCGCTCGCTCGTCGTGATCACCGCCGTCACCTGACGCGCTTGCGTAGCGAACATATGTTCGCTAGACCGGGGGGATGGCGCTCGCCACCCTCCCGTCCCGGGATCCCGAGGCCCGGGCCCGGCTGGTCGAGGTCCACGACCGGACGCGACCCCTGGTGCTGGCTCGAGCGCGGACCCTGACCGTCCCTGGCCCCCTCCGACCGCTGCTCCCCGAGCTGGTGCGGGGCTCGGTCGTCGTGGTGGAGGGTGCACCCGGGGCCGGGGCCACGTCGGCGGCCCTGTCGCTGTGCGCGGCCGCGACCGCGGCCGGCGAGTGGGCAGCGGTCCTCGATTTCGAGGGCACCCTGGGCGGCGAGGCCGGCGCCGCGGCCGGGGTCGCCCTCGAGCGGTTCGCCGTGGCCCGGCGGGTTCCCCCCGACCGCTGGGCCACGGCGGTCGCCGTCCTGCTCGACGGCATGAGCGTGGTGGTGGCCGAGGTGCCGCGCCACGCCCGCGCCGGTGACGCCCATCGGCTCGTCGCCCGGGCCCGCGAGCGCCAGACCGTGCTCGTCCCCCTCGCCGGTCCCCGGACCCCGTGGCCCGCGACCGCGACGACGCGGGTGCACGTCGAGGGCGGCCCGTGGCCCGGCCTCGACGCCGGCTGCGGTCTCCTCACGGCGCGGACACCGCGGGTGCGCGTCGTCGCCGGCACGCGCGAACAGGTCGGTGTCCTCGCCGGCTGACCGCACCCTCTGCGTCTGGTGCCCCGACTGGCCCGTCACGGTGGCCCGCCGGGGCGACCCGGCGCTCGCCGGCCAGCCGGTCGCGGTCGTCGAGCGCGGCGTCCACGGACTGGTGGTCCGGGCCGCGTCGAGCGACGCGCGCCACGAGGGGATCCGGCGCGGCCTGCGCCGACGGGAGGCCGAGGCGTGCTGTCCCGGCCTCGTCGTGCTCGACGCCGACCCCGCTGCCGAGGCGCGCGCCTTCGAGGCGGTCGCCCGCGCCGTCGAGGCCGTCACCCCCGGACTCGTGCTCGAGCGACCCGGGGTGCTGACGTTCCCCACCCGCGGTCCCGCCCGCTTCTTCGGCGGCGACGAGGGACTGGGCCGCCGCGTCCACGCCGCGCTGGCCGAGGTCGACCTCGCCGAGGCCGGGGTCGGCATCGCCGACGGGTCGTTCGCGGCCCGGCTGGCGGCCCGTCGGGCCGCGCCCGGTGGCGCGCACGTCGTCCCGCCCGGCGCGACGCCCGACTTCCTCGCCGAGTGGCCGGTCGACGTCCTCGACGCCGACGACCTGCCCGAGCTCCTGGCCCGGCTCGGGCTGCCGCGCCTCGGCGCCTTCGCGGCCCTGCCGAGTGCGGCGGTGCTCGCCCGGTTCGGAGCCGCGGGCGCCCGCGCCCACCGCCAGGCGCGCGGCATCGACGAGCACCCGGCGCGCCCGACCCCGGTGCCGCCGGAGCTCGTCGAGACCTGCGAGCTCGACCCGCCCGCGACCCGAGTCGACGAGGCCGCCTTCGCGGCCAAGGGCCTCGCCGACCGGCTCTTCGACCAGCTCGCGGCTCTCGGCCTCACCTGCACCCAGGTCGTCGTCGAGGCCGAGACCGAGCACGGTGAGCGCCTCGCCCGTCGCTGGCGCCACGAGCAGTCGCTCACGCCCGCCACCCTCGCGACCCGAGTGCGCTGGCAGCTCGACGGGTGGCTGACGAGCGGCCAGGGCACCGGCGAGGAGGACGACGCCACGGCCGGGATCACGCTCGTGCGGCTCCGGCCCGACCAGGTCGTGCCGGCCACCGGGCGCCAGCTCGGCTTCTGGGGCGGTGACGCCGCGGCCGGCGACCGAGCCGACCGGGCCCTGGTCCGGCTCCAGACCCTGACCGGGCCGGGCTCGGTCGTCACCGCCGCGCCCTGCGGTGGCCGCATCCCGAGCGAGCGGGTCCGCTGGGTGCCGTGGGGGGAGCCCCGCGACGACACCGTCGGACCCGAGATCCCGACCTGGCCCGGCGCGGTACCGGGCCCGCCCGCGGCGCGCGTCTACGAGTCGCGGCTGGCCGTGTCCCTGCTCGCGGCCGACGGCGAGCCGGTCACGGTCTCCGGTCGGGGTGAGGCTTCCGCCGCACCGGCCCGGCTCGTCAGCGACGCGTTCGGCGACGCCGAGGTGGTGGCCTGGGCCGGCCCCTGGCCTCAGGACGTCCGCTGGTGGGACCGGGTCTGTCGTCGGCGACGGGCGCTCTGGCACGTCGTGGCCCGCACGCCGGCGACCGACGTCGCCTGCCTCGTCGTGGTCGAAGCGGGACGGGCCGGCATCGAGGCGATCTACGACTGACGTGCGAGGTCGATCGCGACCGCCAGCGCGCGCACCCGCCAGTCGCTCAGGTCGCCGCCGTAGCGGGGCTGGTACTTCTCGAACACGAGCCGTCGCGCCCGCGCGTCCTCGTCGGTCCCCGCCGCCACGACGCGCGCCCGCCCGGGCCGGGTGGTCTCACCGAGCCGGACCGTGACGGCCGCGTCGGCCCGCAGGTTGCGCACCCAGTCCGAGCGGTCCCCGCCACCGGAGAGGAGGTAGAGGGTGTCGCCGTCGGCCGCGAACCAGATCTCGATCTCGTGCGGCTGCCCGGTGCGCCGGCCCCGGGTGGTCACGTAGCAGAAGTCGGTGTCGCCTCCCCGCCGTCGATCACCGCCCGATCGTCGCGCCCCGCTACACCTGCCCTGCCGCCAGGCCCGTCCGGGCCGCCTTCGTGAACGGGTACGCGAGGTGGCGCCCGTAGCCGACCGACGGGACCGGCTCCCGGGTGCCGAACCCCGTCGGCCGCTTGTCCCGCGGCAGGTAGGCGGTGCCGAAGAGCTTGTCGATCACCGGGAGCCCGAAGTTCTTGTTGATCGCCTCCCGGTCGATGGCGTGGTGCCAGTGATGCCACTCGGGCGTGTTGACGACCCACCGCAGCACCGGGAAGCGGAGCCGGACGTTGGCGTGCTGGAAGAGCGCGAGCAGGGTGAAGAACACGACGACGCCGCCGAACACGCCGCCGTTGAAGCCGAGCAGGTAGAGCGGCACGACGACTGCGCCCTGGGTGAACACCTGGTCGAGGGGGTGGAGGCGCCCCGAGGCCAGCCAGTCCATGTTCTCGATGCTGTGGTGCACGGCGTGGAACCGCCACAGGAACGGCACCTGGTGGGTGAGCCGGTGCGCCCAGTACTGGCCGACCAGCACGAGGACGGCGGCGACGATCACGGCTACGACGGGGGGCAGGGCACCGGCGACGTCGAGCTGGCGGACCCAGAAGAACGGGATCATGGCGGCCACGATCACCACGAGCAGACCCGCCGCGGTGAGGGCGTTGTTGACGAGCAGGTGGGTGAGGTCGGTCAGGAAGCCGCGGCGGAACACCTTCTGGGGCCGGAGCGCGAACAGCTTCTCGAGCGGCACGAAGAGGAGGAAGAGGAAGGCGATCCCGACCACGCCCGCGCCGCGGGTCGCCAGGCCGAGGAGGAGGGCGGCCACCGTGATCAGCCCGAGCGCGAGGCCGGTCTTGGTGGGCCGGTCCGGCATCGCCGGCGCGGGAGCGGCGGGCGGGATGGATCGGGGGTCGGGGGTGGCGCTCATGGTGACTCCCTTCTGCTGCCTGTCCTCGGCCTACGCCCGCACTGTGAGGAGCACCGACCGCAAGGATCAGCGGACGGTGAAGGCGGCGGTCAGGCCGGGGTCCCGCTGGCTGCCCGAACAGGTGTTCGATAGGGTGGCGCCCCCGGTGATGGGAGTGCGCCTGTACGCCGAGCTGCATTGCCACACGAACTTCTCGTTCCTCGACGGGGCGAGCCATCCCGAGGAGCTCGTCGACGAGGCGGCCCGCCTGGGTCTGGCCGCCCTGGCCGTCACCGACCACGACGGCTTCTACGGCATCGTCCGGTTCGCGGCCGCCGCGGCCGGGGTCGGGCTGCCGACCGTGTTCGGCGCCGAGCTCACCCTGGGCGCCGACCGGCCCCCGAACGGGATGGCGGACCCGCCGGGAGAGCACCTGGTGGTGCTGGCGTCGGGGCCGCGCGGGCACGCCCGGCTGGCCCGGGCCATCAGCGCCGGCCAGCTGGCGGGGGAGAAGGGCGCGCCCCGCTTCCGGCTCGAGGATCTCGCCGACGCCGCCCGCGCTGGCGTGCACGTCACGAGCGGCCGGGCGAGCGTCGCGAACGACGCCTGGATGGTGCTGACCGGGTGCCGGAAGGGCGCGGTGCCACGCGCGCTGCTCGCCGACGGCCCGGCCGCCGCCCGTCGCGCGCTGGAGCGACTCGTGGCCGCGTTCGGTCGGGATCGGGTGCTCGTCGAGCTGTGGGACCACGGGGACCCGCTCGACCGTCACCGCAACGACGCCTTGGCCGAGGTGGCGGCCCGGGTCGGGGTCGAGGTGATCGCCACGAACAACGTCCACTACGCCACCACGGGCCAGCAGCCGCTGGCGACCGCGCTGGCGGCGATCCGGGCCCGGCGCTCGCTCGACGAGATCGACGGCTGGCTTCCCGCCTCCCCTCTCGCGCATCTCCGTCGCCCGGCCGAGCAGCGCCGGCGGTTCGCGCGCTGGCCCGGCGCGGTGGAGCGCACCCTCGAGGTGGCGGCCGAGTGCGCGTTCGACCTGCGCCTGGCCGCCCCCGACCTGCCCGACCTCGACGTCCCGGCCGGCCACACCGACATGTCGTGGCTGCGCGAGCTCACCCGGCGGGGCGCGGCGGCGCGCTACCCGGTGACGCACCCGAACCACGACCAGGCGATGCACCAGCTGGCCTATGAGCTCGACGTCATCGAGCAGCTCAACTTCCCCGGGTACTTCCTGCTGCTCGTCGAGATCGTGTCGTTCTGCGCCGAGCACGACATCTTCTGCCAGGGGCGGGGCAGCGCCGCCAACAGCGCCGTCTGCTACGCGCTCGGAATCACGAAGGCGGACTCGGTCGCCCTCGGCCTGCTGTTCGAGCGCTTCCTCTCCCCGGAGCGGGACGGGCCGCCCGACATCGATGTCGACATCGAGCACCAGCGCCGCGAGGAGGTGATCCAGTTCCTCTACGAGAAGTACGGGCGCGACCGCGCCGCCCAGGTCGCCAACGTCATCACTTACCGGCCCCGCTCGGCGCTGCGCGAGATGGCCAAGGCGGTCGGGCTGTCGCCCGGCCACGCCGACGCGCTCACGAAGTGGACCGACCGGTGGCGGTCCCACGACCAGGCGTTCGAGGACGTCACCAGCTCGGAGGGGGCGCCGCCGGTCCCCGAGCTGGTGCTCGACCTCGCCCGCCAGGTCCTCGACTTCCCGCGCCACCTCGGCATCCACTCCGGCGGGATGGTGATGGCCGACCGGCCGCTGGTGGAGTTCTGTCCCGTCGAGTGGGCCCGGATGGAGGACCGGTCGGTGCTGCAGTGGGACAAGGACGACTGCGCGGCGGCCGGCCTCGTGAAGTTCGACCTGCTCGGCCTCGGGATGCTCACGATGCTGCATCTCGCCGTCGACCTGGTGCGGGAGCACGAGGGCACCGAGATCGACCTTGCCACCATCCCCCAGGAGGACGAGGTCTACGACCTGCTCTGCGCCGCGGACACGATCGGCGTGTTCCAGGTCGAGAGCCGGGCCCAGATGGCGACGCTGCCTCGTCTGCGCCCCCGCACCTTCTACGACCTCGTCATCGAGGTGGCGCTGATCCGACCGGGCCCGATCCAAGGCGGCTCGGTGCACCCGTACCTCCGGCGGCGCAGCGGTGACGAGCCGATCACCTACCCCCACCCGGTGCTCGAGGGCTGCCTGCGCAAGACCCTGGGGGTGCCGCTCTTCCAGGAGCAGCTCATGCAGATCGCCATCGACGCGGCCGGGTTCTCGCCCGGGGAGGCCGACCAGCTCCGGCAGGCGATGGGTTCGAAGCGCTCGCGGTCGCGCATGGCGGCCATGCGCGACCGGCTGCTGCAGGGGATGGCGGAGCGGGGGATCACCGGCGAGACGGCGGAGGAGATCGCGCACAAGCTGGAGGCGTTCGCCGACTTCGGGTTCCCCGAGAGCCACTCGGTCAGCTTCGCCTACCTCGTGTACGCGAGCGCCTGGGTGAAGCGGCGCTACCCGGCCGAGTTCGCCTGCGCGCTGCTGAACGCGCAGCCGATGGGCTTCTACTCGCCGCACACCATCGTGCGGGACGCGATCCGGCACGGGGTGCAGGTCCTCGGCCCCTGCGTCCACGCCTCGCGGCGGGACTGCACCCTCGAGGCCCGCACCGCCGACGCGGGCCCGATCGGCGTCCCGCGGCCGGGGTGGCACGCCGACGTGTCCACGCAGGCGGTGCGGATCGGCCTGCGCTACGTGCGGGGACTCACCGACCGGCTCCTCGACCGGATCGACGAAGCCCGCGCCGAGCGGGCCTTCACCGACCTCGAGGACTTCACCCGTCGCACCGGCGCCACCGTCGACGCGCTCGAGTCGCTGGCGACCGCGGGCGCCTTCGAGGGCTTCGGCGTCTCCCGGCGGGCCGGGCTCTGGGCGGCCGGCGGCCTGCGCGACGCCCGGGCCGGGACGCTCCCCGGCATCGTCACCGGAATCGAGGCGCCGCCGCTGCCCGGCATGACCGAGATCGAGGCCACCGCGGCCGACCTCGGCGCCACCGGCCTCTCGGCGGCGCGCCATCCCACCGAGTTCGTGCGCGACGAGCTGGCGGCGGCCGGCGTCGTCACCGCCGAGACGCTGCGGACCCGGCCCGATCGGGCCCGGGTCGAGGTGGCGGGGATCGTCACGCACCGCCAGCAGCCCGAGACCGCGAACGGGGTGGTGTTCCTGAACCTCGAGGACGAGACCGGCCTCGTGAACGTGATCTGCACTCCCGAGGTGTGGGCGCGGTACCGCCGGGTGGCGCGGGCCGCCCCCGCGCTGCGGGTGCGGGGCCGCCTGGAGCGCGAGCAGGGCGTCGTGAACCTCCTCGCCCAGCACCTCGAGCCCCTCGCCCTGACACCCGCCGCGCTGCTGCGATCCCGCGACTTCCGCTGACCGGCGAGAGACGCGCGGCCCTCCGGTCGACGACCGTGACACGCCGTCATCGTCGCCGGGCCGAGCGCGCGTGCATCAACCAGAATCCGGCAACCCCTCGGCTACGGTCAGCGCGATGACCGCGTCGGCGCCGGCCGGGTCCAGCGCGCCCGCGTCGCCGTCACCCGACCGCGAGACGCCACCGACCGGGCTGACCGCGGCCGAGGTGCGCGACCGCGTCGCGCGCGGGCTCACGAACGGCGGTGGCGAGCGGACGAGCCGCACCTACGGCGAGATCATCCGCGCCAACGTCCTCACCCGGTTCAACGCAATCCTCGGCACGATGCTCGTCGTCGTCCTGGCGGTGGGGCACCCCCAGGACGGCCTGTTCGGCTTCGTGCTCGTCGCCAACGCGCTGATCGGGATCGTCCAGGAGGTCCGGGCCAAGCGGAAGCTCGACGCGCTGGCGGTGCTCAACGCGCCCAAGGCGAGCGTGGTGCGGGACGGGCAGGTGGAGGAGGTGGCGATCGAGGACCTCGTGCTCGACGACCTCGGCGAGCTGCGGACGGGTGATCAGATCCCCGCGGACGGGATCGTCCGCCAGGCCGAGGGGCTCGAGGTCGACGAGTCGCTGCTCACCGGCGAGTCCGAGCCGATCGACAAGACGCCCGGGTCGACCGTCATGTCGGGCAGCATCGTCGTGGCGGGGGCGGGCCGGTTCCAAGCCACCGCGGTGGGCCCTGATTCGTACGCGCGCCGCATCGCACGGGAGGCGCGCGAGTTCCGGATCGCCCATTCGGAGCTCGTCGACGGCATCAACTTCCTGCTCCGCCTCATCCAGTACGCGCTGTTCCCGGTGTCGGGGCTGCTGCTGTGGCAGCAGCTGCGGACCGACCAGGTGCGGGCCGCGCTGACGAGCACGGTGGCGGGCGTCGTCGGCATGGTGCCCGAGGGACTGGTGCTGCTCACCAGCCTGGCGTTCGGGATCGCGGCGGTGACGCTGGCCCGACGCAACGTCCTCGTGCAGGAGCTCCCCGCGGTCGAGGGGCTGGCCCGGGTGGACGTGGTCTGCCTCGACAAGACCGGCACCCTCACCGAGGGCGACGTCGTGTTCGACCGGCTCGAGCCCCTCGACGCGACGCATCCGACCGACGCCGACGCCGCCCTCGGCGCCCTCGCCGACGACCCCAACCGCAACGCGACGCTCGCCGCCGTCGGCGCCGCCCGCTCGGCTCCCGACGGCTGGGCCCGCACCGCATCGACGCCCTTCTCGTCGGCTCGCAAGTGGAGCGCGGCGAGCTTCGGCGCCCAGGGAACCTGGGTCCTCGGCGCGCCGGAGATGGTGCTCCCCGACGCCGCCCCCGACAGCGCCGTCCGGCGACGCGCCAACGAGCTGGCGGCCGAGGGCAAGCGGGTCCTGCTCCTGGGCCGCAGCGACGCGCCGCTCACCGACGAGGCGCTGCCCGACCCGCTGACGCCCGCCGCGCTCGTCCTGTTCGAGGAGAAGATCCGGCCCGACGCGCGCGAGACGCTGGCGTACTTCGCCGAGCAGGGCGTGGGTCTGAAGGTGATCTCCGGGGACAACCCCCGCACGGTCGCGGCGGTCGCGAGCCGGGTCGGGCTGCCCGGCACCGAGGACCCGGTCGACGCGCGCGAGCTGCCCGACGACGAGGCGAAGCTCGCCGACATCCTCGACACGCACACCGTCTACGGACGAGTCACGCCCCAGCAGAAGCGGGCCATGGTCCACGCGCTCCAGTCGCACGGCCACGTCGTCGCGATGACCGGCGATGGGGTCAACGACGCCCTCGCCCTCAAGGACGCCGACCTGGGCGTCGCGATGGGTTCGGGCGCGGCGGCGACGCGCGCCGTCGCCAAGCTGGTGCTGCTCGACGGGCGGTTTTCGACATTACCCGGCGTCGTCGCCGAGGGCCGGCGCGTCATCGCCAACATCGAGCGGTCGGCCAACCTGTTCGTCACCAAGACCGTCTACGCGGTGCTCATCGCGGTGTCGGTCGTCATCCTCAGCTGGAAGTACCCGTTCCTGCCCCGCCACCTCACGATCATCAGCAACTTCACGATCGGCATCCCCGGGTTCTTCCTCGCCATCGCGCCGAACAAGCGGCGGTACGTCCCCGGCTTCATCAAGCGGGTCCTGCGGTTCTGCGTGCCGGCCGGTGTCGTCATCGGCTCGTGCGCGCTGGCGGCGTACGGCGTCGCCTTCTACGCCGAGAACCGGTCGCTCACCGAGTCGCGCACGACGGCCACGCTCGTCGTGGCCGCCATCGCGCTGTGGGTGCTCGTCATCCTCGCCCGTCCCATCAACTGGTGGCGGGGCCTCCTCGCGCTGCTGATGGTGCTCTCGGTGGTGACGATCGTCGCCGTCGCCCCGTTCCGGAGCTTCTTCGCCCTCTCCCTGCCCCCGGGCGGCGTGCTCGGGGAGGCGGCCGCGATCGCGGCGCTCGGCATCGTCCTCGTGGAGCTGGGCTGGCGAACGTCCCGGTTCCTCGCCCAGCGTCACCAGCGGCACGCGCCGGTCGGTGCCGCGACGGCGGCGGGGCGCTGACTCGCCCGAGTTAGACGGCGGTGCCGACCAGCGACCCGATGGCCCAGGTCGCGAGCATCGCCAGGCTTCCGCCGGCGAGCACTCGCAGCGCGGCGCGCCGAATCGGCGCGCCCCCGAGCCGACCGCCAAGGGCGCCGGTCCCGGCGAGGAGCACCAGCGCCAGCGCGGCGACCACCGGCACGCGAGCGCCGCTGGGCACCGCGATGGCGGCCGCCAGCGGCAGCGTGCCGCCGGCCGCGAAGCTGATCGCCGAGCTCACCGCGGCCTGCGGCGGGGCCGCGACCCCGACGCCCGTCATGCCGAGCTCGTCGCGGAGGTGGGCCCCGAGCGCGTCCTGCTCCATCAGCCGCTCGGCCACCGTGCGGGCGAGGGCCGGCTCGAGGCCGCGGTGCTGGTAGATCTCCTGGAGCTCGGCGAGCTCGAAGTCCGGGTTCTGGAGGATCTCCCGTCGCTCGCGCGCGATGTCGGCCCGCTGGGTGTCGCGCTGGGAGCTCACCGACACGAACTCGCCGGTGGCCATGGCCATCGCGCCGGCGACCAGCGCGGCCGCGCCGGCGATCGCGATCTGATTGCGTGAGGACGTCGCGGCCGCGACGCCGAGCAGGATGCTGGCGACGGAGAGGATGCCGTCGTTGGCGCCGAGCACGGCCGCCCGCAGCCAGCCCACCCGGTCGTAGCGGTGGCGCTCCGCGTGGTGGGTGCGCATCGTGCTCCGTTTCTCGGCGCCCGGCCGCTGGCGGTGTCGCGGCACGAGCGGTCGGCGAGCCGAGGATACCGGCGGCGGTGGAGCGCGTCATCGCTCCGCCACGATCACGCCCTCGGACGAGCAGGTCGGCCTCGGTGTCGACGTCGGGGGGATCGGCGTGCCGCTACGCTCCGTGTCGGTGCCAAGCAGTGGGGGAACGATGGCGCTCGACACGTCTCAGCCGACCGACACCCAGCTTCGAGAGCAGACGCTGGCGTTCCTGCGCGAGGAGCTCCCCGAGGGCTGGATGGACGCCATCGACGCCGGCGACGAGGAGCGGTGGCAGGCGCTGCGGCGCTCGCTCGACTACCGCGACTGGTGCCGCCGCCTCGGCGAGGCTGGCTACGCCACCCCCACCTGGCCGGCCGAGTACGGCGCCGGCCTGTCGCTCACGCCCGGGCAGGCGAAGCACGTCAACGAGGTGCTGAGCCGCTACCGCGTGCCGCGCCCGTTCAACATCATCGGGATCGGCATGGGCGGCCCGACCGTGCTCACGTGGGGCACCGAGGACCAGAAGCACCAGTTCATGCGCGGGCTGGCCACGAACGAGGAGATCTGGTGCCAGCTGTTCAGCGAGCCCGGCGCGGGCTCGGACGTCGCCGGCCTCTCGACCCGGGCCGTGCGCGACGGCGACGAGTGGATCGTCACCGGCCAGAAGGTGTGGACCACGCTGGCCCACTTCGCGAAGTACGGGATGCTGCTGGCTCGCACGAACCCGGACGTGCCGAAGCACAAGGGCCTCAGCTACTTCGTCATCGACATGCAGACACCGGGCGTCGAGGTCCGCCCGCTGGTCCAGATCACCGGCGACGCCGAGTTCAATGAGGTCTTCTTCGAGAACGTGCGGGTGCCGGACTCGGCGCGGGTCGGGCCGGAGGGCGAGGGCTGGCGAGTCGCCATCACGACGCTCATGAACGAGCGCGTGTCGCTGTCGGGCGCCGGGTCGCTCGCCGGTGACGCGGTCGGCGGCAGCCCGATCCGCACCCTCCTGGAGCGCCACCGGCCCGTGCGCGACCCGCTGCTGCGCCAGCGGCTGGCCGAGCTCTACATCGACGGCCGCCTGATCCGGTTCAACAACCAGCGCGCCGCCGACCGGCGCAAGTCCGGCGCCGAGGCCGGGCCGGAAGGCTCGATCACGAAGCTGATGCAGGCCGAGTACAACCAGCGGCTGCAGAAGCTGGCCGTCGACATGGAGGGAATCGGCGGCGTCGCGTGGGAGCCGACCACGTCGGAGCGGGCCGAAGGGCCGCTCGCCTACATCGGCGGGATGGGCGACGACCGGCCGTCGATCGCCCGCGGGTTCCTGCGCGCGCAGGCCAACACCATCGAGGGCGGCACGTCCAACGTGATGCGCAACATCCTCGGGGAGCGCGTGCTCGGGCTGCCGAAGGAGCCCGACAACTCGCGGGAGCTGGCGTGGAAGGACGTGCCCCGCTCGGCGTGACGGCCGCCTCGTGAACCGGTCCCTGGCCCGGTACCTGCGTCGTCGCGGCGCCAGCTCGACTGAGATCGAGCAAGCGGCCCGAAACCGCTACCTCACGCTGCTGGTCTTCGACCGGACCGTGATGCCCGGCGCCCGCCAGTACACGCTGCTCGAGGTGGCGGCGCGCGCCGGCACCGATCCGGAGACGGCCCGGGCGGTGTGGCGGGCGATCGGGTTCCCGGACCTGCCCGATGACCTGCCTGCGCTCACCGACCGGGACGTCGAGGCGCTCCGGGGCTTCCTGGAGCAGCTGCAGGAGCCGTGGTTCACGGACTGGAGCCTCGACCGGGCGCTGACCAACGCGAGGGTGCTGAGCTCGGCGCTGGCGCGCGTCGCGGACGCCGAGAGCGACGACGTCGCGTTTTCGGTCGACCAAGCCCGCCGGCAGGGTCTGTCGGACGAGGATCTCGCCGCGCTCGTCGCCACGCATCTCGACTTCGACCGCATCAGCCGGCTCGTCGACCACACGCACCGGCTGCAGCTACGCGCCGCCCTCTGGCGCAAGCTGGCCGGCACCGAGCCGGGCTCGCCGGGCACCGTCCAAGTGTCGGTCGGGTTCGTCGACCTGGTCGGCTTCACCGCGATCGCGGAGAATCTCGAGGAGGCCGAGCTGGCCGCGCTCGTCGATCGGTTCACTACCGTCGCGCACGACACCGTCACCGCGGCCGGGGGCCGGATCGTGAAGACGATCGGCGACGAGGTGATGTTCATCGCCGACCGGCCCCAGACCGCGGCCCAGATCGCGCTGCAGCTCACCGCCGAGTCCGGGCGTGACGAGGTCCTCCCCGAGGCCCGGGCCGGCCTGGCCACCGGCACCGTGCTCTCGCGGGACGGCGACTACTTCGGGCCGGTCGTGAACCTCGCCAGCCGGCTCACCGAGCTGGCGCTGCCGGGCACGGTCCTGGCGTCGGCCGACGTCGCGTCCGCGCTCGCCGGTGACGAGCGGTTCGGGCTGCGGCGGCTCCCGCGCCGGCGGGTGCGCGGCCTCGGTCGACTCGACGTGTACCGCCTCGACGCGGCGACGGTCCCGGCCTGAGTTCGGACTAGGGGCGGCACCGCCGCCCGACCGGCGGCAGCGTGCGATGCAGCAGGTAGTTGTCGACGGCGTTGTCGATGCAGCTGATCCCCTTCGCGTACCCGGCGTGCTCGGTGCTGACGAGGGTGAGGATCCGCGAGCCGGTCAGGCGCTGCTGGAGGTCGATCGCGCCCGCGTACGGGGTCGCGGGGTCACCGGTCGTCCCGACGATGAGGATCGGCCCGGTGCCGGTCACGCGCACGTCGCCGACCTGCTGGGACGGTGGCGGCCTCGGCAGGCGGGGGTCGCACCCGATGGGCGAGGCAGCGAGGAAGGCGCCGAAGATCGGGAACTGCTGCGAGTACTGCGTGTACTGCGTCCGGTAGGCATCGAACGAGACGAGGGCGTCGGGGCGGTCGTCGCAGCGGATGGCGTTCAGCGCCTCCTGGAGATGGTCGAAGTGGCCGTCCGCGCCGCGGCCGGTGATCGAGTCGGCGAAGCTGGCCAGGAGGTCGCCCCGGCCGCGCTCCGCGTCGGCGAGCGCTCGAGCCAGATAGGGCCAGTTGGCACGGTCGTAGAGGGCGGCCGCCAGGGCCAGGTAGAAGAGCGTGGCGCCGGCCTGCCGGCCGTCCGCGACCGGCACCCGATAGCCGCTCTCGAAGCGCTGCTGCAGCGTGGCGAGCGCCACGCGCGGGTCGCCGCCGTGGTTGTAGGCGCAGCTCTTGCGGGTCGCGCAGTCGTTGAGGAACGCGTCGAGGGCCTGCTCGAACCCGACCGCGTTCGCCTGCAGCTCGCTGGCGGCCGTGTCCGACAGGTTGACGGCCCCGTCGAGCACCATCGGGCCCACCCGGTTCGGGTAGAGCTGGGCGTAGATGGCGCCGAGGACGGTCCCATACGAGTAGCCGAGGAACGTGAGCTTCGGCGTGCCGAGGGCGGCGCGGAGGGCCTCGAGGTCGCGGGCGGTGTTGCGGGTGCCGACCTGCCCGAGCCACTGGCCCTGCCGGGAGAGGCAGGCCGCGACCAGGTCGACCGGCCCGTTCGTGCCGGCGTAGAAGCTCTCGAACTGCTGCGCCGTGTCGGGCGTCGGGTCCTCAGCGAGGAACTCGTCATAGGTGTGGTCGTCGACGCAGGCGATGGGACGGGACTGCCCGGTCCCGCGGGGGTCGAAGCTCACGACGTCGAACCGGGCCCGGATCTCGGCCGGAAAGCCGGTGAGGCCACCCATGCGCAAGGTCTCGGCGCCGGGGTCGCCGGGGCCGCCGAAGTTCACAACCAGCGTGCCGAGCCGGTGCTTGGGGTCCGACGCCGGGTGGCGGCTGATCGCCAGCGCGACCTGCTCGCCTCCGGGCTGGTTCCAGTCGACCGGCACCGAGAGCGTCGCGCACTGGAACCCGCCGCCGCACCCGTGCCACGGCAGCGATCCCCCGGTCCCCAGCGCGCCCGCGACCATCGTCGAGGCCAGCAGCGCCAGGACGACCACGACCGCGCCCAGCGCGACCGCCGGGCGTCGTGACATGAGACCGGACACTATCCATCGCTTGCCGCAACCCAGCCGCGGGTCCGGTACCGTCGGGTGCCGATGACCCCCACGGATCGCAACGGTGATCGCCTCGCGCTCTTGAGCGTCCACGCCCACCCCGACGACGAGGCGTCGAAGGGCGCCGCGACGGTCGCGCGCTACCACGACGAAGGTGTCTGGTGCGTGCTCGTGTGCTGCACCGGCGGGGAGGCGGGCGACATCCTCAACCCCAGCGTCGACACGCCGGAGGTGCGATCGCGGCTGGCCGCGGTGCGCATCGAGGAGCTCGAGGCCAGCGTCGCCGCCATCGGCTACGACGCGCTGCACCTGCTCGGCTACCACGACTCGGGGATGCCCGACACCGAGACCAACGCGCGGTCCGACAACTTCGCCAACGCCGACCTCGACGAGGCGATCGGGCGACTGGTGCGGGTGATCCGGGCCGAGCGACCGCAGGTGATCGTCACCTACGCCGACGACCGAAAGTTCTACCCCCACCCCGACCACATCCGGGTGCACGAGATCTCGCTACCCGCGTTCGAGGCCGCCGGCCGGGCCGACCGGTACCCGGACGCCGGGCCGCCCTGGCAGCCCTCGAAGCTGTACTACACGGGCTTCTCGCGCCGGCGGGTGGAGGCGCTGCACGCCGCATACCTGCGCCGCGGCGAGGAGAGCCCGTTCGAGCGCTGGTTCGAGCGGGGCCTGCCGGAGGGGGGCGAGCAGCGCTTCACGACCTTCGTCGACGTGGGACCGTGGCTGCACCGCCGGCGGGAGGCGCTCCTCGCGCACCAGACTCAGGTCGACCCGGACGGCTTCTGGATGCGCCTGCCCGACGACGTGATCCGCGACGTCTTCCCGTGGGACGAGTACCAGCTCGCGCGCTCCCTGGTCGGCGAGCCCGCGCCCGGCGACACCGAGGACGACCTCTTCGCGGGGCTGCGCGACCCGGAGCGCTCGACGGCGCGCGTCGATACACTCCGTCGCCCCTGAGCAGGGAGGGAGCGGTGCCGAAGTACCTGACGCAGGCATGGCTGGACGAGGCACGGGCGCTGGCCCAGGACCAGCCCGAGCGGCCCGGCGCGAGCGCGACCATGCAGTTCGTCGTGACCGGCGGGCCCGAGGGCGACGTCAAGTACTACTGGAAGCTCGAGAACGGCCTGCTCGCCGAGGCGGCGGTCGGGGAGCTGCCCGACGCCGAGGTCACGCTGACGACGACCTACGACGACTCGGTGGCCATCCAGAAGGGCGACCTCGACGCGAACGCCGCCTTCATGCAGGGCAAGACGAAGGTCACCGGCAACATGGGCAAGCTCATGCAGCTGATGCCGCTCACCATGTCGCCCGAGTACAAGGCGCTGCAGGACAAGGTGCGGGCGATCACCACCTACTGACGCGTCGGCGCGCTACGCGGCGCGCTGGAGCTCGCGCAGCTCGCGGTAGCCGATCAGCGTCGCCCCGGTCCGCTCAACGAGGTCGGGCAGCGACGGGTCCTCGCACAGGAACGCGTGGTCCTCGACCCGGCCCGCCCAGTCCGGGTACGAAGCCCGGAGCTCGTCGGTGTCCACCGCCGGGTGCAGGTACACCTCGGTGACGCCGGGCCGGAGGTCGAACAGGGCCCGCTCGATGTGCTTGCGGGCGCCGACCCCGGTGTAGAGCAGGAAGTGGTCGGGGTACACGACCCCCTCCGCCGTCGCGAGGTCCCGGTACGGGAACCCGACGACGCGCTCGCCGCCGGCCGGCCCCATGCGCAGCGGCAGGTCGAAGTCCATCGCCAGCTCCAGGTAGACGCCGTAGAAGTCGGCCCGCATCTGCAGGGTGCCCATGTGGCTGTCGAGGTGGCTGATGTCGAAGCCCCAGAGGATGGCCCGCTCGATCTGGGCCTGGAGCTCCCGGCGCACCTCGTCGAGATCGGCGTGCTCCCAGGTGTCCTCCATCGTGCGCGGGAACCCGCCGTCGCCGTCGAGCAGGCTGGGGCAGGACGTGATGGGTGCCCAGCGGTAGGTCTCGAACTCGGCGTTCAGCGTGAGGTGCACGCCGACGTCCTCGCCCCGGTACTGCGCCGCCGCGTCCCGAGCCCAGGGGCAGGGGACCATCAGCGACGCGCTCGTGGCGAGACCGTTGCGCAGGGCGTCGTAGACGCCCACGTTCGCCGAGCGCGACGAGCCGAGGTCGTCGCAGTTGATGATGACGAGCCGGGCGTCGGGCGCGAAGCCGAGCCGCTCGGTCAGCGGGGCTCGCTGGGCGACGCTCACGCCCGCAAGGCTACGGGAGCCGCTCGACGACGGTGCCGGTGCCCAGCCCGCCGCCGCAGCACATGGTCACGAGCCCGTACTGGCCGTCGATCCGCTCGAGCTCGTGCAGCGCGGTCGTGACGAGACGGGCGCCCGTCGCGCCGACCGGGTGGCCGAGCGCGATGGCACCGCCGTTGGGGTTGACGTGCGCGTCGTCGGGGTGCAATTCGCGTTCCCAGGCCAGGACCACCGACGCGAACGCCTCGTTGATCTCGACGGTGTCGAAGTCACCCATCGACAGGCCGGTGCGATCGAGCATGCGGTGGGTGGCGTCGATCGGGCCGGTCAGCATCAGGACCGGGTCGACACCGACCAGGCACTGGTCGACGATGCGGGCGCGCGTCTGCAGGCCCAGCTCGTCGGCGGCCGCTGACGAGGCGAGCAGCACTGCCGCCGCGCCGTCGGTGATCTGCGACGAGGAGCCGGCGGTGTGCACGCCGTCCTCTCGGGCGACCGGCTTCAGCGCCGCCAGCGCCTCGAGCGACGTCTCCCGCAGGCCCTCGTCGCGCTCGACCCGGTGGGTGGTGCCGGTCGGCTCGCCATCCTCGAGGTCGGGGGCGTCGATCGGGAGCACCTCGCGCTCGAACCGTCCCTCGGCCCAGGCCGCCTGGGCACGCTGCTGGGACTGCAGACCGAACCGGTCACAGTCCTCGCGGGTGATGCCCCACTTGTCGGCGATCCGCTCCGCGCCCTCGAACTGGGTCGCGTACTCGAACTGCTCGAAGTAGCGCTTCGGCAGCGGTCGCCCCGGGCCCTGGGACACCGCGACGCCGAGCGGCACTCGGCTCATCGACTCGACTCCGCACGCCAGTGCCACGTCGACGACGCCAGCCTTGACGAGCGCCGCGGCCAGGTTCGTCGCCTGCTGCGACGAGCCGCACTGCGAGTCGACGGTGGTGGCCGCGACCTCGATCGGCAGGCCGGCGGTGAGCCACGCAGTCCGAGCGATGTTGAACGTCTGCTCGCCGGTCTGGGAGACGCAGCCGGCGACGACCTGCCCGACTCGCGCCGGGTCGATGCCGGACCGCTCGATCGCGGCTCGCTGCACCGCGCCGAGCAGCTCGGCCGGGTGCACACCGGCGAGGCCGCCGTTGCGGCGACCGAGCGGGGTGCGGACCGCTTCAACGATTGTGACGTCGTGGTCATCGCGTGCCATGGGTCCGATCGTACCGGGGCCCTACGCTCGCCGCGGTGGGCCGTCGGCGCGTGCGCTTCGTCGGGATCTTCGTCGTGGCAGTGCTGCTCGCGGCGTCCTGCTCGGGCGGTGGCGGGTCCTCGTCGTCGCACCGTTCCAGCAGCGGCGGGGGCTCGAGCAGCGACCCCGGGTGTCAGTTCATCGTCGCCGGCCAGGACAAGCGGGCGACGGTCCCGGTCATCACGATGCCGGTCGCTCTCATCGACGCCAACGCCCGGCCGACCGTCTGCTACGACAAGATCAGCTTCACCTTCCAGCCCGGCAACGACGGCGACCTCCCGCCGAGCTACACGGTGTTCTACGCGAAGCCGCCGTTCGCGCCCAACCTGACCGCGGCCGCCGAGTCGCTGCCCGGCGTCCACGCGTTCCTCGAGGTGGTGATGCGGCCCGCTTCCGAGACCGACCTGCGGAACCCGACGAACGCGTCGCAGACCTACAAGGGGAACCTGCGGCTGACCTTCCCGCAGACCATGCACCACACGCTGATCGTCGAGCTGCTGCACACGTTCCCGCAGCCGGACCCGAACCCGCTCGACCCGGTGCTGGTGTGGATCATCGGGCTCGATTCGCGGCGGCCGTTCACGACCGACGCCGCGAACTCCCCGCCCCGGGTCAACGTGCTGATCATGAACTGACCCTCAGGGCGCGACGAGCACGACCTTGCCGAGCTTGCCGCCGGCGGCGAACTTCTCGTACGCCGCCGTCGCCTCCGGCATCGGGACGCTGGCGTGGATCGGCACCCGCAGCTCGCCGGCCGCCAGCTGGGGCAGCACCTGGCGTGCGACGAGCTGCGCCGCGGTCGCCTTCTGCTCGAGCGGGCGAGCCCGCAGCGTCGAGCCGTGGACGCGCCCGCGCCGTTGCATGAGCGTGAGGAGGTTGACGTCCGCGCGGCCACCGGCACCGACGCCGATCACCGCGATGCGCCCGCCGATCGCCAGCGCGTCGAGGTCGTCGGGCAGGTTCGGGCCGCCGATGACCTCGAGGACGACGTCGTAGGGGCCATGCGCCACCGCGGCCTCGGGCGCGATCACGGTGACCGCGCCGGCGGCCGCCCCGAGATCCGCGACCTCCGCTCGCCGGGCCTCGTTCCGGACGCTGGCGACGACGCGCGCCCCGGCGCGAGCGGCCAGCTGCATGCCCGCCAGCCCGACGCCGCCCGCGGCGCCGTGGACGAGGACCCGCTCACTGGCGGTGAGGCCGCACTGGCTGAACAGGGCGTCGTGCGCGGTGGTGAACACCTCGGGGAAGCCGCCGGCCTCGGGCCACGAGACGCCGTCGGGCACGGCGAGCGCGACGCGCTCGTGCACGACGGCCCGCTCGGCCTGCGCGCCACCGCCGACCACGGCCATGACGCGGTCCCCGGGCCGAAACTGGGTGCAGTCGATCCCGACCGCGCGCACCTCGCCCGCGAGCTCCATGCCGGGGATGTCGGCCGGCGAGCCCGGCGGCGCGGGGTAGAAGCCCTGGCGCTGGAGCAGGTCGGCGGCGTTGATGCCGGCCGCGCGGACCTCGATGAGGAGCTCCTGGTCGCCCGGCACCGGGTCCGGATGCTCGAGCCACCGCAGGTCGCCGTCGACCAGCGTCACCGCATGCACGGCCTGGAGCGTAGGGAACCGGAGCCCCGCACCGGCGGCGGTACCGTCCGATCGTGAGCCGGAGCCGGGAGCTGTCGATCCTCGACGAGGACGGCGAGGAGCTGGTCCTCGACACCGACGACGCCGCCGCCCTGCTGGCGCTCACCGACGACTTCGACACCGTCACCGTGTCGGCCTGCCCGACCTGCCGGGCCCGGGTCGTGGCCTGCGTCGCGCTCGTCGATCTCCTCGGCGCCGCCCCGCCGTACGCGCGGGCGCGCGAGCTGCTCGAGCTGGCGGAGGACGCCCCCACGCTGCACCTCTACGTGCACGACCTCGGAACGTCGTGTGATCATCCGACCTGGCGCGACCCCGGCTTCACCGAGTGGTCGGACGTGGTGGAGGGCTACGACGACGCGAGACGCGCGCTGCCGTAGCGCGACGACCTCGTCGCAGGTCCTCGGAGCCCTGGTCAGGGGCGGGCGCGTTACGCGAGCTTGTTCTTCTTGAGGAACGCCTTCGCGACCACGGCTGGGTCGAGCTTGTTGTTCTCGATGTCGAGCGACATCTTGTTGTACGCCGCGGTCGTGAGCTTGGCCGACACCGCGTTCACGATCGCCAACGTGGCCGGCGTGGCCTTGTCCTTGCGCAGCAGGAAGACCGGGTTGTCGGCCGGCTGCAGACCCTTGTCGTCCCGGAGCAGCACGGCGTCCTTCGGGATCACGCTGCTGCCCGTGAACAGGAGCCCGACGTCGATGTCGCCATTCTCGAGGGCCTGCACCGTGATCGGCCCACCCGGGTCAAGCTTCTTCACGGTCTTGAACTGCAGGTTGTAGAGCTGCTGAGAGGTGGACCCGAGGCAGAGCGGACGACTCTGGCACTCGGGCGGACCACCGAACGTCAGCTTGTTCGCCACTTTCGCCAGGCTCGACACGGTGCTGAGGTTGTACTTCTTGGCCGTCTTGCTCGTCACGTAGAAGCCATTGACGTCGACCGCGGGTGCGGGCTTGCTGGCGACGATGCCCGTCCCGTTGAGCTTGGCCTGCAGGGCCTTGTACGTGGTGTTCGTGTCGCCGGTCGGGGTGCCGCCCAGGAAGGTGAGCAACGTCCCCTGGTAGTCGGCATATGCGTCGATGTCCCCGTTCTTCAGCGCCGGGTACACGATCTCGGTGCGCCGAGGTTGTCCTTGAACGAGACGCTGTACTTCTTGGCCTGCAGCGCCTGCGCGTACACCTGGGAG
>Ga0102924_1001703_pt1 | contig 24976 bp, 25 predicted proteins | sample PaiPotPPM11metaG_FD_80116 | JGI IMG/M metagenome (GOLD analysis project Ga0102924, IMG submission 80116) | Iron sulfur acid spring bacterial and archeal communities from Banff, Canada, to study Microbial Dark Matter (Phase II) - Paint Pots PPM... ... | reverse complement strand
TCGCACCTGGGGGCGGTAATAGAGCCCGACGGTCTCTAGCATTTCGCTGACCATGCGTTCTTCGGATGTCTCCATCTGCTGCGTGTCCGGCCGACGATCGGTAACGTGCGCTGCAAAATCGGCAAGAACTCCGCCGGCGTTCCGCGCCGCTTCAAGGTCGCCAACTATGTGGAGGGCGGCTCGCGCGCGGGTGATTGCAACATTTAGCAGCTGGTCCGTCCTGGCGACCCAGGCGAGAAGCCTTTGCGGAATCCCGTCAGCAGCGACCGGAGAAAAAACCATAATATCGCATTCGTCTCCTTGAAAGCGATGGGCGGTTCCAACACGGATTCGAGCAACTAGATAGTGACTACGAGGTCACGATCGATAAGTTGGAACGTACCGAAGGTGAATTTAACGCCGCGAAAGACGAGCGATGCCTGACCGATATGCGGCCATCCGCGCTGGCCATTGTCGGTCAATGTCAGGCAGCCCATGCCGTTGGCGCCCACGCGAACGTGTCACGGTCACCGGCCAGTTGCCGCTGTAGCTCTGCGTCGTGGAGGGGTAGAAGGTTCGCGCCATCGAGAGCGGCGACTGGGCGAACGAACATAAATCGTTCCCTACGAAGAGCACCAGCGAGAATAGCTCTATAGTTGCGGATCCTATTCCAAGTCCAAAACGCGCTGTAGCCATGTCTCTTGCGTTCCAGGCCGAGACCGTTCATCCAGAACAGCCCCTAGTATCGATTCAGCGTTACGGGAACGTTCACGTGCCAGCTCAAGGCGGGGCCGCCGTCCGTTCGCGAGATTGCCATGGAGCCAACACATCCTCCACTTGTTAGGTTGCATGTGAGCGCGGCGGTCGACTGCGGAACATTGCTCGCAAGCCCCGAATAACTTACCGCAACGGTGCTTCCGCTCAGCGAACTACCAGTCGGCGAAAAGGTCTCTGTTCTTGTACCGAGGTTAGCACAGGCACTCTGCTCAACCATAACGGCGTTCGCGTTTGAAGCTGTAACATGATGATCTGCGTCGATAGAGAAAGACACAGCGGAGACTCTAAGAGTTGCTGTCCACTGGCAACCGCCACCATATCCGAAAGTCACACCCGTACTGCCTGATGAAGCAAGATGATAAGATCCCTGCATTGCACTAACTCCTGGCGTTGCGTCAACGCAATACTGATCGATAGCTTGAACGATTTCGTTTATGCTGCCGATCGATTTTTGATCGACAGCAACTTTCGCATTGTATATTGTCACCTGAGCATCGATATTGTCAAGTTGCGTCGCGATTGCACTACGCGCCGCCGCTCTTGATGTTCCGCTATCCAAGAGCAGTTTCATGTCGCCGAGGTATTCTGCTAGCGCGCCCGTGCTCTTTTCAAGAGGATCGCCTAACGACAAAGCATACAACAATGAATGCATCCCAGTGTCATCTGATGCGATCGACAGAATGGTGTCACCTTGGGCGAGACGTTTTAGGAGCGCTGCCACACTAGTGGCTGCCTTGTCCACAATGACTACAGGCTTTCCATCTGGAGTATAAGCGAATGGAATCATTGCAAAGTCTTTGCTCGTCTTCAGGATCTGTGCGATCGTCTGAACTAGGGCAGCTTCATCGCTGGTCCAGAGTTGATCATCCAGGAGCTCCTTTCTAAAGCCCGCCAAAGCGATTATGGCGTTGTTGTCGATCGCATAATGGCGCATCGCGTTATCCCATAGGCTTGGCAGTTGTAGATCTCGATACTGATAAAGCGCCGAGCAGGTAGACGGAACGGCCGCATCCGCACGAAGAGTGGACCCACTAGATGTGACGTTTGCGAAAAGCACTATCACTGTAAGCCATATGCAAAAAGGCCTAAGAAATCGTTTGGTATACATGTGATGCTTCCGATCATAGGTCTAAAGGGTTGCTCTTTTTGAGGATACCAGGTGATCGCTCTTTCATTCGGTTTGGCTATACCAAACTCGCAATCAACGCCTATGCTCGACGGAACAATGCTTGCAATTTGAATGTCTGCGGAAGCGTTGACCTTAAATGTAAGCTTAATGAATATGCGAGAAACAAGCGCCGGAGCACGTTGCGACAGTACCGACCATTGTAACAGTACTAGTTTACGGGCCGACAGCCCACAATGGGCTTCCCATCCTTGTCAACTGGCGAATCGCAATATTCGTGTAGTTGACTTTCGCTACTTGCTGGTTCAGGATACCAACCTCTGCCGTAGTATCCATCATGGCCCCGGTTACCTGGTCCGCCGCCGTGAACATCGCAGATGCCAAAGATTATGCAACTGCGCGTTTTGCCTTGATCTCCGCCAACGCCGCCGGGACCACCGTCTCCTGGGGCGCCGCCCCGACTTGGACCTGTCACGATGCTGATTTCAACTCTCGTCAGGCCGCCGTCGTTTGATATGCTTACCGTCGGTGTTGCGTTCACGAAGTTGCCGTTCACATACGCTCCATGCTGGGTGCCAGCGGTAAGAATATAAGAATTGCCGCCGTCAAATGCAATTAAGCGAACCGTTCCCGGATATCCGCCGTGCCCACCGTCGCCGCCTCTTCCTCCCTCTCCCCCGGTTCCACCATCGAAGGGTTTCTGACCTATCGGCGTCCCGCATATAGATCCGCCGCCTACACCTCCCGTGCCGCCTGTGCCGCCGTCACCCCCATCTCCGCCCCTGTTATCAATGACTAATCGTGCTACTGTTCCCTTTGCCGGCATAATGATTGATCTGATTGATAATTTGAGGTTTGCGGCGTTCCCGCCGTCAGAGCCATCGGAACCAGCGAAGGAGCCGCATTTTCGTCAACGGTTCATCATACTTTTGCGTCCCGTCGAGCATCATCTCGACGACACCCTCTACGTTGCGATCAGTCGGCGCCAGAGCTCCAATATCAATGCCAAGGCGTCGTGCGACTGACGATCGCACTTGCTCTTTATCGAGGTGCTCTCCCTCGATCTCGTTAGATTTAAGAATTTCCTCGGTTAGGCTCCGCAGCGTCGCCTCAGCCCGCAACGGGAACCCGAGCCTCTCCATGCGGCCGATCAGCCGCCCTTGCAGATGCCGTGTGGTCGCCAGCTTCCTGGCTAGGCTTTCCTGGTCTAGCCTAAATCTGGGCCAATCCTCGCGCTCGTGGATGTAAGGGGTCATGATCACCGCATCCTTTGCGGCGATTATGGACCTATTTCACCGCATTTTCAAGATCTATAACCGCAGGATTTGCGGTGAATATCTCTTGTGACTGCCGCAATAGTCTTGGACACGGCCAGCAAGTCTCGGAAGGCCCGACCTGAGGGGCGGAGACCTTCGCCGCTGGAGGCTCCCCGTAAGGTCTCCGGGACTCAGGTCTTGTTGGGGTCAGGCGGGGCTAGTTTTGCGTCCTCGCGGAGAATCTACGACCTTGTACCGCGCTAGTCGCCGGTTGTTAATGTCGAGTTGGGGACAATATCGATTGTGAGGTCGGATGCATGAGCCGTCCCTACACCGACGAGCAGAAGCCCACAATACGCACCAGTTGCATCCGACGGGACGCGAAGAATGATCGCAAAGGGTTTCCAGTCACTCGTTCCACTTAGCCAACGATCACGCATGTTATCGAACTGCCGCGAAGGCCCGTCGATCCGCAATCAGAATCCTACTCCGCCGCTGACCTCTTGACTGCTGAGATATCCCCGGATGCGAATCGTCTCACCGCGATAAGGTCCGATGTCGAGCGGCGCGGTAAACGATCCAAATGACGTGCCGGACTGCGGTGCGCCAGAGCTCGCTAACGTGAGTTCGTCGGAGCCCGCGTACCCCGCCCTCGCGCTCGCGGTGCCGACACGAAACGCGAAGACCGTACTAGCAGAGTCTTCGTAGTTGGCTCACTACCCTTTACTACACAGAATCGGCTTAAAGGGCGGGCATACGATTTCTATTCGGCTTCCCACCTCACGTGAAAAAACGGTCTCGTTTAAAGTGGCAACGCGATTAAGTTAGCCTTTGGACGTTTTCAGCGTGGGCTCAGTGCGACGGACTGCCTGCAGGCAGTTGGCTCACCGTTACGCCAAACGGTGCCGACACGTCTTTCGTGACGGTCGCATACAATGCCATGCTCGGAAATGCGTAGATAGGAGCGTTGCCCGCAACGAAGTCCGCTGTCGCGATTTTTGCGTTTCCGACTCCGCCTTGTTTCCAGAATCCGGTAACGTCCGACGTGCCGGGAAGCGGCAGATTCTTCACGATCGATGCGGTGCTTCCGGAGACTGTCACTCGGTTCACTGAGGACGGTGAACCGGATCCGCCCTGGTCGCCGATCAACAGATCGGTTCCTCCCCATTGAACATTGCCTTGGAACATGATGCTTCCGCCCGTAAGTGTCAAGTCCGTAATGGAGGCGTTCCCCTTCTTGAGCTCCGCCAAGTTGACGGTCTCCGAGTCATACGGGCGACCATCGATGAAGAGATTGCCCGCGTTGTCGTATCCGCAGTACTCGGGGTGATACACGGCGGCGTCGCTGTACTGCGTCGGAGTGCCCGAAGCGTTGCGATAGACTTCGATACTGCCTTGCAGGGCCTCGTTGGTTTCGAAATTGGCAACGGCGAGATTTCCCGTCACCTTGTCGACCGAGCATCCGGTGGGCAACCCGCCGGGATCCGACAGCACTGCGATCGGCGTCGCGCCGCCGTGCGCGAACTTCGTGATGGTCGCCGCATCGAAGTCGGGGATGAAGACGTTCCCGGCCTTGTCGACGCAGGGTTGGGTAGGCTTGAAGAAGCCTTTCAGCCGTCCCAGTATTCCCAGACTCCCTCCGTTGTACCGATAGAACGTCACGGTTCCGTTGCCTGTGTTCGTCACGTACAGAAGCGACGATATACGAGATGCAGTGGGCGACGTCCAGGATCTGCCCAACTCCCGATGCACAACGGTTTTGAAGGCGCTGGAGCCGATCGCCGGCGTGACGTTGGCGAGCGCATTTGGATGCGATGGCGCACCCCCGCAGCCCGCGAGCACGACGACGGCCGCACACAGACCGAACGGCCGCGTTAGTACGTACATGGGCTGTCTCCTTAGATCGTTAATGCGAACCCGACGCCGTCTTCAAATGATTGGTCAGACACGGTGACCGTGCGGTGCGAAGAAAACGTTCAACGCGAGCCGTCCACCGAGGCGTTCCGGGCCTAGACGCGCTTGTCCCGCGTGAACCTCGGCTCGGCAGCGTAATCGCAACTCCGGTTTTTCGGACCCTTGGGGGGCCGACGGCATACGAGAATGCGCTTGCGTCGGTATTGCGCGGCTAGGAGTGCGCGATCGACAGAAGGTGATGCGATTCGATTCCTAACACGCTTTCGCCAAGTCAACGCGTTAGAGCAGGAACGACGTTTACTTGTAGGGCGCCGCGGGATAAGGCGCCACGCCGGTAACCAGCGCGCTGGGCGATAGTCCGGATGTGTAACTATACTGGTACGCGTTCCCCGGGTATGAGTAGACGTCGATCGATCCGTTAGCGGCATCGCCGCAGTACAGATGCGATTGCCCGTAATTGAGCTTGCACCAAATAGACGTGCCTTCGAGTGGTGCGGTGCTCGGAGAGCCGTTATACGGTGGCGCAAAAACGTCGATAGTGTTGCGCAACCAGTCGGCGATGATCAAGTTGTTGGACCGATCGAAGGCGGGCGCACCAGGCAAACCGAGCGAGACGCCGGAGAGCTGCGTTCCCGGCATTTTGCCTTTTGGAAACTCGAGAACGATTCCGACGTTGTTTTTCGTCAGATTCGATATGAAGACGTTACCGAGCCGATCCGTTCCGATACCTTCGAGGTTATAGAAACTCGAATTGCTGAGGGTCCCGAGCTGCGCACCCGTCGTGGCATTGTAGTACTCGACCGTTGGCGGTCCGCTCTTATTGTTCAGGTTGAGGATGTAAACGTGATTCGTGCCGTTGAAGGTGACGTCGGCGGGTTCGCCGGTTTTATCGGGAATCGTTTGCTTCGCGCTGCCGCAATTCGGCGCGTATTCGGTTGTCGTATTTGCGATGCCGTTCGGCACCCACAAGTTGCCGTAGCGATCGATGGCAATGCCGTTGGTCGACGTCGCCGGCTCGCACACCGTTGGTGGCGCGTTCTTCTTGTCGTTCAGAGGGTACCACAGCACGCTCGAAGAGCCGAACTGTGCGACGGCGATGCGCGCCGCAGTCGCGCCATCGGTTGGCGGCGGCTTCATCCAGTCCGGCCTCGTTTGGTTCGGTGTAAACCCAGTGGGAAACACCGAGCGGCCACGGTCTGTAACCATTATGCCGCTTCCGCCCGTGCCTGTCGGTTGGTAACCGTTGCAAGAGGCCGTTATCGCGACGGCGAGGGTGGCAACGAGCGCGAGCGGGGAGAAAACACGATGATGCATGCTCGGGTATTCGCCGGAAGGTAGCCGTTACTAGCCAGACAGGTCCCAACTTAGTCTCAAAGAAAGCTGGAGGACGACAGGAGCAAGCGATGGGAGGCAGTGACCTTCGGCAGCGCGCGGCAGTCACGCTACTGCGTAACATTCAAAACCGCCGCGTGCTCGCACGCCACCCACTCGTCGAATTACAGGCTCCTGGGCGGCAAACCGAGTTCGTCGATCGGCTTCCGGCTATTGTTACCGGCCTCGTGGCAGAGCTTGCTGCCGAGTCCGCGCCCCAGGCGCGACGCTTTGCGGCACTTCGCAAGAGCGATCTCGAAGGGAAAAGCCATACGGCGATCGCGCGCGAGATGGGTTTGTCGCGCAGTCAGTTCTACCGCGACTTGCGCGACGCGCGCGAATGTTTTGCCGAGGCGCTCGAAGCGCGACTGGCGGTCCGAAAGCGCTCTGCAAACGGCGGAAAATTTTATGCACGCGATGTGCGATTCATTGCCATCGAAGCGCTGTGCGATGGCGGCAGATCCGTACAGGCGGAGCAGTTGGCTCGATCTCTTGCAAGCGACAGCGACGATGCCGCGACAGCCGTTCGAGCCCTTTGCTTCGCCGCGAAGCTACAGACGGAACTCGGGTCATTTGCTGTAGCCGGCAGCACGATGATGCGCGCGCGCTCACTCGTTCCTCGCGTTGCCGAAGACCGGATCCGGGGACTTCTCGAATCTACCTGCGACCTCGCTGCCATCGAGGTCGCACATTGCCGGGGCGTCCCCGCAAGCGATGAAGCCCGAAATCTACTGCTCGAACGCCTGCGCTACGGTTACACCCAACGCGATCCGGCCTACGCTGCAACACTCGTCGAGGCACTGATGGAAGAATCCTCGACGCTGTTCGAGCGCGACGATGCGGTTCGCGCGCAAACGCTCATCGGCGAAGCGTCGTCAATCGTTACCCGCGAATCCCTCGAGCAGACCCGTCTCGGGGTGGACGTCGAAATCCGGGCATCGGGAATTCGAGCACTTACGCCCGATCGCGTTTCGGTGGCGCTAAACGCGACAGCGGACATCGTCGACCTGGGAAACCGCACCGGCGACGCGTGGATGTTACGCGTCGGCATGCAGATGATGGCAGCGCACCTCTTGACGCTCGGGCGAACCGATGAGGCGCGACACTTTGCGCTGGAGGCATGGGCGCTCATCGACTTATTTGGAAGCACGCTCGACCGATTGATCGTGCTGTCCAACCTCGCTCGAATCGAGATCCATCGCCGCGACGGACATCAAGCATTGAAGTGGATTGAGATGGCTCAAGCGTTAGAATGCGACGCTTTTTCGATCTCACAAGCTCTGGAAATCTCCCGCGCCGAAGCATTCGTTTTGATCGGTCAGGCAGATTCGGGGGCAAAGTTGGCTCATTGCTCGAGCGATCGCGTTCGACGATGGGCGCGGCTTCGAGCCCGAGCCAAGCTCGCCGAAGCGACAGCGCTCTACTCCTTGAACCGAGCGGCGGAAGCGCGTACCGCCAGCACGGAAGCCGTCGAGCTTTCGCGCGGATCGGCAGGTCCGCTTCTGCACTTACGAGCGCTCGACTTAAATGTGAAGCTCACCGGCAGTTCGACGTCGCGAGCGGAGCTGCGCGATCTGCAAGCCGCGCTGAACGCCTCAGTCGGATAGCTTGAGTGAGCGCATTATAAACGCGGTCGCAGATTTTGCGAAAATATCCGGGGCGACGACCATCGGAAGGTGACCGCTACCCGCGATGGCCGTTCCTTTCGCGTGCGGGATCGTCTCGAGCAGCTGTTGCGAGTGCCAAGGTGGCAACAAGCGATCCTCGTCGCCCCATATCACGTGCACCGGAAGCGATAAGCCGGCGAGCAGCGGAAGCGTATCGACCCCGAGGTCGAGGTTCCACTGTCGCAGCAGCGCAGGTCGAGGCGCCAGCGGGCCTAGTGCCATGGCGGCGTCGACCATATCGAAGAGTGCGTTTGAACGTAGCGTCGTCGCACCCGCGCCGACAAAGAGAATCGCCGCCAGCAAAATGCGATCGTCGTCGATGCTTTTTGTAAGGCTAGCCAGAAACTGCATCACGTTGTTCGCATAAAGATCGCCGCGCGCCCAGCTCGAGACTAGGGTGAGACTGCTAACTCGGCGCGCCTGCGCGAGGGCGAGCTCTTGCGCGGCCACTCCGCCCATCGAGTGTCCCAGAACATGAGCATGCTCAGAGCCGGCAGCGTCGAGCACGGCAATTGCGTCCCCAGCGAGATCGCTTGCCGAATACGGTTCGGATACGATCGTGCTCTCACCGCTGTCTCGGTTGTCGAAGGCGATCGTGCGAAACCGCTGCGCCAAGTGCGGGCGCGCGAGCGCCCAGACGGCGCGCGTCGAGGCCGAGCCCGATATGAGCAACAGGTCCGCGCCGTCACCGACGACGTCGTACGAGAGGACTACGGATCCGTTTTGCGCCGTGGGCATACGCCCGGTTTTCGCGCACGCGGGGCGAAAGCATCGCCGTATGAGCCAATCGCTTACGACCGTTTACGATGCCGCGATCGTGGGCGCGGGCGCCGCCGGCATCGGCGCAGCCAAACTATTCCATCAAGTGCCGTCCGGCAACGCGCTGTTCACAATCGCTAAGATCGTCGCACCGCGTCTTAACGTATGGTCGCGATGTAGCCGTTAGTACCCGCTACGCCACCGCCCGTATTGTAAACGCCGATAACCTGCGTGACCCCGCCTTGCGTGTAGACCGAATTCGCCGACGTCGTCTCGTTTGCATAGGCGATCTTGACGGGGCGTTGGTACTGCCAGTTCTTCATCGCAATGTAAAATGCGTGGAGCGTACCGTCCAAGCCGATCCAGTCGCCGGTTAGCGAGTAGTCGCCCCGCCGGCCGGCAATCGCGACGCCGTCGAAATGCGTCAACACCGCGCCGGCGTGATCGTAGGTATAAAGCACGCCAGTCGACCGGTCGTACACGTACGCGTGAACGACGTGGGTCCCGCGAGGCATCGTATAGCCGCCGGCAATGACACCGTCGATGATGCCGTAACACGTTGTGCTCTTAGCGTTGGGAACGTCGAAGGCCTGATAGGTCTGCGTTTTTAGATTGTAAATGAAGCCGTGACCGGAAGCGGGATAGTTCTTATAGTCTTGGCTCCCTCTCTTGAGTTTGTTCCAGTTACCGGCGATGAAGTTGCGATAGGTGCTGTGCGGGATCGTGTTGGTGGCGCTTGCATAGTCGATCGTAACGAACTGCCGGCTTTTCGGTTGGGAACCATCGTAGAAGAAACCGTGGTCGGATTTTTCGTTGGGGAGCGTGTAACTGCCGACCGCGCGCAGCGAGCCATTCGCTCCAAATGATGGGCCGTACGGCGTCGTGTTATACGCCCCAGGATAGTCGAGCGCCACGAACTGCTGCGTACTCGGGTGGTAGATGAATCCGTACTGGCGCTGGTCGGCGTTCATGTACATTCCTACGATGTTGTCGCCGCGAATGCCGGTTAGAAATGTCGGGAGCGTTTCTCCGGATGTGCTCGTGTAGTCAAGGGTTACAAATTGCACGTCGGCAAGCGGGAGGCGAAGTGCCGACGGAACGGACGCGCCAGCGCTGGGGATTCCAGTCGTGGCTTGCGTGCCCGCGCAGCCGGCGATTAGCATCGCAGCCGCTGCGAGAAATAGGGGATGAATGCGCGAGATATGCACGTGCGCTCCTCTGTAGTTCCAACTCCGATTCGAGTCGTGGGTAAAGGCGATTCGGCGCTCTCCAAAAGGAGAATGCGCCGAACCGCTATTCGCGCATTCTCTCACGAGGCGGCGATTTTCGCAAGCGCTGGGACAGCGAATCGCGGTTGCGGTTTATTCCGCTGCGTAGGACGACAAGAGGTCGGGAGTAAGTTGCCAGCGCGCGCGAATCGAGAGCTGCGCGAACACGGATGCGACGCGGTTTTCGACAGTCCGCGGACTAAGGTTCAACTGCGCCGCGATGTCTTTGTTGCTGTGACCTTGCGCAACGAGCAGCGCGATCTCGCGTTCGCGCGGCGTCAATCGCGTTGCTTGCTGCGGCGTCTTCTTGAGTGCTCGAACGAGGTCGCGCGCAGAATCTTGATACGCCTGCTTCTTCGTCAATCGAAACGCGCATTGATACGCTCCGACCATATGGTGCAGCGGCTGTATCGGCGCGAGCGCGCCGATTGCGTCCTCGATCGCCGCGGTTGCGTCGTGAACGTCGCCGAGCGCCTCCAGCGCTTCGGCGCGAACGCGCAGGGCCGTGCCTTGGCCACCCAGTTGTGATTGTTCCCACGCTTTGAGCGCTTCGGATGCGACGCGCTCGGCCCGAGCAAAGTCTCCGGCCTTAAAAAGAATCCGCGCGCGTTTTGTCGCGGTGACCGGTCCGAAGAAAATCGGAAGCCAATCCGATCCTTTCTCGCGCGACGGCGTTGCGATTTGCTCGAGCAGGCCGGCGGCTTCGGCGTACCGGCCGTAAGAACACAATGACAGTGCGGCGAGGACCGGATCCTCGCTTCTCAGCGGTGCGACGATCGCATCGTCGAGGCTTTCGCGCACGATCTTTTCTTCGTACGGCGACGTGTCGTAGCCATCGCAGTACAACCACAGGTTCACGATGTTGAAAAGTGCGTCTTGCGCGGTCGCCGTCATGCCGTTTGCAAGGGCGAGTTCGAGTGCTTCGATATTTTCGTCGGTGGCAAAGTGCGCCCGCGCGGGATCGTGCAAATCGACGACGGCGCGCGTCGTCAGGGCATGGGTCTTAACAAATGGAAGCGTCGCCGGCGCGTCGCGCAGCAGTTTGGCGGATGCAGCGGCGGCTTCGGAGGCTCCGGCCAGATTGCGCCGATTGTACCTATCGACGGCGAGATAGGCGTTGATGCGTATCGCAAGCGACGAGACACGATCGCCGCCGTGCGCATTTTTCGCCGATAGGCGGGCATCCTGAGCGCGACGCTCCAGTTCAGCACCCTCTCGGCATGAAAATGCGTAACGTGCCGTTGCGAAATTCAATTCGGCGCGATCCCCCGGCGCGACCCCGTCGGAAATGGTTTCGACGATGCGGTACATTTCATTCAAATTCCGCCGCGCCCGATCGAGGTCGCCGGCGTCGCACGCAATCTCGGTGAGACGGCAAAACGCACCGAGTCGTTGGCTCGCTCCGATCGAAACATCGGTGAGCCGCGACAAGCGCTCTGCGGCCTGAGCGTCTGCGCCAAGTTGATAGAGGATGTCGGCTTCGCGAAACCGGCTTGCGATCATCGCTTCTCCAGAGTAATTACTCTTGCGGCCCCAAGAGTGCCGGCGCTACCATCGTCGGCAAGCCATAGTCTGCACTTTTAGGAGGTTCCACAATGACTTCGCATCGGCTGCTTGCGGCAGCCACGATCGCTTTCGCTTTTGGCGGGGCGGGATGTTCGGGGCCGGCGACGCAACCAATCGCCCCCTCATTGGCTCAGCCCGCCGCGCTGGGCATGATGCACGGGCGTCCGGTGCCGACTGCCACGAAGAACTACATCTACGTCGGCGATGCCTACGCGCAGACGGTATGGATTTTCCCGGCGGGTCCGTCGAATCCCAGTCCGGTCGGGTCGATCACCACCGGCGTCTCCGGACCGCAGGGCGTAGCGGTGGATGCTATCGGTAATCTCTACGTCGCAAATCCCAGCCGAAATGACGTCACCGTTTATCCGCCGGGTAGTTCGTCGCCGTCGTTGACGCTATCGCAAAGCCTCACGACGCCTGCGGCCGTCGCCGTCGACTCGAAAGGTAACGTCTGGGTTTCCAATCAGTTAGGCAGCAACCAAGGCAGCGTCGTCGAGTTTCCGCCCGGCAAAACGTCGCCGTCGACGGTCATCAGCGGTCTGAACCCGTTGGGCGTCGCCGTCGACTCGGCCGACAACTTGTACGTTTCAAACTACAATGCGTCGAAGGCGTTCGTCTCGGTGTATCCGCCGGGAGCGAAGCACCCGTTAAAAGAGTTTGGCGCGAGCGATCTCCTCGAGCCGCTCGGCGTCACCGTTGGTCCGAACGGCGACGTGTACGTGGCCGACTTCTACTACAACAAAGTATTCGTCTACACTGCAAGGACGCACAAACTCAAACAGTCGACATTCTACGAGATCGGCGGCATGCAATCGCTGACGATTTCGAAAAACGGGCGTCTCTACATCGGCGAGGGCACCAACGACGTCGTCAACGAGGTATCCCAACGCGGGTTCGGCACGCTGCTTTCGGACGAACTCCACAACTCGCTGCAGAGCTCGTTTGGCGTCGCTGCCGATCCCGCAGTCGCGCCGGGACCGTAACGAGCGGAGGATTCAGTGAACGTGCAATACGTCAAACGCATTGGTTACTGGTCGATCGCCGCGGCCGTTCTTTGGACGGCGGGATGCGCGGGCTCGGCCGTTCCCGCCGTCGCACCGGGAGCAGGGAGACTTCCGGTCACCGCTCCCCTCGCGTCGACGCAGGGCAGCCTCATCTACAGTGGCGACTTCGCAAACTCCACGATCACGATCTATCCGGCGAAAGGTGTCGATCCGCAGCCGATCGGGACGATCACCGATGGCATCTCGGCGCCCGAGCGTCTCTTCGTAGATAAGAATCAGAATCTCTACGTCTCGAACCACGCCTCGATCACGGTCTACGCAAAGGGCGCGACCCAACCGAGTCTCACCATCACGACCGGCATCAATCGCCCGACTGGGATCGTCACCGGAAGCGATGGTAAGGTGTACGTCGGTAACGCCGGAACCAACGATGTGACGGTCTATGACGCCGGCAAGAAATCCCCGTCAAAGACCATCGCGATGCCGACGAACGATCAGCCGCAAAATCTCGCGCTCGACGCTGCGAACAACCTATATGCGCTCTATCTTGCTCCCGGATCGCCTGGCAGCGGCATCGTCAAATTTGCTCCGGGATCGAATACGGGTAAAGATCTCGGCATCACGGTAGGCTGGCCGAGCGCGATAGAACTAGACCGAAAGGACAACCTGATTGCACTCGTCGGCGGCGCGTCGATTGAGGTATTTCCTCCCGGACAGACGAAGCCGTCGCACACGTGGACGCTTCCGCATTCGGGGTCGTTTCTTTCGTTCAGTCAGGACGAAGAAAAGCTCTATGTAAGCGAAAGCCTGGGGTGGCCGTCAAATCGGTGGATCATTCAACAACTCGACTATCCGAACGGCATCCAGTTGACGAACAAGATTCTTGACGGCACGTTCGCCAATAACTCCTGGGCTCTCGCCGCGAGTCCGGACAACGTCTTATAGACGTCGCTGGGGCGAAGCGGTGGCGCTTCGCCGCCGTCTCGTCGGAGTCTAGAGTTCCCTTAGAACAATTGCGGATCGGGTGGGCGAAGCGCGCCTTCGAACTCCAGCAAGGTGCGTTTGAGCGGCAGTCCGCCGCCGTAGCCCGTCAACGTACCATCCGATCCGATAACGCGATGGCACGGTATGACGATTGGAATCGGATTTGCGCCGTTCGCGCGTCCGACCGCGCGCGCTCCGTTGCTCAACCCGAGCACCGTCGCGATGGCGCCGTACGAAACGGTTGCGCCGAACGGAATTTCTAAGAGCGCGTCCCATACCTGCCGCTCGAACGCCGACCCGGCCGCCAGCAGGGGCAAATCGAACGCGCGGCGCTTGCGCTGAAAATATTCGCCCAACTGCTCGCGCGCCGCACGCATGCCTTCTCTGGCGGCAACCGCAAACCGTCCGGGCGGCGTCGCCTGCGGCCTGCGATTCGGAAGCAAGATCTCGACGAGCGTTCCCTCTTCGTTTACGGAGAGTTGCAGCGTACCGACGGGCGTTTCGAGAGACGAGCGCAACACCGCCTGCGTCGCGTTGGCGTGCATTAGACCGCCGCGGCAGGGCAGAGGAGTTGGAGCTTACGTTCGCTTTCCGAACCTGGCACGGCGGTCAGCACGACCATGTGAATGTCGCCGTCGCCGGGCAATGCGAACGACGTATAGTCAAGGGTCAATTCGCCCAGCTCGGGATGCACGTATTGCTTGAGTCCGTCGACCGATCCGAGCACGTCGTGTTGCGCCCACAGTTCCTTGAATTCGTCGGAGGTCGCACGCAGTTCGGTAATGAGATCGGTGAATGCCGGATCGTTCGGGTACTTTGCAGCGACCGAACGAAACTGTGCGACGACGCGCCGCTTCATGCAGCCGGGATCGCCGAGGCGGCAGGTCACCGACGGGTCCCGGAAGATGCGCCACACGAGATTGCGTCCAAGGCCGTCCTTGCTCGAAAATGCGGAAAGCGCTTCGGCGCTCCGGTTCCAGGCGAGTACGTCCCAGCGACGTCCGCGCACGTATGCCGGCGCAGGTTCCAGCGCCACCAGCACGCGGCGCACGAGCTCCCCAACGACCTCTTCCTGTTGCTGCGGCGGTAGTTCGAATGCGACGCCGGCAAGCAGATGCAAATGCCGCCGTTCTTCAGAGGTGAGCCGCATCGCGCGCGCGATACTGTCGAGCACCTCAGCGGAAACGTTGATCGGCAGCCCCTGCTCAAGGCGCGTGTACCAAGTCGCTCCGATGTTCGCGAGCAACGCAACCTCCTCGCGCCGTAGGCCCGGCGTCCGGCGCCGGGCGCCGTCGGCGAGACCGACGTCGGACGGGACGATTCTGGCGCGGCGCGTTCGCAAAAAATCCGAAATCTCGGCGCGGCGTTCGGGCGTGGCGTTCACGGCGGGACCCCCATAGACTACTCGCTCTAGTGCTAGGATAAGTTAGGTTCTAATCATAGTATCGCTCGCGGAGTAGTCTTTAGTCAACCACTCTCATAAGGACCGCACGTCACCGCATGTCGGTTGCTACCAGACCGGCCGGAATCACCGGCGTTCTTCCCGCACGCCCTCGTCCGGTAACGACCCCGCTACCGGCGGCGGCGTCGCTCGTCGAGTACGGTACGCGCCGTTATCTCGTCGTCGCCGGCGTTATGCTGGCCGCGTTGCTGCAAACCGTCGATCTCACGATCGTCAACGTTGCGCTGCCGACGATTCAAGGTAATCTGGGTGCGACCGTCGACGAAGGCACCTGGGTTCTCACCGCTTACGTCATCGCCAACGTCGTCGTGATACCGATGACGCCGTGGCTGCAGCTGCGTTTCGGCCGCAAAAATTACTTTCTCGCATCGATCGCAGGATTTACCCTCGCGTCGGTGCTGTGCGGCATGGCTACGTCGCTCGACGCGCTGATCTTCTTTCGCGTATTGCAAGGCGCGTTCGGAGGCGGGCTGCTCGCGACCGCGCAGATCGTGCTGTGCGATACGTTTCCGCCGGCACAACTCGGCACCAGTCAGTCGATCTTCGCGCTCGGAACCATCGTCGGGCCATCGGTTGGACCAACGTTGGGCGGCGTTCTCGTCGACAATTTCTCTTGGCCGTGGATCTTCGACGTGAATCTCGTGCCGGGTGCACTCGCCTTCGCGTTGCTGTGGTATTACATGCGCGACAACGCGCGACCGCAGAAAGCGCGCGTCGACGTCACCGGCATCGCGCTGCTCGTGGTTGCCGTCGGCTGCATGCAGTACGTGCTCGACCAAGGTCAGCGCGACGATTGGTTTTCGGACCCGTCGATTCGGCTGTGCACGCTGCTGGCGTCAGCGGCGGCGGTGCTGTTCGTGTGGTGGGAGTTGCGCGTCCCGCAACCGATCGTGGATTTACGCGTATTGCGGCAGCCGGCCGTCGCTGCTGCACTCGCCATCGCCGGCGCGTTCGCCGGCATCGTCTTCCCCGCACTGTTGTTGCTGCCGCAGTTCACGGTAGAGACGCTCGGCTTCACGAGTACGCTGGCCGGATTGCTCATCGGCATTCGTGCTCTGCCGGTGCTGTTGCTGACAATGCCCGTCGCGCGCCTCACCGGCATCGCTCGCTTCGACTTGCGCTGGGCAATCGGCGGCGGGCTGGCGATTGCCGGTCTCGGTACGCTCTGGCTTTCGTCGAGGTTAACGACGCAGAGCGAATTGGCGACGTTCGCGTTCCCGCTGCTGGTCGTCGGAACCGGCGCAGCGTTCGTGTACTCACCCTTGCTCGTGGCGACGATGCGCGCGGTACCGATTGAAGCCGGCGCAAAGGCGGCGTCGTTCATCGTTCTCGCTTTCCAACTCGGCGGCTCGATTTCGTCGGCGGCGGTCGTTGCTTTCCTCGAGCAACGCCTCCAGTTTCATCAAACGATGCTCGCGGCGGAAACGACGCTGTCGCGTCTGCCCGTCGCAACGTACCTTCAGCACGGCAGTCCGGCCGCGCTCGCCGCGACGATCGGCGCGCAATCTGCCGCACTTGCGTATGCGGATGCGTTGTTCGCTGCGGGCGTGTTCGCCGTCATCGTTTCACCTGTGGTGCTGTTACTCGCCCGCAAGAAAACCTAATGCAGTCAAAGGAGTATACCGTGGAATACGAAGTTGCTTGCGATCGTTTGCGCGACGATATCGCGCAGTTGCTCGTGGACATGGATCGGCCGAATCGGGCCGTGACCGCGATGGCCGCGGCAGCCACCTACGAGCTTGCGGATGCGTTTCATCACGCTGCCGGCCACCCTGGGGACGCCCGCTGGGACGTTGCGCTGCTCAGCCTCGAAGCGTTCGTAAACACCGCGGGGAGATCGGCTCGCGCGGTGCAATCGGGTGCGTTCGCAACGCTGCGCGCGTTTCTCGATGAAAACCACAGCGTGCAGCGCCTCGCTGCTTAGCGGCTCTAACGATTTATCGCGTTCTCAAGCGCACGTTCGAATGCGCGCGGCTGGTCGATCATAACGAAATGCCGGGCGTTTTCGATCATCACGACCTCACCTCGAGGCGCATGACGCACCCAACTGCGATATGCGTTGAGTTTGTCGGCAGCCGTCTTGTAGCCCTGATATGGGTCGATGACCGGGTCGAACGGAACGATGACGGTAAATGGAACGGTGATTCGATATAACTGCGGAGTGAGATCGAGCGAGAGTGCCGCCTCCATCCATGCGACGATCGCTTGCGGATCGCTTCGTCCGGCCAACGCCGCAGCGCGAGCGACGTCGCTGCGACGAGCGATCGTATACTGCAGCATGTTTTGCCGGAGTGCCGCGGCAAGTTGCGTCTGGACGACGTGTTGGTAGGGCGCAACACTTCGCGCTACGGCCGCATCGCGCTGGCGCTGAGTGGGCGCGATCGGATAACCGCCCTCAACGCTCACGACGTTCGCAACGTCGCTGGGGTAGGTTTCACCGAATAGGACCGCGAGCGTTCCGCCAAGGCTGTGACCGACGACGACCGCGCGAACGAGGTGCCGCCCACGAATCAAATGGTGCAGTGAATCCACGGCGCGACTCATGAGGTCGTTCCCGCTCACCATCGGGCGGCCGTCGAATCCGGGGAGAGAAATGGCGAAAACGTCGTACTTCGGGGCGAGCGCCGCGATTTGATCGTCCCACACCCACGGGCCGCATGCGAGCCCGGGAATCAGCAACAACGGTCGCGCGCCGCGCTTGCCGAACTCCGTAACGCTTGCGATTCCGGTGGAGAACGATGCTGTCGGCGTGGGTGTTGCCGATAGCAGGGCGAGCGTCAACGCAAGCATGTCGGACGCGTTTTACGGAGCCGTACCGTCGTCCATCCAACGTTTGAACGTGGCGCACATTTCCGTAGTCCAAGCCTCACCCGTCCCAGGCGGCGGCATACTTCCATTCGAAACGGCGTCGTAGATTGCGCGCGCGTGTTCGGCAACGCTGTCGCGATCGGAAAGATCCATGGCAAAGGCCATGTGGGCGACGTCGTTGTCGGTAAATAGCGGACGAATGTCTTTTGCGAAGCTTGGGCTCGAACTATCGGCCATCTCGGATACCTCATTTCAAATACGCGCGAGGGTATGACGGCGGCTACTTGATTCCGATCAGGGGTTCGAAACGGCGATCCGGAATTAACCAAAGAATCGCTACGGCGACCAGAATGGCGTCCGATACGATCGGAAGCGAAAACGAAGCAGCCACGGCGATGATGTAGAGTAGAATCGATGCTTTCCCCTTCACGTCGGCAGCGATTGCCTTCGAAAACGGTGCGTCTGCACCGTTGACACTCACCAGCGACATTTGGAGTAACCAGTAAGCGGCTCCATCGAATAGAAAAATGACGCAGTACAGCGTCGTCGGGCCTACGGCTAGCGGATTTCGGCCCAGCCAGGACGTCGAAAAGGGGACGAGCGAAAGCCAGAATAGCAGGTTGAGGTTCGCCCACATTGCGCGACCGTCGACGCCCCGGCTCGCGCGCAACATATGATGGTGGTTGTTCCAGTAGAGGCCGATGAAGACGAAACTCAACGCATAGGTCAAAACTGCCGGCACCACTTGGACCAAGGACTGCAGGTTCGTCCCGATCGGCGGCCGCAGTTCCAACACCATGATCGTGATGATCACGGCGAACACTCCGTCGCTGAACGCCTCGACCCGCCCTGTTTCGGTTGCAAATCTTTTCATTTCTCGCTATTCATTGCTTACGGAGACGAGCCTTGCCGATACTTGACGAACGCACTCCGGATAGTGCGTGGCCCGACCTGCACGTTGCAACCTGGCCCGGTACCAAGCGCAGCCTGCACATGTACGCGCAAATGCTTGGAAAGATCAGGCTGGCGCTTTCACCGCCGCAGCCCAACTGGCTGTTCACTGCGCTCTATCTTACGCCGCAAGGAATGACGACCGGCTTCATTCCTTACGGCGCTGCGTCCGTTGAAGTATGGCTCGACGTATTCGATTCCCGCATAGCGATGGTACGAAGTAGCGGCGAACGCAGCGACGTGTCGCTCGTGCCCGTACGCACGGTCGCCGACGTGTATGCCGAACTCGATCGCGCGTTAAAGAAAATCGACGTCGGATGTGTGATATCGACGATTCCGCAAGAGGTGCCGGATCAAACGCCGCTCGACGAAGACCGCAGGCCGAGCGAATACGATCCGCAAGCGGCGCAACGATGGTTTCGCGCTGTGACGGCCGTGGCCGGCGAGTTCGAGCGGTGGCGAGCGCAGTTTTTCGGTCGTTCCGGGATTCAACTGTGGTGGGGTGCCTTCGACATCTCCATCCTGCTTTTCAGCGGCCGGCGAGTGACGCCGCCCGCGAACCGCGGCTATCTCATGAAGTACGATCTCGACGCGGAGCTCATGAACGTTGGGTTGTATCTCGGCGACGAAAATAACGCACCGCTTTTTTACGGCTACATTTATCCCGAACCGCCGGGCGCGGAGCGGCTTGCGATCGAGCCGCCGGCTGCGTCGTGGTCGAACGAATTACGTGAATGGGTGTTGCCGTACGAGTCGGTGCGGAACTCGGACGATCCGCGCAAAACGATACGCGGGTTCGTCGACGCCATATACCAACAGTGCTTTGCTGCAGCCGGCTGGGACCGCAATCGGTACGTCTACGACCTGCCTACGCGGATGCGGGAACGGCGCTAAAGAGTTCGATCATCGCGGCGTTGAATTGCGCAATGTCGGCCGGCTTCCGGCTGGTGACCAGCAGATCGTCGCGAACGACGACTTGATCGACCCAATTCCCGCCGGCGTTGACGATGTCGGTTCGCAACGACGGCCACGACGTGAGTTTGCGATCGCGAACGAAGTCCGTCTCGACGAGCATCCAAGGACCGTGACAGATAGCCGCGATCGGTTTCTTGCCAATCTCCATCGCATGGACGAAGAGCACGGCCTTGTTGTTAGCGCGCAGCCGGTCCGGACTACGTACGCCACCGGGCAGCATCAGAGCGTCGAACTCCGCCGGATCGGCATCACCGATGGCAACGTCGACCGGAAAAGAATCCGCCTTGTCGTCGTGATTCCAGCCTTGCACGGTGTCTGCTTGCGGAGAGACGATCGAAGTCGTGGCGCCGGCGGCGCGTAGCGCTTCACGAGGCTCGGTCAATTCGACTTGTTCGAAACCGTCGTCGACGAGAATCGCGACTCGAAGTCCCCGCAGTGGGCGATCGGCGGTACGTTGCTCCGGCATGAGGCGACATTACCCTTACGTTTGCACGCGTAAACCACCGCGTTATCGGTGACCGGCTGGGGAAACGCCCTTTTGCTCGCAGAAGCGACTGCTCATGGACGACGCGACCACGAACCTCAATCCGCAAGCCTCCCAAATGGCCGACGAATCCATGGTGCGCAATTTGGACGCGCAGGCGCGGGCGATTTGGCCGCAAGAGGCGCCGCTTTTCGAACGTTATGCGCTTCCAACGCAGGCATATATTCTCGATGCTGGGTGCGGAACCGGCGAGATCTCGTCGCGGCTTGCTCGGATGTTTCCGCAGGCGAAGGTGCTCGGCGTAGATATCATCGACGCGCATCTCGAGCTGGCGCGCCGGCGTTACGCCGAACTCGGTTCGAGGCTGCGATTCGAGCATCAAAGCATTTACGAGGTGGAGGCGGCCGACGATTCGTACGACCTCACCGTTTGCCGTCACGTTTTGCACTCGATTCCGTGGGCGGAGGCCGTCGTGGCGGAGTTGGTGCGCGTCACCCGTCCGGGTGGGTATCTGCACGTCATCGCCGAGGACTACCGCATGCTGCACTTTCAAGCGCGTAACGGCGTCGACCCGACCGATTTCTGGTACGCCGGCCCCCTGCAGTTCGGTAAAGCGACTGGAACCGATCTCTTCATCGGCCGAAACGTCTATTCGATCTTTGCGCGTCTCGGTTTGGCTGCGATTGCGATCGACTACGTCATCGTGGATACGCTGCGCACGCCGCGCGAAACGTTTGCAAGCATCATCGAGGCGTGGCGCGACGGCTACGCCGATGCCATCGCGGAGCATACGACGTTCTCCCGAGCGAGCGCGATCGCGCACTTCGACGCAATGGCGGCCGTCATCCGGGATCCGCTCGGTTATGCCTGCTGGCTCTTGCCCGTCGCCAGCGCTCGCGTGCCGTAACCGCAGCGGGCGCGACGTCGAAATACCCTAGAAACCTGGGGGCGCCAGCGGTACAGTTGGGGAACCCTCCCGGGCTAAAGGAGCGACTGTCATGGCGGTTTTTCGCTGCATTGGAGCGGCGCTTGCGGGCGCTGCATTCGTCTTGTCGGGGTGCTCGGGAGGCGGCGCGGTATCGCCGGCCCCCCAAGTCCCGGCACACGCCGGCGCCGACGCCGGCCAGCGAACGGGCGCCCAAATCCAGCACGTCGTCATCATCATTCAAGAGAATCGCTCGTTCGACGATTTCTTTGCAACATTTCCCGGCGCCGACGGCGCGACGAGCGGCAAGATGCACAACGGTCAAATCGTTCCGCTCAAGAAAGTCGGACTGGCGGCGCTCGACGTTAATCATACCTATCCCACGTATTTGCAAGATTACGACAACGGCAAAATGGACGGATTCGATCTTGCGAAGTACGGCACCGGGCAGCGCGCCGGCAAGTATCCGTACCAATACGTCGATCCGACGAAGATCCAGCCGTACTGGGCGCTGGCGCAGCAGTACGTGCTCGCCGACCGCATGTTCCAAACGCAAGGCAGCGGTAGTTTTACCGCCCATCAGGATCTCATCGCCGGCGCTACCGTGGTCGATTCAAGCGACAGCATCGTCGACGACCCGTCGAATTCATTCGCCTGGGGATGCGACGGAAAGAAAGGAACCGTAACGTCGCTCATCACGACGAACGGTCAATATTTGTTTGATGAGGGTCCGTTTCCGTGCTTCAAGTACTCCAGCGGAACGATGCGCGATCTGCTCGACAAGAAGCACGTGTCTTGGAGGTACTACACGCCGCACCATCGCGGCAACACCGACGGTGCGCTGTGGAATGGCTTCGATGCGATCTTCAACGTACGCTACGGTCCCGAATGGACGACGAACATCTCGATACCGCAGACCAACATCCTCAACGACATTTCGAACGGAAAGCTGCCCGCCGTATCGTGGGTGATTCCCGATAAGCTCGATTCCGACCATCCCAACGGACTAGACAAGACCGACGACGGGCCGTCGTGGGTCGCGACGGTGGTGAACGCTATCGGCGAGAGCAACTATTGGGATTCGACGACGATCGTCATCCTATGGGACGATTGGGGCGGCTTTTACGACCACGTCCCGCCGGCATTTTTAGACAATGCCGGTGGGCTCGGCTTTCGCGTTCCTATGATCGTCGTTTCGCCGTACGTTATGCCCGGCGTCGCGCACACGCAATACGAATTCGGCAGCGTGCTCAAGTACGTCGAGGAGACGTTTGGATTGGGCTCGATGGGAAGGACGGATCAGCGCGCAACTTCGATCGGAAATCTCATCAATACTCAGCGCCATCCGTTGCCCTTCAATCCGATCCCGTCGTTGCGTTCGCGTAAGTACTTCCTCACGCAGCCGTCCTCTTACGAGCCGGTCGACACCGAGTAACTGCGCATCACCTCTCCGGTGAGGTCGTGCGCTCCGTCCGGTGCGCCGTTGGTATAGACGCGCCCGAGATGGTCTTCGGCGGCGATACGCGTGGCGCGCGCGATCACCGAGGCGACGATTTGTGCACGCAATGCGTCGCGTTGTCGCTGCAGTCCGGCGATCTCACTGCGAACCGCACTCATGGCAGAATCGTCGGCCCGCCGTAGCGCGCCGAATCGGTTGGTGAGATCGTTGCCGGCAGCGTCGAGAATCGCCGCATTGCGCGCCCCGTCGTCGTTCCAGCGCGGCAGCCACGTTGCCGGTGTGCGTACGCCGGATTGCGCGAGGGCGCGCGCGGCGCGGTCGTGCGCGGCGACGTCGGACGCCATCGCGCCGGCGTCGGCTACGGCCTGAGCGCGTAATTGGGCTCGATAGATTGTGAGTTCGGCGTCGTCGCGCGCGCGTGCGGCCGCGACGAGCGCCGCTTCCTGGCGATCGAGCGACGCCAGTACGGTTTCGTAACGGCGCCGCGTTACCGCGTCGAGATGCAGCTCCCGCAACTTGAGTTGTGCGACCAGCCGCTGCCCGGCGTGAGCGCGCTCGTAGGCGTACGCGATCGTCGCTTCACGTTCGCGCATTGCGGCCGCGCGGAGCGCGACCGCGCGTTCGACACGCGCGAGCGCTGCTCGCGCAAACGGCTCGACCGCGCCGCTGAAATTGCGCACAGGTTGCACGCCGGCGTCCGTGGGCAACGCAACCGGCTGCACGTGCAAGCCGCGCAGTCGCTGCGATCCGGCGCTGATGCGCCCCCTGATGCCGGCAGTCGCGTCGTTGATCTGCGTACGAGCGTTGGCAAATGCGGGGTCGTCCACCGAGCGGCGCAGCGCCGCAAGATCGGCATCGTACTGCGCGAGCACCGTTGCAAACGGCGCGGCAGCGAGGATGCGCGCGACGTCAACCCGCGCTGGAGAAGCTCCCGATAATTGCGCAGGCGCCCTTGTGCGCACAGCGCAGCCGCACAATGCAACAACGAGTGCGATCGTCGCTACAACGGCGCGCGTCACGGGAACTTCCTCGCGATCTTCACGTCGATGCCGTTGGTGCCGGTGTCGAGCGGAATTGTCGCCGCATTACCCATTTCCAGCCCCTGCACGAGCAAGGGCGTAAAGCCGAGCAAGCTCGAATTCTGCGACGTGTAGGTGGTCAGTTCGAGTTGGGTGCGATCGCTCGGGTGGACGTCGAGGCTCCACGATTGCCGGCGCGCTTCGTTGAAGGTGTCGGTAAAGACGAAACTGACGTATCGCCCAAACGTCTTGACGGCGTTGAGCCCAAGGCCGCCTTGCACGTCGTTGGTGATTTGCACGTTTTGCAAGCCCAAACCGCCTTCGAGCGCGACCGAGAGCGGCTCGAGCAGGTTCCGGGTGAAAACGGTATTGAGTTGACCGGCGGCGAGGTTGGTTACCGCCGATGAAGCGCTCACCGATCCGCCGCCGGTTGAAGCCACCCCTTTCACGGCCCCGACCGACTGCGCGTTGACGAGGAGCCCCAGAATTTGCTCGCGGTCGTATGACGGATCGGATGCGAACGCAACGTTGAGTTGGGTTGCGGGTCCGGTGACTCGCAACGCGATGTTGGTCTGGGGATCGGAAATGTATGTCGTCGCCGCGACGTCGACGTCCGGAATGACGCCGCTTTGCGGATCGAACGAAACGGTAGCCTTCTCCACGCGGAAGTCGCGGAAGAAGTTGACCGTGCCGCCCGTCGAGGTGAACGTACCGGCGAGTTGCGGTGCTGCCAGCGTACCGAGCGCGTGCACGGAACCGGCTATGCCGACGTCGACGTTTGGACTGACGACCCGAACGTCGCGATCGAGTGCGACGCGAACGTCCATCCCGAGCGGCAGCGGCGCGCTTTGCACGTTTGAACTCTTCGGATTGTATAGCGCGCTCACCGGAATGCGCGCGCTGCCCAACGTCATCGTTCCCGAGAGTTGCGGTGACGTTCCAGCGGCCCGCGCCAAGGCGAGATCGCCGTCAAAGCGCCCTTTGACGTACTGCGGCATATCGAGTCGCACCGCACGGGCGTGCAGGTTCAGCGCCATCGCCAGCCGTCCGAGATCGTGGACGTTGGGAACCGAGGCGCTGCCGTCGGCCGAAAGCGTGCCGCCGCCTGCGCTTGCGCCCACGTTTTCCAAACGAGCGGTCGTGCCGGCAAAGGCCAGCGTTGCGGTTGCATCGGTAATCGGAACGCGCTCCTGCGGTCCGCTGAAAGAGCCTTGTGCGACGG
>Ga0102924_1001699_pt1 | contig 24995 bp, 19 predicted proteins | sample PaiPotPPM11metaG_FD_80116 | JGI IMG/M metagenome (GOLD analysis project Ga0102924, IMG submission 80116) | Iron sulfur acid spring bacterial and archeal communities from Banff, Canada, to study Microbial Dark Matter (Phase II) - Paint Pots PPM... ... | reverse complement strand
GTTCGCAGCTTCTTGCGCGCGTTCTCAATCACATTTTCAGTTTCCGCGGCGAAGCCAATTACCAACTGCGATTTCTTGTGTCGCGCAATTTCAGCAAGGATGTCAGGAGCGGCTTCCAACTCCAAGTTCATGCTGCCGGCTCGTTTGATCTTCTGCGCTGACGGCTTCGCGACGCTGTAATCGGCGACAGCTGCAGTTTTAATCACGATGGATGCTTCAGGCAAAAGGCGAAGCACGGCGTCTAACATTTGCTTCGCGGATTCAACCATTGTCGTTTCTGCTGCCGATGGCGGTTTCAGCAAAGTTGGGCCGCTCACCAGCAGGACTCTTGCCCCACGGCGCATGGCAGCTTCGGCCAGCGCGTATCCCATGCGGCCGCTCGATCGGTTGCTGAGGTAGCGGACGGGATCGATTTTTTCACGAGTCGGTCCGGCGGTGATCAAAACAGTTTCACCGCTCAGGTCCTGCGATGCTCCGAGTGCCTCCATCACAGCGGCGACAACAGCTTCGTTCTCCGCTAAACGGCCGGGACCAGTCATTCCACATGCGAGATATCCGCTGCCGGGCTCGACGATTTTGACCCCGCGTTTGCGGAGCGTGTCGAGGTTCTGTTGGGTGGCCGGATGGTCCCACATATTCACGTTCATCGCCGGGGCCACAACAACCGGAGCGGTGGTCGCGAGATAAAGAGTGGTCAGAAAATCGTTGGCGATTCCTTGAGCGAACTTCGCAATGAGGTCAGCGGTCGCGGGCGCGATGACGAGGGCATCAATCGATTGCGCCACCGCAATGTGCTCGACGGCAGAATCAATATTTGGTTCTGCGCCGGCGTCGCGGGTAAACATGCCGGTGATAACTTTTTCTCCCGAAAGCGCTGCGAAGGTCAGAGGGCGAATAAACTCCTGGGCGGAGTCGGTCATTATGACCTGGACGCGAATGCCGCAGTCCTGCAGCAGGCGTACGATTTCGGCGGCTTTGTAGGCGGCGATGCCGCCGCAAACTCCGAGGGCAATCTTCATGCAGCTTCCGACTCCCAGCTGCTAGCTTCCAGCAAACCAGACGTGCATGGGAGGGAATAGAAGCCGAAAGCTAGTACGAACGTAACGGTCAGTTCTCCTGCCCCATGGCCTTGTCGAGAATTTCGCTGGCGACGTCGACTGGCGACGCGGGTATCTCGGGAACCACCCACTTCACTTTGCCAGCCTTGATCTCGTCCTGCGCGATTCTGCAGGGCTTGCGCGAAACTGTCTCGATGACCGGAGGCGCTCCACCCTGGAGTTGTCGCGCGCGCCGCGCTGCCACCAGGATGTACCGATAATTGCTGTCGAACCCATCAATTAACTTCATGGAATTCCCCCTGCGTTACTCACACCGGCTGCGGTTTTGCCGAACGACTGCAAAATCGGTTGCAGTCGATGGCGAACGTTTTCCAGGCGGTACTTTTCTGCCGTGGCGCTTAACGCGGCGTCGGTCCGGCCCTGGCGCTTTAGCCGCTGTGACAACAGAATCGCCTTTAGCGCTTCCACGGAATCCGCCAGGCGGTCATTCACCAAAATATAGTCGTATTTCCCGTAATTCTCAATCTCACGGCTGGCCTCATAGAGCCTGCGCTGGATGACGGATTCACTGTCCTGGCTGCGCCTTCGCAGGCGTTGCTCGAGCTCACTGCGATTCGGCGGCAAAATGAAGATGCTCACTGCATCGGATAGTTTGGCCTTGATCTGCGCTGCGCCTTGCACGTCGATATCGAGCAGCAGATCGTTGCCCTGCCCTTCCGCGCTGGCAAGAAACCGCCGTGCCGTCCCGTAATAATTTCCAAAGACATTGGCGTATTCGAGGAAGTCGTCGTTTTGGATCATCTCCTCGAATTGTTGGCGCGATACAAAGAAATACTCTTTGCCGTCTTGTTCGTGTCCGCGCGGACTGCGCGTGGTGTAGGAGATGGAAAACGCCAGGTTCGGAATGGTCTGAAGAATCTCATTTACTAAAGTGGATTTGCCAGAGCCGGAGGGCGCGGAGATGATGAAGACGTTAGTCATTATTCGATGTTCTGCACTTGTTCGCGCGCCTTCTCAATATCTGACTTCATGGCAAGCCCGGCTTCGGTGATTCGGACTGCATCCCCCGACAAACCGGAAGTTTTTGACAGCAACGTGTTGGCTTCGCGGTTCATCTCCTGCAACAGGAAATCGAGCTTCTTGCCGGCTTCGCCTTCGACCTCAAGCAAACCGAGAAAATGTTGCACGTGATTTTCCAAACGAACCAGTTCTTCCTGAATGTCGCTGCGATCGGCCAGCAATGCGGCTTCCTGAAGAATGCGGTCGGGATCGATAGAGGCGCCAAGCCACTCCTGCATACGCGATTTTAACCGCTCGGAATATGTCTTGAGCACGGCCTCACGATGTTTCCGCACTTCGGTGCACGCCGATTTCAGACTTGCCATCCGTTCGCGAAGTTCGCATTCCATTCCCCGACCTTCCTCTTCACGCATGCGATTCAGTTGATCCAGGACGTGCTCGAGAGCAGAGAAAACTGCCGGGGTAAGTTCTTTTTCGGCAGGGGCAGCCGCACTGTCGAGGGCCCCGGGAAGCCGCAAGATGGCGTTTAAATCCGGTTCAGCAGCAATTCCGGCTTCGGCTGCTGCGGCGCGAAATGCGTGGACGTAAGCTGTAACCAGCTGTCGGTTAAGTGCAAAAGCTGCAGGGCCGCCCTGTTCGAAGGAAAGGCTCAGATCCACGTGCCCGCGTGCGAGCTTCTCTTTAAGAATTCTGCGCAAGCTCATCTCAAGCGCGTCAGTGTTCGAGGGAAGGCGGAAGTGAAGATCGAGAAAACGGTGATTTACGGACTTGATGGAAAGGCTGAAGGCGGGGCCACCATTCACTTGTCCTTTGGCTTGCGCAAACCCGGTCATGGAGCGGATGGGCATCAGGCGTTTCTCATTGTGCTTGCGTAGCGTGCCGCGGCTGTTCGACGTCGATGAACTGAAGATCATACAGGCGGCGATAGGTGCCGAGCTTCTGCATCAACTCTTCGTGGCTGCCGATGTCTGCGACAGCGCCGTTTTCTATGACAACGATGCGGTCGGCGCGGCGTACGGTCGAAAGCCGATGAGCTATCACAACGACCGTGCGGCCGGACATCAGGTTCTGCAGCGCAGATTGGACCAGTGCCTCGGATTCGCTGTCAAGCGCGGAGGTAGCTTCGTCGAGGATAAGGATGGGCGCGTTCTTCAGCAGCGCACGCGCAATAGCGATGCGCTGGCGTTCGCCTCCGGAGAGACGCACGCCTTTCTCGCCGATGACAGTCTCATATCCCGCCGAAAGCTTACGGATGAAATCGTGCGCCAGGGCTGCGCGGGCGGCGGCTTCAACTTCTGTTTGCGAAACGCCGGGCTGACCATAAGCGATATTGTTCCGCAGTGTGTCGTTGAACAGCACTGTTTCCTGGGTCACCACCCCGATCTGAGCCCGCAGCGAGGAGAGCGAAACATCGCGCAGATCATGCCCATCGATGGCGATTCTGCCGGAGGTCACATCGAAGAAGCGCGGGATGAGGGAAACCAGTGTACTCTTGCCGGCGCCGCTTGAACCTACAAGCGCCAGAATTTCGCCCGCATTGACCTCCAAATCTATATGCCGCAGAACTTCGCGCTGGATGCCTTCCGATTCGTAGTGGAATGAGACGTCCTCAAAGCTGATCTTTTTGGAAAAGGGCGGTAGTGCCGGAGCGCCGGGCTTCTCCTGCACCTCATCGCGAGCATCCATGAATTTGAAAATTTGGGAAGAGGCACCCAAGGCTTGCTGAAAGCTGTTGTGAAAAAGCGCGAACTTGCGCACCGGATCATAGAGCTTGAAGACAGCGATGATAAACGCCACAAAAATGCCCGGCGTCATCAACCCGTGAACGATCTGCTGACGGCCGAGCAACAGCAGCAAAACGATTGCGATGGCGCCGAAAATGTCCATCAGCGGAGAGCTTATCGCTGCCGCCGCCACCGAGCGCAAGTTGGCGCGGAAGAGCCGCTGCGCGGCATCGCGGAAGCGTGCGTATTCCCAAGCCTCCATGCTGAAGGCCTTCACGATGCGGTTTCCGGTGATGCTCTCATGAAGAATGTTCTGAATATCGGCCAGCTTGTCTTGTCCGCGGCGGGTGGTGTGGCGAACTCGCGTGCCGATTTTGCTGGCAGAAAAAATTATGAATGGCACGAAAAGTAGGAGCAGCCATGCTAAATTTCTGCCCAGAAGGATCACTACTCCAGCAATGAACAGGAACGTAAAGAACTGCTGCAAAAATTCCGCCAGGACGCTGGACATGGCAAACTGCACACGCTCGATGTCGCTGACAATAGTCGAAACTAGAGTTCCAGTCGTGTGCTTCTGAAAAAATGCCGCGGACCGGCGCAGCACAGAGTTGTACAGTGAATTCCGCAGATCGGTGATCAATCCGTAGCCCGCGTAATTCACCAGGTAGGTGCCTGCGTAATCGAAAAGTCCTTTTAAAATCGTGGATGCGACAAAAGCGAAAGCAACGACCGTCCACGCATTGTGTAAGTGCGATGGCACAAACTGCTGCAGATAAATGGTGTGCTGAGTGTGAGGAATAGTGAAGAGCGAAATATTTTCCGAGCCGGAAGACGGATTTAGTACACGATCCAGGACCGGCCCAACCAGCAACACCCGAAAAGCGTCAAGAAATCCCACGCTTGCCAGCAAGAGCACCGATGGGACGAACTGCCACGAATATGGCGCAAGATAGCGCAGTAGTCGCGTCAGTTGACGCATGCGCTGCTCCGGGAAAGATTATCCAGGTCTGAGCGAAGTCGGACGTCGAGCCTTAAGGTAAGGCGCAAAGCGGGGCCGTTCGATAGGATGGGCATCGAATGCAAGGCCCTATTCTACTTGAGACCCCCCTCTCTCGGCGGAGACATCTAGGTTACGAGCGGGGCGTAGAAAGATGTAATCCTCGGCTCGGTCTAAGCCATCTAAACCAAACAAATATCTCTATCAGGAGCAAGCCATGAAATACCGCCAGCTTGGCCGTCGTGACGGGCTTAAAGTTTCCGCCCTAGGACTCGGTTGCATGGGCATGTCAGAGTTTTACGGGAGCGGTGATGACAACGAGTCAATCGCCACCATTCACCGGGCGATCGCACTGGGCATAAATTTTCTCGACACGGCTGACGCTTACGGACCGTATAAGAACGAAGAGCTGGTCGGCAAGGCTATTCGCGGCAAGCGAGACCAACTGATCATCGCAACCAAGTTCGGCATTGTTCGCGATCCCGCCAATCCGCAGGCACGCGGCATCAGTGGACGTCCCGAATATATTCGCAAGGCATGCGAAGGAAGCTTGAGGCGATTGGGAATCGATTACATCGACCTTTATTACCAGCACCGCGTCGATCCGAACACTCCCATTGAAGACACGGTCGGCGCGATGGCCGAGCTAGTAAAGGAAGGAAAGATCCGGCACATCGGATTATCCGAAGCCGGCCCGGAGACTCTGCGGCGCGCCGCCAAGGTACATGCGATCACCGCCCTGCAAACGGAATATTCGTTGTGGACGCGCGATCCCGAGGACCGGGTGTTGCCCACGTGCCGGGAACTCGGCATTGGCTTCGTCGCGTACAGCCCACTTGGGCGCGGGTTTCTGACTGGCCAGATCAAGCGCTTTGAAGATTTGGCTGCCGACGACTATCGCCGTCAGTCACCGCGTTTCCAGGGCGAGAACTTCCAGAAAAATGTCGATCTGGTAAAGAAAGTGGCAGAAATTGCTCGTCAGAAGAACTGCACACCGTCACAACTGGCTCTTGCCTGGGTGCTGGCGCAAGGGGAGGATATCATTCCCATCCCGGGTACCAAGCGCGTGAAATATCTGGAGGAGAACGTCGGCGCAGTCGACGTCAAACTTACAGCGGAAGATCTTGCGCAAATTGAAAAAATCCTGCCGAAAGGGGCTGCAGCAGGACAGCGCTACAACGAGCAGATGATGCGATTGGTCGAAGTGGCGTGAGTGGGTTAAAGCGGTGGGCGTTTTTATTTTGGGCTGTCCCGGTGCGCGACTTTAACCCGGTAACCAGCCTGCTTCAGCTGCTTGGCAACATCCTCCGAGATCATGACTGATCGGTGTTGTCCGCCGGTGCAACCGAATGCGATTGTGAGGTAACTTTTGCCCTCGTGAATATAGTGGGGTAGCAGATAGACCAGCAGCTCGGAAATGCGCTGGATGAATTCGGTTGTTTGCGGAAACGAGCGAATGTACTTTGCGACTTTAGGATGGCGTCCGGTCAAAGGCCGGAATTCGGGAACGAAATGCGGGTTGGGAAGAAATCGAACGTCGAAAACTAGATCAGCATCTTCCGGCACACCATGCTTGAATCCAAAGCTCACGCAGGAAACAAGGATGTTCCTGCCCTTTTCTTTTTTCTGAAACAGCTCGAGGATGTGCGCGCGCAGCTCGTGCACGTTGAACTTGGAAGTGTCGATGACCAGGTCGGCGATCGAGCGAATGTGCTGCAAATGCCGGCGCTCCGCGGCGAGCGACGTCTTCACTGAAGTGTGGGTGCCGAGCGGATGCGGGCGGCGAGTCTCGCTATAACGGCGCACCAGGACGGCATCTGACGCCTCGAGGAAGATCACCTTGGTAGCGATGATTCGCTTCACCGATTTTACAATGGAAGGCAGTTCTTCCAGCTGGCGACCTTCGCGGACATCGACTACCAGCGCAGTGCGCGCGATTTCGGAAGACTCTCCCACCAACTCTGCAAACCGGGGAATCAGCCCGACCGGCAGGTTATCGACACAGTAGTAGCCGAGGTCCTCAAACGCCTTCAGAACGGAGGCTTTCCCGGAGCCGCTCATCCCCGTGATGATGACCAGTTCTCCAAGCGGCCGGCCTCGCGAGAGGCGTTTACCCGCGAGTTTCCGTGTCTTATCGTTAATTTTCGTTGCTATCCGGCGCAGGGGCATCCTGAACGGATGTTAGCAGCCGGGCACAGGATGTTGCCAGTTCCTGGGAATGTGCGCAAACAGTAAGAACGCGCGATTACGCGAGCACGGCTGTGATCGACACCTGACCCTTGACGAGGCGTGCACGAGTAACCAAAGTAACCGCTTTGTTCGACACGAACTGCGCTAGACTGACGCATCCAAGGCGCGGGTTATTATTTCTAACCGAGAGCCGTGCTGCGAGGGAATCTGAGTGTCCAGCCAAAACCTGCTCCGGCATTGACCGAAGCCGAACGGCACCTGCGCACCATTGTGGCGAAGGCGCCGGTGGTCTTCTTCGCGCTCGACGCCGAAGGAAAGTTCACGCTTTCTGAAGGAAGAGCGCTGCAGAAGCTTGGCCTGCTTCCCGGACAAGTAATCGGACGATCTGTATTTCACTTGTATAGCAATTATCCCAACCTGATTCAGGATGTGCGACGCGCACTGGCGGGCGAAGAGTTCTCGTGCTTTGCCGAATTAGCTGATGTGGGTCTGTGCTTCGAAACACATTGGGCGCCGATTCGCACAAAAGATGGGAAGCCGGCAGGAACAATTGGCGTTGCCGTCGATATAAGTGAGAGATCGAAAGACGAGCGGGCACGTAGCCAAGCCGAAACGCTTTACCAAAACCTTGTCGAGCAATTATCGGCGGTCACCTATATCGCGGAGCTGGGGCTGGAAGGGGCATGGCGGTTCGTCAGCCCGCAGATTAAAAAGCTTCTCGGCTATTCTCCGTGGGAGTGGCTGGCCGACTCTACAAGCTGGATCCGTCACGTCCATCCCGAGGACCATGAGATCGTAAAGGCCGCGGAGGAAGCCACTCTGTCGGGCAATTCCTTCCGCGCTGAATATCGAATCTTTCGACGCGACGGGGGAATGCTTTGGGTGGATGACAGTGGGTCACTCGTGCGCGGTCCTGACGGCCAGCAATTACTCCACGGCGTGCTGCTGGACATCACTGATCAGAAGCAGATGCAGAGCCGGTTGGAGCAGACGGAGCGCATGGAAGCGGTGGGACAATTGGCATCCGGCATCGCTCACGATTTTAATAATCTGTTGACCATCATTAAGGGCTACAGCAGCTTGCTGTTGGAACGCAATTCCGAAGGCCGCGACGGACACGCGGCGAAAGAAATCCGGCAGGCAGCAGACCGAGCTGCCTCGCTTACGCACCAGTTGCTAGCGTTCAGCCGCAAACAAACGCTGCAGCCCCGGATTTTTGATCTCAACACGGTGGTGCATGGGCTGGAAGCCATGCTCCGCCGGCTGCTGACAGAAAACGTCGAGCTGGTGATTCAGACTGCACCTGAACTCGGCTTCGTGAAGGCCGATCCGGCACAAATGGAACAAGTTCTCATTAATCTTGTTGTGAACGCCCGGGATGCGATGCCGAAGGGTGGACGGCTGACGATTACGACTTCACATTACGCCGGCCGGAAAAACTTAGGCGAAAGTGAAACAATTTTTGCTTCCCCTTACGTGAGCTTAAGCGTCTCTGATACAGGTATCGGCATGGATGCAGCGACGCGTGCCCGTATCTTCGAGCCTTTTTTTACAACTAAGGAAGTCGGCAAGGGAACTGGACTAGGACTCGCGACCGTATATGGAATCATCAAACAGAGCAACGGGCACATCGAAGTTGAGAGCGAACCCGGCAAAGGCAGCATGTTTCGAATATCGCTGCCCAGGATCGAACATGAACCTGCTCCACCGAAAAAGCCAATGACAGTCGAGGCACCTAAACATGGCACAGGAACGATCCTTTTGGCCGAGGATGAGCCGCTACTGCGGGAGTTGGGAGAAACCGTCCTCAAGCAGGCTGGCTACAAGGTGCTGACCGCGGGCAGCAGCGAGAGCCTGCGGACGTTGATAGCCGAGCACCCCGGTGAAGTCGACTTGCTGCTTACCGATGTGGTGATGCCCAACATGAGTGGCCCCGAACTGGTTCACATTGGACGGAAGCGGTGGCCAAAGGTCCGCGTTCTGTTCATGTCCGGCTACGCGGATGACGAATTGCAGGACCTTGACCCTGACGCAGGTTTTATTCAGAAGCCCTTCACGCCCGCCGAACTCACCGCAAAAATCGCGGAAGTGCTCGCCGGACGAGATTGAGTGAAATTTGAATCAGCGGATCGTTGAGACGCTCTGAGTTTTTGGCTCAATTGCTCTTCCTACGATCCAATGTTTCAATGATTAAATGGCTCACTCCCTTGCTCCCTATGCCGTGCAGGTGGAGCATTCCCGCGGGCGCCATCATCCTGAGCCGCCGCATCCTTACCGGAACGATTTTCAGCGTGACCGCGACCGCGTAATCCATTCGCGGGCTTTTCGACGGCTTGAAGCGAAGACACAGGTTTTCACCGGGCGCTATTCCGATCATTTCCGTAACCGGCTGACGCACACCATTGAGGTGGCGCAGATCTCCCGCACTATCGCCTCGCAGCTCGCCCTCAATGTCGATCTAGTAGAAGCCCTGGCGTTGGCACATGATATTGGACATCCTCCGTTCGGCCATGCCGGAGAGAAAGCGCTTGATGCGGCAATGCGCCAGCACGGCCTTTTCTTTGACCACAACTTGCATGCGCTGCGCATTGTCGAGGATTTCGAGCAACGATACGCCGCATTTCGCGGATTGAATCTCACCTTCGAGGTGCGAGAGGGAATCATCAAGCACTCGCGCGATTACAATCCCGCGGAATTTCCGGAGTTGGCGGAATACTGGCTCGATAAGCGGCCGCCGCTCGAGGCGCAGCTCATCGACGCGACCGACGAACTGGCCTACAACACCGCCGACCTCGATGACGGATACGAAGCCCGCCTGCTCACGCTCGAGCAGATCAGGGAAAATGTGCCGGTGTTTGCGCGGTTCTTCGATGAAGTCAAGAAACTGTATCCGGCAGCGCCGAAGAAGTTGCAGTTCAACGAAGTCCTGCGACGGATTCTGGATCGCTGGGTCAGCGATTTGATTCAGAACACGCAAGCGCAGATCGACTTGCTTGCTGATTCAGATCCGCGGAGTGAGCGTGACCGACGCGGTAAGGCGGGCGAGGACCCTTCGACTTCGCTCAGGGCAGGCGCCGGCCGCTCCACGGTCACTTTGGATGAGATTCGCGCATTCCCTACGCGCCTGGTCGGCCTCAGCCCAGAAGTCGAACAGGAACGTGCCCAGACCAAAGACTTTCTATATCGCAACCTTTATTACAGCCCAGCGCTTCAGCCAGAGAAGGAAGATGCAGAGCGAGTGATCACGGAGCTGTTCAACCTCTGGATGAAGGAGCCAGAGAAGTTGCCGGCAAGTTATCAGGAAAAGGCAGAATCCGAGCCCCGGGCGCGGGTGGTGTGCGACTACATCGCGGGCATGACCGACACATACATCTACGAGCAATACGAAAAATATTGCGGGCGCAAGACTTCGGTTTAGTGATGCTACTTACTTGGCCTTGCCGAGTGCCATCTGGATTACTTCGGCGAAGTGCAAAGCATTTCTGCCGGTGCACTGCTGAATTTGTTCGCGACAACTGAAGCCATCGGCAATGATGAGCCAGTCTTCGGGCGCATTGCGGACTGCGGGTAAGAGTTCGAGCTCGCCGATCGCGATTGAAGTTTGGTATTTGTCATTTTCAAATCCGAAGGCTCCAGCCATTCCACAGCATCCCGGTGCCGGCATTTGGTAATCGACGCCGAGACGCCGCAGTACAGCTTCTTCACTGTTCATCTTCATGACAGATTTGTGATGGCAATGGCCGTGAAGCAGCGCTTTGCGGGGGATGGCAGGCAGCGGGAATCTCGCAGCTTTTGTTTCAAGGAACTCGCTTAGCAGCATGACTTGGCTTGCGAGCTTCTGCGCCCGTGGATCGTCTGGAAAAAGATTGAGCATCTCGTCACGAAAGACTGAGGCGCAACTGGGCTCCAGCACAACTACGAGAGTGCCATCCGCGATTTCGCGGTCAAGTGTAGAGAGAGTTCGAAGTAGCAATTCCTTAGCTCGGCCCAACATGCCGAAATCGTAGAGAGGACGGCCGCAGCAAACGTTGCGCTGCGGGAGGCGTACCGCAAATCCTGCGGCTTCGAGGACATCAACCGCAGCGATCGCAGTTTCCGGATGGAAATAATTATTAAAGGTGTCAGGCCAGAGAAGAACTGAAGGAGCGGAAGAACTCGTCTTGCGCTGTCTTTTGTGGAACCAAGTTCGGAAGCTCTGGTTTGCCAAGCGGGGAATTCGTCGTTGGCGGGCAATCCCTGAAGCGGATTTGGCCATTTCGCGCAGCCCCGGGGTTTGAGTCAGAAAATTTGCCAACCACGGGGCGAGGGATCCCATTCGCGACCAGATGTCGATGTGAGCAAACGCGTAATGTCCCAGCGGATGAACGCGGCCTTCATAGTAATGCGAGAGGAACTCGGCTTTATAAGTTGCGACGTCCACCGCGACCGGGCAGTCGCTTTTGCAGCCTTTGCAGGAGAGGCAGAGATCGAGAGATGACTTGACGTGCTGGTCGCGCCAACCCCCGCCGACCACATCGCCCTTCATCATCTCCCACAACAAATGAGCGCGGCCGCGGGTCGAGTGCTCCTCTTCGCGAGTCACGCGAAAGCTGGGGCACATGAGTTCACCCTCGTACTGCCGGCACTTTCCCACGCCCACACAGCGCAGGGTCGCGCGCGCGAGACTACCGTTGTCGTGCGGAAATTTGAAGTGCGTCTGCGGTTCCCATGGATGGTAGTCGGCTCCCAAGCGTAGATCGTGATCAAACTTGTTCGGCTGGACCAGTTTGCCGGGATTCATCTTCCAATCCGGATCCCAGAGGGATTTGAACTGCGCGAAAGCTTCCACGAGCTGCGGGCCAAACATCTTTGGAAACAATTCGGCTCGTGCCTGGCCGTCACCATGTTCGCCCGAAAGCGTTCCGCCGAATGAGACCACCAGGTCTGCTGCTTCCTCCATGAATCGCCGGAACTTTTTTATTCCCTCGGGCGATTGCAGGTCGAAGTCCATGCGGTTGTGAACGCAGCCATCGCCGAAGTGCCCATACATTAAACAACGATAGTTGTACGCGTCCGTTAGCTTTCGGAGAACGCGAAGGTATGCACCGAGCTTTTCGGGAGCGACTGCAGAATCTTCCCATCCTTCCCACGTCGGCGGCTCCCCGGGCACGTTAGAAACCGCACCCAGAGACGATTCGCGGACCTCCCAGACTCTTCTTGCCAGTTGCTTGTCTGTGAGCAGGCGAAAATGTCTGGAATGTGAGCGTGTGCCGAGAGCGTCCATTAGAGCTTGAGCTTGCGATTGTGCCTCGCCGACGGTCGCGGCACCGAATTCAGCCAGCAGCCATCCTTTCCCGGGAGGAAGCAGCGCGAGCCCCTCGAGATTGATTTGCTTCTTGCGGGTGTATTCGACCAGCACGTCGTCCATGCCTTCGAGGCCAATCGGACGATGAGACAGAACTTCGGGGACGAGATCGGCACATTCATAAATATCGCGGCAACCGATCACCAGCAGGATGCGCTCAGGCGGGCTCTCCACCAGCCGGCACGTGGCTTCGAGAATCGTGACACAAGTTCCTTCCGAACCGACCAGAGCGCGAGCGACATGAAAGCCGTTCTCTGGCAAAAGAAAATTCAGATTGTAGCCGGAGACACGCCGGGGGATATTCGGGAACTTCTGGCGTACGAGATTGCCGTACTGATCACGAATGGCTTTCAATCCGGAGTAGATCTCGGCTCGGCGCCCGCCACCACGAATAATGTTATCCAGGGCAGAGTCGGAGGTCTGTCCCACGCGCATGCGATGGCCATCGTAGGTGAGTACATCGAGTGCCTCGATATTTTCATCCGTCTTTCCCGCCATCACCGAATGCACGCCGCAGGAGTTATTTCCTATCATGCCGCCGAGCGTGCAACGGCTGTGCGAAGCGGGATCCGGGCCGAAGGTCAGGTTATATTTTTCGGCGGCGTTCCGCAGATGATCGAGGATGACTCCGGGCTGCACCCGCGCAATGAGGCGTTCGGGATCGAGTTCGATAATCTGTGCCATGTGCTTGGAGAAATCGAGCACAACTGCCACGTTGCAGCATTGTCCGGCAAGAGAAGTCCCTCCGCCGCGGCAAAGAATGGGCGCGCCGTGCTCGCGGCAAATGGAAACGGCTGCGATTACGTCTTCAGCATCGCGGGGTATTACGACTGCGATCGGAACCTGGCGATAGTTCGAAGCGTCTGTGGCGTAGAGCGCGCGGCTGCCGTTGTCGAATCGAACTTCGCTCCGCAAGTTGCGGCGCAGAGCGGATTCAAGCGCGGCCGACTGCTCTTGGCTTAGAGAGTTCTCCGGCATGAGGGAATGTTGTAAGGACTAAAGATAGCATTCGCAGCCGTTAATATTAGGCAGCTCCTCTGCGTTTCGCTTTTGCGCCACAAAAATGCATTTACCACAGAGGAGCACGGAGGAAACACGGAGGCACACAGAGGATTTCAGGGAAACACAATCCAATCCGCAGCGAATGTCGGTTATTAACCGGCGTAACGAGTTGAGTAATCAGTCAGGCTGAGGACCAGCAGCAAGAGAAGCCAAAATATGGCGCCGATCAGGATGGGCTTGGTCATCTTTTCATGAGTGTATTTCACCCCCATAAAGATGAGGACGACGACCGTGGCCTTGCAGGTGGCGATGAAGAGTGCGACCACAGTATTGGCGTCGATCCCGTGATATGTGCCGAGATCAACTCGAGCTACTAACGCTGTAATAATCGTCCCAACAATCAGGACTAGCCAGATAAACCAGTACAATTTCGCCGAAGCGATATGCTCTGAATGTTCAGTCATGAAGTGCTCTCAACTAATCGGCTTACGATCGATCAGATACAACAAGGGAAACAAATAGATCCAGACAATATCCACGAAGTGCCAATACAGGCCCGCGATTTCAAGGGGAGTGTGATACTCCGGCGTAAAGCGCCCCTTGTACGCCATCCAGGTGACGACAACGAATATGCCCACGCCGACGATCATGTGGATGGCATGCATGCCGGTCAACGCGAAGTAGAGGGAGAAAAAGATCTTGGAGTGCTGCTGAATTTCCGCTTCGCGCTCCCGGAGCTTCACCGGGTCTCCCTGGAGCTTATCCAGTCCAAACAGGTGCTGATTGTCTTCGATCAGGTCATGCGCATTGAATGCGAACGTGGGAATGTGGTGCTCTTTATATTTGTCACCCCATTCCTTGGTCTTTATTCCCAGAAAAGCCAAACCAAAGAGAAGCGTCAACAGCAGCATCCTGACCTGAAGCTTGCGATTGCCGAGTTGCGCGGCGCGAACCGACATGGCTACTGTTAAGCTGCTGCAAATGAGCACCGTTGTGTTAAAGGTGCCGATTGGGAGCGAGAGGCTGCGGCTTGCGGCGGCGAACTCGGGGAAGTACCAGCGGCGGTAAACCAGATAGGCGCAGAACATGCCGCCGAAGAACATGATCTCCGTCCCCAGGAACCACCACATTCCGAGTGTGGCCGCGTTGCGCTGCTGCTCGACATCGGCAAAGTGATGGCGGAGTTCCGGGCGATCTTCATGCTCAACCGCGAGTGGGGTTTCTCCGATACCGGCTCTATCGCTCAAGCGTCACCTCGTCCGGCAAAGGCATGGTGTCATACTCATAGGCTTCCCAAGTCACTTCAGGTGTTTCGTCGAAATTAAATGTAGGTGGCGGAGATGCGGTTCTCCACTCTAATCCGGTCGCTTGCCACGGATTATCTGGCGCCGGTTTGCCATAGCGCAGAGACCACAATAAGTAAACCATCGGCAAAAGGTATCCAACAGCCAGAATGCTGGCACCTGCGGTGGAGAGCACGTTGTACACCTGATACTCAGGTGGATACTGCCAGTAGCGGCGCGGCATGCCCAGATATCCGACGAGGAACTGCGGGAAGAATGTGAGGTTGAAGCCAATAAACACAATCAGCGCGGCCAGACGTCCCCATCCTTCGGGATACATGCGGCCCGAAATCTTGGGCCACCAGAAGTGCATCCCGCCGAGATAACCCATGACTGCGCCGCCCACCATGACGTAGTGGAAGTGCGCGATCACGAAGTAAGTGTCGTGAACGTGGACATCGACGCCGAGGGTTGCGAGAAAAAGTCCCGTGAGACCACCGATCGTAAATAGTCCGATGAATCCCATCGCATAGAGCATCGGAGTTGAGAATGATACTGAGCCTTTGTACATGGTGGCGGTCCAGTTGAACACTTTGACCGCCGAGGGTACTGCCACGAGGAAGCTGAGGAATGAAAAAACCAGCGCCGAATAGAGCGAAATTCCGGCGACGAACATATGATGTGCCCAAACCAGAAAGCCGATCGCGGCAATGGCGATGCTCGACATAGCGACGAAGGTGTAGCCGAAGATGCGCTTGCGAGAGAAACACGGGATGATTTCGCTCATCACCGCCATCGACGGCAGAATCATGATGTAGACCGCCGGGTGCGAATAAAACCAGAACAGGTGCTGGAAGAGCACGGGATCGCCGCCGCGCGATGGATCAAAGATGCCGAGGTTCAGCGTACGCTCGAGTACGACCAGGACGAGTGTGATAGCAATGACCGGCGTGCCCAGCAGCATGATGATGCTGGTGGCGTAGTGTGACCACACAAATAGCGGCAGGCGTGACCACGTCATCCCCGGCGCCCGCATGCGGTGCACAGTGACCACAAAATTCAGGCCGGTCAAGATCGAGGAGAATCCCACGATGAAGATCGACAGTCCGGCCTCAACCACACGGGTGTTGCTGAACAGGCTTGAATAAGGCGTGTAAAAGGTCCAGCCGGTATCCACGCCACCTGTTGCCAGGCAATAGATATACAGAGCTCCGGCGGCCACATAGATGTACCAGCTCAGCAGGTTAATGCGCGGGAAAGCCAGGTCTTTGGCCCCGATCATCATGGGGATGAGAAAGTTGCCGAGCACGGCCGGAATCGAGGGGATCAGGAAGAAAAAGACCATGATCTGGCCGTGCATGGTGAAGGCCTTGTTGTACATATCGGCCGTCATCAGATCACCCGCGGGCGTGAGCAACTCCAATCGGATGAGCAAGGCGAAGAACCCGCCGATGAAAAAGAAAAACGTGATGGAGAGCAGGTAGAGCAGCGCAATGCGCTTGTGGTCGGTGGTGAGCAACCAGGAGCGAATGCCATACTCTGCATTGATGTAATTCTTCCGTTCTGTACTTATTACTGCGGTAGCCATTTTTTTCCTTTACTGCGCTGGCGGCGGCGGTGCTGTTCCTCCCGGCGCGCCGGAAGTGACTGCTTCTCCAGCCGGAGCCGGACTTAAAGATTTTATGTACGCGATCAGTTCGTTCAATTGCTCTTCGTTCACTTGGCCCTGCCATGAAGGCATGATGGGCTTGAATCCTGAGACAACTTTAGCGGCTGGCACCAGAATGGATTCGCGGATGTAATTTTCATCGGCGATGACGGTGCGTCCATCGTCGAGCTGCACCGGGTTGCCGAACACCCCTTTCAGGACAGGTCCGCGGCCTTGCGTCTCAGACACGTGGCAAGTGTTGCATCCGAGCTGCTGAAATAAAGTCATTCCGCTTTGCGCCAGCGTGCCGCTGGGGGCCGCATTCAACATCCAGGCTTGATAATCCCTCGGTTCCATTACCACTACTTCGCCGATCATTCCGGAATGCATAGTCCCGCAGAACTGAGCGCAGAAAAGATGATAAGTTCCGGGCCGAGTGGCACGGAACCAGAGCGTGGTGTAACGGCCAGGGATGACGTCCTGCTTAACTCGAAAGGCGGGAACGTAGAAACTGTGAATTACGTCTTGCGAGGTCATGATCAACTCAACGTCGCGATCTACTGGCACGTGCAGCTGATTGATCTCGCGCGGGCCTTCCATGTGTTGCAGCTTCCACATCCACTGCTTTGCTACCACGTAAACCTGGGCGGAATCCCGCGGTGGTGTCCTCATGACGAAGTAGAGCACCGCCCCGCCGACGAACATCAGCATCATGACGCCGAGGGGCGCAACCGACCACCCAATTTCGAGCAGCAGCGAGCCCTCGATCTGGGTGGCTTCGCGGCCGTGACGGCGCCGGAACTTCATGGCAAAGATAGCGATCACCACGAAGATCAGGACCGTCATTGCTGCCGAAACCACGGTCAGGAAGAGGAACAGCCAATCCTCGTAGCGGGCGTGGGAGGACGCAGCCGTCGGCCAAAGTGGAAGATTATCGAACATATATATGAGAGCTGCCTTGCCTCCTGAGATCGTGGTCGGGGCCGCGCCGGAAGAGCAACAGAAGCATTCCTCCGACCAAAAGAATCGTTAGCCCGCCAGCGACCTGAATTACGCGGCTTATGATGAGGCTATATTTTCCGGTTGCAGGGTCGTAATGAAAGCAATACAAAAGCACCGCATCCGCGAGCGTGCCGATCTTGTTGCCGGAGGCCTGGATTAATGAGAGCCGCAGGTCTTTCGGCGGAAATTCCACGCCGTAGTAATACTGCGCCAGCTTGCCGGTTGGGGTCAGGACCATAATGGCCGTGGCGTGGGCGAACTGTGCGGTCTTCTCGTCTAACTGGTAGTGAAATCCTGCGGCGGTGGTCAGCGCGGTAATCGATGCCTGCGACCCGGTCAGGAAGTGCCATCCGGCGGCGGCATCCGGGCGACCGTACCGCTTGAGGATTTCGGCTTTCTTGGCGGCGGCAAGCTCTGGAGTATCGCTGGGATCGAAGCTGACGGTCAGAACGTCGAATTCTTTGCCGACGCTGAACTTCAATACCCTAAGAGTGCTCTCGAGACCGATAAGCAGCTCGCTGCATAGCATTGGGCAGCGGTAGTAAACGAAGCTCAAGATCACCGGCTTCTTGCCCATGTAGTCGCCGAGGCGAACGGTCTTGCCGGTCTCGTCGCGGAAGGTAAGGTCGAGCGGAATTTGTTGGTTCAGGCGCTGCTCGATACCCACATTTTTCAATCCCGGCGGCTGAACGCTCGCTGGCGGCGACATGATCCCGCCCGAGTTCATGTTCTGGGCGCAGGCGGTGCATGCGAGTGCAAGGATTACGACCGCACGGGCGAGGACGCCCGCGCCTCCACGAAACGGTGTATGGAGATACGGGCGTCCCCGCCCGTATTGGCTGGCAAACGAATTTTGTAATCTACTGCTCACTGCTTTTTTCCTTTTTGTTGCGTCGATTCAGCGGGGACATTACTCGTGTCCGCCGTAGCGGCCGCTGCTCTCGCCAAATTTACCGGCGAAAACGGAACCGTCCCGGTTTGCGGAGTCGTCGGCAACCCGCGCTGCGCAACCAGTTGCATTGCCTGGTCAATCGGAATATGCGCGACCCCAGCGCTGTGGTCCACCCAGCCATAACTATTCAGCTCTTGCTCTTCGCTATAACGAAAACTGTTGAGCTCGGTTCGCTCGTTCTCTTCCAGACGCGGCTCAGGAAAACGCTGGATATCCTTCTCCTGGACGTCACGAGGGCTCGCCTTCTCAATTTCGACTAACGGACTCCGGCTCTGCTGGTTCTTCTTGTCGTAAGCGTCGAGAAAATAAAATATTCCCCAAATGGCGTAGTAAATCAGCACTCCCGAGATCACCACAGTGATGATGAATCCGAAGACCGGCTTTCCCCCAAGGTCTTCGCGCTCAAACCCGAGATCACTGTTGTGGCTGTGACCGCCGTGTCCCCGACCGCCATGTTTAAGATCAGTCATGGGCCGCCCCTACGTATTCGAGGAATTCCTGGGCATGCAAGTCGTAAACCGGCAACAGAGGCCGCGATCTCAGATTGCGGAAGAACAACGCCAGCCATAAGCCGCCGATGGCGATGGGAACAATCAGATCCAACAGATATCCCCAGTGAAACCTAAGCGCCTTGTGAAAGTTGGGCTCGATGTACCAGAACAAATCGATGAAGCGCATAAAGATGAGCAAAGCGGCAAGCCAGACGAGGCTGCGGGGGTTGCGCTTAAACGGCCGTGAGAGCAAAAACAAAAATGGAATGGCGAAATGAAATATCACCAGGCCGAGCGCAATTACCTGCCAGCCCGAATACAGGCGGCGAGTGAAGAAGCGAATTTCCATAGGCAGATTACCGGCCCAGATGATGAGCAGTTGCGAGAAGCTGAAATATGCCCAGAGCAGAACGAATGTGAGCATCAGCTTGCCGTGGTCATGAACTTCCTTGGGCTTGAGCAGGGAAGCCATGGGTTCATAGCTCGACAGAATGCGTTCAATGATGACCATCATGCACATCGCAGATAGGCATTCTCCAACGATGAAGATAAAGCCGAAGATGGTCGAATACCAATGCGGGTCGATCGACATGACCCAGTCAATCACTGCGAACGAGATGGTAAACGCGTAAAGAATGATGCCGGGCGCAGCGATGAGGCGAAAGCGCGGACTGAGGTTACGCACCGGCGGATGGTCTTGCTCGGCCGACCAGCGGCTGAGAATAAAAGCCAGACCTAGCCAGATGGCGAAGTAAATCACGGCGCGGCCGGTATAACCGCTGACCGTCAAATACGACTTGCTCATTTCGACCAGGTGCTTGTCAGCGGGATCGGGATGCAGCCAGCCGCTGAATCCGCCGACGGCTTCATGATTGCCGTTATAAAGATAGGGAATTCCGGCAGCAGCGATCGGAACAAAGAGCGCCGCCATCAGCAGCATTGTGTTCATCGCGGCTTCAAGTTGGCGCCGAATCACCATCGCCCACTTGCCGCCGGTGAGGTGCTGGATCATTAGAAACGCCATCGAGCCGAGCGTGACTCCGAGCCACAGCATGAATCCGATCAGATAGGAATGGAAAAACTGTTCTCGCGTCGCAGGCACCAGAGCAAAGATCAACGACGCGACGCCAAACAGCAGCCCAACACCCAGCGACCGCTGAGAAATGGCGTTCACCGCCTCGGGCACCCTGAACTCGGTAGTGTTGGTGCGCACCGCGCTCATTTCTGCTCTTCTCCTGTTCCCGTTTCACTGGTCTGTGGCGCCGGAACCGGCAGGGTGGCTCCCGAACCGGGCTCTTGGAATTGCGGCGACGGCGACGGCACCAGATGGCTGCCATAGTCGGCCTGAGTTGCGTCCTGGCTCAGTTGCAACGCGCGGATGTAGGCCACAATGCACCAACGGTCGCGCGGTTGAATCTGCTGCGCATAATCCGGCATTGCGCCGAAGCCCCCCGTCATTACTTGGAAGAAATAACCGAGTGGAGCTTTGCGCAATCGCTCTGTGTGATACGAAGGCGGATGCTGAAAGCCACGCTGAACGATCATTCCATTGCCGTCGCCAAGCCGCGAATGGCAGGGTGCACAATAAATATCGAAACGTTCGCGGCCGCGCTGCAGGACTTCTTCAGTTACAGGGAATGGCATGTAGTCGCCGGGATTGTCGCCAACCTTTCCGGTGTAAAAATATGTGTCCTCGTGGAGCTGGCCGCGGGCCACCGTGCCTTCCACCGGCGGACGCGCGGAACGCAGGTCGGCATAAAAATCGCTCATGGCCAGAGGCTTGAAACGCGGCTGGTCATGCATGTCCTGCCGGCAGCCTGCCAGGGCAAGAAGCGCCAGCAACGCCACTGACTTATTTCCCACCCTTCGAAAACCGCGAAGGGTGGGGCACCCGACTAATGATTTGCCAAGGCGCGCCATCTAGCTGGGCACCTCCGCCACGGAAATGGGATTTAAGCCTTCCAGAAATTGCCGAGTGCGAATACCATCGTAATTTTTGTCAGACGCGAAGATGACGATAAAAAACCGGTCCTTCGATGCGAGCTCAAACCGCGGCACATTGAACACCGGGTGATACGGCATGGGCAGGCCGTTCAATGTCAGCATCCCGAAGACCGCCGACAATCCAGAGAAGAGAATCGTCATCTCGAAGGTTACGATAATAAAAGATGGCCACGAATTCAGCGGGCGCCCGCCAATGTTGATGGGATAGCTGACATTGTTGATCCACCATTGCAACGTAAAGGCGGCAGTACAGCCAAGCAAACCCCCAATCAAGCAAACTAGTGCCACACCGTTTCCGTGAAATCCAATGGCTTCAGAAAGTTCCTCGACTGGAAATGGCGCATAGGCGTCGATCTTACGGTAACCGGCAGCATAAGTACGGCGAGCGGCGATAATGGCGTCGTTCACATTATCGAATTCCGCCATCATCCCGTAGATGAGAGGGTCCTTCATGAGTGCACCTCCTCCTCATGTTTGACCGTAACTTCGGCTTGCGGAATCAACGTCTTCAACTCAGAGATGGAGACTGCCGGCAGCAACCGCAGGAAGAGGAACATGCAAGCCGCGAAGAAGCCGAGCGTGCCAACCAGGATCGACCAGTCATTCCAGGTCGGGTAGTACTGGCCGAAGGACGACGGAACGAAATCGCGCGTCAGGCTGACGACGACAATAATGAAGCGCTCCAGCCACATGCCGACAAGCACGTCGAGCGAAACCAGGAACAGCCACAGCGGGCTGGTGCGGATCCTTCTGACCCACAAGACCTGTGGCACAACAATGTTGGTCAACAGCAGCGCGTAGTACCAAAAAGCATAAGGCCCGTGCAGCCGGTTCCAGCGCAGGAAATTCTCATAGGGATCGCCGCCGTACCAGTTCACGAAGGCTTCAATCGCGTACCCGTAAGCGACGATCCAGCCGGTGGCCAGCATGACCATGGCCGCATTTTCCAAGTGACGGTCAGTGATGAAATCTTTGATGTCGTAAAACCTGCGAATCGGAATCGCAAGCACCAGCACCATGGCGAAGCCGGAGTAGATCGCGCCCGCGACGAAGTATGGCGGGAAAATAGTTGTGTGCCAGCCCGGAACTATGCCGATGGAAAAGTCGAAGCTCACAACGGTATGGACGGAGAGCACGAGCGGGGTTGCTAATCCCGCAAGCAGCAGGTACGCAGTCTCATAGCGATGCCAGTGGCGCACGGAGTTGCGCCAGCCCATCGCCAGCAATCCGTACACAAACTTTATGGCTTTATTGGTGGTCTGATCGCGCAAGCTGGCCAGGTCGGGGATCAAGCCGATGAACCAGAACACCAGCGAAATGGTCAGGTAGGTCGATACCGCGAACACGTCCCACACGAGCGGGCTGCGGAATTGCGGCCAGTAAGTCATGGTGTTGGGATACGGGAAGAGCCAGTAAAACAGCCAGGGCCGGCCCAGGTGGAGGAGCGGAAACATGCCAGCGCAGGCGACGGCAAAAAGCGTCATGGCTTCGGCAAAACGGTTGATCGAATTTCGCCATGATTGACGCAGCAAAAGCAGAATGGCGGAGATAAGAGTGCCGGCGTGGCCAATACCGATCCACCATACGAAATTGACGATGGCAAATCCCCATCCGACGGGGATGTTCACGCCCCAGACGCCTACGCCCTTATAGAAGAGCCAGCAAACCGCCAACAGGAACCACTGCAAAATTAAAAAGCAGATCGCGAAGCCGAAGAGCCAGCCATTGGTGATGGGACGGCGCAGCACGATAGACGCAATTTTGTCCGTGATACTGGCAAAAGTGTGTCCCGGCGCAATTACAGGCGCTTTCTGTTCGCCGATTTCGACTTCGGTTGGTTTTGCCATTTCTAAGCTTTTAGCTTTTAGCTAAACCTTTTCCGGTCAAGCTACTGATTGAGAGCTAGTCCCTACGAACTACTTTTCTCCAGATCGGTATTCGGGTTCCTCACCGCCGCCGTGTACGTGGTGCGCGGGCGCGTATTGAGATCATCGAGCATTCCGTAATTACGCGACTTTGCTTTCCACTTGGATACCAGGCTGTTCGGATCATTAATGTTGCCAAACACAATTGCATTCGCCGGGCAGGATTGCTGGCAGGCAGTCTGCAGCTCGCCGTCGGCAATCTTCCTGTCCTCTCGTTCCGCGTCGATACGCTTATGATTTATGCGCTGCACGCAGTAGGTGCACTTCTCCATTACGCCGCGGCTGCGCACGGTGACATCGGGATTGCGCTGCATCTTGAACTGAGGCGTATCCCAATCCTGGAAAAGAAAGAAGTTGAAGCGACGCACCTTGTAAGGGCAGTTGTTCGAGCAATACCGCGTCCCGACGCAGCGGTTGTAAATCATGTCGTTCAGGCCTTCGGTGCTGTGCGTGGTCGCGCCGACCGGGCAAACAAGCTCGCAGGGTGCGTTCTCGCACTGCATGCATGGGACTGGCTGGAAGTAGGCCTTCGGATTATCGCGATCGCCTTGATAGTAAGCGTCTACACGCAGCCAGTGCATATGGCGGCCGCGATTCACCTGCTCTTTTCCAACGATGGGAATGTTGTTTTCGGACTGGCAGGCAATGATGCAGTTGTTGCATCCGACGCACGCGTTCAGGTCAATGGCCATGCCCCAGGCGTAAGGCTCGGCCTTGTAATCGTAGGGCGGATACAACGTCTCGTTGGGCTTGGGGTTTTCCTCATCGAACTCCGGCTCTTTCTTGTAATCCTCAAGGTCCTTGACGCGGACCACCGGACGATGTTCGTCGCCAGTATCCATGGTCTGATAGCCCTGAGTGCTGGCGAGTATGTACTGCTGCCCACGATTGGTGATTTGTTTCACCGAGTTCGCGAACCATGGAGCGTCGCTGTAACGCAATGTGTAGGTGTCGAAGCCTTGTTCGTTACCGACGCGCCCAGCCCGCTGCCGCCCATATCCCAAGTAAACGGTGACTGAATTATCTGGATGCCCGGCCTGAATCCACACGGGAAGATCGAGGTGCTTGCCATCTTGCAGCTCGACACGGACCATGTCCATTTTCTTGATGTGCATACGTTCGGCCATGGCCGGGCCCATCAAAAGTGGATTGTCCCAAGTCACCTTGGTCATTGGCTTGGGAAGCTCCTGCAGCCATCCGTTGTTGGCGAAGCGGCCGTCGTACACCGAAGGATCGCGGCGGAAATTGATCTCGATGGCGTTTTTGTCAGGGGACGCGGCGGAGACCGGAAATCTCGCCCTTGTCGCGGCGACCTTTTTCGGCTGCGACGCGGTATCGTCGATCCAACCCTGCTCAAGCCACTTGCGCCACGTCATATCGAAGTCGGTACCGGAGTGTTTCGATTGCCAGTAGCCCTGAACCAGTTCGTGGCCGGTGGGCTCGCCTTCTCCTGCCAGTAGTGCCACGAATTCGAGCGCGCTCTTTCCGCCATAGAGAGGCGCAATCAACGGCTGCACAATGCTCACGGTTCCGTCGTAGGCGCGCGTGTCACCCCAGGCCTCAAGATAATCGGCTTCGGGTATGTGCCAATGACAGAGCTCGGCAGTTTCGTCGTTATGCGATCCGAGATGAATGCGAAGCGGAACATTGCTGCTCTTCAGGACATCTTTGAATCCGAAGTCGGCAGGGGAGTCATAGACTGGGTTCCCACCCATGATTACAAGCAGATCGACCTTACCAGCGCTCATGTCGGTGATGAGTTCTTTCAGCGAATCGTTGTGGGTTCCGGTGAAAACGGGAACGGGATCGGAGTAGAAAACGGTCTTACCGACGTTGCCGAGCGCGGAGTTCATCGCGTGAGCTAGCGCGTGAACGACTGGGGGTTGGTGGTCGCCAGGGATGATGACGCTGGAACCATGATTAGCCTGGAGATCCTTTAGGACTGCACTCAGAAAACCGCCCGCGTCGCGACCAACATTGATTCGCTGGATTACGTCTTCGCCGGAACCCGACAGCACTCGAGCTACCGCCTCCACGTCCGCTGCACGGACTCCCAGCCGATGGTCCGCCTTTGCACCAGTCGAAGTGGGCGTGCTTTCGATCGCGTAAAAGCGGCTCATGTTGCCGGAATCGGGATCGCGGCGCTTGGCGAAATCGCGCGCGTAACGGGTCATTCCCGGGAAGCCAGCGTAGAGAAAGTCGGCGTCAAGCGACACGATTACATCCGCGGCATCGAGTTTGTAAGTGGTCTCAACTGGCTGTCCGAAGGCCATTCGCGCGCCCTCGTAAACGTTGTCACGATTGACCGGCTCGTAGAAGTGCCACTTGGCCTTCGGAAAACGCTTGAGCAGTTGC
>Ga0102924_1001698_pt1 | contig 24996 bp, 23 predicted proteins | sample PaiPotPPM11metaG_FD_80116 | JGI IMG/M metagenome (GOLD analysis project Ga0102924, IMG submission 80116) | Iron sulfur acid spring bacterial and archeal communities from Banff, Canada, to study Microbial Dark Matter (Phase II) - Paint Pots PPM... ... | reverse complement strand
CACTCCGTCGAACGGCGCCACGGTCAACACCACCTTCCACGTTAATGCCGGTTCCACCGATACCACCGCCCCCGTGACCTACATGCAGGTGTATGTGAACGGCATGGCGAAGCTCACCCAAAACCGGAACTTCATTGATGCCGATTTGACCCTGCCGGCTGGCAGCAACCAGCGCTTTACGGTGCAGGCGCACGATTCGGCGGGCGTCCAGTTCAAGACGGTTTACTACATCCACGTGGGCGCCACTGCCTCGGTTGTTGTCACGCCGAACTCGGCCACGGTGCAGGCGGACGCCACGGCGCAGTTCACCGCAACGGTCACCAACGATCCGGCGAATAAGGGAGTCACCTGGACGGTAACTTGCGCCAAAGCGCCGTGCGGCACGGTCTCGCCCTCCGCAACGGCGAGCGGGGTCGCCACCACCTACAGGGCACCGACCACTCCACCAGCAAGCAACCTGAATGTGCTCCTGACAGCCACTTCCGTCACCAACACCTCGGCGACAGGCTCCGCAAACGTGACTGTTCCCGCTATCGCGGTATCCGTAGCGCCTGGCAGTGCTCTCATCCCCACGAACATCACTCAGCAGTTCACCGCGGCAGTCAACAATGATCCAACCAATAAGGGCGTCACCTGGACGCTCACGGAGGGAGGAGCTGAATGTTCACCGACGTGCGGCACGATCTCGTCCACGAACTCTGCGAGCGTAACGCCTATCACCTATACCGCGCCGGCAAAGGTACCCGCCGGCCCTACCGTAACCCTCACCGCGACGTCGGCGGAGGACACGACCAAATCGGCCAACGCCACAATCACCATCTCGGCTGGCGCCGTCAAGCTCATTCCAAACATTCTGGCCTTCGGCAATGTGAAGTTCAATAAGGCCAAGACTATGGCGACGACAGTGACGAACACGGGTAGCCCGACACTGATCATCACCAGCATCACAATCACGGGGGCGAATCCCAACAAGTTCACCCAGACGAACACCTGCGGCACAAGCGTTGGGACTGGAGCGTCCTGTACGATCACCGTGACCTTCAGGCCGGGGACCACAGGGTCGTTTAGCGCCAATGTCCCCATCAGCGACAATAGTTCTGACAGTCCGCAGAATGTGTTGTTGTCGGGGACGGGTACACTCCACGGCTTTAACTCGGCCACAGTGCAGTCTGCTCTAGCCACGAACAGGACGGCAACCGTGCCTAGCCCCACAGGGCCCAGTAATGTCGGGACGCGCGTGATGGATCTGGTTGATTCAATGCGTGACGACCCATATTCATCCGATGGGACCAAGCGAGAGCTGCTAGTTCGGTTCTGGTATCCGACGTCTATCACTCAGGGCTGCGTGCTGGCGGAATATACCTCGCCGGCGGTTTGGAACTACTTTTCTCAGCTCATGCGAATCCCGCTGCCCGAAGTGAGGACAAATAGTTGTCAGGACGCTCCCGTCACAGAGGGCGCCCATCCCGTAATCGTCTTTACACACGGATACACGGGCACGTTCACCGATTACACTTTCATCTTTGAAGACCTCGCCAGCCGTGGTTACGTTGTCGTCTCGGTGGATCACACCTACGAGGCGACCGCCGTCGTATTTCCCGATGGGCGGTTTGTCAAATCCGTTTTTGGCAGCCATCTCGGAAACACAGTGCGAACTGATGAACAAGCATTGTCCCTTGCCGTGTCGGTTCGGCTGAGCGACTTGAAATTTGTCGTGGATGAACTGGGGCGCCTGAACGACAGCGCCGAGAGCCCGTTCGCTGAAAAGCTGGATACGTCTAGTGTCGCCCTTGCGGGTCACTCGTTGGGTGGACTGACAGCAATCCTAGGCGTCGAAGAAGAACCGCGCTTCAGGGCGGGCATCGTCCTCGACGGCGTGATGCCTGACAGTTCCGCCAGTACAATCGAGACGCCCATTCTTCTCCTGGCTGCAGGAAGCCAGCAGTGGAGTCCTGTGGAGTGCGGCTTGTGGGGCAAACTACAAGGCCCACGATTCGCCGTAAATCTTCGCGGTGCCGAGCACTTGACCCCATCGGACGCGGTTTGGCTAGCGAGCGGTGCGATCAAGACAGGCGACATGGGGCCGGATAAAACCATTGCGGCGGTGCGGGATTACATCGCCGCGTTTCTGGACACGAATCTTCGGGGCAAACCATCGGGTGCGCTGCTGACCGGATCGTCTGCGGACTATCCAGATGCTGCGGTAACCACGCAGGAACAACAACTGTGTGGCGAAGCCATCGACGACCATTGACCCATGCAGGCCGCACGGAGGGCCAAATCACGTGCGTTACCGAAGCGGGACTCGGTATGAAGATCTCTTGAGGTAGGAATGAGGGCTGCTTATGAATTCAAGAAATCACGTGTCGCTCCGGATTCACCCTTATTGGTCACAGGGTTCGCCGCTACGCCCTTGGAGGCCGCCGCCACGGTGACCGTGGCGACCACCGTCTGCGCCCAGGCGGAAACAGCCGAGATGAGCAGCAGACCAGCCGCCAACAAAAAGGTTGGCAGCGTGGTGGTAGAGTTGGTCGCCCCATCGATGACAGTAACAGTCCTGCCTCCGCCCACATAGACCGATATCAACACTCTCGCCGTGGCGGTGAATGAGGTTACGAACAAGATTTACAGAGGGGAGGACAGGTGACCGACACTATTAGGGTCTTTCCACTCAACGTGCCGTTTGATAGTGTTGTTCAGCTTTCTTGTTTAGTGGCTGGGGCAGCGCCGAAGCCAACGTGTGCTCTCTCGGCGACGCCCGGCGCGAATTCTGTTACTTCGACTTTGACCATCACCGTGCCCACAACAGCAGCAATGCTAGCCCCAACTAGTCATCAGCGGCTCAGAGAGTCGCTGTATCCTTTCTGGGTTTCGTTGATATTTGGAATCACCGTAGTTGGAAGATCGAGGAAACTGGTCCATTTAGAACGCTGACTACCAACCTGCTACCAATTTGAGGCGTTAACACGACCGAAATGCGAACCATATCCGGACGCTCCGTACTTGTGCAGGCACATGTCTCCCGCCTGTGTTGCCCGATTTTATGCGGCGGCGTCTACTCGCAATCGCCAATGCAAGCGACGCGGAGGTGAAGGCACATGTCGTTCCGTACTGCTTCAAGTTCGAAACGCTCGTAAACGTGCTGAAGGCCAGTTCGCTTGTTCTCATTGGGTGGCCGCAAGAGCTGGTAACCGACTTGGGAAACGAGCCTTGCTAGAAAGCCACAGGCAGCGGGTATGAAGTCATTGTGCAAAAAGCCTGAACAACACCTGTCCTTCTGATAGCAAAGTTTCGCGCTCACGCCGCAGGAAGGGAGAAATAGAATACTGATCCATGGCCAATTTGGCTGGTAACTCCTACCTTTCCGCCGTGTAATTCTACGATTGTTTTGGCAATCGGCAAGCCCATTCCAGTGCCCTGGATAAGCATTCGCTGATTACGTCCGCGATAGAATTTCTCAAAGATCATCTCTTGTTCCATGTTATCGATTCCAGGGCCGCGATCTGCAATGCTGGTCACCACCTCGGAACCGCGGAGTTCGGCAGTAATGTGAATAGGCGTTTTCGGTGGCGAGTACTTGCCTGCATTGTCGAGCAGCTGGGTAATCACCTCAGCGATGCGTTCGACATCCATTTGAACCGGGGGGAGATTGTCCGGAATAGCGACCTCGACGGGATGCTGGTGCAAGGCCAAGTGTGAGCCCTTGATTGCGATATCGATAGCGTCACGAATTTGGCGGGTCTCGAAATGAAACTGAATTTCATGTGAGTCGAGTTGCGCTACTTCTGCGGCCTCGCCCACAAGGCGGTTAAGCCTGTCGCTTTCCTGATTGATTACCAGCAGCAGGTCTTTTCTTTGTGGTTTGTCCAATTCCACTTCGGAGAGCAGCGTTTCGGCGGACGCTTTTATTGCAGTGAGCGGCGTGCGAAATTCGTGGGTGACGGAATCCAGTAGCACCGACCGCATGCGGTCGCTTTCTCTCGCCGCCTCGCTTTTCGTAAGTCGTTCCACGGTATTCGCGCGCTCGATCGAGATCGCGACCAGGCTGCCTACTGCCTCCAGATTCTCACGCGAGAAATCGCAGCCAGCTATGCCCATTGCGCCAACAATCCGAACTCCCATTCGTAATGGCATGTAGCAGATGCGGTTTGGACGGTCGAGGACCGGCTCCCCTCGGTCACTGATTGCCTTCAGCTGATCAACCGGAAATAAAGTCCTGCTGCGATCGTCAAAAAAATAAGTTTCTTGCTTACTGTCTAAGAAAAGCGCAGCCGCGCTGACTTCAAACGAATCAACAATGTACTTAGGAATGACATTCAAAAGCTCGAATACATTTTCGCTGAGCCACAATTCCTGGCTGAAGGAATAGAGCCGTTCGACCTCCCGCCGGCGCTGGTCTGCATATAGGGTGCTGCGACGGGCGCGCTCTGAGAGCTGGCTGCCCGCTACCGCCGTGACCAGAAATGCAATCCACGCTACCCAATTCTGCGGGTCGGCAATCGTAAACTTTAACAGGGGAGGCAGGAAAAAGTAGTTGTAAGCCACGGTCGCGAGTACCGCGGTGACAATCGCATAGCGCAATCCCCAGGCCGCGGATATAAAGAGAATTACCAGCAGAAATGTAAATCCGACTGTCGCTGGATTAACATGCAACCAGCGAAAGTAAACAAATACGATGACGGAAACTACAATGGCTGATGCCGCGAAGCGTAACGTCGGATTATATGTCGATCGTTTCATGCGTTAGGCTCTTATCGATTCGGTTCCTTGATAACAACTGACCATAATACATACCATGCCCAAGACACCCGAGCAGTGGCTGGAGGAAACCGGACCGCAGAAGAAGAAAGCAATTTTCAAGCTTTTTCTCGGATATGCGCCCGGCGTGGGCAAGACATTCAATATGCTCAGTGAAGGCATTCGGCGGCATAGCCGCGGCGAGGATGTAGTAATCGGCGTTGTCGAAACTCACGGGCGCAAAGGAATCGCCGAGCTTGCTTCGAAATTGGAAACAATCCCGCGACGCAATATCGAGTACAAGGGCACCTCTTTTGAAGAAATGGACGTGGACGCGATTCTTGCGCGGAAGCCGAGAGTCGCGTTGGTCGATGAACTCGCCCACACCAACATAGAGGGCGCCAATCATCCCAAACGTTACCAGGACGTATTGGATTTGTTGGACGCAGGTATCGATGTGCTTTCGACCATGAACGTACAGCACATTGAAAGCATGCAGCCGACCATCCTTGATGTAACGGGAATTCAGGTCCGCGAGACCGTCCCGGACTGGGTTATTCAGAAAGTGAATGAGATCGTGTTGGCGGATCTTACCCCGGAAGCTCTTCAGACCCGCATGCGACGGGGTGACATTTATCCGCTCGATCGCGCTGAACGAGCGCTCGGTCACTTCTTCCGTTCCGGCAACCTGATCGCGTTGCGTGAACTGGCGCTGCAACAGGTGGCCAGAGCTGTGGACCGCAGCCTTGAGTCTTATCTGGAGAAAGAAGGTTTGGGTACGAACCTCGCCCTTCGTGAGCGCATAGGCGTATGCATCAGTTCCAGTCCTGCCGCGCAATATCTTATCGCGCGAGCCGCGCGTATGGCACAAAGAATTGACGCGGAGCTTTATGTCATCTATGTGGATATTGGCACGGACGAAGGCCATGAAGATCAGCGCAGCCTCGCCCAAAATATTCGCTTCGGAGAAAATCTGGGTGGCAAAATAATTCACGCAAAGGGCAAGAACGTGGCCGAAGAAGTCGCCAAAGTAGTGCGGGACAAACATATCACCCAAGTCGTGTTCGGGCGATCTGCGCAAAAGGGTTGGCGAAAATACCTGTATCTTTCGGCAATACACAAATTTTTGCGGGACGCGCCTCCAGTGGACGTTCACATCGTCACTCAAGAAATGAAATGAGGCGCAATGGCCGACTCTGAGCCTAAGGGAAACATTCTCGTGGTCGATGATGAACCGCAGATCACACGTGTGCTGAAGACCACTCTGTCGAGCCAAGGCTACGGGGTTCGTAGCGCGGGAGATGGAGAGGAAGCGCTCGGTGAGATGAAAGGCTGGTCACCGGATTTGATCATTACCGACCTACGCATGCCAAGAATGGACGGATTGGAACTATGCCGGCGGGTTCGAATAGACTCCCGTATTCCGATTATTGTTTTGTCCGTCAAAGGCGAAGAGGCAATCAAGGTGCAAGCCCTGGATGCCGGAGCGGACGACTACATTACGAAACCTTTCAGCGTGAACGAACTGTTGGCGCGAGTACGCGCTGCACTGCGACGGGCTAAAGCTCCTGAACACTCGGACACCGAGATAATTGACGTAGGGGATTTCCACATAGACATCCCAGCTCGCGCGGTCTCAGTGAAAAATAGAGATATCCATTTGACGCCAAAAGAATTCGATCTACTGGTCTACCTGGCAAAGCACCCGGGCAAAGTCATTACTCATCGCGCTCTCCTGGCAGCCGTGTGGGGGCCGAACAGCGTCGAGCAACCGGAATACCTGCGCGTTTTTGTGGGCCACTTGCGCAAGAAACTAGAACCTGAAGACAATCCTTCCCGATATATCGTCACCGAGCCGTGGGTCGGCTATCGCTTTGAGCCTGGCGACTAGAGACCACTTTCTTCCGCAAGTTGCAAACCTAAGAACCTCGTCCGGCCGAGATATCACGTAACCACACAGCTTTCTACTGCATCACTTCTTATTGCCCTTTCGCTCCGCGGTTAAAGATATCCACTTTTCCACTTAGGGCTAAAAGTCGCGTAAAGAATTCGTAAAAAAAACCTGTTCTTTAGGAATTCTTTAGAAACTCTTTACTCGCGTTTTACGCCCCTTGCTGTCAAATCATGACTGGATTAAGGTGCAGAAAGGGCGGTGCGAGAATGCAAATACTCGGAAGCAATTCGCTCCCGGACTATGGTGTCCTAACCCTCATCGCAGTGTCGCTACTCGGTGTCGGATTCATGATTTGGTTTCTAATTGCGCTTCTGCTCGATGTGAGGCGCGCGCATCAAACGCTTACTACTGTTTACGTCGCAAGAAAGCAAGACATAGCTCAAGATCGAGATGGGCGAGCTGACCGGCGACGATTTCAAGGACGATTTCAAGTTGGAGATTGAGCATGCAAGACATTCTTTGGATAGCAGTCACCATCGCCTTCTTCGCCATGTCCATTGGCTACGTATATTTCTGCGATCGCGTGAAGTGAGGAAAATTCTATGGGCCTGGAATCAATGATTATGCTGGCAGTGAGTGCGTTGACAACCGTCTACCTGGTCTACGCGCTGCTGCGTCCGGAGAAATTCTGATATGACCGCGAACGGGTGGTTCCAAATCTTACTGTTTCTTTTCTTCGTGTTTCTGGTTACCAAGCCTATCGGAATTTTCCTGACCCGGGTGTTCAATCGCGAACGAACGTTCCTGGATCCAGTGTTGCGACCGGTTGAGCGACTTCTCTATCGACTTTGTGGAGTTGACGAGAATCGCGAAATGCGGTGGACGGAATACGCGATTGCTATGCTGCTCTTTAGCCTGGTTTCGATGGTTGTGTTGTACGGGTTCGAGCGACTGCAAGCGTATCTGCCACTTAATCCGCAAAAATTTGGCGCTGTGAATCCTACTGCGCTGGCGTTCAACACGGCAGCTTCCTTCACCACGAATACCAACTGGCAGAACTATTCAGGCGAGACCACGATGAGCTATCTCACCCAGATGGCGGGCCTCGCTTATCACAATTTCATGTCTGCGGCGGTGGGAATCGTCTTGGCAATTGCTTTCATCCGCGGCATCGCTCGCCGCCAGATGCAGACCATTGGAAATTTCTGGGTTGATCTTGTTCGATGCAATCTTTGGGTGCTGCTGCCCGCTTGCATCATCGGGGCGCTGGTGCTCGTGTCACAAGGGGTCGTACAGAACTTTAAACCTTATGACTCGGCAAAGTTAATGGAACCCATGCAAGTTCAAAAGACCACACCCGACGGCAAGCCAATGGTGGACGCGCAAGGTAAGCCGGTCATGGACACCGTGACTACGCAAACCATCGCCCAAGGCCCGGTCGCATCGCAGGAGATCATTAAGGAACTCGGCACAAACGGAGGCGGCTTCTTCAACGCGAACAGTGCTCACCCGTTTGAGAACCCGACTCCCTTATCCAACTTCATTGAGCTGGTGTCGATCTTCGCCATCGGCGGAGGGCTCACCTACACCTTGGGACGCATGACCGGTTCGCAACGCCACGGTTGGTCGGTGTGGGCCGCAATGGCAATCCTATTCCTGGTCGGCGTCACAGTTGCCTACTGGGCCGAAGCTCGCGGAAATCCATTGCTGGCCGGGACAGACCAACGGACAACCGGGATGCAGGCGGGCGGCAACATGGAAGGTAAGGAAGTGCGTTTCGGCATCGCCAACAGCGCGCTATTTGCGACTGTGACTACGGATGCGAGCTGCGGGGCGATTAATGGTTGGCACGATTCCTACACTCCGATCGGCGGCATGATTCCGCTCGCGAACATCATGCTGAGCGAAGTTGTATTTGGCGGCGTGGGCGCGGGGATGTATGGAATGTTGATCTACATCGTGCTCGCGGTGTTCATCGCCGGATTGATGGTTGGCCGTACCCCGGAATATCTGGGCAAGAAAATTGAGGCGTATGACGTAAAAATGGCCATGCTGGTCGTCCTCGTGTTTCCGCTTGTGATCCTGAGTTTTGCCGCCATCTCGACCGTCGCAAGCTTTGGCACATCAAGCATATTGAATCCTGGCCCGCACGGACTTAGCGAAATTCTTTATTCATTTGTTTCGCAAGCCGGAAACAACGGCTCGGCATTCGCCGGACTGACAACCAACACACTCTGGTACAACACGGCGGGCGCCATGACCATGCTGGTCGGACGTTTCTTGATGATCATCCCGATGCTCGCCATCGCCGGCAACCTGGCGCAGAAGAAATATGTTCCGCCATCGTTAGGCACCTTCCCTGTGACTACACCACTGTTCACCGTGCTCTTGATCGGGGTGATCCTGATTGTGGGTGCGCTCACATTTTTCCCGGCGCTAAGCCTGGGTCCAATCCTTGAGCATCTGCTCATGGCCGCGGGCAAGACTTTCTAGAGGACTCACCAATGGCCACAACACCAGAAATCAAAATGCCTCCACAAGCACCAATGGTGCGCCTCGGGCAGTCGCCCACAAGGCGCGGAAAGAAAGCGGTTTGGGAATGGAAGATCGTCCGGCGCGCGATAGTGGACGCATTTGTGAAACTCAACCCGCAAAAGATGATGGGCAACCCGGTCATGTTCGTGGTGGAGATCGGAAGTGTTATCACCACCGCTCTGCTCTTCAAAGGTGGCGCTGCATTCAAGTTCAACCTGCAGATTACGCTGTGGCTGTGGTTTACGGTTCTGTTTGCAAATTTTGCAGAAGCCATGGCAGAAGGCCGCGGCAAAGCGCAGGCGGACACCCTCCGCCGCGCGCGTTCCGAAACGATAGCCAATCGATTGTTTGGCAGCGACGGCCGAGTCGAGAAGATCCCAAGCTCAAAACTCAGATCAGGGGACATGGTCCTGGTTTCCGCTGGCGAGTTCATTCCCTCAGATGGAGAAATTATTGACGGCATAGCATCGGTGGACGAGTCAGCCATCACTGGGGAATCTGCGCCCGTAATACGCGAAAGCGGCGGCGACCGTTCCGCCGTGACCGGTGGAACCCGAGTTCTCTCCGATCAGATCAAAGTGAAAATCACATCCAATCCCGGGGAAACCTTCCTGGATCGTATGATCGCGCTGGTCGAAGGCGCCGAGCGGCAGAAGACTCCGAACGAAATCGCGTTAAATATTCTTCTCGCCGGCTTGACCATTATCTTTCTTTTGGCGGTTGTGACACTTCAGCCGTTTGCGATTTACTCCGGTTCTCCACAGACCGTGTTTGTGTTGGTTTCTTTGCTCGTCTGCTTAATTCCGACCACGATTGGCGGTTTGCTCTCGGCCATCGGCATTGCAGGCATGGACCGACTGGTGCAACACAATGTGCTTGCTATGTCAGGCCGTGCCGTCGAAGCAGCAGGCGACGTAAATACGCTTTTGCTTGATAAAACTGGGACCATCACGCTCGGCAATCGCCAGGCATCACGCTTCGTTCCGGCGCCAGGTGTTACGGAGCAGGAGCTGGCCGACGCAGCGCAGCTTTCGTCGCTCGCCGATGAGACTCCGGAGGGGCGTTCCATTGTCGTCCTTGCAAAAGAGAAGTACGGATTGAGAGGCCGTCAGTTGAGCTCACAGGAATCCCGCTTCATTCCTTTCAGTGCACAGACGCGAATGTCGGGCGTGGACTTCAACGGCTTTGAAATTCGCAAGGGCTCAGTCGATGCCGTTACAAACTACCTCTCGCAAAACAGACGCCCAATGCCAAATGATGTTAAGGCCATCGTTGAGGAGATTGCGCGTTCTGGCGGCACACCTCTGGTAGTCGCTGAAAAGAGCCGCGGTGCCTTGGGGGTTATAGAACTCAAGGACATCGTGAAAGGTGGCATCCGCGACCGCTTCGATCATCTCCGCGCTATGGGCATCAAGACAGTCATGATCACCGGCGACAATCCACTCACCGCGGCTGCAATTGCGCGCGAGGCCGGCGTGGACGATTTCCTGGCCCAGGCCACGCCCAAAGACAAAATGGATCTCATCAAGCGGGAGCAAGGTGAGGGCAAGCTGGTCGCGATGACCGGAGATGGCACCAACGATGCGCCTGCTCTGGCGCAAGCCGATGTTGGCGTCGCCATGAACACCGGTACGCAGGCCGCGAAAGAGGCCGGCAACATGGTGGATCTGGATTCGAATCCCACAAAGCTGATTGAAATCGTCGAAATCGGCAAGCAATTGCTGATGACACGAGGCGCGCTGACAACATTTTCCATCGCCAACGATGTGGCGAAATACTTCGCCATCATTCCGGCAATGTTTGCGGGCACCTTCCCGGTTCTGAACGCATTGAACATCATGCATTTGCAGACTCCGCAGTCGGCGATCCTCTCTGCCGTGATTTTCAACGCTCTGATCATTGTTGCCTTGATTCCACTCGCGCTGCGCGGAGTTAAGTATCGTCCTGTAGGTGCCGCGATTCTGTTGCGAAACAATCTGTGGATTTACGGTGTTGGAGGAGTGATCATTCCATTTATCGGCATCAAGCTGATCGACATGCTGATTACCCGCATCGGTTTGGCTTAAGTGAGGCTCTATGAAGAAAAATCTTCTTATTTCGCTGTGGATGACAATAGCCACGACCATTCTGTTCGGTTTGATCTACCCGCTGGTAGTAACCGGACTAGCGCAGCTGATTTTCCCGCACAAGGCAAATGGACAGCTGATCCAGAAAGACGGCCAGATCGTAGGCTCAACACTTATCGGCCAGGGCTTCTCCAGCCCCGGATACTTTCACTCCAGACCTTCAGCCGCAGGGAATGGCTGGGATGCAGCTAATTCGGGTGGATCGAATTTGGGGCCAACTAATCAGAAACTGCTTGATCGAGTGAAAGGCGATGTTGCCACGGCCCAGGCCGATAATCCCGGGACGCCGGTTCCAATCGATCTGGTGACGACATCTGCTTCCGGCTTCGATCCCGACATCACGCCTGCAGCGGCCGAGTTCCAATTACCTCGAGTGGCCAAAGCCCGCGGAACAACCGTTGATCAGTTGCGGCCACTGCTCGCGAAACATACCTACGGCAGGCAGATCGGGTTTTTAGGTGAGCCGAGAGTCAATGTGCTAGAGCTGAATCTTGAACTCGACCGGCAATTCCCGATCAACAAGCAGGCCCGAGTTCAATAGAGCGAAAGACCACAAATCGTTTAATTTCTAGAACTCGTCCCCTTAACCTCCGTGCGCCTGTGTTCGTGGACGTTACTGCATTCGTGGTTGCGGAACAAGCATCCTTTTACGATTTCTTTACGGTTCCTTTGAGCCTTACTTGCGCGATTTTTCATCTCGTAAGTGGAGGCATGGTTTATGAAATGGGCAGATCCTGAGCGTTTCCTGTTCCTCCATTTCATTGGCGCCAAACACGTTCTGGGTAGCGGGTTCCTAACCATAATAGCATGTTTGTTGGTATCCGCACAGGTCGAGCTCGATCAAGTCCGGATTTTGCCGCGCACAACGTCAGTTTCGTCCGTCGCATCAGCAAGCCTGGTGCGAAGTAATGTGGACTTGGTATTGGTGAACGTCACGGTATTGGATCGTACAGATCGGGCTGTGACTGGCCTGCAGCAGACGGACTTCGCAGTACTCGACGATAACAAGCCTCAAACTGTCAGGTATATTTCGAACCTCGATGAGCCTGCGTCCTTAGTCGTTGTCTTTGACGCAAGCGCGAGCATGGCTACGAAGATTGAGAATGAACGAAATGCAGTTAGAGAACTCATCAAAAGTTCCAATGCACAAGATGAGTTCAGCTTGATTGTCGTCAACCACAAACCACGCCTTCTTTTCGATTTCGATGACCCTGTCACTGATGTGCAAGCAGCGATCGAGTCGATTCAGCCGGATGGCTCGACGGCACTTTGGGACGGGATCTATCTTGGTGTGCAGGAACTACGGGCCGCGCATAACCGCCGAAAAGCGATAGTTGTGATTTCCGATGGCGGCGATAACAATAGCAGGTACACAGAGTCTGACCTGAAATCGGTGTTAGAGGAAGGTAACGCCGAGATGTATGCGATTGGTATTTTCGATTCGTTTGTCCACACATTTGAAGAGAAACTAGGTCCGTCGCAGCTCGATGAGCTCGCTTCCGTCACGGGCGGCCGGCTGTTCTCACTACGCGACGTGCGGAACCTTCCACAAGCTATGGCCCAAATCAGCCGGGAGTTGCGGGACCAATACACTCTCGGATACTACACCGATAATGAAAATCGTAATGGTAAGTGGCACAAGGTCAAAGTGCGTCTTTGCGGTCGAGCCTCGGAAGCAAAATACCGGCTCTACTCGAGGAAGAGTTATTACGCGAGCGCTCAATAAGCGGGCGATATAAGCGCGAATTCCGCTTCCTGCCCTTCTTACGTTGAATAATTAGAAGCAAGCTCAAGCTGTATGCTTGATCCTGAGCTGTTCATAATATTTCCTTCTTAAACCTTTAATACAGTCCTTAATGGTTTCTTCACGCGCCGCGATAATGCCTTTCTCAACCAATTTCGTTGTATCCCTTCAATGGGGTAGCGGCATCAAGAGTCGTTGGAACGAAACAATCTTTAGGAAAATTTTACTCCGATTTTATTTTATCTTTACGGCCGTTCCGGTGTAATCAGCTAGAGAGAAGTGGAAGGCATGAAACGGATCGTACGCGACGTGATACGTAAAGCCATTAAAGTTAATAGCTGTAGGACCCTTTCATCATTGGCTACATTCCTTGCTGTGGGTTTGGCCATAGCCCAGCTTCCGCGCTGCTACGGACAGGACACAGGCCCGACCTCAACACAAGCTGGGGAACAGGTGGCGCAGGCGAACGGGCCCGCACAGCCGGCCGCGAATGTCGCTGCTTCCGGCACGGAGACGGACGATACTAATAAGCCTGCGCCATCCGGGAAGGTCGCAGACCCTGCAGTGCCGGCCGAAGTTGTTAAAGAGCTCGAACAGATGAAGGCGCGAATCGACGAATTAGAAAAAGAACTGAAAACGCGCAATGCAACTCCGGCCGAGGCTACCGCGCAGCCGACTTCGACCGATGCCGTTCCAGCAGCAGCTCAGGAGCCTTCACCGGCGTCGAAGGGAGCACCAACTGCAACCTCAGAACCAACCGAACCCTCGCAACCTTTTGCTTACGCCGATTGGACGTGGCTCAATGGCACGTCGCGCAACAAGGACACGGTGTGGGATTCAAAATTCTTTACCCCAGAAATCAGATTCGACACTAACTTCATCAGCAGCTTGAATCATCCCAAAGACGATACGCTCGGCGGATCGACCGAGATCTTCCGGTCTAACGAATTCCAAGTGGAACAGATCAGCTTCGGCGGCGACTTCCACTGGCAAAACGTTCGCGGCAGAGTTTTGACTCTGGGTGGCATGTTTGGAGTTACGACGCCAAGAAATGATGCCAGCGCTGGACGGGGGCAATGGGACCTGCGCGGTGCATACAAATATTTTGGTGAAGCGTACGGCGGGTATCACTTCAACGTGAATCACGGACTCAACGTGGACGCGGGTATTTTTGTCTCCTACATTGGGCTGTTCAGCTACTACAACTTCGATAACTGGGCTTATCAGCCGTCCTACGTGTCATCCAACACCCCGTGGTTCTTCAACGGATTGCGAATCCAGTGGTTCCCTACCGACAAGCTAAAGATTGAGCCCTGGATCATCAATGGATGGCAATCCTATGGCCGATTGGGCAGCAAGCCTGGTCTGGGCGGACAAATCTTGTATCGCCCTAAGCCTTGGCTGTCCCTGGTCTTCAATAACTACGGCATGGGAGAAGATACCTTGGGCAATGGCAATGGCCAATTCGGTAGGTCGCGAATACACACCGACGAAAGTGTCGAGGTCAAATATTACGACCGCCCGCAAGAGTTCCTCGACAAGATGGCTTTTTCTCTTACAGGGGACCTAGGCTGCGAATACGGCGGCAGTGGAAGCTTCGTCAGCGCACAGGGAAAGACAATCTCCAACAACGTGAATTGCCACCATAACACCCGCACTAGCAGCAAGCAGACTTTTGCCGGCTGGATGCTGTACAACCGGTGGTGGTTTAAGAAGGATGTGTACGCAATCACTCTCGGTGGCGGCGCAATGGATAACCCAGGGCGTTACTTGACGCTGCTCCCACCTATCAATGGGGCCGATGCAATCTCCGGCTCGCCTTATTTTACGCAGAATCCCGGTGATCCCTACAAAGCCTGGGATGGATCCGCGACTTTTAACTGGATGCCCAAAGAGTACATAACTTTCGTTGCGGAGTACGGGTATCGCCACGCAAACGTACCTTATTGGTCGGGCCGTGGCGGAATAACCCCTGGCGTCAATGGCTCGCCAAGCACGATTCCCAACCCAACCGTCGGGTCTGTAGTAGGAAATACCAGTTTCGTTCCGGGTCCGTTCTTGTCTGCGACGCCGGGTTTCACCTGTGTTGCAGGAAGCACAGGCTTCTGCCCAGACCTACGGAAAGATGAGCCCAGCGTCAGATTAGCGGTCATGGTGAAGTTCTAGTGAGCGTGATCGGGGAATCGAAGACCGCTCACTTCATCTGTCCCGCATTGAATTGTATCCCGGGTACTGTCTCATATGCGAAACCGGTTACTTCCTCTGCAAGCTTCGGCGGACCAAACGTTAGGATCACGGTTGCTCTCTCTCCTAATCCTTTTCTGGCCCACCATGAGTATGCGCCTTCGCGACGCCCCAACCGGCATCCGGAACTCGAGGACCGCCTCTGGCTTTGGCAATCGCATACGCCCGATCCGGGAATCGAGACGCAGCTCTGAATTCATTGGAGCAGGAATACAGAGAGCATTCCCCCTGGTTGAACTTCATCGAACGCGAACCAGCCTTCGAACAGCTGCGCACAGAACCTCGCTTCAAGAAGCTATTGCTTCGAGTCGGGCTGTAGTAAGTCGTCGCGCTTCGCTGTCGTTTCCCCGGCACAACCGGTAGTCGCGTTACGGATGGATGAGGTCTCTCAGTTCGCGAAGGTCAGACAGCGCGGCGTCGGAGACCAGGCAGAACTGCATATCCCGCGATTGCCATGCTACCCAGTTGTAACCTTGGCGCGAACCCGAACTGTCAGCAATCGATTCCTTTTCGCGGTTAGGCCAGACAAAGACATTAATGAAGTGTTTTCGGCGTGCGTAGACGAGCGCCGCGACGTCGTGCCCGTCGACAACATCCAGTCGACCGCCGACCAGCGGAAAACCTTGCGCGGCGTAGTCAGATACGGGTGGGATGAAATCGAGTTTGCCATCAAACCATGGTTTCACCGTGTGCTGGTCTGTGGACTCCACATCCATTAAGTGTCCAGGCTGTAACGAACGCACATGCGCGTCGATAAGCTCGGCCGTAAGTGGAGACTGCGTGCGCGACGGCACAACGAAAAGCATGATCGCGATCACAGCCGCTGCCGCGGCCAGAGCACCGAACGTCGGCACAAGGAATCGTTTCCAAGAGTGCCTCGCGGCAACGCGCTCCGCGCCCGTGGCTTGCGCGAGCTGCTTGCGAACTTTTTCACGCAGCTGGGGCGAGGCGTGTTCGTACAAATCACTTTGTTGAAGCTGCATGTGCAAAGACTCAATGCCTTCCAGAACGGACTGGCATTGCGTGCAGTGCTCCAGGTGGCGCTCGAATTCAGCCGACCGCACCGCATCCAGCTCGCCGTCAAAATAACCGTGAATTGTGGTTTGTGCCAGTTCGCAGTTCATGACGCCTCCTTCGCGGCAGCTCCGGCGGCTCCGGTCAACGTTTGCCGCAAACGCTCCCGCGCCCGGGACAACGTCGACATTACTGTGCCGATGGGAATCCCGGTAATCTCGCCAATCTCTTTGTAGGAACAGCCTTCTAATTCCCTCAGCACGAGCACCTCTCTGAAGCGCGGGGACAACGATTCCAATGCCAACATCAACCGCTGCCGATCATCCGCCTGGGTGGCCAGGGTTTCAGGATTGGCGGCGGGCCGTTGATGCACTTCTTCATCGAACTCGGTCATCAATTCCGAGGGTCGATTCTTCTGCAGCCAGGTGTAGCAAGTGTTTCGCACGATCTGCAGCAACCAGGCGCGAGCGTCTCCTCCGTGGAAGCGCTCGAAAAAGCGATAAGCCCGCAGTGTAGCCTCCTGGACTACGTCGTCGGAATCGGCGCGATTTCGAAGCATCCATCGAGCCAGATTTGCGGCGCTGTCCAAATGCGGCAACACCAGTTGCTCAAACCGAATTCTGTCCTGCGGGTCTAGCACGTCACTAGTCTCCCAGGCCTCTGTCTACTTAACCGTCGCCACTGGCATTTTATTCCCGCCAATACCGTGCCCCACCAAAGTAATTCCGCAGCCGGGTACCAGCCAAAAGTAATCGGCCCGGGAATAAAACTGGGGCGGCCCCGGTTTATGCAGGTGTAACACGTCCTGGCAGGCGACGCGAGCCAGAACCCACGACCCTGAGCGGTTTGCGTCGCCGTCGCCAGCCGACGTGCCGGACTACATCTTTGAATTGGAGGAACTACGAATGGCGAAAAAGAAACTTTCAGACCCGAATGCCAATGGATTCATCGAGCATGACCATAATAATGACGGAATTGACCGCCGGGGTTTTCTGAAGTGCATGGCCTGGGCCGGCACGGGCGCGCTCTGCGTGATTGAGGGCGGAGTACTGAAATCTCATGCTCTCGCCTCACAGATGGGCTCGGAGATGAAGTCCCACAAGATGGGCGAGCTGAGCTTTGTGCAAATCAGCGACAGCCACATGGGATTCAATAAACCGGCCAATCCCGACGTAATTGCAACCCTGCAAGCCGCCGTGGACAAGATCAACGCTCTTCCCGAACAGCCGGAGTTCATTTTGCACACCGGCGACATCAGCCATCTCTCGAAGCCCTCAGAGTTCGACAATGTCGACCAGATTTTGAAGGCCACCAACAAAGAGATCTTCTTTGTGCCCGGAGAGCACGATGTCCTGAACGACGAAGGAGTTATGTTCCGCGAGCGTTACGGTAAGAACTCCAAAGGGCAAGGCTGGTACAGCTTCGATAAGAACGGAGTCCACTTTGTTGGCCTGGTCAATGTGATGAACCTCAAAGCCGGCGGCTTGGGCACGCTCGGCAACGAGCAGCTCGAATGGCTGGAAGGCGACGTTAAGCACCTGAAATCCAGTACGCCAATCGTCGTCTTTGCTCACATTCCGCTCTGGTCAGTATATCCGCAGTGGGGATGGGGAACTGACGACAGTGGACAGGCGCTTTCGTACCTGAAGAAGTTCGGTTCGGTGACAGTCCTGAACGGACACATTCACCAGACCATGCAGAAAGTCGAAGGCAATGTAACTTTCCACACGGCGTTTTCGACAGCATTCCCTCAACCCGCGCCTGGCCAAGGTGAAGGCCCGGGACCAATGAAAGTGCCCGCCGAGCAACTGCGCAGCATTCTTGGCATTACCGACGTGAATTATGTACAGGGACGGCATGCATTGGCGGTAGTGGACTCGTCGCTCGCGCAAGAGCACTGGTCCTCTTTAGTTTTTCAAAACCATTACACGGAGAAATGAAATGACGAAAAGAAAATTATTGTTTAGCGGTTTGGCCCTGACGCTTCCACTGGCCCTGGCCACGGTATTAATCCTGCATCCGACACGCGCGAAGAGCGAGGACAAAGCGTCGCCCACGGAAGTGCGGGTAGATAACTTCACCTTTGGCCCGGACACGCTAACTGTTCCGGTTAACAGCACGGTTACGTGGGTCAATAAGGACGATCTTCCGCACGTGATTGCCAGCACCGACGGAGTGTTCAAGTCCAAAGCTTTGGACACGGACGACAAGTACTCCTACACCTTCAGCAAAGCAGGTACTTACGCCTACTACTGCAGCATCCACCCGAAGATGGTGGGAAAGATCATTGTTCAATAAGCATATTCAGTAAAGCCATGCTCTGTTAAGGGCATGTTCAGTAACCCGAGCGTTTGAGTAACACACTGGTAAGGAAACACAATCATTGTTAGTGAGCGACATTAACAGACTGGACCAATGACTATATGGTGCACCCTTTCGATCTGCGAACGATTTTGCTGGCAAAGCACGCACAGCACGTCGTGCTCATCCATTTTCCGATCGCGCTGTTCATGACCGGAGTTGGATTAGACCTGCTATCGCGCGGCAAACGCGATTCTCAATTTGCCAGCGCTGCATATTGGAATCTGTCGTTCGCAGCGGCGACTGTCATTCCCACAGTGCTGACCGGTTGGCTGGCCTGGCACTTCGCCCTTGAGGACCAAAAAATCAAAGGTCTTCTGCTGTTGCATCTCATTGCAGCCTCAACTGCCACGCTGTTGGTGATCACGTCATGGTGGGTGCATTGGCGGACTCGTAAAACGCCGATGCCCCTACCGCGATACCGCATTCCTGTCGAACTGCTCGGAGTGGCGGCTATCGGACTTACCGCGCATCTCGGGGGATTTTTAAGCGGAGTCAATACATAAGCATCAACGAATGTGGATTGGGACGAAATTGCGTGTGGTTCAGGCCGTTCCATCCAGCGCACACCAGAGCTAAGAGCCAAGGTCTCAATGAATATCTTACGAACCTTTGATTTAACCCTGACACGAACATGACACCTGACAAAAAACGCGAGCATAGAGTGCACTCAGGTGAGGCAGGTCTCACCACCAATCCTAATCGGCAAAGGAAGTGACTTAATATGAAGGACAGAAGCACCGCAGATCACACACTCTCAAATTTAAACCAAACTGCCGGAGAAGATAGCTCCTCCCCGGCGAAGAAAGCCTTTAACCGTCGTTCATTTCTGAAGAACACCGTGGTGGCCGGTGCTGCAGTAACCGCAGGCGCTGCAATGCTGGAAAATATCCCATCGGCTCTCGCCGAGCCGGGTAACGGCAACCTGACACGCGGCGATGCGGCTATTTTGAAGTGGCTCGCAGCTGCCGAAATCATAGAGAGCGACCTGTGGCTGCAATACCAGGAATTCGCCGGGATTCAAGACAATGAGGTCGCAAAGATCGCCAGCAAGCTAATACATGGTTATCCCGCTGTAGCCACGGGCGGTAGCCCGGCGTACACGAATGCGGTCTCGCAATTGGATGGGGATATGGCCCAGTACATCCACGACAACACGGAAGATGAACTGACTCATCAGACCTTCATCAACGCTTTTTTGGTGTCGAAGGGGCACGACCCAATCAATCTTGAGCGGTTCCGCATTCTGCCCAGCAGCAAGGCAACAGGCGCCAACCAGGTGGGACGCCTCACTAACCTTATGCAGCTCACGGTAGACACGACCTGGTGGACTCGTTATCGCAGCCGGACGGGCAATCCGGATTTGGGGAACTCATTCCCGCCAGCCGTCCCGACGTTGGCAGTCAAACAGCACACCGCCATTCCGAGGACCGACGCCGATTTGAACGATGCGAATTTCCTGCAAGCCATCGCTAATACTGCAGGTTTCCACTTTGCGAATATCGAAGTCGGCGGTTCCAGCATGTATCCTTCGTTGGCACAAAGAGTCAGCGACGTACAAGTGTTGCGGATTTTGCTCGCCATCGGACCAACCGAGACCTCGCACTTCCAGACCTGGCACGACAAAGCAGGTAATGCCATTCCTTCGCCGAATGGTCAGCCCATTATTGACCCGGTTACTAAGGTCCCTGTGCTCTTCCCGGATCTGACAGCTGCGGCCGTCCCACCTGTGGGCGAAAACTTGCAGTCCAACCTGATCATGCCGGAGCCGACGGTGTTCTTTAAGGGACTGCCTGTTTGTTCGATTATTCGTCCGACAGAAACCAAGAATGCCGCCCAGGTCGCACTTCAGGGTTTCGTCAGCATGGGTGCGTTCGTGGGGCAGTCAAAACAGTTTATGAATTTTGTAACTGGACTGGCGGTTGCGGCTGACCAGGCCCAACGCGGAGTCAGCTAAACGTTTTTGCCACGCAGAGGAAGTGTCCCGATAAGAGATAGCTTTAATCAACTGTTTGCAAGTCTCTCTCACCTGCGTCACTAGCAGGTGCTGTGACGAACAAGTAAGAGTCACGGCACCTGCATTTTTTTGATGACTTAATAGTCTTACTACCGCCGTTCAAGGAGGACTTGTGTTTGAAGGATTATTTCAGCCAATGCATCTTTTGGTTATTTTCGGGATTGCTTTGCTCGTATTCGGGCCTAAGAAGCTTCCGGAGCTCGGCAAAGGTATCGGAGAAGGTATCCGCGGCTTTAAGTCGGCCATGAAAGCCGAGGAAGCGAAGCCAGCCAGCGCAGCAGCATCGATCGTTAACGATCAGAACCTGGTCAAGGAGTAAGTCGTGGGATTTGGAACCGAGATCCTATTCTTGCTTGTGCTCGGATTACTGGTGCTAGGACCAAAGCGCTTGCCCGCAATCCTGGGACATGTAGCGCGGGCCAAAGCGCAGTTCGAGGGCGCAACGCACAGTTTCAGGTCTCAACTGCAAGCGGAACTCGAAGGCCAACACACCAATGTGGAAGCGGACCTTTCACGGGAAGCTGGGCGCCAGTGAACTATCCACGCATCCTCGGAATTGGAACGGCGACTCCTCCGATTCGTCTCACGCAAGAGCAAAGCTTCCACGCTGCCGGGTACGAAACTGAGCGCATCCGTAAGATTTTTGCGAACAGTGATATTGAGTACCGGCACTTTTATTTTGGCGGCACTCCGAACCTTCAGGAAACCTCTGATCAACAAAATCAGCGCTATCTTTCCGGAGCAATAAAGACAGGCTGCCGCGCGATCCTGAATTGCGTGGAATCCGCCGGCGCTAGCGTGAAAGATGTAGATTTCCTGGCAGTCTGCACGTGCACAGGTTACGTGTGCCCAGATGTGGGTAGCCGTCTGATCGCGCACATGGGCTTCAGAAAGAATGTGCAGAGAGCTGCCGTCGTCGGTCTTGGCTGTGCAGGCGCAGTTCCCGCTTTACAACGTGTCTCAGATTTCGTTCGAGCAAATCCCGGTCGTAAGGCATTGATGCTGGCTGTCGAAATTTGTTCCGCATGCTACTACGTCGATAACACCCTCGAAACGGTTATAGGCAACGCTATTTGTGCCGACGGCGCCGCCGCCTTCCTGCTCGGAGCGGGAGAGCAGAGGGGTAGCGGTCTTCCGGAGATTGTTGACTTCGAGACTTTTCTTGATACGGAGCAGATCGAAGAAGTGGGACTCCAACACAAAGAAGGCAAGTTACGAATCGTCCTTGGAGCATCTATCCAGCATCTCGCGGGTCCTATGATCGAAACAGCGCTGCAGGAGTTGCTGAGAAGGCATGGGCTTGCTCAATCTGATATTCGCTTTTGGGTCGTTCATCCCGGCGGACGCAAAGTAATCGACAATGTTCAAAAGCACTTCGGCATGACCGATGATCAACTGCGGTTCTCCCGGAACATCTTGCGAAACTATGGGAACATGTCGTCGCCGACCGTAATGTTTGTTCTGGATGAAATAGTGCGAACAGGCGATCCGCGGCCAGGTGACTGGGGCGTGATGATTGCCCTGGGCCCTGGAATGGCCGCAGAGGTTGCGCTACTCAAATGGTAGGTCGAATGGCTTTTTGGCCACTCCTCCGCGTTCTCAATGGCACGAGGAGAAGGCACTCCTGGGCGGAACTGAAGCTGCTTGTAAGAGATCGATTACTCCCTGCAACAACAACCCGATCTAAAGATCACAATCCGCCCCCTCCTATTCTGTTCCAGATGGCAACCTCTTACTGGGTATCCCAGGCAATCTATGTTGCCGCCAAACTTGGCGTTGCGGATTTGTTAGTCGATGGTCCGCAATCGTGTGTCGCGCTAGCAGCCGCGACCCGGTCAGACCCGTCCTCACTGTTCCGCCTATTGCGCGCTCTATCGAGTGTCGGTGTGTTTTCACAACAAGATAACGACTGCTTTGCTCTTTCTCGCCTTTCCGAGCCGCTTCGAAGCAATGTCCCTGGATCTCTCAGAGAGATATTAATCACGATCGGGGAGATCCACTACCAGGCATGTGGAGAACTCCTTCATTGCGTCCACACTGGAACGCCTGCTTTCACAAAAGCATTTGGAACGAACTTATTCGACTATCTCCCACATAACCCTGACGCGGCTGAGGCATTCAATCAAGGCATGACGAATCTCTCGTCCTTACTGGCTCATGCGGTTCTGCTGGCGTACGACTTTTCGGGAATCTCTTCGATCGTCGATGTCGGCGGTGGTGAGGGCGCACTTTTGCGAAAGATTCTGGAGTTGAATCCAGAGATGACAGGTACGGTTTTGGACTTGCCCAACGCCAACGCCGTTGAATCAGGCAATCGCGCACACGCTGATAGATCGAGGTGTTCGTACGTCATCGGAAACTTCTTCGATTCGGTCCCTGAAGGAGCCGACGCCTACCTACTATGCGGCGTTGTGCACGATTGGGACGACGATCGTGCTATCAGAATCCTGTCCAATTGCCGTAAAGCAATGGCGAGGAATGGCAGGGTGCTGATAGTTGACATGATTGTTCCGGAAACGAATTCCCCTTCTTTCAGCAAGCTCCTTGATCTGAACATGATGGTGATGACTGGAGGACGCGAGCGGACGAAAGCTGAGTTTCATGCTCTGCTCAATGCCGCTGACTACAGGGTTACCAGAATCATTCCAACGATGGCTCCGCAGAGCATTGTCGAAGCCATGCCGAAATAGCGTCGCGATCCTCGCCACTTTGTCCGTTTTGAACAACTTGCAAGCGGGCAATAGCAGTCCCGGCCCAAGCACACGTAACGTCGCAGCCCGAGTAAGTAGCTGGAATAAAGCACTAACGGCAACGGTTTATTTCTAGTGAGACTTATTTCCGGTGTAGTGGGTGATTCGAGGGAAACGACGCTTCATTTAGGTGTCGATGGCGAAGGCTTGAGGTGAGTTATGACTGAGTTCCAGCGTGAACAGATCGTCTGGCGGATGTTCCCCGACTGGCGAGAACACCTGAATGATGGCAGAGTGATTGACCATATCCTGGAAGGACTCACGTGTGATGGCATTGTATTCAACAGGTGCTCCCGGCCGAGTTGCAAGAACGTCGCGCGTCCTGGTCTGAAAACTTGCACGCGATGTGCCGCGAAAACAGCTCAATACATGCGGGTTTACAAGCGCCGCAAGAAAACTACGACAACCGAGCTGCAAGATGCATGCACAACAGTAGGCTCTCCTGTGTTGGCAGATGCTCACGACTAGCCCTGAATGGCGAACTGCGATTTCTACAACTTACATCCTCCCAGTGTCGGCCGGTCTCTCAGCAATATCACGCCGTGATTCGTGGCATTAAAATGTTTGGCTGACGTTCGACGATTGCGTCTTCCCTTTAGTGCCGTGCGCGTCCTCAAACACGAATTGTTCCTCTTCGGCAACCAGAAAAATTGGCGCGCCACCCGAAGAGATGGAAACCGCATTCGCAATCGTCTGTTTGCCTCCTTCGGAAGCTGCGCATGCTTCCAGGGCCTCCATCGACGGGAAATGGATCTCAGCGATGCGGTGGAACGCAGGCTTCCCTTGTGGAGAGCCCAGCACCCTGGTCGCGACGATTTTAGTCTTGCCAGCAAGCTTCTCCACCGCCATCGGCACATGATCGCGGTTGTAAACTGTTTCGAACGCTTGGATGTCTTTTGGACGCGGATAAATTACGACTAACTTCACAGCCATTGCTGCTCCTTGTGAGAACCGGTTTCTACATCCAGATCTAAACAATCTGAGTTGCGTCGGCGGCGCAACTCAAGAGAAAATTTAGAATGCAGCGATTCCGTTAAAGCCTGCTTTTGCCGAGATGGCATCGGCCTCGCCCACGCTACTAAGACTCCCATCCTCCTGGCTAATTCCGAAAATACCAATCGTGCCGTTTGCAGAATTTAGAGAGTATAGGAACTTGCTGTCCGAGCTGATAGTTATGTCAAGATTGCCGGCTCCGGCGGGATTTATCCCCAAAACCGTTTCCCCAATCGGCGTCAGTGCTCCTTTAGTGCTGATGCGAAAGCCTGAGATTGTCGATGAAGCCGCATTCGAGACGTAAACCCAACGTCCATTGGGAGTAACCGCATTCCAGCAGTTTGCATTTCCCAAGGTCGCAACGCCCGCGCTAATTGGAGAAATCGTCCCATTCGCGAGGACGGAATAGGAGGAGATTGTAGAGGCGTTGCTGCCACCAGCGGGTCCAGTCTCAGAAACCAAGGCTGCGCCATTGGGAGCAAACGAAACTGAGAACGCACCCGGTTCTAAGTCCGAATTAACAACGATCGGCCCTAGAGTGCCGTCATTCTGAACACGAAACCCATCAATGTTGTTGGTTG
>Ga0102924_1001696_pt1 | contig 25000 bp, 25 predicted proteins | sample PaiPotPPM11metaG_FD_80116 | JGI IMG/M metagenome (GOLD analysis project Ga0102924, IMG submission 80116) | Iron sulfur acid spring bacterial and archeal communities from Banff, Canada, to study Microbial Dark Matter (Phase II) - Paint Pots PPM... ... | reverse complement strand
TCGCCGTGCAAGTACCGTTCACGACGACGAATCCAGCCTCTCCGCTGCGTCATACGCTATTCGCAGTCGCTAATTATCTTGCGTTGCCCGCGGCAGCAGTTGCGCCTAACCACCCTTCGCATTGGCACGCGGCGCAAGAAGGCGCTGATATCGCAATGGTGACTTTCGGTGACTTTGCTGGCGCACTGATGCCGCTCGTGCGCGCACATCAGGCAAAAGGGATGGCATCTGCGGTCGTACCGGTGGGCGAATTGTACGATGAGTTCAATTTTGGGGAGCGCAGTCCATTCGCGATCAAGCGCTTTCTGCGAGCGGCGACGCGAAATTGGAAGAAAGCGCCCGCCTATCTACTACTCAATGGCCGAGCATCGCTGGATCCGAGAAACTATCTCGGGTTTGGCGACCTGGATTTCGTCCCAACGCGCATGGTCTCTACAACTAGCCTGATGACTTCCTCGGATGACTGGTTCTCGGATTTCGCAAATACCGGGATGCCGACGATTGCTACGGGCCGGCTCCCAGTGGCCACACTGGACGAAGCGAAAACTGTAATTGGCAAAATCGTTGCCTATGAAGGGCAGTCGACCAACGGTCCGTGGACTTCGAACGCTCTCTTCGTTGCCGATAAAGATGACACCGAAAACTTCACGCAAGACAGCCTGAGCGTCCAGGCGAACTTGCCTGCCACCATGCAATCGACGGATATCTTCGTGGATACTGTCGGCGTTGCGGGTGCAAGAGTAGACATCACCAACGGCATTAACGCCGGACAGTTGCTCGTGAACTACCTCGGCCACGGCTCGGAAGAGCAATGGGATGGATCTGACATTTTTGACGAAACGACTGTGACCACTCTGACCAACGGCTCCCAGTTGCCAATCTTCCTGATCATGGACTGCTTGAACGGATACTTCCAGGACGTGTACGCTCAGCCATTGGGCGTATCCCTTATCCTGGCTCAGAACGGCGGCGGTGTGGCCGTCTTGGCATCGAGCGGCCTGAACCAGGCTCCGCCACAGACCCAACTCGACTCGATGGTGGTGCAGAACGCGTTCAGCGTAAATGGGGAGTCATTGGGTAAGTCAATTCTGAACGCCAAGGCTTCGATTACCGATCTTGATGTGCGCCGGACCTTCATCCTCTTTGGCGACCCAGCGATGCAAGTTAAGCAGCCGGCTGCGGGCCACTAGTTGTCAGGTTCTCGGTCGCGGTCGACTCGCCCCGGCTATTCGATTGCCATCTGGATTGGGTAATACTTCTGGATCATCCTGCCGGTCATGAGGCCGCCTTCGTACTCCGGGATGATCACTTCGTCGGCGCCAGAGCTGCGGATTGCGTTGGCGTAGCGCTGCTGCCCGGCCCGGGTGATGATCTTGACTTTCGGATTCAACGAGCGCGCGGTCACCGTGATGTACAGATTGTCCGCATCGTTATCGATGACAATGCAAATGCCGCGCGCGTGTTCCAGGCCTGCCTTAAGAAGAACATCGTGACGTTTGGCATCGCCTTGAACCACCGGCGTTCCATCGTTGAGCAACTCCCGGTACAGTCCCTCATTGGTCTCAATCAGCACAAATGGAATCTCGAGCCGTTCCAGTTGGTCGACCACGGTGCGGCCCACCTGGCCATATCCGCAGATGATGAAGTGATCTCGCAGGCGATCGACGTTGACTTCGTTGACCATAGATTTCCATGCCTCCACGCCTTGGCGGCTGAAGAAAGTAAGCAGGACGCGCTCGGCGATCCATATTTGGAAGGCGAAAACGCCGGCATACACGAATAAAGCGAAGATCTTTGTGGATTTGTGAACTGCGCGGTAGTCAATCGAATGGGTATGGATGATCCAGAACAGCGCATCCAACGGGCTGATCCCTTCCAGCCGGCGGTAAACGAGCACACACATGCCCAGGAATGCCGCCAGCACCAATAGAGGCAGCCACAAACGCCGGATAAACACGACAGCGATGCGCATCATACTGCGTTTCCTGTTCGACCGGGGCATACTGCAAAAGGTACGCTATATGAATTAACTGGCAGCCGGTACCCCAGTGGGCAGACTTGCCGTTTGCCGGAGCGGTTCCGCGAGCGCCCGCATGACTTTGCCGAATCCAGCGAAGTCAAGCGACTGCGGCCCATCCGAGAGCGCACGCTCGGGGCAGGGATGCACCTCGATGATCAAGCCGTCCGCTCCTACGGCGACTGCAGCTCTTGAGACGGCGGCAATCAGGCTCTGTTTCCCCGTTCCATGCGACGGATCGGCAATGACTGGCAGGTGCGACAAGTCGCGGGCGAGTGCGACTGCTGCGAGATCAATCGTGTTCCGCATCTCGGTCTCAAACGTCTTGATACCGCGCTCACAGAGGACGACCTGGTGATTGCCACCGGAAAGTAGATATTCGGCGGCGAGCAGCCATTCCTTTACCGTGGCTGACGGTCCGCGCTTCAGCAGAATAGGCTTGTTGATTGTGGCCAGACGGCGCAGCAAGGCAAAGTTCTGCATGTTGCGTGCTCCCACCTGCAGCATGTCGACATATTCACAGATAAGGTCGACATCTTCCGTGCTCATCACCTCCGTGACAACGGGCAACCCGGTTTCTTCTTTGGCTTGGCGCAGAATCTTGAGGGCCTCGATCCCGAGTCCCTGAAAGTCGTAAGGAGAGGTGCGGGGCTTGTAGGCGCCTCCGCGCAACATCGCCGCGCCGGCCTGCTTGACGGCATAGGCCGTGTCGAGCAACTGCTCGCGCGATTCCACGGAGCACGGCCCGGCGATGACGACCACGTCAGGGCCTCCGATGGAAACGCCATTGATCTTCACGATCGAGCGTTCCGGCTTCACCTGCCGGCTGACCAATTTGAAGGGCTGGGCGATGGCGACGACGTTATCCACTCCAGGCGCGACCTGCAGGGCCTCGATCTCGTGACGGCGCCCGCTGCCGACGGCGGCGACGATCGTGCGCTCGGTGCCACGCGTCACGTGAGGCTGGTAGCCAGCTTCGCGGATGCGCTCGATGATGTGGTTGATCTCTTGTTCGCTGGCTTTCTCAGACATGTTGACAATCATGGCGAATTCTCCTGGTGAATTTTTTCCGAAAAACAAAAGCCGCGATACGAGATCGCGGCTTGCGGTGAAGCTTGGTTATCTCAGGTGGCCGTTAGTGGCTCATCTTTGCTCCAAGCTGCCCGCAGCCGGTACCGATGTAAATCGGTAGTAGCCGGCAAAAGCGAAACTTGGAGTAAATCGTGTCATAGGAACCTTATCGTGAGGCGATCTACGCCTCGAAACGGCCAAACCCTTATTTACTGCAGCGAGCTGGCCACGCTGGAGAACGCGTTGTTGGCATTTGATCCGATCAGCCGAACCGTTCCCACTACCAGCACCAGAATCACGGCCAACATGACTGCATATTCGGCGATATCTTGCCCCGCCTCTTCGGACCAGAGCTTACGAATAAATGTGGACATTTGCTCTCCCTCCAAGGTCGCCGCCAGTTCCATTTTGAGCGAGAAGGACTGACCTGGGAACTCGGTGGACACATCATGCACGCTGCCCCCGGCGCTTGTCAAATACGCGTTTCGTATTTTCCACAGAAATTCTATTGCTGCGGAATTGCCGTGGAACCGGGGGTTTGCGCGACGTTCGAGGAAGCAGGTGACTGCTGGGCCAACAAGTCTTGGGCAGAGTGCCGTGTCATCTGCAGGACGCGATTCGGCCAAAGGCCCAGGTACAAAGTGGCCAGAAGGCTAAGTGCCAAGGCCAGCCCCAAGCCAAATGGGATGGGTGTGACTGGGACCTCTTTGCGCCCCTCTCGCATGTACATGGCGACAATGATCCGCAAATAGTAGTAGGCGCCAATGGCGCTATTGACGACCCCAATCAGCGTCAGCCAGATTAAATTGGCCCGCAAAGCTGCGCTAAACACGTAGAACTTGGCGAAAAAACCGCCTGTCATTGGAATACCGATGAGCGACAGCAGAAAGATGGTGAGAGACGCCGCAAGGATCGGTGACGAGCGACCCAGGCCCTCGTAGTCCTCGAGTGTGACATATCGCTCGCCGGCATTGGCGAAGTGGCTGACCACCGCGAAAGCGCCCACATTCATAGCGGCGTAGGCAGCCGTATAGAACATGGCTGCGGAGATCCCCGTCGCGGAATTCTCGGGCGTCGTCATAGCGAAGGCCACAAGCAGGTATCCGGCATGTGCAATCGAGGAGTAGGCGAGGAGACGTTTAACGTTGGTTTGCACTAACGCGCCGACGTTTCCCAGAGTCATGGAGAGCGCCGCTGCCACCCAAAGAAACCAAAATCGTCCAGGAGCGTTGATGGCGAAGACAACGCGCAGCAGAACGGCGAATGCCGCGGCCTTGGGCGCTGTCGACATGAAGCCGACGACCGGAGCGGGTGCACCTTCATATACGTCTGGCGTCCAGACATGGAAAGGAGCCGCAGCCACTTTGAATCCCAGGCCGACAAACATAAGCGCCATCGCCAGAAAGACCAGCACTGCCGCTGGTGTCGACTGCAGCTTTTGGCTGATGATATCGATGTTCGTCGATCCCGTAGCACCAAACATCAAGGCAACGCCGTAGAGGAAGAATGCGGTTGCAAACGATCCCAACAGGAAATACTTAAGAGACGACTCACTGCTTGAGGCTTCGTTTCGACGAAAGCCTGCGAGGATGTAAGTCGATATCGAAGAGATCTCAAGGCCGATGAAGATCAAAACCAGTTCGATGGCCGAAGACATCAGCGACATGCCGACCACTCCGAAAAGAATGAGCGCGTAATATTCGCCGGCGCGAATGCGCTGGACGGCCATGTATTCGAATGAACTCAGAATCACTACACCGGCGATGGCAATAACGAGGAGGTTAAAGAAAACACTAAAACTGTCGATGCGGATCGTATTTGAAAAAGCCAGCCCCGGAGACTGCGCCATATACCAGGTCGAGGCCAAGGCCGCCAGAGTTCCGAGAAATGCAATCAGGCCAAGAGTCTTCTGACTTTTTTCCTCGTCGACAAGAGGGTCAAGCACCATCACGACGATACCGAACACCGACAGGACGAGCTCCGGCAGGATGCGGACGTAGTCCTCAGCCTGTGGAATGGCTTGCACGAGAATGGCAGGCAGGTTCGTCACTGGCCTACCACCTTGCTGACAACCTGCGTGAACGGAGTCAATGCGGATTGAACGGCGGGATCAATCGCCGCGAGCCACAAAATCGGAGCTACGCCCATCCCCAACGCAGCGACGGCACAGGGCCAGACAGCAGCTTTCTCAACCCCGAGCATATCCCGCGTGGAGTTATTAATCGGATGCGTCACCTTGCCATAGAAAACGCGCTGGAACATCCACAGGAGATAGCAGGCGCTCCAGATGATCCCGGTTGCTCCGAGAATCCCGTAGATCGGTTTCGCCTGAAAGGCCCCATTCAGCACAAGGAATTCTCCGACGAATCCATTGAGCAAAGGCAAGCCGACAGATGCCAGCACAATAAAAAGGTAAGTCGCCGCGTAAATCGGCATGGGAGTCGCCAGGCCGCCAAATTCTGAAATCTCGTACGTATGCCGGCGCTCATGGAGTATTCCTGCCAGCATGAACAGCGCGCCAGTCGAGACGCCGTGCGCTAGCATGACGAACATTGCGCCGTTCAGACCGGACTGGGTAAAGCTGAAGATGCCGAGCACGACAAAGCCCAAATGGCTCACCGACGAATAGGCAATCAACTTCTTCATGTTGGGCTGCACCATGGCCACCAACGCACCATAGATGATGCCGATCAGCGCGAGCGTCATGATCCAGGGAGCGTTGTGCCGCGCTTGTTCAGGGAACAGGCCAAGGTTGAAGCGCAACAATCCATACGTGCCCATCTTCAGCAGAACGCCCGCCAGCAGTACCGATCCCGCGGTTGGCGCCTCGACGTGGGCGTCAGGCAGCCATGTGTGGAACGGGAACAGAGGAACCTTCACAGCGAATGCCAAGAAGAACCCGAGGAAGAGCCATTGAGCAGCAGCTGGGAAATTGGATACAGCCCCGCGCGCAATCTGATCACGAATGGTGACGAAATCAAAGCTCCCCGTCTGCGCATAAAGCCAGAGAATCGCCGCCAGCATGAACACGGAGGCGATCATCGTATACATGAAAAACTTCACTGCTGCGTAAACTTTCCGCTCATGGCCGAAAACTCCGATCAGCAACGCCATCGGGATCAGCGTAGCCTCCCAGAAGAAATAGAAGAGGAAGAGATCGAGCGAAGTGAACACACCGATCAGAGCGGTCTCCATGATCAGGAGCAGGATGAAAAATTCCTTTACCCGATCATGGATGGACTTCCAGGAAATCAAGACACACAGCGGAGTGAGGAATGTCGTCAGGACCACCAGCCAAAGTGAAATCCCATCGATGGCCATGTGGTAGTGAATGTTTGGACTCGATATCCAAGGCCGGTCGACCTCGAATTGGAATCCCGACAGCGAGCGGTGGAAGTGGACCGGAAGATGCAACGACAAGACAAAAGTCAGCAGGGAAATGACCAGCGAAAAAACGCGGATGTCGCGGTCGCGCCGCGGAAGCAGGACGAGCAACAATGCTCCGGCAAGAGGCGCGAAAGTGACGAGCGTAAGGATGTAAGGGCCGAAGTGGTCGATATTCATCGTGCCACCCCCATCCAGATCATGTAAGCGATCAGCACGGCTGCTCCCGCGGCGATCCATCCCGCATAAGAGCGCAAATTGCCGGACTGCATATGACGGGCTTCATCGGAAACATGCCGCGCACCATCGGCCGCGCTGTTCACGGAGTCATCGATGACCTTGCGATCGACGCCTTGCCATAGGATTGCAGTTGAGCCATCCACCAGCGGCTTCACGAAAAGCTTCGCGTAAAGTTCATCGACGTAATACTTGTTCAAAACCGCCTTGTAGAAACTGCCAAGCGCCGTAGCGATCTGCTCGGGCAGTTCTGGCTTGCTCACATAAAGCATGTACGCAAGAACGAAGCCGAGGATGGCAACTGTCACAGAAACACCCATGAGCAGGAGTTCCGTTCCGCGGCTCGCAGTTTCTCCAACCGCCTCTATACCGGATCCAAAAACCGGCGCGAGGAATTGCTCGAATCTGTTGCCGATTCCTACCAGTCCGCCCACGGTCGATAGCACCGCGAGAATCATTAAAGGCACCAGCATGACCATTGGGCTCTCGTGCGGTTCCCCATGGCCGTGGGCATGATCGTGACTGCCATGACCATGTTCATCCACATGGGAGCCGTGGTAGTCGCCGAAGAACGTCAGGAACAGGAGCCGGAACATGTAGAAGGACGTGAGGAAAGCGGTAATGACGCCGATCAGCCAAAAGATCCAGCTTCCGTGTTCGCTCGAGAAAGCCTTCCACAGAATTTCGTCCTTACTCCAGAAGCCTGCGAATGGCGGGATGCCGGCGATCGCCAAGGTTGCGATTCCCATGGTCATGAAGGTCCATGGAATATAGGAGCGAAGGCCGCCCATCTTTCGCATGTCCTGCTCGCCGCCAACCGCGTGAATTACCGAGCCGGCGGCAAGGAAAAGCAGGCCCTTGAAGAAAGCGTGCGTCATCAAGTGGAAGATTCCCGCGGAAAAGGCGCCCACGCCGCAAGCCATGAACATGTAGCCGAGTTGCGATACCGTGGAATAGGCGAGAACCTTCTTGATGTCCGTCTGCGTAATGCCAATCGTTGCTGCAAAGAGGGCAGTCAGCGTGCCAATAACGGCCACCACGGTGAGGGCTATCGGTGCACGCTCAAAGATCACGTGCGACCGCGAAACCATGTAAACACCCGCCGTCACCATGGTTGCAGCATGGATGAGAGCTGAAACCGGCGTCGGTCCTTCCATGGCGTCAGGCAGCCAGACGTAGAGCGGAATCTGCGCGGACTTGCCGCAAGCTCCAACCATCAGAAGGATTCCGATAGCGGTGAGCAGTCCAGCGCCTGAGGTCTCCGGCGCCAGCGGCTGAATTTTGCTGAAGACTTCCGTGAAGTTCAACGAGCCGAAGTGCTGGATGAGCAGGAACAGGCCGATGAGAAATCCAAAGTCACCGATACGGTTAACGATGAACGCTTTTTTACCTGCAGAAGCAGCCGAATCCTTCGTGAACCAGAACCCGATCAGAAGATACGACGCCAGCCCGACTCCCTCCCAGCCGATGAACATCAGCAGGTAGTTGTTCGCCAGGATCAGCGTCAGCATGAAGAACATGAAGAGGTTCAGATAAGTGAAGAAGCGGTAGTAGCTGGGGTCGTCCCACATGTACCCTACGGAGTAAATGTGGATGAGGAATCCGACTCCAGTCACAACCAGCAGCATGACGAGTGACAATTGATCGAGATAAAAAGCAAAGTCAGCCGAGAAGCTTCCGGAGCGGATCCAGTGAGCGAGATCAAAGCCGTATGGAGCGGCCGCCGAGGAAAATCCAACTGCAATCCAGAGCGCCAGGGCAAAGGCCAATCCTGAGAATGACAGGGCAACGGTAGTGACGGCTGTCTTCGACGACCGGCGGCCCAGGAATCCGTTGATTGCCGCTCCGGCAAGAGGAAGCGTCAGAATCAGCCAAAGATAAGGGTTCTGCGTCATAATTTCAGCAAATTCACCTGGTCGACATTCAGCGTTTCGCGTGTGCGGTAAACGGCGATGATGATCGCCAGTCCGACTGTCGCTTCCGCTGCGGCCACGACCATCACAAAGAAGACAAAGACTTGTCCGGCTAATACGTGCCAGTGTGCGGCGAATGCTACGAAGGAAAGATTCACGCCGTTGAGCATCAACTCAATCGACATAAAGATCGTGATGATATTGCGCTTAATCAGGAATCCGGTTACGCCGCAAGCGAACAATATCCCGCTGAGCACGAGGTAGTACGAAAGAGGAACCATTAGTCATTCACCCGCTTTCCTGGGCCGCCACCGGGCGTCGTCGGCTTGCCGGCCAACACCACAGCGCCCATGATGGCGATGAGAATCAGAATGGACGTGATTTCAAAGGGCAACAGGAATTCATGAAACAGTAGCTCTCCGATGACTTTTGGAGCTCCGGGCAACGCACCGGCTGCGACTGCCTCGGTTCCGGAATGCCTTAAAACCACCCAAGCCACCAGAAGACTGCCCAGCAACATTCCCGGAATACCCAGCAAAATCGCCACTTTGCTGCCCTTCGTCTGCTCCTCGACACCCGCATTCAACAGCATGATCGTGAACACGAAGAGGACCATGATGGCGCCCGCGTAGACGATTACCTGTACAGCGGCGACAAACTCGGCGCCCAGCAGCAAATATTCTCCGGCCAGCGCCGCCATCACCGCAATCAGCGAAAGCGCGCTGTTTATGGGATGACGCTGCACCAGCAGGTTGACAGCGCCTGCAACGCATACGGCCCCGAAAGCCAGAAACAAAATGAGATGAACGCTGATCATGAAAATCGATGCTTGGTATCCGGTACTGAGCTAACTCGCAGTGAAAACTGAGTATGCGGCACCGGTAGTTTCTTCTTCACCACGCTACCGCTATGGCCGTCGCAATCAAATTCACGAGTGCGAGCGGCAGCAAAAACTTCCATCCAAATGCCATCAACTGGTCGTAACGGAAGCGCGGCAATGTGCCACGCACCCAGATGTACAAAAACAGAAACGCGAAAACCTTGGCCGCGAACCAGAAAACGGGCAGGATTGCCTGCAGGATCGGAGGACCGAAGAGTGGTCCGTGCCATCCTCCCAGAAACATCAGGGTCGCCAGACAGGCGACAGTAATCATATTCGCGTATTCGGCCATGAAGAACATGGCAAACTTCATGGCGCTATATTCGGTATGGTAGCCGGCGACAAGTTCGGTCTCGGCCTCCGGCAAATCGAACGGGATGCGGTTCGTCTCGGCATACGCCGCCATCAGATAGCAAAAGAAGCCAATGAACTGCGGAATAATGTTCCAGCGAGGGATGAATCCCAGGAAATGTCCACTCTGCGCGTCGACGATTTCGCGCAGGCTGAAGCTTCCGGACATGATCAACACTCCCACCAACGACAGGCCTAGTGAAATCTCGTAGCTCACCATCTGCGCACTGGCGCGCAAGCCGCCGAGCAGGGAATACTTGTTGTTCGATGACCATCCAGCGAGAGCGACGCCGTATACCCCGATCGACGTCACCCCGAGAATCATCAGCAAGCCGATGTTCACGTCAGTAATCTGCAAAGGAAAGCTATAACCGAAGAGGGTGATCGCGTTGCCGAAGGGGATTACCGCAATCGACGTCAGGGCAAAAATGACGGCGATCAGCGGCGCCGCCAGAAATAGCGGTTTGTAAACGTGCGGCGGCGTCAGATCTTCTTTGAACAGAAACTTAAGGCCGTCCGCAGCGGGTTGCAGCAGCCCAAACGGGCCGACCCGCGTAGGTCCCCAGCGGTTCTGCATGTGGCCCACAACCTTGCGCTCCAGCCAAACCGTGTAAGCGACGGCGGTGAGCAAAACGCCCAGCACGATCGCAGATTTGATGATTGAAGCTAGTATGTAAATCCAGATTGGCAACGCCCAACTTCCTCTCTTACTTGGGACAGCAATCTCGAACCGCACGCCCGCACTGCTTGGAACAATGTTTTAGTCTGCCGCTACTTCCGCCGGCTTGACCTCATGGCTTTCCATGACCGATTTCAAGGCTCGCGAATACCGACCGAGCGTGCCGGATGTGAACAGGGTGTCGTTCGCTGGAGAAATGAGCGCAGATGCTTCAGTGTTTAACGCTGCGACTGCCCCGCCCATCCTGACAAGCGATGTGTGCTCACTATTCCCGGCCAGCAGATTGGCGCGCGATACGTCGTATCCCGGAACCAACCGTTGAATTTCGTCCAGAATCGCCATCGGATCGAACGGGCTTAGCTTTGGCTCAAGACCCTGGCTCTCGAGCCATACGGCATGTCGGTCAGCTTCTCCCGACTGCGCGCCGCGAGATTGACCCATGTCCGCACGCACCCCGCCGCCAAACGGCACAAGCTTCACGATTTCGTGGCCCATCGCGTCGGCGATTCGGACGATCATTTCAAAATCGGGTTTCGTCCCGGAAACTTCACCAGCCTTCTTGACCAATTGGATGTCTCCACAGGTGTTGGTCATTGTGCCTGCTTTTTCGTACGCGTTCGCCGCCGGTAGCACCACATCGGCGATCACAGCAGTTTCAGTGAGGAACATATCCTGAACGACGACAAAGCTATTTGAGAACGCAAAGGGATCGATCTGCGAGCGTCCGATCGGATTCGATCCAACGACGTAGAGTGCTTTCAACTTGCCGGTCTGTGCAGCTACAACCATCTCGGTAGTGTTCAGGCCATCGGCCTCGGGAAGTTTCCATTCCTCATGAAACGGAGTCTGGTTCTTGACCGCATGATATCCGGGCAACATATCGGGATAGAGGCCCATGTCGGAGGCGCCACGTGAATTGGCGTAATCCGCCAGGCAAATGAACTTCGCGTTGGGCAGCGCAGCATGAAGCTGTTGGATCGACACACCCTGAATTTCCGCTCCGAATATAACAACCAGTCCCGACTCGCTGCGCAGAGTTTCACGGAGCTTGCCCAGAGCGTCGGGTGGGGTGCCCTGGATTCCAAGAGAGGTCGGGGCCGGATCGGTGCTTCCCAGGAACTGCACGAAAGCCGACTCTTCACCGACTTGCCCGAAGACTGTCGCTTGGCGTCGCAACTTGATCGATCTTTGGTTGACGACATACAGCTTCGCCCCGTGCAGTCGGACATTGTTGCGAATCTGCCAGGCTAACAGCGGATGCTGCTCCGTGGGATCATTGCCGATAAGCAGGACTGCCGGTGCAGTGAAGACATCGGCCATGCTGGCCGTTTTTTCCGCATTTCCGCGAAGGGCGGCCACGAAGGTGGGAAAGTCTGCCGTGCGGTGATGGTCCACGTTATGCGTCTTCAGCACGGTGCGCGCAAACTTCGAAAGCAGATAAGCTTCTTCATTCGTGGTACGGTTCGAGCCGATCACGCCGATGGCAGCGCCACCGTCTTTATCCCGAACCTCAGCGAATTTCTTTCCGATAAGTTCGAAAGCTTCTTCCCAGGTCGATGGAGTCAGTTTGCCGCTCTTTCGAATCAGCGGCTGCGTCAGACGGTCTTCGTGATTTGCGAAATCGAAAGCGTATCGGCCCTTGATGCACAGGAAGTCGCCGTTCGTGCCGCTCTTGTCGCGGTTGTCGCCGCGAACAATCTCCATGCCAGTGTCCGCGCGCCGCACGCCAAGCGTGGTCTTGCAGCCGTCGCCGCAGTGCGTGCAGACGGTGCCCACGTGCTTCATCTCCCACGGCCGCGTTTTATAGCGGTAAGCGCCGGAAGTCAGCGCACCAACCGGGCAGATGTCGATGCACATGCCGCACTCTTCGCACTCCAGATGATCTTCTTTATTAGGAGCGATTAGAGAACTTACGCCGCGGTTCTGCACACCCAGCGCCCAGACGTCCATACCCTCGCCGCAGATGCGCACACAGCGATAGCAAAGGATGCAACGCGGCCGGTCAAAGAACACCACCGGAGACCATTGCTGCTCTTCCTTGTGGTTCTTCGCTTCCATGAACTTCGATTCGGCGGCGCCGTAGGAGAAGGTCATGTCCTGCAGTTCGCACTCACCGCCCGCGTCGCAGACCGGGCAATCCAGCGGATGGTTCCCGAGCAGCATCTCGATCATCGATTTGCGAGCCTGCTTGATCTCGTCACTCTCGGTGGTCACGACCATGCCTTCGCCAACCACCGTCGTGCACGCGGTCTGCAGCTTGGGCATCTTTTCGATCTTGACCAGGCACATGCGGCAGGCGCCCTGCAACGAGAGATTGGGGTAATAGCAGAATGAGGGCACTTCGATGCCCGCGCCCTTGCAGGCTTCAATCAACAGGGTGCCCGCAGGCGCCGTGAGCTTCTTGCCGTCGACAGTGAGATTTACATCAGCCATTTGAGATTCTTAGTGAGCGAACGCCGGCACCGGTTGAGCCGCCCCCTCCTTTTCGTACGGGCACGGGCGGCCTTCCAGGTGATCTTCGAATTCTTTTCTGAACTTCTTCACGAAGCCGATCGTCGGCATCGCTGCAGCATCGCCTAACGGACAAAACGTGCGTCCCAGCATGTTTTCCGCCAGATACTGCATGTTGTCGATGTCCTTCTTCATGCCCCCGCCGCTGTGGAAGCGAATCAGCGTCTTCTTCAGCCAGTCCGTTCCTTCACGGCAGGGAATGCACCAGCCGCAGCTCTCGTGCTGGTAGAACTTCATCGTTCGCAGGGCGAACTTCACGATGCACTGCGCGTCATCGATGACAACAACTCCGCCGGAACCGAGCATGGAACCGGCCTTCGCGACCGAATCGAAATCCATTGCAACATCAACTTCGTCAGCGGTGAGAACGGGACATGACGATCCTCCGGGCACTACGCCCTTCAGTTGTCGCCCATTTGGAATGCCGCCGCCAACCTCATAAATCATCTTTTTCAAGTTGTAGCCCATGGGCAATTCATATACTCCGGGCTTCGCGATATTTCCGCTCAGGCAGAACAGGCGCGTGCCGCCATTTTTCGGTGTACCTAATTTCGCATACCATTCACCACCACCTAGAATGATGTGCGGAACGTTGGCCAGAGTCTCGGCATTATTAATGACTGTGGGGCCGCCCCACAATCCAACCACCGCAGGGAAGGGAGGCCGAATGCGCGGAATACCGCGCTTGCCTTCGAGGGACTCCATGAGAGCTGATTCTTCGCCGACCTCGTAAGCACCCGCTCCGCCATGCCAGTAGATATCGAGATCCCGGCCGCTGCCGAAAATGCTCTTGCCGACGAAGCCTTTCGCGTAGGCGTCCTTGATCGCCTTTTGCATGATGTTCGACAGATAGCGGTATTCTCCACGAATGTAGATGTAGCCGCTCTTCGCGCCCACCGCCAGTGCGGCGATCATTACGCCTTCGATCACCGAATGCGGATCATGCTCGAAGATCAGGCGGTCTTTGCAAGTACCCGGTTCGCTTTCGTCGCCATTACAAAGCACATACTTGGGTTTCGCCGATTGCTTGGGGACGAACGACCACTTCATACCGGTCGAAAATCCGGCGCCTCCGCGTCCACGAAGCCCGGAGTTCTTCACTTCATTAATAATGGCGTCGGGCTCCATGGCGAGCGCCTTCTGCACGGCCTTGTAGCCGTCGAGTTCGAGGTAGCGGTCGATATTGGTCGCACCCATTCCAAAGCGTCGGGAGACGACCTTCACCTCGTCGGGATGTGAAACCAAGTCAGCCATGAAGCCTTTTACTGCGTGCCCTTTTTCTTATAATCGTCAAGAATCCTGTCCATTTTTTCCGTGGTCAGATTCTCGTGGAAATCGTAATTAACCTGCGCCGCCGGAGCCCAGCTGCATGCTCCAATGCACTCTACTTCCTCCAGCGTGAAGAGGCCGTCATCCGTAGTTTGCTTATGGCCGATGCCGAGCTTCTTCCCGCAGTGATGCAGAATGTTTTCGCCGCCGCGAACCATGCAGCTGATATTTGTGCAAACCTGCACGTTGAACTTCCCTCGTGGCTTGGTGGTCAGCATCGAGTAGTAGCTGATCACATTGCGCACCTCAAGTTCGGTAAGATCCAAGCGACCGGCGATCTCAGCGATGACCTCGTCGCTCAGGTATCCGACCTCATCTTGCGCATACAGCAAGGTCGGGACGAGAGCGGAACGCTTGGTCGGGTAGTGCGGCACCATCTCCGCGAACCGCGCTTCGAACTCCTCGGAGAATTTCACCGATCGATTTCTCCTAATACGATGTCGATGGAGCCAATCGCCGCGACAACGTCAGCCAGCAGCTTTCCCTCGCACATTTTCGACAGAGTCTGCAGGTTTGCAAAGCACGCAGATCGCATGTGCACGCGGTATGGCTTCGCGGTGCCGTCGCTCACGATGTAATAGCCCATCTCGCCGCGCGGCGACTCGACCGCCTGATAGACCTCACCTGCAGGAACCGCAAACCCTTCCGTAATAATCTTAAAGTGATAGATGAGCGACTCCATCTGAGTCTTCATCTTCTCCCGGTCGGGCAGCACAATGCCCGGGGCGTCCGCCTTGATCGGCCCTTCCGGCATGCCGTCCAGAGCCTGGCGCACTATGTTGGTTGACTCCCGCAGTTCCTGGACGCGGCACATATACCGAGCGAATACATCACCCTCCTGCGAGACCGGCACTTTGAATTGGAACTTCTCATAGCTGGAGTAAGGCATATCGCGGCGCAGATCGATATCCACTCCGCTGCCCCGCAAAGTCGGACCAGTCGCTCCCAGGGCAATCGCATCTTCTGCCGTCATCCGGGCGACACCCTTGGTTCGCATCCCCCAGATAGGATTTCCGGTCAGCAGGTTCTCGTATTCATCAACCTTCTCCGGGAAATACCCCGCAAAGTCGCGCACGCGGTCGAAGAATCCCAGCGGCGGCTCCAGCGCAATTCCGCCCACGCGAAAGTATGAGGTCATCATGCGCTGGCCGCTGACCATCTCGAACATCTTCAGAACTTCTTCGCGCTCCCGGAAGCAATATAAGAAGACGGTGAGCGCTCCGATGTCCATGGCATGCGTGCCCAGCCATACCAGGTGCGAATTGATGCGCGTTAGTTCGTTGAGCAGCACGCGCAGCCACTGAGCCTTCGGAGGAATTTCTAGTCCCAGCAACTTCTCCACCGCCAGCACATAGCAGAGGTTATTGGTCATGGGGCAGAGATAGTCGATGCGATCGGTGAGAGGCACAACTTGCTGGTAGAACTTCGCCTCACAAGTCTTCTCAATGCCAGTATGCAGAAATCCGATATCGGGCATCAGGCGGACAACCGTCTCGCCGTCAATTTCCAGCAGAACGCGCAATACTCCGTGGGTCGACGGGTGTTGCGGGCCCATATTCAGGATCATCGTGCGATCCTGCCCGGGTTCGAGCACAGGAGTAGGCGTCAGATGAGCCATTTAGCGGTAACCCTCCACCGGATAATCTTTGCGCAGTGGGTGACCTTCCCAATCTTCGGGCATCATGATGCGCCGAAGATAAGGATGCCCGGCAAAACGAACGCCGAAAAGATCAAAGACTTCGCGCTCAAAGAAATTTGCTCCCGGCCAGACAGGCGTAAGAGAATCGATTGCCGGATTCGAGCTGTTCAAGCGAACCTTTAAGCGAACCCGCTCTTTCTTCGGAATTGACAGCAGATGATAAACAACTTCAAACCGGGGCTCTGCCGGATACCAGTCCACGCAAGTGATGTCAGATAGAAAATTAAATGGACAGGCCGGATCGTCCTTTAGAAGCGCGCAGGCTTCGCGAATGCAGGAGCGGTCGACGTAAATCGTCATCTCATCCCGATCGAATTTCACGCCCTGCACCGCATCGGTATTCCATGCCAGCAGGCGCGCCACGGCCGGATGGTTCTTAAGTTGTTCGACGTCAGTAATCGCGAGGGGCAACGGCATCAGTTTCTCTCCCGCACTTTGGCCGTCTCGCCCCAGTCCAAAACTCCCTTTTTCCAGACGTAAAAGAAGCCAACCAAGAAGATTCCGATGTACACCAGCATCTCCCACAGCCCGAAGTGACCCTGGCCCTGGGCTTTCAATCTCCGCAAGATAACCGCCCACGGATAGATGAAGACGGCCTCGACGTCGAACAGAATGAACAGCATAGCGACAAGATAGAATTTAACCGAGAAGCGCTGCCGGGAGTCGCCGACCGGCGTCATACCGCATTCATAGGGAGACAATTTGGCGCGAGTGGGTTTCCGCTGTCCGACCAGCCAGGAAAGGGTCACAATTGCACCCGCAATCCCGCTCGCCATAAGAATATGGATGAGAAATGGGAGGTAGCGAGCGAAGTAATTGTCGGGCATAGGATGAGGTATATATAATTCGCGCCAAGAGTTTGCTTAAACGTTCTAGATTATGGGGTTACACTCGCGAGTGTCAAGCGAGCGCGGGAACATTTTGTGGAAATGGAGAAGAAGATTTTCTAGTTGGGTCATCGGGCAATCTTGTGATGAAAAATCGCAGCATGGAGCGTTGATTCTGGCCGCAAGATTACTCAATTACGCAATTACCAAATTACAAAATACCTATGATTTTCGGCTTTAATACGGACGTAAAGCACGGTGACACCATCTATCACGTGCAGAGCGAAGCGCGTGAAGGGGAACTGTTGCTCCAGACTCAGGTCTTTGTGCGCGGCCGCTGTGTTGGAAAAAAGGCCACGTCCTATGCCAAGAACGCTGCGGAAGCGCAGTTCGGCGATGCTCAGAAAGAGCAGCAACTTCGGGAACAACACCGGTTGGTGCTGGACGCGATCCGAGAAGGAAAGTTGGATGATGTTCTGGATCGACCGGAGCCCGAAACCCTTGCGGCAGTGAAGGAATTAGAGGTGCAATGGTTGAACGCGGAATCGATCCACGCAGAGCGCAACCTCACGATGCAATTACGAGTCACCGAGGGTGGCGCGGCGGCTTCCGGGGCGCGTCTCACGTTCCGCTTCGCCCGTCCGGGGGCGTCGCCCTTTTACACCCAGACTGTCGCCGATTCTGGCGGTGCGGCTGAGATCAAGATTGAGGTTGAGGAGGCAGCGCTGCCCGATTCTTCTCTTCTGGTACAGGCCAACTTCGAGGGTCGCACAGCGACCAGGAAGTTCCTGCTGCGGAAAGCGGAGTAAGGCGCTCGAGAACTCCGAATGAAGGTTCAAATCAATGGGGAGGGGCGAGAATTCAGCAACGTCCCCATCCCCTTTAGTCTCGCGGCACTGGTCGAAATGCTCGGAATGAAGGCGGACCGGGTTGCTGTCGAATTGAATCGCGACATCGTGCCTCGCGAGCGTTGGTCCGAAACCACGCTCAAGGAAGGCGACCAGCTCGAGGTGGTGCACTTTGTTGGCGGCGGCTCTCAACCCCTGTTTTGAGCAGGAACTCTCCTAGTCACCCCTTTTCCACCGTCTGTTAACTTGACTCCTTCAATTCTCCGCCTAGAATGTGTGAAACATTTTGCTGTCGCTCTGTTTGAAACATTTTTAGGGAACCATGCACGATCGATTCACATCGCGACAAGTGACGACACTGACCGGCATTACGCCCCGCCAGCTCCAATGGTGGGACGAGCGCGGCGTGGTCAAGCCAGATCGGGAAGGGCATCGGCGACTCTATTCGATGAACCAGCTCACCCAGGTTGCGGTGATTAGCGAATTGCGGCGGAAGGGTTTCTCCCTCCAGGGTGTCCGCAAGGTGATGCGCTTTCTAGCTCACGAGTTTGGCAAGGGACTTGCCGAAATTATGGAGCGCGATTCAGACCTCCATCTCCTGACTGACGGAAAGCATCTGTATCTAGAGACTTCAGCGCGGCAGATCGTCGACATTCTCAAGAATTCCGATCAGCCGATTCTTGCTGTCTGTTTGAGCGACGCGGTACGGCAGGTTCGCGCCGGCGTTGTCTCCGGAAAAGCGAATACTTCGGTAACTACGTCCGATTACCGCAAGCGTGCTAGAAAAGTCTCGTAGGGTTGGGGTTGGAAGGCAAACGGAAGTTAGGGAGGAACACATGGTCGGTGAGCTGGATGTCCTGAATGAATGGATTCCGGAACAAATGCAGCCCGGTACCGTCTTTGTGCTCGAGAATGCCGGCGAGATCGGCGAGAAGGAAGATCCCTACTGGGCCGTGCTGTCGTGCCCATCCTGCGGCATGTTGGGTCTGATTACCCGCAGGCAGATCAATGGATTATTGCCGGTGATCTGCGGCTCGGAGACTTGCTCCGCGCAGTTCTTTATTCGCGAGAGCGAAGTGATCGTACGCAAACCTTTCTAGATGTCACTGCTCAGTCCCGTCGGCGGTGTTCTCGGAGCCACTGCGGCCAGCCTCATTCCCTCCGATCTGCCTCTATTTCCCAAATCAGTTCTGCACTGGGCTCAGTTAGTGATGGGCACGGTTTGTCTCTGGATATCGGTTCGTAAGGCCCCACTCACAGGGCGTGATGGCGCTCCTTACAAAAATCAACGCTTGATGCGCATTTCCTTTGGATTAATCGGAGTTGTTCTTCTTGGCGCCGCTCTCCTGGGATTGTTGCTAGCCCAGTGGTGAAAGAACCAAACTAATTCAGGCAGTCTTCACTTGTTTTAAGCTCACCGGAACTTGTTCGACAATTTCAATTCCGAAACCTTCGAGGGCTGCAACTTTCTTGGGACGATTGGTTAACAGCCTGATGCGGCGCAGGTTCAGGTCTGACAGGATCTGCGCTCCGATGCCGATCTCACGTTGGACGTGCTTTTCGCTGTCATATAAAGAAGGAAGCGTTCGGCCGCCGTGGAAACTAAGCGCCGTGCGCTCGCCCAGCTTTTCGATAGAAAATCCTTGCGAAGTCTGGTGCAGGTAGATCAGTGCGCCTAAACCTTCATCGGCTATGCGGCGCAGAGAGCCTTCCAGAGTTGCGTGGCACTCGCACCCCGTAGCGCCGAAGACGTCTCCCATGAGGCAGTGGGCGTGCATGCGGACCAGCACCGGTACGTCGCTGTGCTCAATGTCGCCACGGACCAGCGCGACGTGCGACTCGCCTCCATCGACTTCGCTCGAATAGGCGATCAGACGGAATTCGCCGAAGCGCGTATCGATCAGCGCCTCACCCACGCGGTTCACATAGCGCTCGTGCGCCATGCGGTAGCGAATGAGTTCGGCAACTGTCAGCATCTTCATCTTGTGCTCGCGGCAGAACTCGATCAGGTCGGGGACGCGCGCCATGCTGCCATCATCTTTCATGATTTCGCAGATGATTCCCGCCGGAACCATGCCCGCGAGCCGTGCCAGGTCGACGGACGCTTCTGTCTGACCAGCCCTGACTAGCACTCCGCCCTTGCGCGCGCGAAGAGGGAAGACGTGGCCGGGACGAGCCAGATCCGAAGGCTTCGTCGCGGGATCGATTGCTACCTGAATCGTGCGAGCGCGGTCGAAAGCCGATATGCCAGTCGTAACGCCTTGGCGAGCATCGATCGCTTCGCAGAACGCCGTGCCATACTGCGACGTGTTCTCGGCGGTCATGGGACCGATGTTCAGGTGTTCCAGGCGTTCTTCGGTCATGGCTAAGCAGACCAGGCCGCGGCCGTACTTCGCCATGAAGTTGATCGCTTCGGGCGTGACCTTTTCGGCGGCGAGCGTCAGGTCGCCTTCGTTCTCGCGGTCTTCGTCGTCGACGACCACAATCATCCGGCCAGCGCGGATCTCTTCAATCGCGTCGGGAACATCGGTGAACGGAGTTTGCGGGCTCATAGTACGAATTCTAGCAAGTTCGTACTCCGAGAACGAAAAGTTTACGAGCCGGACGCTTGGCTGCAGGAACAGGGTCTGTCTACGAATTAGTTCTGGGACGCGACGAGGTGCATGTATTCCGACAGCGTGACGAACCGGTAACCTCGTGCTTTGAGGGTGGCGATCAGCTCCGGCATGATCGCTGCGGTGGTCGATAGCTCATGAAATGCGAGAATGTGGGTGTACACTCCTTGCTTTTCCCGCTGTTCCACCTGCTTTAATACCGCATCAGCCAGAGAAGGCTTTGGGCACCCAGCCGGATTTCTGGTAGTGCACAAATAGTCGAGTGAGTTTACGTCGCGCAGTGCAATGGGATTCTCTCGTGAAATGGTCAGCAAATGATAACCCTGCCGCTCGAGGTCCTGCCGCGCATCGTCGGGGATGATCCAATCCGGAGGACGAAGGTAGTGTGGCTGTGAGCCGGTGACGGCTTTAATCGCGTCCGCCCCTCGATTCACGTCGCCGATCACCCACTGCTCTCCCCGCTTACGCTCCGCGCTGCGCAGTTCCAGATGACTGTATGTGTGATCTTCCAGCTCATAGCCGTGCTGGACAAGTTGCTGGGCTGCGTCCAGGCATGTGATGCCCACGTTCTCTTCGGAACGGCGCTCTCCCCAGGTCTTGGGCGTGAGTCGCCATCCCACGACAAAGAAAGTTGCCTTCACCCCATTGCTGTCAAGGGCGTTGACCAGGCTCGCATTTTGATCTCCCTTGGAACCGAACAGGACATACGGTCGTGGGCCGTCGTCGAAAGTCAGTGCGATCAGCTTATCTGTGGAAAAGGCCGCATTGGAAGTAAGGAGCAGAAAGGCGAGAAGAACGACCGTTTTACAGGGGGTCATCACATTGCCGTTGAATGACTTCACAGTCTTTAATTATTGGAGCTCACGATTGCGAAGCCTAATTACCTTGGTAGATGGACCACCGTACAAGGGGCCCCAGAATGGTTTGGAAACGAATCGGACCCCTCGGAAGAAAGCACCGCATGCGAATGTCGTAGACTTCGCATATGGCTGTGACGGTGGAAATGCAGAACACGGGCGACGCGGACTCGCGACGCGATTTAGTAGCGATGATCGAGCATATTTTTTCCGATCGCCCCGGGAACTGGCGGGTGGTAATTATTGGCTCGCAAGCGAATGATCGGTGGGAGATGAAAATCACGGGACCGCAAGCATTTGAGCGCACCTATACACTCGAGGAACAGCATGAGCCCAGCACAGTTGCGGCTATCGTTGCCAGGATGTTGCCCAGCAGAATATGACCTACCCGGCGAACTGCTGCTCAGCGCCGCGGAATAGGGCTCGCATCGCGCGGATCACCAATCGCGTAAGCAGAGCGATCACCAGCGCAAATGAAGCGGCTAAGACGCCAGCTACGTAAGGATGCCTCGTCGCCAGCCAAGTGAGGGAGACGGCCAGAACGTCTTCGCCAAGGCTCAGCGTGATGTTGGAGAACGGTTCTGGGGAAGGTGTGACCGCCGCGCGCGCGGCCGTTTTTCCGCCGTGCGCGATCAGCGCAACCGCTGCCCCGATCAGCGTAGCAAGCAGTTGGTGCTCTGGCGAGAGCTGGCTGGTTGCCCGATAGGCCAAAAGCCCCGCTAGCGGCACACGAATGAAAGTGTGCAAGGCGTTCCAGATAAGGTCGAATGCAGGAATCTTATCCGCGAAGAACTCGATCACAAACAAGACGGTACTGGCGGCGATCACCGGCCACCCTTGCAATAGTTGCAATCCCGGAGGAAGCGGGATATGCGCGAAACGGGCAAGTAAGCCTAAGGCCGCTACCGTGGCATAGACATTCAAGCCCGCGGCAAAGCCGATGGCCACCAGCAGGGCCAAGAGTTCACCGGGCGGGATTCGCAGGACGTCGAGCACGGCGCCTTTCAGCTGACACAAAATACAAAGGGCCGCTGCTAAAGCGACCCTTCAACTGCTTCTCACGCGAAAACTTATAGCGTGGATTCGATTTCAAAGCCCCAGGCTTCCAGAAGAGGCTCCGGGATGTACTTGGAGTTCTTGTTGCGCCGCGCCCACTCCCGCAAACGTGTCGACCGCAGATATTGGTCGGGGGAGAGCTTGTATTCGCGCACGACCTGCTCAAACTCTGTGATGGTTGGGGTAATCGGCCCGATCGGTTCGGGTTTGCCCCAATTCGGATTTCCGCGTCGCTTGGCCATGAACTATTGCCTTTCCACTCAAAGGGGGATAAAACTGCCAAATCCTCTATCTATAAGATTCTCCAGCTCGGCTTCGGGATTCCAGCAAATGACAAAACTTATCCGCGGGACAAGAATATCCTTTGACCCAACGTATGTTCAAAAGCTGATCTGGAAACTCAGCATCTTACCCTCTATTCCGCCGCAAAGTCAATCAAAAAATAGCTTTAAGTGCACGAGGAATATCTCGTAAACAACTGAAATATAAGAAGTTGATGTCAAGTAGTTCTGGTCGCTCACTTCCTCGGTGGGGAAAAACACAACGGGGCTTGAGCCCACCCGTTGCCGAGGCACCGACTTCGATTACGGACGTAATCGATTCAGAGGTTGAGACGTTGATCGAGCCTGTCGATCGACTTAGAGTGCATGTAGATCGCAAGCGCGGTCGTTTTTCTGGCTTCGGTGCTGGCAAACTCGACACAGCGATCCCGTTGCACAACTTTATCTATGGCTCTTAGATCTCTACTGTTGTGCTCTGACGAGAAGATTGTGCGTGTCTTACGGCGCGTGTTAGGCGACCTGGAGATCGAAGTCGAGCTTTGCTCCGATGCCGACGCCGCCTTGCGAAAGCTCACTCGGCAGCGGTTCGAGGGTATCATTGCCGATCTTTCGGACGACGGCGCCTCTGAAGTTCTGAGCAGCGCCCGCAACGCTCCCTGCAACAAGCAGGCTGTTGCCGTCGCTATCGTTGAGCCCATCATTGGGTTGAAGGCAGTTTTCCAGATTGGAGCGCACTTCGTCTTGTACAAGCCGGTTTCGAGCGAACGGGCTAAATCGAGCTTTCGAGCGGCTCGCGCCCTGATGAAGAGCGAGCGGCGAAGGAACGCTCGCGTCCCGGTGCAGATCCCGGTAGTCATGCGCAGCCCTGAGGCGGGCGGCAACATGCAGGTCACAACGGTTGATTTAAGCGAAGGCGGGATGGCGATTGCTATACCGAACCGCCGTCGCCCCAGTGGTCGCTGGCAGATCGCTTTTACGCTGCCAGGAACTGCGACAGAATTGGAAATTCCGGCTGAATTTGCCTGGGAAGGTGCCAAAGAGCAAGGCGGTTTACGTTTCCTGCAAGCATCTGCAGCAGCCACCACTCAACTGCGGGAATGGCTCAAACAGAACTCTCCTGACGCTGAGCAGGACGATCCGCCCATCCGCTGCCAGCTTACCGACCTTAGTTTGGGCGGGTGTTACCTGGAAATCTCTTCTCCATTTCCGGCATCGAGCCGAGTCACCTTATCAATGCGCGCTGCCGGAGTCGAGATCCGTGTGCAGGGAGTTGTGAGAATCATGCATCCGGATAAAGGTATGGGTGTAGAGTTCACGCAAAATACGCCCGAGCATCGGGCCACCTTGGAGAAATTTCTCGAAGTCCTAACCAACAACCGAGCATTGATGCCGGAACTTCTGGTGCAACCGGAAGGATTGGAGTCGGACCCCGCTCGAGTAAAGCCGCGGATCGCTGATATTGAGGATCCCCTACTCCAATTGTTTTATGGTGAGCCACTGGCCGCCGAAGCGTTTCAAGAAGCATTGCAAAAGCAGCGCGCCATTCCCTCTGCGATTCCAGGGAGCAGCGTAACCGCCGCCCATGCTTAGCCAGCGATGAAACACATCTGATCGAATCGCATCCCTCCAAACAGGCTTGACCGCCATTCCACGCGGGCTATCGAAGATTTCGATTATGCCTGGTGGAATTCTACGTGCGGGGTCGAACTCTCTTGATTGGCTTTCAATCAGCGTTCCTGGCCTCGGCCCGAAGAGTAGCTTCCGTACCGGAGTGTTCGTAATTTATCTGCACAAGGCGCGAGCTTCGCTTCCTGTCGAAGTGTTGTTTTTGTCTGGACAGAAGACAACAAAACGATATAAAAAGAAACGTTCCGTTAGTATCCGGCGGCATGTGTCTTCGAAAAGCTAAGAGCCCGGACGCAAGATGAGCTTGGGCCTTTATTCGATACCGTGTGTCGTCCGCTGAAGGAGAATCACTCATGAGGAAGACCGTAGGAGCTGTCCTTTTTCTGATCAGTGTAGCCGCGATTGGTTTCGCGCAAGTCGATACCGGCAGCTTGGTTGGAACTGTCAAGGATCCGAGCGGGGCTGTCCTCCCCGGAGTCACTGTTACCGCTACGAATGCCGACACCGCGGTTCCGGTGTCCGTAAAAACTGGAGCGGACGGCAATTACGTGATCACACCACTCAAGATCGGCAGATACACCGTGTCGATTGAGGCAAGCGGCTTCCAAAGAGAGATGCGGAAAGACATCGTGCTCGATGTGCAACAGACGATCCGGCTCGATTTCAGCCTTAAGGTCGGCTCAGTGAGCGAGACGACTGTAGTCAGCGGCGCGGCTCCACTGCTGGAGACCGAAAGCGCGTCCCTGGGTGACGTTGTGACCGCCGAAACTGTTGAGGAGTTGCCCTTGAACGGCCGTCGCTACACGGACCTGGCAGAAC
>Ga0102924_1001694_pt1 | contig 25013 bp, 36 predicted proteins | sample PaiPotPPM11metaG_FD_80116 | JGI IMG/M metagenome (GOLD analysis project Ga0102924, IMG submission 80116) | Iron sulfur acid spring bacterial and archeal communities from Banff, Canada, to study Microbial Dark Matter (Phase II) - Paint Pots PPM... ... | reverse complement strand
GGGGCGCACCTCAGGGGGAGGGTGAACATGATGACGCTGATGCCGCGGCCCGGCGATCTGCTTGCCGCCGCCGGGCTGGCGAGGTCCCCGCCCGCCTCTCAAGTCTTGCTCCAATTGCTCATCAGAACTGCCGATTTCGAGACGTGTGAAAGACCGCAACAATCTTTACGACGCCGTCGCCAACCCGATGTATCACGATGTAAGGCAAGCCAGTGAAGGAGAGAAGCCTGACCCCGCGTGGGCCGGGTCGACCGGAATAAGGCAATGTCTCAAGCCGGCTCGCGGCCCGCTCGATGCGTGCAACGACTCGCCGGGCGGCGTCCGGATTGTCTTTGGCATATAGGTCCGAATGGACTCCAAATCGCGCAGCGCGCTTCTGCCGTAGACAATTTTCATATCTTCATGCGGTCGAAAAAATCCCTTACTTCCTCGTCGGTGGCTATTTGGTCCTCCTTCAGACGTCGCTCGATCTCAGCGACTTGTTCGGGCGTCAACTCTATGTCTCCGTCCCGATCGAGGAAATCGAGCAACAGCGCTGCCACAGCCTTCTGCCGATCTTCCGGCAGTTCGCTCACTCTCGCGATGGCGTCACTCAATTGCTTGTTCATCTCCGTCGCTCCATTTCGCCCGATTATACACTATGAGCGCTCGTTCCGCAGCTTCGCCCAATATTCAAGGCGTTTGCGGATTTCTCGTTCAAACCCGCGCTCGGGCGGATCGTAGAACTTTTGCCGTCCGAGCTTTTCCGGGAAATAATCCTGCCCGGAGAACGCTTCCGGTGCGTCATGGTCGTATTCGTAGCCCGAGCCATAGCCTTCGCTCCGCATCAGCTTGGTCGGCGCGTTGAGAATGTGCTTAGGAGGAAGCAGCGAACCGGCTTCCTTGGCGGTGCGCATCGCTGCGCCGAACGCCATGTATGCGGCGTTCGATTTCGGCGCCGTGGCGACGTAGATCAAAGCTTCGGCGATGGCGAGTTCGCCTTCCGGCGAGCCTAAGAAATCGTAGGCGTCCTTGGCGGCATTGGCGATGACCAGCGCCTCCGGATCGGCGAGCCCGATATCCTCGACCGCCATACGCACGATGCGCCGCGCCAGATAAAGCGGATCCTCGCCGGCATCGAGCATGCGGCAGAGATAATAGAGCGCGGCGTCGGCATCGGAACCGCGCACCGATTTATGCAGAGCGCTGATGAGATTGTAGTGGCCGTCCTGCGACTTGTCGTAGATCGGCGCGCGCCGCTGCACCACCTCCTGCAGGCCCGCGGCGTCGAACGTCTCGCGCTCCCGCGCGGCGCGCCAGACCTCTTCGGCGAGCGTGAGGGCTGAGCGGCCGTCGCCGTCGGCCATGCGGATCAATGAAGTGCGCGCCTGCGCGTCGAGCGGCAGCTTTTTGCCTTCGATCGTTTCGGCGCGGGCGAGCAGTTTTTCGATCGCCGCCTCGTCGAGCGGCTTGAACACGAGGACGCGCGCGCGCGACAAGAGCGACGCGATCAGCTCGAAGGAGGGATTTTCCGTGGTCGCGCCAACGAGCACGATGGTGCCGTCCTCCATGACCGGCAGGAAGGAATCCTGCTGAGCGCGGTTGAAACGGTGAATTTCATCGACAAAGAGCAGCGTACCCTGCCCGGTCTCGCGGCGCGCGCGCGCGGCGTCGAATACCCTTTTCAGATCGGCGACGCCGGAAAAGATCGCCGAAATCTGTTCGAAGTAGAGCTCGGTCGCGTGCGCCAAGAGCCGCGCCACGGTGGTCTTGCCGGTGCCGGGAGGGCCCCAGCAGATGAGCGAGCCGAGCGAACGCGTATCCAGCATGCGGGTGAGCGCGCCGTCCGGCCCAAGCAGATGATCCTGCCCAACCACGTCGGTAAGCTTGTCTGGCCGCAGCTTGTCGGCGAGCGGACGCGGCGCGGCGCGGTCAAGACCCGCGGCGGCGAAGAGATTTTGGGCAGCCCGTTTGGCCATCGCATCAAAAGTGGTGGATGCGCCGCGCCGTCGCAAGCCTTCAAGACCGGATTCGGGGTGTCATCCCCTGAACATAACCGATATCTGCTGTTGGCCGCGCCGGATGGTGATGCGCCAGGACCGGCTGCCGGTATTGGCGATGCGCGCCAGATCGGCCGAGTTGGCGATCTTCTCGCTATTGACCGAGACCACGATGTCGCCGGGCTGAAAACCGATCGATTGCGCCCTCGAGCCGGCAGCCACCGCAGTGATCACGACGCCTTGGGCCTGCGGATCGAGCCGCAGCTCGTCGGCCAGAGCCGGCGAAAGGTTCGCCACCGTGGCGCCGGCAAACGGCGAGCGGGAGCGGATCACCACTTCATCGCGCGGCATTTCAGGCAACGGCTGCAGCGCAACCGGCACGACCATTTCGCGGCCCTGCCGAATGAGACCGATTTGCGCGGTGCCGCCCAGCGGCTTGGTGGCGAAGCGATAATCGAAGGCGTTGGGATCGTCCACATTCATCCCGTCGACGCTGACGATCACATCCCCGGACTTCATGCCGGCGCGGGCGGCTGGGCTTCCGGCGACCACGCTCGCGACCAGCGCACCCGTGGGCCGTTTCAGCCCGAGGCTGTCGGCAAGATCGGACGTGACTTCCTGCAGCTTGGCACCGAGCCATGGACGCCGGACCGCTTTGCTGCCGCTCTCTGCCGAGGCCACCACGACGCGCACCAGGTTCGCCGGGATGGCAAAGCCGATTCCCTCCGATCCGCCCGAAGACGACGCGATCGCGCTGTTAATGCCGACCAGACGGCCATTCATGTCGACGAGCGCGCCGCCCGAATTGCCCGGATTGATGGCGGCGTCGGTCTGGATGAAAAATTGATAATCGGAAGTGCCTACCTGCGTGCGCGCCAGCGCCGAAACGATGCCGTGCGTCACCGTCTGCCCAACGCCGAACGGATCGCCGATCGCCAAGACCACGTCGCCCACCTGCACGGCGTCGGAATTGGCGAATTCGAGCACCGGAAAGCGCTCCTTCGCGCCCTTGATACGCAATACGGCGAGATCGCTGCGCTGGTCCTTGAGCACGATCTCGGCGTCGAATTCCCGTTTGTCGGCGAGCGCCACCTTCACTTCGCTCGCATCCCTGATCACATGGTAATTGGTGACGACCAGGCCGGCCGGATCGACGATGACGCCGGAGCCGAGCGAGCGCTCCACCTGCCTGCTCGGCGCGCCGCCGCCGAAGAACTGGCGGAAGAACGGATCGGCCATAAACGGATTTTGGCTTTCGACGATGTGCGTCGCATAAACGTTCACCACCGCCGGCGCCACCCGCTGCACGATCGGGGCGAAGGAAAGCTGGAGCTGGCCGAGCGAGTCCGGCACGCGGCGCTCCTGTGCGGCCGCCGGATGCAACGATGCAGCAATCAGGAGGCCAATAGCGGCCAACATGGCCGGAATGTGCAGTCGTGGTATCATCGAAAGTCCCGAATCAATGCGGTCACATGTAGGCATCCAAGTGAGGCTTTGGAAGGACGCCCAGCGGATCATAGCTTTAGGCCCAGCGTCAGTCACGTGGGTGTGATAGGCAGTTCGCATTGAAGCCTTCAGCCTTTGCTAGATGGACGGCTGCGACGAGGTCGTGTTCGCCGTTGTCAGACAGCAAGCGCCGCACGCAGCCGCGCGTCGTAGCAATCGGCCAGCGCGCGCAGCGCACCCGCGGCGTCGCCGGCGAAAGAAGCCCCGTGCATGACCGCCAATTTGCGTGGATTGAGATCGGTTAGTTTGCGAATGGTCGGCGCGGTCGTCGGACCGAGGCTCGTCTGTTTGAAGATATCTTCCGCCGCCATTGCCGGCCCGACGATGTCGCCGTCGGTGAGCGCCCGCGGATTTCCCAAATGAGCAAACAGATCGCCGCAGAGCAGAGTTGCCGTCATCTCTTCGAAGAGAACGCCCGCATCCCAACCGTGTGGAACGTGAGGAGTATCGATATAGCGCAAGCGCTTGCCGCCAATGTCGATCGCTTCGCCATCGGCAAGCACGCGCGGTGGGCGGTCGGCCATGTCCGCGACTGAAACTCGACAACCCACCATACCGTGCGCCAACTCCGCGTGCGGTGCGACGGCCAACCATTCGTTCATCGATCCACATTCGTCGGCTTCGAAGTGGCCGAACGTGAGCCAGCGCAAGCGCTCGGGCGGGATGATCTTGGCAACGGCGCCAGAGACCAAAGGAAACATCTTTCGGCGCCCGCAGTGAAACAGCAACGGCTCATCGCCAAGAATGAGGAAGTGGTTGTAGGTAAACCCGGCGGGTGGGGCGACCTCGGACACAAAAATGGACAGGCGATATATGCTGTCGACAATCTCATCGATCTTGGTTTCCATGGCGAGTTATCCCTCTCCAGCATCCGTTCCCTTCATTCGAAGCGATACCGAATCGCCGGACCCCGCCGATGGTTCTGCGGGGAGACGGCGACAGCGGCGAGCCAATGCGAGGACGGCCAAATCCAAAGGGCGACCGCAGTCGCCCCTTGTCAATATCGACCCTGGCCTGAAACTGTCACCGCGTCATGCCGGCGCGGCAGCCGGCTCCGCGGCGCGCGCCTGGACCGGCCCGGAATCCTTGCCCTTGGCCTCGACGTCGCGATCGACGAACTCGATCACCGCAACGGGGGCGGAATCGCCGTAGCGGAAGCCGGCCTTAAGCACGCGGATATAGCCGCCGTCGCGCTCCTTGTAGCGCGGCCCAATCACCTCGAAGAGCTTCTTGACCATGGCGATGTCGCGCATCTGCGCAATCGCCTGGCGGCGGGCATGCAGGTCGCCGCGCTTGCCGAGCGTCACCAGTTTTTCCACGATCGGACGCAAATCCTTCGCCTTGGGCAGCGTGGTGAGGATTTGCTCGTGCTTGATCAGCGAGGCGGCGAGATTGGCCAGCATCGCGCGGCGATGATCCGAGCGGCGGCTGAACTTGCGGTGGGTCTTTGCGTGACGCATTGTCGCCTCCGGCGACAGGGAACAGTGATCAGATATCAGTAATCAGAAGCGCTTCTGATTACTGACCCCTGATTACTGAAACCTGTCAATAGTGATCCTCGAACCGCTTGGCGAGTTCCTCGATGTTCTCCGGCGGCCAGCCGGGGACTTCCATGCCCAGATGCAGGCCCATCTGCACCAGCACTTCCTTGATCTCGTTAAGCGATTTCCTGCCGAAATTCGGCGTGCGCAGCATCTCGGCCTCGGTCTTTTGCACCAGATCGCCGATATAGACGATATTGTCGTTCTTCAGGCAATTGGCCGACCGCACCGAGAGTTCGAGCTCGTCGACCTTCTTGAGGAACGCCGGATTGAAAGCGAGATCGGGGATCGCCTCGTGCGCAGTTTCGCGCTTGGGCTCCTCGAAATTGACGAACACGTTGAGCTGGTCCTGCAGGATGCGCGCGGCGTAGGCGAGCGAGTCCTCGGGGCTGATGGCGCCGTTGGTCTCGATCGACAGCGTCAGCTTGTCGTAGTCGAGAATCTGCCCCTCGCGCGTGTTCTCCACCTTGTAGGAGACCTTGCGCACGGGGGAATAAAGGCTGTCGACCGGGATCAATCCGATCGGCGCATCCTCCGGACGGTTACGCTCGGCCGCCACGTAGCCTTTGCCGGTCGCGACCGTGAATTCCATGCGGATTTCGGCGCCCTCGTCCAGCGTGCAGAGCACGAGGTCGGGGTTGAGCACCACGATATCGCCGACGGTCTGAATATCGGCGGCGGTCACCGTGCCCGGACCCTGCTTCTTCACCACCATGCGCTTGGGGCCGGCGCCCTGCATTTTGATGGCGATGTCCTTGATGTTGAGCACGATATCGGTCACGTCCTCGCGCACGCCGGCGATCGAGGAAAACTCGTGCAGCACGCCGTCGATATGCACCGACTGCACGGCCGCGCCTTGCAGCGAGGACAACAGAATCCGCCGCAGCGCGTTGCCGAGGGTCACCCCGAAGCCGCGTTCGAGCGGCTCGGCCACAACGGTGGCTACCCGCCGCGAGTCGGCGCCGGCGGCTACCTGGAGCTTGTTGGGCCTGATCAGTTCCTGCCAGTTCTTCTGGATCGTCACGTTGTCACCCATCGCTTGGCGCGGCGCGAACATGTCGCGGGCCCCACTCCGCTCCGTGAGGCCAAGGTCTTGCGGCGGCAGATGTTCCATTTGTTCCATCGGCCGGATGTCCTATACGCGCCGCCGCTTGCGCGGGCGGCATCCGTTGTGCGGGATCGGGGTCACATCGCGGATCGAGGTGATGGTGAAACCGGCCGCCTGTAGCGAGCGCAGCGCCGATTCCCGCCCCGAGCCGGGGCCCGCCACCTCGACCTCGAGCGTGCGCATACCGTGCTCCTGGGCCTTCTTGGCGGCGTCTTCGGCAGCGACCTGCGCCGCGTAGGGCGTCGACTTGCGCGAACCTTTGAATCCCATCGTACCCGCCGACGACCAGGCAATGGCATTGCCTTGCACGTCGGTGATCGTGATCATGGTGTTGTTGAACGTCGCATTCACGTGCGCGACGCCGGAGGCGATGTTCTTGCGTTCGCGTCGGCGGACGCGCGTGGCTTCCTTACCCATTCAGAACCCTTTCGCGGATCGGAACCGGCCGCTCTAGCTCCGGCGCCATCACTCGTTGCGGTCGTTTCACTATTTCTTCTTGCCAGCAATGGGCTTTGCCGGACCTTTGCGGGTGCGTGCGTTGGTGTGGGTGCGCTGTCCGCGCACCGGCAGACCGCGGCGATGCCGCAACCCTCGATAACATCCCAGATCCATCAGCCGCTTGATATTCATGGCGACCTCGCGCCGCAGATCGCCTTCCACGATGTAGTCGCGATCGATCACTTCGCGGAGCTGGAGAACCTCCTGATCGGTCAGCTGCGAAACCCGGCGCGCCTCGGGAATCGACACTTTCTCCATGATTTCCTTGGCTTTGGTGGAGCCGATGCCATGGATGTATTGCAGCGCGATCACGACACGCTTGTTGGTCGGTATGTTGACGCCCGCGATACGAGCCACGTCAGTTACTCCCTGCGGCGGCCGGCCGCCGCGCCTGTCACCGGCATGGCGGCTCGCCGCTCTTCAACGGTTGCGTTATCACCTGAGAAGGCCACAAACGTAAAAAGCCAACGCCTGCCTGCCCGTGCGGCTCGGCATCGTTGCTCAATCTCCAACTGGGTATTCGCCGCTTATTAATGGATTCCTCTCGCTTTCGTCAACCTCGGCTGGCGAATTCGTGTACACATTAGGCTAACGGCGCCGGCCGGCCGCCTTGCCTCCTGCGCTTGCCGGATGGCGCCTTGCGGCGCGAGGCCATTTTGCGCCTCGTTGGCGCCGGCTTGACGGATTTTTTTCCTACTCCGGCGGCCTGCCTGCCGGCGGAGGCAGCCATTCCGGCCCGTTTTGGCGCCGTATCCCGCCGGCTGGCCGGCGGCTCTGACGGCAGTGCTTTGTCAATCGCGGCAGTGACCTCGGGGATCGATGCCATCCCGTCGACCGAGCGAAGTATGCCCTGCAGCCGGTAGTAGGCGATCAGCGGCGCGGTCTGCTCGCGAAACGCGGTCAGCCGGCGGTGCAGGGTTTCCGGGTTGTCGTCATCGCGCAGCGGCTCGCCGCGCGCTTTCATCTCGGCGATCCGGCTTTCGATGCGTCGCAGCAAGGCCGCCTCGTCGACACGCAATTCGATGACGGCGTCGAGCGAAAGCCCGTGCTTCGCCAGCATGCGGTCGAGAGCCACGGCTTGCGCCACGGTGCGCGGGAAGCCGTCCAGGATGAAACCCTTGCGCGCGTCTGGCTGCTCGATGCGCTCGGCGACGATGCCGACGACGACATCATCCGGCACCAGCGCCCCGCGCGCCATGATATCCGCCACCTGGCGGCCGGTCGGGGTGCCGGCGCCGATCGACGCGCGCAGCATGTCTCCTGTGGAGAGCTGGACGATACCGTATTTGGCGACGAGACGCTGGGCCTGCGTTCCTTTGCCAGCCCCCGGCGGGCCCAGCAGGATCAATCTCATCTACGGCGCCCCCGCAGCTTCGACCGCTTGATCAAACCCTCGTATTGGTGGGCGAGCAGGTAACCCTGCACCTGCGCCACCGTATCCATGGTCACGCTCACCACGATCAATAGCGAGGTGCCGCCGAAATAGAACGGCACCGCCGCGTAGGAGATCAGGAGTTCCGGAAACAGACAGACGATCGCGAGATAGGCGGCGCCGATCACGGTGATCCGCGACAGCACGTAGTCGATGTACTCGGCCGTGCGCTCGCCGGGCCTGATGCCCGGGATAAACCCGCCGTGCTTTTTCAGGTTATCGGCGGTTTCCGTCGGATTAAAGATGATGGCCGTGTAGAAAAAAGAGAAGAAGACGATGAGCGCAATATAGAGCAAGAGGAACAACGGCCGCCCGTGCGCGAGCTGCGTGGTGATCGTCGTCAGCCACCCGGACGCCTGCCCCGGTCCAGCCGTGAAGTTGGAAAGCGTCGTCGGCAACAACAGCAGCGAGGAGGCGAAGATCGGCGGGATGACGCCCGACGTGTTGAGCTTGAGCGGCAGATGCGACGACTGGCCCTCGAACATGCGATTGCCGACCTGGCGTTTCGGATACTGGATCAACAGCCGGCGCTGCGCGCGCTCCATGAATACGATGAAGGTGATGACGGCAACCACCATCGCCAGGACGACGAGGATGAGCCCGGTCGAGAGCGCGCCCTGGCGGCCGAGTTCTAGCGTGCCGGCGATGGCCGAGGGCAATTGGGCGACGATGCCCGACATGATGATGAGCGAGGTGCCGTTGCCGATACCGCGCTGCGTGATCTGTTCGCCGAGCCACATCAGGAACATGGTGCCGCCGGTGAGCGTGATCACCGTGGAAATGCGGAAAAAGAAACCGGGATCGGCGACCACCGAGCCGGTGCCGGCGCCTTCGAGGCCGATGGCAATGCCGTAGGCCTGCAACGCCGCCAGTACCACCGTCAGGTAGCGCGTGTACTGGTTGATCATTTTGCGGCCCTGTTCGCCCTCCTTCTTCAACTGCTCGAGCGTGGGCGACACGGTCGTCATCAGCTGGATGATGATCGAGGCCGAGATGTAGGGCATGATGGTGAGCGCGAAGATCGCCATGCGATGAATGCCGCCGCCGGCGAACATGTTGAACATGCCCAGAATCCCGCCAGCCTGCTGATTGAATATCTTGTCCCAGGCGGCGGGATCGATTCCAGGCAGCGGGATGTAGGTGCCGAGCCGGTAGATCAGGAGCGCGCCAAGCGTAAACCAGATACGCTTCTTCAATTCCTCGGCCTTGGCCAGCGCGCCGAAGTTGAGATTGGCTGCCAGTTGTTCTGCTGCAGAGACCATCCCGCCGCTCCGTTGCCCCCAGCCGCGAAGATGCGGCCTATATGGGGATCAGGCCGCCTGTTCGCCCGCCTCGGGCTTGGGGCTGAGTATTTCAACCGTGCCGCCGGCCTTCTCCACGGCGGCGACCGCCGATTTCGAGGCCCCGAACACCGACAGATCGAGTTTTGCCTTGATCTCGCCGCCGCCAAGAAGCCGCACGCCGTCCTTGGCGCGGCGCAGGACGCCCGCCTTCACTAAAGCCGCCGCGTCGATCTTGCCCGCCGTGTCAAGCCGGCCGGCATCGATTGCCTCCTGGATGCGGCCCAGATTCACCTCGTTGAGCTTGCGCGCGAACATCGTATTCTTGAATCCGCGCTTGGGCAGGCGCCGATGCAGCGGCATCTGGCCGCCCTCGAAACCCTTAATGCGGACGCCCGAGCGCGCGGTCTGGCCCTTGCCGCCGCGGCCGCCGGTCTTGCCGGTGCCGGAGCCGATGCCGCGGCCGATGCGCTTGCGCGGCTTGCGGGCGCCGGGCGGACCGGCGAGTTCGTGAAGTATCATCGTTATTACTCCACCACCTCGACGAGGTGCGCGACCTTGGCGATCATGCCGCGGGTCTGCGGCGTATCGGCAAGCTCGGCCACGCGGCCGATCTTGTTGAGCCTTAAGCCGACCAGTGTCTCGCGCTGGCGATGGTGCCGGCGCTGCGGACTGCCCGTCTGCCGGACCTTGACGGTTTTTTCCGCTTTCTTTCCGCTATTCATCGCGCGCTCCAAAGCAAATCTTCAGTCGGTCGCCGCCGGTTCGGCATCGACGTCACGGCGGCGCGCTTGCAGCGCCGAGACCTTGACGTTGCGCCGGGCTGCAACCGCGCGCGGAGAATCCTGCCGCTTGAGCGCATCGAAGGTGGCGCGCACGACGTTATAGGGATTCGACGTGCCGAGCGATTTGGCCACCACGTCCTGCATGCCGAGCGTCTCGAATACTGCGCGCATCGGCCCGCCGGCGATAATCCCGGTGCCGGGTGGCGCGGCGCGCAAATAGACCCGCCCCGCGCCGTGGCGCCCGGCCACGTCGTGATGCAGCGTGCGTCCCTCGCGCAACGGCACGCGGGTGAGCGCGCGCTTCGCCGCGTCGGTGGCCTTGCGGATCGCCTCCGGCACCTCGCGCGCCTTGCCGTGGCCGAAGCCGACCCGGCCCTTCTGATCGCCGACGACGACCAAAGCCGCAAAGCCGAAGCGCCGGCCGCCTTTCACCACCTTGGCGACGCGGTTGATGTGGACCAGCTTGTCGACGAACTCGCTATCGCGCTCTTCGTCTCGCCGCCGCTCGCGTGGTTCACGGGCCATATCTGTCTGCCATTTTGTTCAAGCCTTTGCTCCGAGACGAGAGGACAGCCGACGGACGACAGACGACGGAAATGATCTGTGCCGGCTCGCTTGCCTTGTCTGTCCTCTGACGTCCGTCCTCCGTCATCAGAAATTTAGCCCGCCCTCGCGCGCGGCCTCGGCCAAGGCCTTGACCCGGCCGTGATAGAGATAACTGCCGCGATCGAACACCACGTCCTTGACGCCCTTCTCCTGCGCGCGCTGGGCGATGAGCTTGCCCACAGTCTTCGCGGCCTCGACGCTGGCGCCGGTCTTCAACCCTTCGCGCGTCGGCTTTTCGATCGAGGAGGCGGCGGCGAGCGTGGTGCCCGCATCGTCGTCGATCACCTGTGCGTAAATGTGTTTGGAGGAGCGGAATACCGAAAGCCGCTTGCGGCCATGCGCCGCGCGGATGAGCGCGCCGCGCACGCGCCCGCGCCGCCGCTCCGTTCTGTCGTTGAGCTTGCTCATCGGCGGCTCCGTTACTTCTTCTTGCCTTCCTTGCGGAAAATCCGCTCGGCGGCGTACTTGATGCCCTTGCCCTTGTAGGGCTCCGGCGGCCGGTAATCGCGAATCTCGGCGGCGACCTGCCCGACTTTTTGGCGATCACTGCCGCTGATCACGATCTCGACCGGCCGCGGCGTCGCGATCGTGATCCCCTCCGGGATCGGATAGACGATATCGTGGCTGTAGCCGAGCGCGATCTGCAGATTCTTGCCCTGCACGGCGGCGCGGTAGCCGACGCCGTTGATCTCGAGCCGTTGCTCGAACCCCTTGCTCACTCCGGAGATCAGATTGGCGATCAGCGTGCGCGAGGTACCCCATTGCGCCCGTGCGCGCTTGGTGTCGGCGCGCGGATCGACTTTGATCTGGCCGCCATCGAGCTTGACCTCAACGTCGTCATGCAGCACGACCGCGAGCGAGCCCTTCGGGCCTTTCACCTTCACGGTCTGGCCCTCGACATTGGCGGTGATCCCCGAGGGCACCGCGATCGGCTTTTTTCCAATCCGCGACATCAGAACACCGTACAGAGGATTTCGCCGCCGACATTGGCGTCGCGGGCGTCGTGGTCGGCCATGACGCCCTTGGGCGTGGAGACGATGGCGACGCCGAGCCCGTTGTTGATGCGCGGCAGGTTCCTGACCGAAGTGTAGACGCGGCGTCCGGGCTTGGAAATCCGCTCGATCTCGCGAATGACCGGCTCGCCGTCGAAATATTTCAGCTCGATCTCGATCTCCGAGCGGCCTTCGCGCTCGACCACGGCATAGCCGCGGATATAGCCTTCGCTTTTGAGCACTTCCAGCACGCTTTCGCGCAACCGAGAACTCGGACTTGAGACCTTGCCTTTATTGCGCATCTGCGCGTTGCGGATGCGCGCCAGCAGATCGCCGAGCGGATCGTTCATGGACATCGTGCGAGCCTCCTTACCAGCTCGACTTCAACAGGCCCGGGATCAATCCCTTGGAGCCCAGTTCGCGCAGCGCAATGCGCGACAGCTTATGCTTGCGGTAATAGCCGCGCGGGCGGCCGGTCATTTCGCAGCGGTTGCGAATGCGGGTGGCGGACGAATTGCGCGGCAGCTTGGCGAGCTTCAGCGTCGCCGCGAAGCGCTCCTCCACCGGCTTCGACTTGTCGCGCGCGATCGCCTTGAGCCGCGATCGCGGACCCGAATATTTCTTTGTCATCCGGCGGCGCCGGTTATTCTTTTCGATCGCACTCTTCTTCGCCATCTAGTTCTCCTTACGGTTCCGCGTCTGAGGCCGTTTGTCGCTTTGCGGCCTCACTGCCGGAACGGAAAATTAAACGCCGTCAACAGGGCACGCGCTTCGTCGTCGTTGCGCGCCGTGGTGCACACGGTGATATCCATGCCCCAGATGTCGGCGGCCTTGTCGTAGTCGATCTCGGGGAACACGATGTGCTCCTTGATGCCGAGCGTGTAATTGCCGCGGCCGTCGAAGCTCTTCGGCGACAGGCCGCGAAAGTCGCGCACGCGCGGCAGCGCGATGTTGATAAGCCGGTCGAGAAACTCGTACATGCGCGCCTTGCGCAGCGTCACCTTGCAGCCGATGGCTTGGCCGGCGCGCACCTTATAGGTGGCGATCGACTTGCGCGCCTTGGTGATCACCGCCTTCTGCCCGGCGATGAGCGCGAGATCGGCGGCGGCCGATTCCACCTTCTTGCGGTCGGCGACGCCCTCGCCGATCCCCATATTGATGACGATCTTGTCGACGACCGGAATCTGCATCCGATTCTTGTAGCCGAATTGCCCGGCGAGCTTGCCGCGGATGCCTTCCTCGAACTGCACCTTCAGCCGCGCCGGCACGCGCGGCTCCGGCTCGCGCGGCGCCGAAGGCTTGCCGCCTTTACCGTCCGCAGTTTTCTCGGCCTGCTCGGACTTTGCCGCCTTGGCCGGCTGTTCGCCTTTCGCAGCCTTTTGCGCCTTCGCCGGCTTGTCCACCTGCTCGCCCTTTGCCGGACGCTGCGGCTTCTCGGCCTTCTTGGCTTTCTTCTCGTCGGTATCAGCCATCGATCTCGACTCCCGAACGCTTGGCGACGCGCACCTTCTTGCGCTGATCGCCGGTGCCGACGAATTTGAAGCCGACCCGTGTCGGCTTGCCGTCCTTGGGATCGGCCAGCGCGATATTGGACAGCTGGATCGGCGCCTCCTTGGAGACGATGCCGCCCTCCTGCGAGGCGGTCTGGCGCTGGTGGCGCTTGACCATGTTGGCGCCGCGCACGAGCGCGCGCCCCTCGTCGCGGCGCATCTCGATAATCTCTCCGGTGCGGCCCTTGTCACGGCCGGCGATGATGACGACCTTGTCGCCCTTTTTGAGTCTCGCCGCCATCACAGCACCTCGGGCGCAAGCGAAATGATCTTCATGTGGTTCTTGGCACGGAGTTCCCGCGGCACCGGTCCGAAAATGCGCGTGCCCACCGGCTCCATCTGCGGATTGATCAGCACCGCGGCGTTGCGGTCGAAGCGGATGATCGAGCCGTCGGCGCGCTTGATATCCTTGGAAATGCGCACGATGACCGCCTTCATCACGTCGCCCTTCTTCACCCGGCCGCGCGGGATCGCTTCCTTCACCGAGACGACGATGACGTCGCCGATGGTGGCGTATTTGCGCTTGGAGCCGCCCAGCACCTTGATGCACATGACGCGGCGCGCGCCGGAATTGTCCGCCACGTCGAGATTGGTCTGCATCTGGATCATGGGCTACCCCACTCATTCTTCTACCGGCGGTCCCGCTCAGGACGCCTTTTTCTTCTCGCCGCGCACCACGGCCCAGCGCTTGAGCTTGGAAATCGGCCGGTGCTCTTCGATCCACACCAGATCGCCGACCTTGAACTCGTTGTTCTCGTCGTGCGCGTAATACTTCTTCGAGCGGCGCACCGTCTTCTTGAACAAGGGATGGGTGAAGCGGCGCTCGACGCGCACCACCAGTGTCTTGCTCTGCTTGTCGCCGACGACGACACCTTGCAGGGTCCGCTTTGGCATCTCGATAAACCTCTCAACTCCTCGCCGCGGCTTGTTTCGCCGAACCTTGGCGCTTTTGCTGCGCGATCGTCTTCAGCCGCGCGATGTCGCGCCGCACCTCGCGCACGCGCGCGGTGTTCTCCAACTGTCCGGTGGCGCGCTGAAAGCGCAGGTTGAACTGCTCTTTCTTCAGCTTGAGCACCTCGTCGTCGATCTGATCGATCGTCATTGTTCTGATGTCGGCCGACTGCATGACACGCCTACTCGCTGATGCGCTCGACGAAGCGGGTTTTGATCGGCAATTTGGCGGCGGCAAGCGCCAACGCCTCCTTGGCGATCTGCACGGTCACGCCGTCGATCTCGAACAGGATGCGGCCCGGTTTCACCCGCGCGACCCAGAATTCCGGAGTACCCTTGCCCGAGCCCATGCGCACCTCGAGCGGCTTTTTGGACACCGGCACGTCGGGAAAGACGCGGATCCAGACACGTCCGGAACGCTTCATGTGGCGGGTGAGCGCGCGGCGCGCGGCCTCGATCTGACGCGCGGTGACGCGATCGGGCTCGATCGCCTTGAGGCCGAATGCCCCGAATGCGAGATCGACCGCGCTCGAGGCGATGCCTTTGATGCGCCCCTTGTGCGCCTTCCTGAATTTCGTTCGCATCGGTTGCAGCATGGCGGACGCCTCAGTTCACCTGTTCTCGTATCTTCCCGCTCACGCCGCGTCGCGTCGCGGACGGCCGGCCTCGCCTTCGGCCATCTTCTTGTCCTGCGCCATGGGATCGTGTTCCATGATCTCGCCCTTGAAGATCCACACCTTCACCCCGCAGGTGCCGTAGGTGGTAAACGCGGTGGCGATGCCGTAATCGACGTCGGCGCGCAGCGTATGCAGCGGCACGCGGCCCTCGCGATACCATTCCATCCGCGCGATCTCGGCGCCGCCGAGCCGGCCGGAGCAATTGATGCGGATGCCGCCGGCGCCGAGCCGCATCGCCGATTGCACCGCGCGCTTCATCGCGCGGCGGAAGGCGACACGCCGCTCGAGCTGCTGAGCGATCGATTCGGCGACGAGCTGGGCATCGAGTTCGGGCTTGCGGATTTCGACGATGTTGATCACCACGTCGCTGTCGGTGAGTTCGGCGACCTTGCGGCGCAATTTTTCGATATCGGCGCCTTTCTTGCCGATGACCACGCCCGGACGCGCCGAGTGGATGGTGACGCGGCACTTCTTGTGCGGCCGCTCGATCACGATCTTGGACACCGCGGCCTGCTTGAGTTCGGCCATCAGCGCCTTACGGATCTCCATGTCCTCGTGGAGCAGCGAGCCGTAGCTCGATTTGCCGGCATACCAGCGCGAATCCCAGGTGCGGTTGATGCCGAGACGTAGCCCGACCGGATTGACTTTCTGACCCATGGCCTTCTCCTAAGCCCCTACCCTTCCCTCCCCCGCATGCGGGGGAGGTTGCGGAGGGGGTTATGCCGCCGCCTCAACTTCGCGCACCACGATGGTGAGGTTCGCGAACGGCTTGAAAATTCGTCCCACCCGGCCGCGCGCGCGCGGCTGGTGCCGCTTGATCACCATCGCCTTGCCGACATGGGCCTGGACGACGACGAGATCGTCGACGTCGAGATCGTGATTGTTCTCCGCATTGGCGATCGCCGATTCCAGGCACTTGCGCACGTCGCGGGCGATACGTTTGCGCGAGAATTCGAGGTCGGCGAGCGCGGTCGCAACCTTCTTGCCGCGGATAAGCTGCGCCAACAGGTTCAGCTTCTGCGGGCTCACCCGCAGCATGCGCGAGACGGCTTTGGCCTCGTTGTCGGCGAGCGCGCGCTCGTGGCCCTTCTTGCTCATGTTGCTTCTCCCCGCCTCACGAACCGCCGCCAGCCGGGGCCGCGGGCGCCGGCGCGGCGCCACCCTCGGCCGCGGCTGCGCCAGGCGATGCCGGCGCTGCGGTTGCGCGCTTGGCCTTGCGGTCCGAAGAATGGCCGTAGAACGACCGCGTCGGAGCGAATTCACCGAACTTGTGGCCGACCATTTCCTCGGTGACCATGACCGGGATGTGCTTTTGGCCGTTATAGACGCCGAAAGTCAGCCCGACGAATTGCGGCAGGATGGTCGAACGCCTCGACCAGATGCGAATCATCTCGTGGCGGCCGGACGCACGCACCGCATCCACCTTCTTCATCAGATAGCCGTCGAAGAACGGGCCTTTCCAGACCGAACGCGCCATCGCTCTCGCTCCTACTTTTTCTTTTTCCGCGCGTGGCGGCTCAGCATGATGAATTTGGTGGTACTCTTGTTCTTGCGGGTCTTCATGCCCTTGGTCGGCTTGCCCCAAGGCGTCACCGGATGGCGGCCGCCGCGGGTGCGCCCGCCGAGCGGATGGTCGACCGGATTCATCGCCTCGCCCCGCACGTGACCGCGCCACCCCATCCAGCGCGTGCGCCCGGCCTTGCCGATCGAAATGTTCATGTTGTCCGGGTTGGACACCGCGCCGACGCTGGCGATGCAGCGGCCATGCACGAGCCGCTGCTCGCCGGAATTGAGACGCAAGATGACATATTCGCCGTCGCGGCCGACGATCTGCGCGTAGGTGCCGGCCGAGCGCGCGATCTGGCCGCCCTTGCCGATTTTCAGCTCGATATTGTGGACGATGGTGCCAACCGGAATGTTGGCGATCGGCATGGCGTTGCCGGGTTTCACGTCGACATACTCGCCGGCGACCACCGTGTCGCCAACCGACAGCCGCTGCGGCGCCAGAATGTAGTTCAGCTCGCCGTCTTCGAATTTGATCAGCGCAATGAAGCTGGTGCGGTTCGGATCGTATTCGAGACGCTCGACCTTGGCCGGCGCGTCGAACTTGCGGCGCTTGAAATCGATAATGCGATACGCCTTCTTGTGGCCGCCGCCACGATAGCGGCTGGTGATCGATCCGGAATTGTTGCGCCCGCCGGTCGAATTCTTGCCTTCGGTCAGCGCTTTGACCGGCTTGCCGGTGTACAGGCCGGACCGATCGACGAGCACGAGCTGGCGCTGGCCTGCGGTGACCGGATTGTAGGTTTTCAGTGCCATCGCGCCGCTCCCTTACAGTCCCGTGGTCACGTCGATCTTTTGACCCTCTTGCAGGGTCACGACCGCACGCTTGGAATCGGACTGGCGCCCGGGGCGGCCCTTGAACAGCTTCCACTTGCCGCGCCGGCGCAGCGTGTTGACGCTTTTGACCTTCACGTCGAACAGCTTTTCCACCGCGTCCTTGATCTGCGGCTTGGTGGCGTCCATGGCGACCTTGAAAATCACCTTGTTGTGCTCGGACGCATTCGTCGCCTTCTCGGTGATGACCGGCGACAGGATGACGTCGTAATGGCGCGGATCGCTTGTGGTCATTTGAATCGCGCCTCCAGGGCATCGACCGCGGCGCGCGTGAGCACCAGCTTGTGCCGCCGCATCACGTCGTAAACATTGATGCCGGCGACCGGCAGCACGTCGATATTCGGAAGATTGCGCGCGGCCGCGCGCACGTTGGCGGGGACTTCGGCGCCGTCGATGAACAGCGCATTGGCGAGGCCGAGTTTTTCGAAGCTCAAGCGCAGCTCCCTGGTCTTGCCGTCCTTCGCGCCCAGCGCCTCGATGACGATGATGCCGTCGTCCTTGGCCTTGGCCGAGAGCGCATGCTTGAGCGCGAGAGCGCGCACCTTCTTCGGCAGCCCGACGGCATGGCTGCGCACCTGCGGCCCGAACGAGCGGCCGCCGCCGCGGAACAGATTGACGCGCGCCGAGCCGTGACGGGCGGAGCCGGTGCCCTTCTGCCGGTACATTTTCTTGCCGGTGCGATTGATGTCGGCGCGATTTTTCACCGCGTGAGTGCCGCGCTGGCGCTTGGCCAATTGCCAGGCGACGCAGCGATGAATGATGTCCGGGCGCGGATCGAGCCCGAATATCGCATCCGACAAAGTGACCGAGCCGGCTTCTCCGCCGTCGAGGGTGGTGACCTTCAATTCCATGTCACGCGCCCCCCGTCGCTTCAGCGGCGTCAGGCGCGGCGTTCGCCTCCGCCGCAGGCGCGGTCTCGGCGAGCTTGAATTTGCCGGGCTTGGGGACGCCGTCCGGCAGCTTTTTCTTCACCGCGTCGCGCACCGTGATCCAGCCGCCCTTGACGCCGGGCACGGCGCCCTCGACCATGATCAGGCCGCGGTCAACGTCGGTCTGCATCACTTTAAGATTGAGCGTGGTCACCCGGTCGACGCCGAGATGGCCCGCCATCTTTTTGTTCTTGAAGGTTTTGCCCGGATCCTGCCGCCCGCCGGTCGAGCCGATCGAGCGGTGCGAGATGGACACACCATGGCTCGCCCGCAGACCGGAGAAATTCCAGCGCTTCATACCACCGGCAAAACCCTTGCCGGTCGAGGTGCCGGTCACGTCGACATATTGGCCAACGACGAAATGATCGGCGGTGATTTCGGCGCCGACCGGGATCAGCGCGTCGTCATCGACGCGGAACTCGGCGAGCTTGCGCTTGGGCTCGACCTTGGCGACGGCGAAATGGCCGCGGTCGGCCTTGTTGGCGCGCTGCACCTTGCGGGCGCCGGCGCCGAGCTGCAGCGCCACGTAGCCGTTCCTCTCCCTGGTGCGATGGGCCACCACCTGGCAATTGGCCAGCCGCAGCACCGTCACCGGCACGTGCTCACCGGTCTCGGTGAACAGCCGCATCATCCCGACTTTCTGCGCTAGCACCCCGGAACGCATTTCCAAAAATCCCCTTGGCGCTGCTTACAGCTTGATCTCGACGTCGACGCCGGCGGCGAGATCGAGCTTCATCAGGGCATCGACGGTCTGCGGCGTCGGGTCGACGATGTCGAGGAGCCGCTTGTGCGTGCGCATTTCGAACTGCTCGCGGCTCTTCTTGTCGATGTGCGGCGAGCGGTTGACGGTGAATTTCTCGATCCTGGTCGGCAGCGGAATCGGTCCGCGCACCTGCGCGCCCGTGCGTTTCGCCGTATTGACGATCTCGCGCGTCGACGCATCGAGGATGCGGTGATCGAACGCCTTGAGCCGGATTCTTATGTTCTGGCCGTTCATATTTGTCTCCGACAACGGAGGACAGACGACGGTCGACAGACGACGGATGTAGAACCGTCGTCGCAATCGCGCTGAAGTCTGCCTTCCATCACTATTTTCTGCCCTCTGTCGTCTGTCGTCTGTCGTCCGCTACTCGACGATGCTCGCCACCACGCCGGCGCCGACCGTCCTGCCGCCCTCGCGGATGGCGAAACGCAGCTTCTCCTCCATGGCGATCGGCACGATCAGCGTGACCTCCATGGCGATATTGTCGCCGGGCATCACCATCTCGGTGCCAGCCGGCAACGTCACCACGCCGGTCACGTCGGTAGTGCGGAAATAGAATTGCGGCCGGTAATTGGTGAAGAACGGCGTGTGGCGTCCGCCCTCCTCCTTGGTGAGAATGTAGGCCTCGGCCTTGAACTTGGTGTGCGGTTTTACCGAGCCCGGCTTGCACAGCACCTGGCCGCGCTCGACCTCCTCGCGCTTGGTGCCGCGGAGCAGGCAGCCGACGTTGTCGCCGGCCTCGCCCTGATCGAGCAGCTTGCGGAACATCTCGACGCCGGTGACGACGGTCTTCATCGTCGGCCGGATGCCGACGATCTCGACCTCCTCGCCGACCTTGATGACGCCACGCTCGATGCGGCCGGTGCACACCGTGCCGCGGCCGGAGATCGAGAACACGTCTTCCACCGGCATCAGGAACGGCTGATCCTTCGGCCGCTCGGGCTGCGGGATGTAATCGTCGACTGCCTTCATCAGCGCGAGGACCGAGTTCTTGCCGAGCTCGTCATTCTTGCCGTCGAGCGCCTGCAGCGCCGAGCCCTTGACGAACGGAATCTTGTCGCCGGGGAACTGGTACTTGGTCAGGAGCTCGCGCACTTCCAGCTCGACCAGTTCCAGGAGTTCGGGATCGTCGACCATGTCGACCTTGTTGAGATAGACCACAAGCGCCGGCACGCCGACCTGGCGAGCGAGCAGGATATGCTCGCGGGTCTGCGGCATCGGGCCGTCGGCGGCGCTCACAACCAGGATGGCGCCGTCCATCTGCGCGGCGCCGGTGATCATGTTCTTGACGTAGTCGGCGTGCCCGGGGCAGTCGACGTGCGCGTAATGCCGCTTGTCGGTTTCGTACTCGACGTGCGCGGTGGCAATCGTGATGCCGCGCGCCTTCTCTTCCGGCGCCTTGTCGATCTGGTCGTAGGCGGTGAATTTCGCCTGACCCTTTTCCGCCAAGACTTTGGTGATCGCCGCCGTCAACGTCGTCTTGCCGTGATCGACGTGACCGATCGTGCCGATATTGCAATGCGGCTTGGTGCGCTGGAATTTTTCCTTGGCCATGGGACTCTCCGTTCCGGCTCTCTCTAACCTCGTGAAGTGACGGTCAGGCGTACTTCGCCTGAACCTCGTCTGCGACGCCTTTGGGGACTTCGGCGTAGTGATCGAACTGCATGGTGAAGGTGGCGCGCCCCTGACTCATGGAGCGCAGGTTGTTGACATAGGAAAACATGTTGGCGAGCGGCACCATCGCGCTGATGACGTTGGCGTTGCCACGCATGTCCTGGCCCTGAATCTGGCCGCGCCGCGAATTCAGGTCGCCGATGACCGAGCCGGTGTAATCCTCCGGCGTCACCACTTCGACCTTCATGATCGGCTCGAGCAGCACAGGTGCACCCTTTTGCAGGGCCTCGCGCAAAGCCGCGCGCGCGGCGATCTCGAACGCCATCGACGACGAATCGACGTCATGCGAGGCGCCGTCGATCAGGCTGACCTTGAGGTCGACCACCGGGAAGCCGGCGAGTACGCCCGAGCCCAGCATGGCTTCGAGGCCCTTCTCGACCGCCGGCACGAACTCCTTCGGCACGGCGCCGCCGACCACATCGTTCTCGAACACAAAACCGGCGCCGGGCGCGGTCGGCTCCGCGACGATTTTGATGCGCGCATACTGACCGTGGCCGCCGGTCTGCTTCTTATGGGTATAGTCCACGGTGGCGGGCCGGGTGATCTTCTCGCGATAGGCGACCTGGGGGGCGCCGATATTGGCCTCGACCTTGTAGGTGCGCTTGAGGATGTCGACCTTGATGTCGAGGTGCAGCTCGCCCATGCCCTTGATGATGGTCTGGCCGGATTCCTGATCGGTGGTGACGCGGAACGAGGGGTCCTCGGCCACAAGCTTGGCGAGCGCCACGCCGAGTTTTTCCTGATCGGCCTTCGACTTCGGCTCGATGGCGATTTCGATGACCGGATCGGGAAATTCCATCTTTTCCAGAATCACCGGCTTCTGCGGATCGCACAAAGTATCGCCGGTGCGCACCTCCTTGAGGCCGGCGAGCGCCACGATGTCGCCGGCAAACGCCTCCTTGATGTCCTCGCGATTGTTGGCGTGCATCAAGAGCATCCGGCCGACGCGCTCCTTGCGGTCCTTGGTCGAGTTCATCACCCCAGTGCCGCTTTCGAGCTTGCCCGAATAGATGCGGCAGAAGGTGATGGTGCCGACGAACGGGTCGTCCATGATTTTGAAGGCAAGCAGCGCCATCGGCTCGGTATCGGACGCCTTGCGCACGACTTCGTTGCCCTTGAGGTCGACGCCTTTCATCGGCGGCACGTCGACCGGCGACGGCAGATAGTCGACGACGGCATCGAGCAGCGGCTGCACGCCCTTGTTCTTGAAAGCGGAGCCGCAAAGCACCGGATAGAAAGCGCCATCGATAGTGGCCTTGCGGATGAGGCGCTTGAGCGTCGCCTCATCGGGCTCCTTGCCGTCGAGATAAGCCGCCATCACCTCGTCGTCGAGCTCGACCGCCGCCTCAATGAGCTTCTCGCGATATTCCTTGGCCTGATCCTTGAGCTCAGCCGGAATTTCGATGTCGTGATACTTGGCGCCGAGCGTCTCTTCGTCCCACACCACGCCGACCATGCGCACGAGATCGATGATGCCCTTGAACCAACTCTCGGCTCCGATCGGCAGCTGGATAGCCACGGGCTTCGCGCCCAGCCGGTCGACGATATCCTTCAGGCACTGGAAGAAGTCGGCGCCGATCTTGTCCATCTTGTTGCAGAATACGATGCGCGGAACGTGATAGCGGTCGCCCTGGCGCCACACCGTCTCGGTCTGCGGCTCCACGCCCTGGTTGGAATCGAGCACGCAGACGGCGCCGTCGAGCACGCGCAGCGAACGCTCCACCTCGATCGTGAAATCGACGTGGCCGGGCGTGTCGATGATGTTGAGCCGCTTGCCGTTCCAGAACGCGGTCGTCGCGGCCGACGTGATGGTGATGCCGCGCTCTTGCTCCTGCTCCATCCAGTCCATGGTCGCGGCGCCTTCGTGCACCTCGCCCATCTTGTGGCTCTTGCCGGTGTAATAGAGGACGCGCTCGGTCGTCGTCGTCTTGCCGGCATCGATGTGGGCCATGATGCCGAAATTGCGGTAATCCTCGATCGGATGGATGCGGGGCATGGGAGGAAAATCCTTCGCTGTCGCCGGCTTCACCAGCGATAGTGCGAGAACGCACGATTGGCTTCCGCCATGCGGTGCGTGTCCTCGCGCTTTTTAACGGCGTTCCCCCTGTTATTGGACGCATCGAGCAGCTCCGCGGAGAGCCGCTCGGTCATCGTCTTCTCGTTGCGGTCGCGCGCCGCGGAAATAATCCAGCGGATGCCGAGCGCCTGGCGCCGCGAGGTGCGTACCTCGACCGGAACCTGATAGGTGGCGCCACCGACGCGGCGCGAGCGAACCTCGATCGACGGCATGACGTTGTCGAGCGCCTGCTGGAAGACGCCGATCGGATTGCCTCGGGTCTTGCCCTCGATGATGTCGAGCGCGCCGTAGACGATATTCTCCGCCACCGACTTCTTGCCGGCGTGCATCACCGAGTTCATGAATTTCGTGACGACGATATTGCCGAACTTCGGGTCCGGCAGGATATCGCGCTTGTCTGCCCTGTGGCGGCGGGACATTTTCGCTTCTCTCTTCCTTCGTCATGGCCAGGCTCGTCCCGGCCATCCACGTCTTTCCTTCGTTCCTCTGCCGGAGAAGTCCAGCCTGAGTATTCCTCTCGCGATCCCCGGGTCTCGCTCCGCTCGCCCGGGGATACTACGCAAAGAGGCCGGCTATTTCGGCCTCTTTGCTCCGTACTTAGACCTGCGTTGCTTGCGGTTCTTTACGCCTTGCGTGTCGAGCACGCCGCGCAGGATGTGATAGCGGACGCCGGGAAGGTCCTTCACGCGGCCGCCGCGGATCATCACCACCGAGTGCTCCTGCAGGTTATGGCCCTCGCCGGGGATATAGCCGATGACCTCGAAGCCGTTGGTCAAACGCACCTTGGCGACCTTGCGTAATGCCGAGTTCGGCTTCTTCGGCGTCGTCGTGTAGACGCGGGTGCAGACGCCGCGCTTTTGCGGGCTCTGCTGCAGAGCCGGCACCTTCTTCTTGGCGTGCTGCACCACTCGCGGCTTGCGAATGAGCTGATTGATCGTCGGCATCCGTTCGCCTCACCTTGGCCCGAGCTCGCGCCCCGGCGAATCCTTCGCGCAAAACCAATCGCGCCATCCGCTTCCCGGTGCGGAAGGGCGCTTGGCAGTTGCAGAGGACCACGGTTGCAGCCGCGGTCATGCTCCAAATATCTGACTTTTCGCAGTCAGAGGCAGCGTTTGAGCCAGCTTGTGTCGAGGCGTCACGCCGCGTCCGAGCCAAGAAAGCAACGACTTTCAATAGCTTATACGGGGACCCGGCAGGCCGTTCCGACGGGCGAAGCTCACCGCCTGCCGAAAAGTGTGGCGTATCTATCGACGCGACCGCGCGAAGTCAAGCCGAACTGGGCAAAAAAGTGCGATGGCGCAAGCACATCTGGGCTGCGAAGGGCCCTATTTGGCCGGCATCCCCTGCCTCTACACCCGGTCCCCTTCTCGACCCTGAACCGAGGGCACCCTCGGCTCTGCCAGCCCATCCGTACCGCCTAAGACGTGCATTAGCACTGCTCGATATTCATATAGGAGGCCATGAAGAAGCAACATTTCGGAACTTGTCACCTCTGCGGTGAAAACAGGAAGCTCTCATTCGAGCATGTCCCGCCAGAATCCGCTTTCAACAGTCAGCGTATCCTGCGGGCAACCTTCGAGCAGATGTTGGCAAAAGAAAACTTAGACGAACTTGAAGGTCGGCAGCAGCAACGTGGCGCCGGCGCGTACACCCTTTGCGAAAAGTGCAATAACGAGACCGGACTGTGGTACGTACCCGCCTTTACTGATTGGGCGCAGCAAGCCATGAAGATCGTCTTGGGTACGCGCTGTCGGCCCTCGCTGGAGTATCCGTTCAATCTGTTTCCGCTTCGGGTTCTAAAGCAGGTGATTTGCATGTTCTTCAGCGTCAATGGCACGTACTTTCACAAGGCTCATCCAGATCTCGTGCGATTCGTGCTCAACAAGGAATCTAAGGAGCTTCCAGAGTACGTGCGCGTGTACGCGTTCTATACGTTCTCGAATAGGTTCAGGTCTGCGGGTGTGACCGGTGTTGTGAAAGGTATGGGTAGCGGAAACTCCAGCATCCATACCTTTTCGGAACTCACGTTCCCACCTTTTGGATTTGTTCTAACGGTTCATTCTGATCCACCGCAGAGTGGCTTTTGTGAAATTTCGAGCTTTTCACAGTTCGACTACCGAGATTGGCGGTGCGGCGTTACGATGCGCTTATACCAGCCTTCGGAATGTCTGACTCTTGGTTATTGGCGCTGCGATGTGATTCATTTCTGCCCGGACAAATGATTCGGGAGATTGGAGATGAGCGCAGCGATTGGCCTTCGGGACGATT
>Ga0102924_1001692_pt1 | contig 25057 bp, 20 predicted proteins | sample PaiPotPPM11metaG_FD_80116 | JGI IMG/M metagenome (GOLD analysis project Ga0102924, IMG submission 80116) | Iron sulfur acid spring bacterial and archeal communities from Banff, Canada, to study Microbial Dark Matter (Phase II) - Paint Pots PPM... ... | reverse complement strand
TTCCACCGCTTGGTCACCGTGTCTCCTCCGTTGCGTGTACCGACCGGTTGGTCTAATCTTGCGCGCAGGGTACCGCAGGGGATGAGCGGTAGCGTCCCAGCGTAGGGAGGACACCACCGTGTCGGACAAGGAGCTCGTGGTTTCCGCCGACGGCCACCTTCTCGAACCGACGGATCTGTTCAGCACCCGCCTGCCGAAGCATCTGCGGGACCGGGCCGTCTGGGAAGAGGACTTCGAGATCGAGCCACTGGTGGAGGGCGGCGCCCGGATCTTCCGGCGCCTGCACACGCCCGGGTTCGAGGGCTGGACGATCTCCCGCTACCGCCAGACGGGCGGGCGGATGCCCGAAGGTGATCCCGACCGGATCCTCGAGGACATGGACCTCGACGGGGTCGACGTCCAGGTGATGCACCCCAACCTCTCGCTGTTCGGGCTCTACTCGGACGACCACGAGCTGTCCATGGCCCATGCCCGCGTGTACACGGACTACGTCATCGAGCGGTTCGAGCCGTTCTTCTCCCGGTTGGCGCCGACGGCTCCCGTCCCCCTCACCGACATCGACGACGCCGTCGCCCAGATCGAGCGGGTGGCGGCGGCCGGGTTCCGCGCCATCCTCCTCCCGTCGGTGCCCCCGAAGCCCTACTACTCGCGGGAGTACGACCCGGTGTGGGCGGCCGCCCAGGCCAATGGCGTCCACGTGTTCATCCACACCCAGACCGGTGGTGTGAAGGTCAACGACCCGGCGTCCACGACCCTCAAGGTCGTCATGGAGTCGGCCGCCCAGGTCAACCAGCCGATGACCGAGAAGTCGGCATCGAAGCGAATGATCACGCAGTGCGTCTACGCCCCGATGGTGCCGCAGCAGGTCATGTGCGAGCTGATCGGGGGCGGTGTCCCCGCGCGCTACCCGGACCTGCACTTCGCGCTGATCGAGTTCAACGCCCACTGGCTGGCGTCGTTGGTGGGTGCCATGGACAAGTGCTGGGTGACCGGGATCGGCCAGGACGCCGACTGGTGGCTGGGCTACTGGGACGACAGCCGCTCGGCCGACGACCAGCCCAGCATGGCGCAGCTGTTCCGCCTCAACGAGAAGTGGCCCTACCCGCTGACCCCGAGTGAGTACGTCCGGCGCCAGTTCCACGTCTCCTTCCAGGACGACCCCGTGGCCGTGGCCTGCCGGCACCTCACCGGTCTGTCCACCATCGTGTGGGGCAACGACTACCCGCACGCCGAAGGGACGTTCCGCGGGAGCCGCGAGCTCATCGCCAGGCTGCTCGGCCAGGTCCCCGCCGACGAGCGGGCCGCCATGGTCGGTGGCACCCTCGGTGGACTGCTCGGGTTCAAGGCCCCGGTGACCGCCTGACCGGGCACCGCTTCGACGGGCGCGTCGCCGTCGTCACGGGCGCAGGACGTGGCATCGGCCGCGCCTACGTACGCCTCCTGGCCGGCCGGGGCGCCCGCGTGGTCGTCAACGACCTCGGTGGCTCGATGCAGGGCGTCGGAGCCGACGCCGGACCGGCCTCCGACGTCGCCGCCGAGATCGTCACCGCCGGCGGAGTCGCCATCGCCGACACCAGCGATGTCGCCACCGCCGCGGGCGCACAGCGGCTGGTCGATGCGGCGGTGGCGGAGTTCGGACGCCTCGATGTGCTGATCAACAACGCCGGCATCATCAGGTGGGCGGGGTTCCCGGAGGCCGACGCCGACAACCTCGAGCGGCACCTGGCGGTGCACGTCGCCGGCTCGTTCAACACCGCCCGCGCCGCCTGGCCGCACATGGTCGAGCAGGGGTACGGCCGCATCGTCATGACGACCTCCTCCGGGGTGTTCGGACTGCCCAACAACCTCTCCTACGCCACCGCCAAGGCGGCCGTCATCGGGCTGACGCGCAGCTTGACGACGGCCGGCGCCGCTCACGGCATCAAGGTCAACCTCATCGCCCCGGCGGCGTACACGCGCATGGCCGGCCAGCCCGGGGACGGGCCGGGCCCGCCCGTCGCCGCGGCCATGTCTCCGGAGCTCGTCGCCCCGATGGCTGCCTTCCTCGCCCACGAGGCGTGTCCGGTGAGCGGCGAGATCTACGCCGCCGGCGCCGGTCGCTTCGCCCGTGTCTTCATCGCCTCGACCGAGGGCTACGTCCACCCGGGGCCGGAGCCGACGGTCGACGACATCGCCCAGAACTGGGCCACGATCAACGACGAGACCGGCTACTACGTCCCGGCCGACCTGACCGCCTGGTCCGCCGCCTTCATGGGCCACCTGCGCCCGGCCGCCTCCTCAGGATGACCGGTCGCGCAGCTCCCGTTTGAGGACCTTGCCGGAAGGGTTCCTCGGGAGGGCGTCGATGGGCACGATCGCCCTCGGGACCTTGAACCGGGCGAGTTGCCGCCGGCAGTGCTCGATGAGCTCCTCCGGCGTCGTCGCCGCCGAGGCCAGGACCACATAGGCGATCGGGACCTCACCCCACCGATCGTCCGGACGTCCGACGACGGCGGCTTCGACCACGGCCTCGTGCTCGTAGAGCACGCGCTCGACCTCGGAGCTGGCGATGTTCTCACCGCCGGACACGATCATGTCCTTGAGTCGATCGACGATGTAGAGGTAGCCCTCGTCATCCCTCAGGCCGATGTCGCCGGTGTGGAACCAGCCGCCGGCGAAGGCGGCCGCCGTCGCCTCCGGGTCCCGCCAGTAGCCCTTGAACACCTTCGGGCCACGAAGGACGACTTCGCCGCGCTCACCCGGGGGCACCGGCGCTCCCTGCTCGTCCCAGATGTCGAGCTCGAGGTACTGACAAGGCTGACCGACGCTTCCGAGCTTCGACAGCGTGTGGGCGCGGTCGAGCAACGTGTCACCCGACACGGTCTCGGTCAGTCCGTAGGCGTCGGCGAACCACGCCGAGGGGAAGGCCCGCCGCAGCCGCTCGATGTAGGGCACCGGCATCTTCTCGCCCCCGGCGATGAGCAGGCGGACGGAGGAGAGATCCCGCTCCTCGACGCCGGGTACGTCGAGGACGGCGCGGACCATGGCCGGGGCCAGCCAGACGGCGGTCACCGCCGACCGCTCGATCTCCTCCACGACGTTCCCCGCGTCGAACACCCGGTGGATGATGGTCGTGGCGCCCACCGCCATCATCGAGGTGGTGATGAGATCGAGGGCGCCCACGTGGTACAGCGGCCCACAGGCGAGACCGACGTCGGCGGCGGTGAACCCGAGCTCGGTGACGTGGGCGTAGTTCTTCCATGCCAGGTTGGCGTGGCTGATCATCACCCCCTTCGGGCGACCGGTGGTCCCGGACGTGTACATCAGCCGGTGGATGTCGTCACCCTCGACCATCGCCCGGGGAATGGGGCCGGCACCGGCGCCCAGCTCGGCGAACCGCTCCCATCCCGCGATGCTCTTGACCGAGGTGCACACCTTGACGAGCTCGCCGGTCAGTGGGCCGGTCGCCTCCTCGGCGAGGTCGACGAGGGCGTCATCACACACGAGCGCCCGTGCCTGGGAGTGGTCGAGGATGTACCGCAACTCCGGGGCGGCCAGCCGCCAGTTGATGGGCATGGCGATCGCCCCGATGTGGTTGGCGGCAAAGATGGTCGCCAGGAACTCGATGCTGTTGTACGAGAGCAAGCCGACGACGTCGCCGGAGCGGACGCCTCGCTCGTGCAGGCCGCTGGCGAGTGCGGCCGCCCACCCGGTCATCCCCTCGTAGGTGACGACATCCTCCCCGAGGATCGCCAGCGGCTTGCCCGGCGTGCGCCGGGCGTGGTGCTCGAGCACCCCGAGCCAGCTCATGTCGGGCACCATCGACCTCTCGGGCTCCGGACTCATGGCGGGACCTCCACTACGGCGCCGAGTAGCCGCCGTCGATGACGATCGCCGACCCGGTCGTCCAGCGGGAGGCATCCCCGGCGAGGAAGGAGTAGGCACCCACCAGGTCGGCGGGTGAACCGAGCCCGAGCGGGTGCTTGGCGGCGATGGTGTCGAGCGCCTCGGGGGGCAGCTCGGCGTGGATCGCCGACCGGAACGTGCCGGGGCACACGCAGTTGACCCGTATCCCGTCGCCGGCGTACTCCACCGCCGCCACCTTGGCCAGGTGGATCACGGCTGCCTTGGTGGCGCAGTACGGCGACGCGTGTGTCCAGGCCGTGAGGCCGGAGACCGAGGCGGTGAGGATGATGGAGCCGGACCGCTGCTCCCGCATCGCCGGGACGGCGGCGCGAATGGCGTGCACCGCACCCATGAGGTTGATCCGGAACGCCCGCTCCCAGTCCTCGTCCGCCAGGTTGTGGATCCGGCCGCTCGGCGACAGAACCCCGGCATTGCTGATCAGCACGTCGATGTGGCCGAACCGCTCGAGCGTCCTTCCGATCACGGCTTCGACCTCGCCGAAGTCACTGACGTCGGCGATGACCGTATCGACCGGGCCGGCGTCGTCGGGCAGCGCACCGACCGTGGCCTCCAGGGCCGCGGCGCTCACGTCGCTCACCACCAGGTCGGTGCGGGGCTCACCGGCCAGCTGGCAGGAGATGGCCGCTCCGAGCGCTCCCCCGGCTCCCAGGATCGTGACCACGCGTCGCTCGTCGCTCACGTGAGCAGGTACCCCCCGTCCACGTTCACCACCGCGCCGGTCAGGAAGGCGGCCGCCTCGGAGGCGAGGAACAGGTACGCCCCGACCAGGTCGGTCGGTTGACCCCATCGCTTCAGCGCGGTGTGCTCCCGGATGGACCCGGACAGCCGCTCGTTGTTCTTCCACCCCTCGGTCAACGGGGAGTCGAACCAGCCCGGGGCGACGACGTTGACGGTGATGCCCGAGGGGGCCAGATCGAGGGCCAGCGCCTTCGCCATGCCCACCAGCCCGGCCTTGGAGGCGCTGTAGGCGGCGAGACCCCTGCCCGGCCGCTCCCCGAGCACCGAGCCGGTGAAGATGACCCGCCCACCGTCGCCCATCACACGGGCCGCCGCCCGGGCTCCGAGGAACGCCCCCGTGAGGTTCACGTCGATCACCTCGCGCCATTCGGCGGGGGCGGTCTCCACGGGCCCGGCCACGATCGGTGAGATCCCGGCGTTGCAGATCCAGACATCGACGCCACCCCACTCCGACACGGTGGCGTCGGCCACCTCCTCGTTGAACTCGGCGTCCCTCACGTCGCCGCAGAACACGAGGGTCGGACCCGGCACGGCGGCGGCGACCGACTTGACCTCGCGTTCGGTCCGGGCGACCAGCGCCACCTTGGCGCCGGCGCGCGAGAATGCGTGCGTCAGCAGCTCGCCCAGGCCCCTGCCGGCGCCGGTCAGCACCACCCGCAAGCCCCTGACGTCCCCCACGGGACGAAAGGACGCAGGTATGGCGATCCGTCCGAGCATCGGCCTCCACCAAGTGTTGTACCGGTCAGTACAGTACACGTCTCGTGGACCTGCCCCAACCCTCTCCGCCACCGTTCCGGCGGGACGATCTGGTGGAGATGCAGCGCCGCATGCTCCTCATCCGCGGCTTCGAGGAGCGGGTGGCGGCGCTGTACCGCGACGGGGAGGTGCCCGGCTTCGTGCACCTGTCGACCGGTCAAGAGGCCTCCGCGGTCGGCGCCTGCTGGCCCCTCCGGCCCACCGACGTGATCACCTCGACCCATCGCGGCCACGGGCACTGCCTGGCCAAGGGCCTGGCTCCGCTGGGCATGTTCGCCGAGCTGATGGGCAAGGACCGGGGCACCAACCGGGGTCGGGGCGGCTCGATGCACATCGCCGACCCCAGCATCGGGATCTTCGGCGCCAACGGCATCGTCGCCGCCGGCCTCCCCATCGCCGTGGGCGCATCGGTGGCGTCCCAGCTCCGGGCCGACGGGGGCGTGGCGGTGGCGTTCTTCGGTGACGGCGCCGTGGCCCAAGGGGCGTTCCACGAGGCGGTCAACCTGGCTGCCGTCTGGCAACTCCCGGTGGTGTTCTGGTGTGAGAACAACGGGTACGCCGAGTTCTCGCCGATCGCCGCCCAGCACGCCGCACCCCTCGAGCGCCGGGCCTCGGCCTACGGGATCGACTACGTCGCCGTCGACGGCAACGACGTCAGTGCGGCGGCGGCCGTGATGACCGATCTGACCACCGCCGTCCGCGGTGGCCGAGGTCCGGTGATGGTGGAGGCCACCACCTACCGCTGGCACGGCCACTACGAGGGGGATCCGGAGCGATACCGCGCCCCCGCCGAGCTGGCGCAGTGGAAGGAACGGGACCCGGTCGTCCTCAACGCCGGGCGACTCGATGCCGCCGGGTACAGCCGGGAGGAGATGGAGTCGCTGGAACGGTCGGTCGCCCGAGAGCTGGATGAGGCGGTGGAGGCCGCCCGGCGTCTGGCCGAACCCGACGCCTCCTCCATCCACGACTTCGTCGTGCGCCCGCGGCCGGCCCGTCCGGAGCCTCCGGAGCCGGCTGGGGATGCCCCGACGTTCCGCACCATGGACGCCATCCACTCCGCCATCGAAGAGGAGCTGGCGAGTGACGACCGGGTCTTCGTCGCCGGCATCGACGTCGCCGACGGCGGCAACGTCTTCGGCCTCCTGCGGGGCCTCAAGGAGCGGTTCGGGGATCGCGTCCGCGACACGCCCATCTCGGAGACGGCGATCATGGGTCTCGGGGTGGGCGCGGCGATGGCGGGTATGCGTCCCGTCGTCGAGCTGATGTACCTCGACTTCGTCGGTGTCTGCCTGGACCAGCTGCTCAACCAGGCCGCCAAGCTGCCGTTCATGACCGGCGGCGCCGCCGAGATGGCCCTGACCGTGCGGACCCAGTTCGGCGCCGGCCGCTCGTCGGGGAGCCAGCACTCGCAGAGCCTCGAGGCGTTGCTCGCCCACATCCCCGGTCTGACCGTGGTCATGCCGTCGACACCGGCGGACACCTACGGGCTGCTGCGGGCGGCGATCCAGGACCCGAATCCCGTCGTCTTCATCGAGAACCGGCTGCTGTACGGGATGAAGGGCCCTCAGCCGCCGGCCGGCCACATCATCCCCATCGGCAAGGCGGCGGTGGTCCGCGCCGGTACCGACGTCACCGTGGTGTCGGTGTCGCGCATGGTCCACGAGGCCCTGGCGGCGGCCGAGGCCGTCGCCGCCGAAGGCATCTCGGTCGAGGTGATCGATCTCAGGACGGTCGCTCCGCTCGACGTGCCATCGATCCTCGAGTCGGTCCACAAGACCGGCCGGCTCCTGATCGCCCACGAGGCGGTGGTGCCGTTCGGCATCGGGGCGGAGATCGCCGCCGCCGTCGCCCGGGAGGCCTTCTGGGACCTCGACGCCCCCATCGAACGGGTTGGCGCCCTTCCGCTGCCGCCCCCGTATGCGCCCGTCCTCGAAGGGGCGTGGTTGCCCGACCGCGACGACATCACCGCCGCCCTCCGGCGGTTGGCCGCCGTCTGAGCCTCAGCAGCCCAGGGCGCGGGCGATCACGAGGTGCTGGATCTCGTTGGTCCCCTCGCCGATCTCCAGCACCTTCGCATCGCAGTAGAAGCGGGCGACGGGGGAGTCGAGCATGTACCCGGACCCGCCGTGGATCTGGACCGCTTCTGAGGCGGCCTGGGTCGCCACCCGGCTGGCCTTGAGCTTGGCCATGGCCGCCTCCTTCAGGAACGGCTGCCCGGAGTCGCGCAACGACGCGGCGCGGTAGGTGAGCCAGCGGGCCGCCTCCAGCTCGGTGGCGATGTCCGCCAGCTTGAACTGCACCGCCTGGAACTTCGAGATGGGCGTGCCGAACTGGTGGCGATGCTGGGCGTACTCGGTCGCCATCTCCAGCACCGCCTGGGTCAGGCTGAGCGAGAGCGCGGCGATCGAGATGCGACCGACTTCGAGGCTCCGGAGGAACTGGCTCAGCCCCAGGTCCGGGTCACCGACGAGGTGGTCGTCGGGCACCCAGACATCGTCGAAGAACAGCTCCCGGGTGTCGAGCCCCCGCCAGCCGATGCCCCGCATCTTCGGCCCCATGGTGAAGCCGGGGGTGCCCTTCTCCACCACGAAGCTCCCGAACCTGGGAGCCACTCCCTCACCTGACACCGTCCGCGCCAGCAGAGTCACCCCGAAGGACATGTCGGTGCCGGCGTTGGAGATGAATGCCTTCCGGCCGTTGATGCTCCACCCGCCGTCGCGCCGCTCCGCGCGAGTGCTGACCGCCCGGGTGTCCGAACCGGCGTCGGGCTCGGTCAACCCGAAGGCGCCGAGCACCCGTCCCTCGGCCAGCGGCCGCAGCCAGCGCTCGCGCTGGGCGTCGTCGCCGAACAGATACAGCGGCAGCGACCCGATCGTCACGTGCGCCTGCCAGGCGGCGGCGACCGACTGGTCGGCCCGCCCGATCTGCTCCATCGCCGCGACGAACCCGACCGTCGACATCCCGATCCCACCCCACTCCTCGGGGATCAGCATGCCGAGCAGGCCCAGCTGCCCCATCTCGCGCAGCAGGTCGGTCGGGCATTCGGCCCGCTCCCAGGCGGCCGGGGCCCGGTGGGCGATCTCCTTGGTGGCGAACTCCCGGCAGAGCTCGACGAGATCGGCCTCGCGTTCCGTGAGGGAGAAGTCCATCCGATGATCGTATTAGACCGGTCGGTACAAGACGCGGGGCCGGCCTGGACCCGCGCCCGTCAGGAGGTGGTCCCGGCCGGTTGGAACTCGATGTGCAGCTCGGTGAGCCCCCGCAGGATCCAGGTCGGCTCGTAGCGGAAGCGCCCGGCACCCGGCGTCCCGTGGTGCTCCTCGGACAGCCGGATGTTGCGGGTCCGATCCAGGATGCGCTCGATGCTGACCCGGCCCTCGGCCCGGGCCAGCGGGCCGCCGGGGCAGGAGTGGGCACCCCGCCCGAAGGCGATGTGAGCCTGGGCGTTGGGCCGGTCGGCGCGGAACTCGGCCGGGCACTCGAAGCGCCGCGGGTCGCGGTTGGCGGCGCCGTTGAGCAGCATGACCGGCGTGCCGGCGGCCACCTCCACGCCGCCGATCGTCGTCGACCGGCGGGCGAGCCGGAAGTCGGCCTTCACCGGGCTCTCGACCCGCAGCACCTCCTCGAGGAAGTCGGGGATCCGCTGGCGGTCGGCCCGCAGCTGGTCCTGCAGCTCGGGGTGCTCGGCGAGCTGCTTGAGGGCGGCGGCGAGCAGCCGGGCGGTCGTCTCCTGGCCGGCGGCGAAGAGGAACGTCGAGGTCCGCACGACGGAGGTGACCTCCGGAGTCGTCCCGTCGGGGTAGGTGGCCAGGGCCAGGTCGGTCAGCACGTCCCTGCGGGGCCGGCGCCGGCGATCCTCGATGTAGGCGGCAAAGCAGTCGTCCAGCCAGGCGAGCGGGTTCTCACCCGGGCTGCCGCTCTCCCCGGCGCCCACCACGCCCGGCGTTCCACTCAGGCCGAAGCCCTGGCGGAACCGCTCGTGGTCCTCGGCCGGCACCCCGAGGAGGTCGGCGACCACCAGCATGGCGAAGGGCTGGGCGTAGGCGGTGATGAACTCGCAGCGCCCGGCGTCGACGAGCTCGTCCAGCAGGCGGTCGGCCAGGCTCCACATGAACGCCTCGTTGTCCTTGAGCCGCCGCGGCGTGATCAGCCGCATCAACAGGGCCCGCTCCCGGGTGTGGTCGGGCGGGTCCATGGTGACCATGTGCTCGTGCATCGGCAGCTGGTCCCGGTAGCGGGCGACCGTCTCGCTCACGTCGTCGCCCTCCAGGGGTACCGGGAAGGTGGCGAACGGGCCGATGACCGAGTTGCACGAGGAGAACGATTCGGTGTCGCGGTAGACCTCGGTGAGCTCGTCGTACCCGGTCACCGCCACCACCCCGAGGTGGGGCAGCGGGAGCACCGGGCAGGCCGAGCGCAGCGCTTCGAAGTACGGGTAGGGGTCCTCGACCAACGACTGGTCGAAGAAGAAGTCGATCGTCTGCCAGTCGCTCAACCCGGTCTCCAAGTCGTCCTCGTGGGGGTGCTGTGCAGTTGCTTAGCATCCGGGCCCCCGCCGTGGCAAGGTGTCGGCGTGGCCACCGCCCCTACTTCCCGCCGCATCGGCGCCGAGACCTCCCAGACCCGTACCCGGCTGCTCAACGCCGCCGAGCGCCTCCTGCTCGAGGAGGGCTACGCCGCCGTCACGTCGCGACGGGTGGCGGCCCAGGCGGATCTCAAGCCGCAGCTGGTGCACTACTACTTCCGCACCATGGACGACCTGTTCCTCGCCGTGTTCCGGCGCCGGGCGGAGGAGAACATGACCCGCGTGGAACGAGCGGTCGCCGCCGACGGCTCGCTCCGCGCCCTGTGGCAGCTCAACGCCGACCCGCGGGGGGCCGCCTTCAACATCGAGTTCGTGGCGCTGGCCAACCACCGCAAGGCGATCCGGGCCGAGATCGCCCGCTACGCCGAGCGCTACCGGGCCGCCCAGCTGAAGGCGGTCGCCGCCGCTCTCGCCGCCGGTGGCGTCACCGCCGATCGGCTCCCCCCCGTCGTCGCCCTGCTCCTGATGACGGGCCTATCGCAGGTCCTGGCCCTCGAGGACGCCCTCGGTGTCACCGCCGGCCACGCCACCACCTTGGCCTTCATCGACCAGGCGATCGGCTCGGTCGACGGGCCCCGATGACGAGGCCCGGGCCACCCGCCTAGGGCTCGACCACGACCCGGAACACCCCCTGGGACCGGTCCCGGGCCACGCGGAACGCCTCGGGAGCGTCCTCGATCGGGAACCGGTGGGTGATGAGCATCCGGGGCAGCTCCGGCCGCGCCGCCAGCATGCCCGCTGCCTCGGCGAACTCCCGCCCTCCATCGTGGCCGCAGTAGCCCAGCGGCGGGCGGAGGGCGACCTCCTTGGCGAATGCCCGGGCGTGCGGCCACCTGATCTCGCCGTAGACCCCGACGTGGACGACGGTCCCGCCCGGGCGGGCGAGCTCGACGGCGCGGTGCAGGCCGCTCTCGCTCCCGGCCGTCTCGATCACCACGTCATAGCCGCCATCCGGCGTCGCCGCCCCGATGCGGGCGCAGGCGTCGCGCTGGTGCGGATGACGGGCTTCGACGGCAACCTCGGGCGCGCCCATCGTCTGGGCCGACGCCGCCGCCAGGATCCCGATGGCGCCGGCACCGACCACCGCCACACGGGTGGCGGCGCCGGCGCCGCCAAGGTGGCAGCTGTGCCATGCCACCGCCGCCGGCTCGACGAGCGACGCGTCCATGAGGTCGAGCCCTTCGGGCAGCGGCACCAGTGCGTGCCGCGGGGCGCGGAACCACTCGCACATCCCGCCGGGATCCAGCATGCCGAGGGCGGTGGGGCCCCGCTCGCAGAGGTTGTAGCTCCCGAGCTCGCACCGGGCGCACGTGCCGCACCCGAAGATGGCCTCGACGGCGACGGCCGTCCCGTCCTCGAGCCGCCCGGCGAACTCGTGCCCGGCGATCTGCGTGCTGCCGAACTGCAGGTACATGAGGTCCGAGGCGCAGATGCCGGTCGACGCCACCCGCACGAGCTCGCCGTCGCCCTCCGGCTCGTCGATCTGGACCACCTCGACGCCCGGCGGGGCGTTCCGAACCGCTCTCATGCCACCTCCTGGGTGACCGACCTGGTCAGGCGACGATGCCGCGGACCTTCAGGTCGACGATCGTGTCCCAGTCGATACCGAGGCCGCCCAGGATCTCGTCCCCGTGCTCGTTGAACGCGGGGGCGCGCTTGGGTGGGGCAGGCTCGCCGTCGTACTGCATCGGGGCGCTCACCAGCCGGAACGGCGTGCCGTCGGCGGTGGCGCAGTCGAGCACGTACCCGTTGGCCACCGTCTGCGGATCGGCAGCCGCCTCCAGCGTGTCCTGCACCACCGCCCACTGGCCGGAGAAGCCGGCCAGCCGCTCGCGCCATTCGGCGAGGGTGTGCTCGGCGAACGCCGCGGAGACCCGATCGGCGGCGGCGCCGGCGTTGGCGGTGATGGCGGCGGTGTCGGCGAAGCGCTCGTCGGTCGCCAGCTCGGGGAAGCCGAGCACGTCGCAGGCCTCGGGCCAGTACTTGGCCGCCTGCAGGCAACAGAGCGACACGAAGCGGTCGTCCCTGGTCCGGTAGGTCGACACCAGGGGGTTCCTCGTGGGTTGGCCGACCGGCGGCGGGGCCCACCCCTGCTGAGCCTGCAGCGACATGGCCATCGTCGCGCCCATGGACCAGAGGGCGGTCCCGAACAAGGAGACGTCGACCACGGTCGCCTCACCGCTGCGCTCCCGGTGGAAGAGCGCCCCCATGATGGCCCCGGCGATCGCCATGGCCCCGATGGAGTCGCCGAACGCCGGCCCCGGCGGCGGAGGGACGTTGGCGTGCTGCTTGAGGGCGAGGGCAATGCCCGAGCGGCACCAGTAGCTGAGCGAGTCGTAGGAGCCGCGGTCGGCGTCGGGCCCCCGGTCGCCCTGACCGTGGCCGCGCACGTAGATGATGGCGGGGTTGTGGGTCCGGATGTCATCGACGTCGATCTGCAGCTTCTTGCGGACCGACGGGAGCTTGTTGGTGAGGAAGACGTCGCAGGTCGCCGCCAGGCGGCGGAGGATGTCGAGCCCGTCGGGCGACGTGAGGTCGAGTCCCAGGCTCTGCTTGCCCCGGTTGGAGTGCTCGAGCAGCACGTGCACGTTGCCACCCAGCGACACCGTCCCGCTCGAGGCCAGGCCCCGCATGGCGTCGCCCCGCTCGACGTGCTCGATCTTGACCACCTCGGCGCCGAGGTCGGCGAGGAGGGCGGAGGCAGCGGGCACGAACGTGTGCTCGGCCACCTCGAGGATGCGGACGCCTCGCATGATCGCGGTCATCTGGATACCCCCTGTTCGGCCGCCGAGTATGACACATCCGTTAGAAACCACGTAGCCTCGGGGGCTTCGGCGAAAGGGGACAAGTGGACCTCCAAGGACGATCAGCGCTGGTCACGGGTGGAGCCGGTGGGCTCGGTGCGGCCACGGTGCGCCACCTGCTCGACAGCGGGCTCGGCGTGGCCATCTTCGACCGCGACGGTGACCGGGCGGCGGCGCTGGCCGGCGAGCTCGGGGCGGCGGCCACCGCCGTCAGTGGCGACGTGAACGACGACGGCGCCGTCGGTGCGGCGATCGAGGCGGCGGGCGCACCATCGGGCGCGACGGCGCGCCGCATGACAAGGACGCGTTCGTCCAGACGATGGCCATCAACGCCTTCGGTACCTTCAACGTCTCGCGCCTGGCGGCATCGGCCATGGCCGCCAACGAACCCGACGAGGACGGCCAGCGGGGGGTGATCGTCAACACGGCTTCGATCGCCGGCCTGGAGGGCCAGACGGGGCAGATCGCCTACGGCTCGGCCAAGGGCGCCATCCTGGCCATGACCCTGCCCATGGCCCGCGACCTGGCGCCGGTCGGCATCCGGGTGTGCGCCATCGCCCCGGGGACGATGGGGACGCCGATCATGCTGAGCGTCCGGGAGGAGATGAGGGAGCACCTGGTGTCGAGCATCGTCTTCCCCAAGCGGATGGGCCGGCCGGAGGAGTTCGCCCTCCTGGTGGAGTCGATCTTCCGCAACCCGTACCTCAACGGGGAGAACATCCGCCTCGACGGCGCCCTGCGGTTCCCCCCGAAGTAGGCCCGCCCGAAGGCCCCCCGGTCAGGCTGGGCCGGTGGGCCCCCGGGGGGCCAGCACGATCGACGGCGTGTACAGCGAGGGGCCGGCCCGCAGCACGGCGTCGACGGCGCCGACCAGGTGGTCGACGTCGATCAGGCTGCCGGCGATGAGGCCTCGAGCGGTCCAGATGGGGTGCACCTCGGCGGCCAGGTCCCAGTTCCAGTCGTTGGCGAACCCGGTCATCGAGTCGCCCTCACCCCCGGCGCAGTCGCCCACCACGCAGCGGGTGAAGGCGACCTCGGGGTGCTCGACCCGCCACGCTTCGATCAGCTTGTCGAGCGCCGCCTTGCTCACGGCGTAGGCCCCGAGCCCAGGCCACGGCGGGGTCTGCGAGGCGCTCACCGACGACAGGTACAGGGCGATGCCGCCCGAGGCGGCGAGGCGGGGGAGGGCGGCGGCCGTCACCAGCGAGGCGCCGATGACGTTCGTGTCGAACACGCGCCGCCAGGTGGCGGCGTCGGTGTCGGCGAGCTTCAGCAGGGGCCCGATCGCCGGGGTGTAGACGAGGGCGTCGATGCCGCCGAGCCCCGCCTCCGCCTTCCCGAGCGCCGATGCGACCGACGCCTCATCGGTGACGTCGCACTCGATGGCGAGGGCCCCGGGCCCCGCCTCTCCGGCGGCATCCTCCAGTCGCTCACGACGCCGGGCGAGGAGGGCCACCTGGGCGCCTCGCCGGGCCAGGCCGACACCGATGCAGCGCCCCAGGCCGCTCGAGGCCCCCACGATCACGGCGCGCACGATCCGTCCCCCCTCCGTCGACTGGCGCCGAGGATAGCCACCGCCCGGACGCCGCTCACCGGCCCAGGAACCCGCGCTCGATGATGTGCACGGCGGCGTTCATGAGGGCCGGCGTCCGCGGATGGACGCCGAAGGCGTCGATCACCGACAGCAGCACCACGGCGTCGACCTCCGGGTCGCCGAAGTCGCGGAAGCGCAGGGCGTGGGCCAGGCGCCGGCGCCCCCAGTCGGTCACCGAGGCCGAGTCGTCCCGCAGCCGGGCGTCCTGCAGCGCCGCGTCGGCCCACACCCGGATCATCGCCGTCTCGTCCATCTGGGCCCGGTTGTAGGCGCGCAGCCAGCGGCGCAGGCTGGTGCGCCCGGTGGCGCCGGCGTCGGTGAGGTCGGGCATGTCGGTGAAGGTGGTCGAGACGGTGTGCATCGCCGCGACGGCGAGCAGGAGGGCCAGCTCCTCCTTGCTCCTGAAGTAGCGGTAGAACGTCCCGTGGGAGAGGCCGGCGGCGTCGACGATGTTGTCCACCCGCGTCCCGTGCAGACCCCTGGTCACGAACACCCGCCGGCCCGCCTCCAGCAGCGCAGCAGGTGCGGGACCGCCCCTCGAGCCGGCCGAGGGGTCGGCCCCAGTGTCGAGGGCGGTGCGCATGACCGGGCCGAAGGGGAGCCTCGGGGGGCGACGGCCCGCCGGCCCGCGCCGGTGCACGTTGGCGTCGGCAACGAGCCCGAAGAGCGTCCGGTGGACGACGTCGGTGAAGGCGTCGAGGATGGCAGGGAGGGGGAGGGCGTTGCCCATGGCGTGGCGCAGCACGGCGCTGTGGTCGAGCGTGCGGGTCAGGCTCTCGCTCGACAGCTGGATCACCGGGTCGAGATCGCCCGGCCGCAGCTCCGCTCCCTCCACCCGCGCCCGGATGCCGGAGACAGAGCGGGTGGCGGTGCCCACCGAGTCGACGAGGAGCGCGGCGTCGCTCTCGGCGGCGGCGGCGAAGGCGTGGAACACCGGCTCGTAGCGCTCGTAGATCTCCCCGTAGCGCTCGACCCAGGCCCGCGCCGACGCCCAACCGGAGCGGTCGGGCGTGATGGGGTCGAGCCGTTCCGTCGACGCGTCCAGCTGCCGGGCCACCAGCCCCGCCAGGTGGCGGAAGACGTCCTGCTTGCCGGAGAAGTACTGGTAGAACGAGACGCGCGAGCAGCCGGCGACGCGGGTGATGCTGTCGATGCTGCACCGGTCGTAGCCGACCTCGCCGAAGACGCGCAGGGCGGCGTCGAGGATGCGCTGCTGGGTGCGCTGCCCGCGCGCGCCGACGTTCGGGTTGTCAGAGAAGGGCGCCCGCCGGACCACGGCAGCCGGCTCCCCCCCGCGCCCTGGCGTGGGCGGCTGGGCCTTGTTCGTTTCGACGGTGCTGACACTACTGTTAGAAAACCATGGGCGGAAGCCTTGACTCCGACGTCGAGATTGATATGGTGACCAGGGTCAATCCGGGCGCCGAGAGCCCGGTTGCCGTCCGCGGTGCGGGCGGGAGGGGGACGAGTCCAGGCATGATCCGGTGCTTCGTGCAGACCGGCGACCTCGAACGGGCGCAACTCCAGAAGGTCACGGAATGCTGGAGTACGTCCTAGCCGGGCTGGCGCTCGGGGCAATCTACGCAATTGCCTCGGCCGGGCTGGTGATCACGTTCGAGTCGGCGGGCGTGCTGAACTTCGCGTTCGGCTCCATGGCCTATGTCGTGGCCCGGTTCTACTACTGGCTCAACTCCCAGCACGGGTGGTCCACGGTGACCGCCGGGTTCGTGTCGATCGCCATCGTCGCCCCGCTCATGGGTGTCGTCCTCTACGCCGTCCTGTTCCGCCTCATCCGCGGGTCGTCGACCTTGATCAAGTTGGTCACCACCATCGGCCTGTCGGTGGCGCTCCCGCCGGTGGCCGACCTGTTGCTCGGCACCCAATCGATCACCTCGGCACCCGGGCTCGCCCTCGCCAGCGACCGCCCCTTCCACCTCTTCGGGACCCCGGTCACGACCGACCAGGTCATCACCTACGGGTTCCTGATCTTCGTCGTGGTCATGGGCACGGCGGTGCTGCGCCTGACCGACGTCGGTCTGCGGGTCCGTGCCATGGTCGACTCCGAAGCGATGGCGTCGCTGTCGGGCACCAGCCCCGGACGCATCGGGCTGACGGTGTGGGCCGTCAGCGCCACGCTGGCGGGCCTGGCCGGCATCCTGGTGGCGCCGACCAACGGGTTGACGACGACGGGGATGACCACGTTGATGGCGGCGGCCTTCGCCGCCGTGGTCGCCGCCCGGCTGCGCTCGCTCCCGGGGGCCGTCGGCGTGTCGCTGGCCATGGGCGTCGTCACCGACGTGATCCAGAAGTACCTGCCGCCCAACAGCTCGTTCACGGCGGCCATCATCCCGAGCATCCCCTTCGGGTTCATCCTCGTCTTCCTGGTCTTCTACCTCACCCGCTCGGGTGTCGTCGACGAGCAGGCCGGCCTCGGTGGACCCCTCGATCAGGCGATCCGGCCGGCCCACGCCGATGCCGTGGCCGCCGGACCGGATCCTGCCGGGGAGAGCGGCCGCGGTCGTGCCCTCGGCGCCCTCCCGCTGGTCGCGGTGGCGGCGCTGCCCCTGGTGTTCCACGGATCCGCCTACTGGCTCGGGCTGGTGACGATCGGTCTGTGCTACTCGATCACCTTCCTCACCTTCACGGTGGTGACCGGTGAGGGCGGGATGCTGTGGCTGTCCCAGATCACCTTCGCCGGCGCGGGGGCGGTGGCCACCGCCCAGTTCGCCACCGTGTGGCACCTGCCCGTCCTCCTCGCCCTCGTCCTCGGGGGGGTGATCGCGGCGGCGGCCGGGGCGGTGATCGGCCTGCTCACCATCCGGCTCGGGGACCTCTACGTCGGGCTGGTCACCCTGACGTTCGGTCTGCTGGCCGAGACCCTGATCTTCAGCCGCAACCGCTTCCTCCAAGGGGGTCTCGGCGTGCCGGTCAACCGGCCCAGCTTCGCCCACAGCGACCTGGCCTTCTGCTACCTGGCGCTGGCCGTGTTCCTCGTCTTCACCGTCCTCATCCTCAATCTGCGGGCGTCGACGAGCGGCCTGGCCCTGCGGGCCGTCCGGGACAGCGAGTCGGCGGCGCGGACGCTGGGCCTCAGCGTGCTCCAGGTGAAGGTCATCGTCGGAGCCCTGGCCGCCTTCGTCGCCGCCGTCGGCGGCGGGTTCATCGCCATGTACGCCCGGCAGGCCCAACCGCAGTCCTATGCGACGTTCCTGGCCTGATCTGGCTGGCGGTCGTCGTGACGATGGGCGTCCGGTCGATCAGCGCGGCCGCCCTGAGCGGGGTGGCGTTCGCCCTGCTGCCGGGTGTCTTCCAGACCTACGCCCCGACCCGCTGGTTGGAGGTGCCGACGGTCCTGTTCGGGCTCGGCGCGGTGATGGTCGCCCGCAACCCGGAGGGCGCCGTGCTCCAGAACAGCAGGCAGCTCCGGCTGTTGCTGCGCCGGCTCAGCGCCCACTCCCGCCCATCCGACCCGGGCGGCGACACCCCGGGCGCGACCGCCACCGCCCGGCTGCCGCCGGCGGCGTCGAGCCCGCGGGCCGAGGCGGCACCATGATCGGAGCCGCCGCGGACAGGGCGAGGGCGGCAGCCGATGCCCGGCTGGCGTGCTCGGGAGTCACCGTGCACTTCGGCGGGCTGGCGGCGGTCAGCGACGTCGACCTGGCGGTGCCGGCCGGCGAGATCGTCGGGCTGGTCGGTCCCAACGGCGCCGGCAAGACCACCCTGTTCGGCGTCCTCTCCGGCCTGCTCCGGCCCTCGCGGGGGACGGTGTGGCTCCAGGGGGAGGAGGTCACCGACACCCGGCCCCAGCTCCGGGCGGCGCGTGGACTGGCCCGCACGTTCCAGCATCCTGAGCTCTTCGCCGGGCTGACCGTCAGGGACCATCTCGTGCTCGCCTACCGGGCCAAGCACAGCCCGCGGCGCGTCTGGTCGGACCTGGCGACCATGGGGAGCCTCCGCCCGGCGGAGCCTGGAGAGAAGGAGGTGGTCGACGAGTTGATCGAGGTGCTCGACCTCGGCCCCGTCGCCCGCCGGCTGGCGGCCGGGTTGCCCCTCGGGGTCGCCCGGATGCTCGAGTTGGGCCGGGCGCTGGCCGCCTCGCCCACCGTCGTGCTGCTGGATGAGCCCTCCTCCGGGCTCGATTCGTCCGAGACCGAGCAGTTCGAGCGCACGCTGCGGCGCATCAGCCGGGAGCGGGACATCTCGGTGCTGCTGGTGGAGCACGACGTCGACCTGGTCATGCGCATGTGCAGCACCGTCTACGTGCTCGACTTCGGCGTCATGATCGCCAAGGGCTCCCCAGCAGAGGTCAGGTCGGACCCTCTCGTCCGGTCGGCGTACCTCGGGGAGGAGCTGTCGGCTGACGATCCGGTGCCCGGCCCCCGTCCGCGCGTCACCGCCGAGTCGCAGCCCGACGGCGGCCCGGCCCCTGCCATCCTCACCGTCGACGACCTGCGGGTGCGCTACGGCGAGGCGATCGCCGTGGGGGGGGTGTCGTTCCAGGTCGGTTCGGGACGGGCGCTCGCCATCCTGGGGGCGAACGGCGCAGGGAAAAGCAGCCTGGCCCGGGCCATCTCGGGGTTGGTGCCCCCCTCCGGGGGGAGCGTCGTCTTCGCCGGTGACGAGATCGCCCACTGGCCGGCCCATCGCATCCGCCGGGCCGGTCTCGTGCACCTGCCGGAAGGGCGGGGAGTGTTCCGCGGCCTGACCGTGCTGGACAACCTGCGGATGGCGGCCGGCGCCGTCGACGGCCGCCAAGCCCGCCGGGACGCCATCGAGCGGGCCTTCGCCGTCTTCCCCATCCTGGCCGATCGCCGCCAACAGCTGGCCTCCCTCCTGTCGGGGGGTGAGCAGCAGATGCTCTCGCTGGCGCGCGCCTTCACGACCTCACCCGGTCTCCTGATCGCCGACGAGCTGTCGCTCGGGCTGGCGCCCAAGGCCGTCGACCTGGTCTTCGACGGGCTGGCCCGCGCCCGCCAAGCGGGCGTGAGCGTGATCATGATCGAGCAGTACGTCCACCGGGCCCTGGCCTTCGCCGACGACTGCCTGGTGCTCGAGCGTGGGCACGTGGCCTGGCAGGGGCCGGCGAGCGCCGCCGGCGGCGAGGTGCTCCGCCACTACCTGGGCGACGCCATGACCGCCGCCGGCTGACACAACCGAAAGACAGATCCGACAACCCGAGGGAGAACGACGAGATGTCCAGGAACCACACCAGACTGTGCGCTGCGGTGGCCGTGACGCTGATGGTGGCTGCCGCCTGCAGCTCATCGAAGTCGTCCGGCACCGGCTCATCGACGACGACGGGGACGGGCAACCCCACCTACACCGTCGGCATCCTCACCGACCTGACGGGCCCGGCCGCCTCCGGCAACAAGACGAGCGTGCAGGGCGTCCAAGCCGGAGTGGTACTGGCGGCCAAGGACGGCTACACCATCAAGTACGTCGTCGGTGACACGGCCACGTCTCCGGCCCAGGCGCTCTCGGCGGCGCAGAAGCTGGTGGAGCAGGACCACGTGCTGGCGGTCATCTCCGTCTCGGCTCTGACCTTCGGCGCCGCCAACTACCTCACGTCCCAGGGCATCCCCGTCGTCGGAGTGGCCGAGGACGGGCCCGAGTGGCTCACCGCGCCCAACATGTTCTCCGTCTACGGCCCCACCGACCTCTCCAAGGCCACTACGCTCTACGGTGACTTCTTCAAGATGGAGGGGGGGACGACCGTCGGGGCGCTGGGCTACAGCATCTCGCCGTCGTCGGCGGAAGCAGCCAAGGGCGCCGGGGTGTCGGCCCAGGCCGCCGGGCTCAAGGTCGGCTACATCAACGCCAACTTCCCGTTCGGCAGCACCAACGTGACCCCGGTGGCGCTGGCCATGAAGGCGGCGGGAGTCAACGCCATCACCGCGTCCGTCGACCCCAACACCGGCTTTTCGTTGATCACCGCCCTCCGGCTGGCGGGTGTCAACCTGAAGGTCGCCCTGCTGCCGACGGGGTACGGCGGCGACATCCTCCAGGCCGGCCCCGGGGCGATCCAGGCGGGCCAGAACGTGTACTTCTCCTCGTCCTTCGAGCCGATCGAGATGCACACGGCGGCCACCGCGCAGTTCGCCAGCGCCCTGAAGGCCGTCGGCATCTCGTCCGACCCCACCTACTCGGAGTACGCCGGCTACGCCTCCATCGCCATGCTCATCCAGGGCCTCAAGGCGGCGGGGACCAGTCCCACCCACGCGGCGCTCATCAGCGCCCTGTCGGGGATCACCCGCTTCGACGCTGCCGGCCTGCTCGGCAATCGTCCGCTCAACGTCAGCCAGCACCAGCAGGAGCTGTGCAGCTACATGACCAAGCTGTCGGGCTCGACCTTCGAGCTCGTCCCCGGAGCCGATCCCCTGTGCGGCACCGTGATCCCTGGCAAGACGATATCGGCGTCGTCCTGACGAGCGTCACGCGGCGCCGATGTCGATGACGACCTTGCCCACGGCCCGGCCGTCGCCCACGTACCGGAGGGCGGCCGCCGTGTCCGCCAGCTCGAAGGTGGCGCCGATGTGGGGGGAGGCCCGGCCCGTGGCCAGCAGGGCCATGAGCTCGTCCTCGTTGCGCCGGAGCTCATCGGGGGCGTGGGCGGCGAAGGCGCCGAACTGGAAGCCCACGATCTGCACACCTTTGAGGAGGACGAGGTTGAGGGGGATCCGCGGGATCGCCCCCGATGCATAGCCGACGGTGACGAACCGCCCGCCCCATCGCAACGAGCGGAGGGCCGGTTCGGAGAGGTCTCCCCCGACGGGGTCGACGACGACGTCGCCCCCGTCGGGCAGCGCCTCCCGGAGGGCGTGGCGCAGGTCGCGGGCGCGGTGGTCGATCAGCCGGAGGGCCCCGGCGGAGGCCGCCGCCTCGAGCTTCTCGGGGGAGGAGGCGACCGCCGTGACGCGGGCCCCGAAGGCGACGCCCAGCTGCACGGCGGCCAGACCCACTCCGCCACCGGCGCCCAGCACGATCAGCTCCTCCCCCGGCTGCAGAGCGGCGGTGGAGCGCAGCACGTGGTAGGCGGTGCGGTGGGCGACGCCGAAGGCGGCGGCCGCCCGGTCGTCCACCCCGGCCGGCGTCGATGTCAGCGTGGCGGCGCCGACGACGACCTGTTCGGCGAAGGCCCCGACCAGGGCCGTCCCGAACACCCGGTCGCCGGCGGCGAGCCCGGTGACCCCGTCGCCGACCTCGGCCACGGTCCCGGCGAACTCGCTGCCAGGGACGAACGGGGGGGCGACGGTGATCTGGTACCGGTTGGCCACGATCAGCACGTCGGGGAAGTTCACGGCGGCGGCGTGCACCCGCACCCGCACCTGCCCGCTCCCGAGGTCCGGTGCGGGAAGCTCGTCGACCTCGACCACCTCGGGCGGTCCGTAGGCGCGGCAGACGGCGGCGCGCACCCGCCCGCCCTACCGGCCTCGCCAGACGGGCGCCCGCTTCTCGACGAACGCCATCGCCCCCTCGCGGGCGTCCTCGCTGGCGAACACCACCTCCTGCCAGTGGTGCAGGCGGTCGGTGGCCCGGCCGGCGTCCGACACGGCCAGCCGGGTCAGCTCCTTCGCCGCCGCCACCCCCAGCGGGCCGTTGGCCGCCATCCGCTCTGCGTACCCGAGGGCGGCGGGCAGCACCTCGTCGGGGGAGACGACGGCGTTGACCAGTCCCACGGACAGGGCGCGCGCCGCGTCGATGCTCTCCCCGGTCAGGATCATCTCCAGCGCCACCCCCAGGGGGATGCGGGTCCCCAGGAAGGTGCCGTACCCCGCCGGGAACAGCCCCCGCTTCACCTCCGGGAGCCCGAAGGCGGCGGTGGACGCCGCCACGATGACGTCGCAGCCCAGCAGCAGCTCCAGACCGCCCGCCACTGCCGTCCCGTTGGCCGCCCCGATGACGGGAACGGCCACCTCTCCCCGGAGGAAGCGGTGGAAGGCGGTGGCGGCGTCGCCCTCGCCGATCGCCATCTCGCCGCCGGCGAAGCTGCGCAGGTCCATCCCCGCGCAGAAGGCCCGGTCCCCGGTGCCGGTGAGCACCACGGCGCGGATCCCGGCGTCGGACTCGGCCTCGATCATCGCCGCGCCAAGGCTGCGGATCAATCCCGGGGTCAGGGCGTTGCGGGCCTCGGGCCGGTTGAGGCGGGCGACCAGGATCAGCCCGCGCCGCTCGACCTCGAGCTCGTCGGCGTCAGTCATGGTCGGGGAGCGGCGGTGGCGGATCCCCGCAGCTTGTCATGCGCGAACGCCTACGCCCCGAGGAAGACGGCCCGGGCGATGTCGTCACGCTCGAGCAACTGCCGCGTGGGCCCCTCGAAGCGGACCTGCCCCTTCTCCAGGAAGACGGCCCGCTCGCAGACCTCGCAGGCGATGTTGAGGCTCTGCTCGACGAGGACGATGGACGTCCCCTGCTGGTGGATGGCCCGGACGATGGAGAGCAGCTCCTGGACGACGATGGGGGCGAGGCCGAGCGACAGCTCGTCGATGCAGAGCACCTTGGGCTCGAGCATGACCGCCTTGGCGAGGACGAGTTGCTGCTGCTCGCCCCCGGAGAGCAGCCCCGCCTTGAAGGACAGCCGTTGCGCCAGGGCGGGGAACGTCGCCATCACCCGGTCCCGCCGGCGGGCCGCCTCCTGGCGGTCGCCGCGCAGGGTCAGGCCCTGGACGTCGAGGTTCTCCGACACCGTCATGTCCCTGAAGACACCCTGACCCCCCCGCACCAGGACGAGGCCCCGCCCGACCAGGCGTTCGGCGGCGACGCCGGTGACGTCCTCGCCGTCGATGCACACCCGTCCCCCGACGGGCGTGGCCATGCCGGCGATGACCCTGAGGAGCGTCGACTTGCCCGCCCCGTTGGTGCCCAGCAGGGCGAGCGCCTCGCCCCGCCGGAGGCGCAGGGAGGTGCCGAACAGCACCTGGAGCCGGCCGTAGCAGAAGTCGATCCCGTCGGCTTCCAGGATGAGGTCCTCAGTCGGCGCCATGGGCCGCCTTCACCACCGCCGATGCCGGCTCCGATCCGTTGGTGGACGGGCGCCGGGAGCGTCGACCGCCGGTCGCAGGGGCCGAGCGCCCGGAGCGGGTGATCGCCACGTCGTCGGTGCCGAGGTAGCTGGCGATGACGGCGGGGTTGGCCCGGATCTCGGCGGGGGTGCCGGAGGCGATGACCTGCCCGAGCTCCATGGCGTAGATCCGGTCGCACAGCCCCATGAGCAGGGGCATGTCGTGCTCGACGATCAAGATGGCGCAGTCGAGCTCGTCCCGGATGCGCCGGAGGAGCGGTCCGAAGGCCTCGGCCTCGCGCTGGGCCACGCCGGCGGTGGGCTCGTCGAGCAGCAGGAGCCGGGGCCGGGCCGCGACCTGGGCGGCCAGATCACAGATGCGCCGGGTACCGGTCGACAGCTGGCCGGTCAGCGTGTGCGCCCAGGGCGAGAGCCCGAGGCGTTCGATGATGGCGTCGGCCTCCAGGCGGGAGTCGGCCTCACTGGCGCGCTGCCACGGCGCCGCCAGCATCGACGACACGACGCCGACCCGGAAGCGGTTGGCCAGGGCGACCTGGACGGTCTCGGTGACGGTCAGGCCCGGGAACAGGTGGGCGTCCTGGAAGCTGCGGGCCAGCCCGTAGCCCGCTCGCATCTCGGGGTCCATGTCGGTGACGTCGACGTGTCCGAGCAGCACCCGTCCGTGGGCGGGTCTCAACCGGCCCGAGATCACATTGAGCAGGGTGGTCTTGCCGGCGCCGTTGGGACCGATGAGCCCGACGATCTCGCCCGGGCTGACCTCGACGGCGGCGCCGTTGAGGACCCTCAGGCCGCCGAAGGCCAGCTCGATGTCGTCGGCGACGAGCGCCGGCGCCGACCCCTCGAAGCTTCCCTTCTCGGCGGTGACCGCCATCCGGTCGAGGCGGCGCTGCCACCACGCCTGCACGCTGCCGGCCACGCCCTGGGGGAACCGGTGCAGGACCACCACCAGGCTCAGGCCGCCGAAGAGGAGCACCGATGCCACGCCGGCGTTGCCGGCGGGGAACACGGCACCGAGGTGAGGGCCGATGAAGAAGGTGAAGGCGTACAGGAGGCCGGCGGCGAAGACCGCCCCGGCGATGGAGCCGACGCCGCCGATGACGGGTATGGCCAGCACGGCGATCGACACGTCGGGGGAGAACTGGCTGGCGTTGAGGCTCCGCCAGGCGTCGGCCCACATGACCCCGGCGGCACCGGCGAGGAAGCCGGAGATCGACAGGGCCGCCAGCTTGACGGTGGCGGGCGTGACCCCGAAGGCGGCGGCGGCCGACTCGTTGTCGCGCACGGCCACGATCAGCCGCCCGGCGGTGGATCGCCGGAGCGACCACATCGCCGCGCAGACCACGACGAGGACGGCCAGGCAGAAGTAGTAGACGGTGAGCTGCCCGCTGGGGCGGCCCAGCCCGCGCCCCAGCACGGGAACGCGCAGATCCAGGCTGGCCTGGGACGATCCGAACCATCGTTGGTGGAACAGCCAGTCGGGAGCCACCACGGCCAGACCCAGGGTGGTGACGGCCAGGGTCAGTCCCGGGACCCGGAGGGCGGGCAGCCCGATCAGGACCATGGCGACGGCGGCGGCGAGGCCGGCGACCAGGACCACGAACGGCAGCGACCACCCCTTCCCGGGCAGGTGGCCGGCGGCGTAGGCCCCTATCCCCACC
>Ga0102924_1001689_pt1 | contig 25090 bp, 22 predicted proteins | sample PaiPotPPM11metaG_FD_80116 | JGI IMG/M metagenome (GOLD analysis project Ga0102924, IMG submission 80116) | Iron sulfur acid spring bacterial and archeal communities from Banff, Canada, to study Microbial Dark Matter (Phase II) - Paint Pots PPM... ... | reverse complement strand
TCTGCTCAAATGCACGAGCACCTCTCTCCTAAGAATAAGCCCATCCCCAGCGACGAGCGCATACCAAAGCACAAGCCCGTTCCACATCAAGAGACACAACGGCTTGACTCTGCTCAAATGCACAAGCACCTCTCTCCTAAGAATAAGCCCATCCCCAGCGACGAGCGCATACCCAATACTAGGTCTATACTCAAGGAGAAGCGTATTTCTAGGAATAGCTCCCACTCCAAGGCTGAGGCGGTTGAGGCATACTCTGAAGCTAAGGCTGAGATACACTCAGAGGTCGAGCCATATCCCGAGACTAAGGCGGTTGACCCGTACCTCAAGATTGAACCATATTCGGAGGACGAGTCATATTCGGAGGACGAGTCATATTCCAAGGAAATCGTCCCATACCATCAGAACCAACCAGAGAGTTCCGCGCTAGTACCGAGTATAAGTACTGCTCTTGAGCCTTACAAGATCAGTACCATGATCGAACAAGTTCAGCCTCAGGGCATCTTGCCCACCTTGCCTACCTTTGTTAAAGAAGAAAAAAACCCTGGGCCATGGCTAACCGACAAATTACCCTGGGGATTTCCACGACGCCCTCCCGATGTAGCAGGCAAAATTATTCTGATCACCCAGTCGCAGGAACTGCCTGACTATCCAAATGTCATTCTAGGTCTCGTCAACATGCTTACAGAGTTAATCTGGATGATTCCAAATGATACGATGAAAAAAGAAGAGGAACGATTGCAAATCACCATCGCGCGTATCCGCACTAACAAGGAAGATGCAAAGCAGGCAGAACTAAAGGATGTACGCCTGATAGGCTACCTCAGGGGAGCCAATCTCACATTGGGAGATACTGTCTGGTTCTGGGGATGGCACCGCAAAGGCAGCTTACTTGTCAAAAAGGGATATAATTGGACTTCGAAAGCAATCGTGGAGACACATTCTATGGGTTTAATCCTGCCAGCACTGGTTGTGCTTATACTGCTAGGAATTGCTTTCTTAATATTCTTGGCCTGGCCTTCCATCTCCTCTGGGTTAGGCTCCTTCTTTCTATTGGCACCCCACAAGCCATAGAAATAGCTCAGTTCTCAAAGGACGAGAGCTTTTCGCCCATAGTTGATCTGCGAGCGTGCTCCTCACCATCGCTCAACAAGAAAACGCCATTCACGTTGCCCAGCGATATGCATGACAAGATTGTGGAAAACAAGCCATAGCAACATTTAAAGCCCTCGTCTTTTGAGGGCTTTTCTTTTCTTGATACGAATATAGCTTTGCCTGAGATTGCAAGAAAGGTCATAAGTCTTCAGGTGGCAAGACCTCAGGGAGAAGCAAGTATCCATAGCCCAGAACACAATATACATAGATGCCTGTACCCCGCAACTTACCACGGATGCGATCAATATGCTTATCCATCATTATACGCACCTTCTCATCTACAGTGCAGTTATAGACGATGTAAGCCAGATCAGAGTAGGTAACAGGTACACCATGGCGTAAAGGAAACAGCAACCGATACTCCGTTGCCGTTAGTTGAACCATCCTATGTCTGACAATAATCGTATGCTGGTGAGTGTTCCACTGAACATCCTTAATACGCACTGGTGAACTGATGTCTTCATGTAAGAAAGTCGATATCATGCTGTCTCCCTCCTCAAAAACAAATACACAAGGGCCGGTAACTATTCAAGTCCTGTTGATGGCTCTGCCCGCTCTGGGAGCGGGAAGAGAGAAAAAGAGCGAGGACAAAGCCTATCTCCCCAAATCTCTCTCCCATACACACTAGCTCAAGACATAGAGTCGTTAGTAGCAAAGTCCCTAATCCAGGGTTCAGGGGCATGCTAGCCGGGGACAAACTTGTCCCCTCTATCTCTCTTTCAAAAACCGACAAATGCTCGTAAAGGCGATTTATCATCTGGAAGGCTTCACTTTCTTCTCTAGCTTCTAATATTATCGGTGTTCAACTTCATCAGAAAGTTGATTCAATTCCTCGGCAATCATTGCCATTGCCATATCACCTACCAGGCTATGCAACTCCACATGAACCTTCCACATGTTTTCCATCTTAGCCGTGATGAATTTATGCTGCGAAGTACCAAATGCTAATCCTGAGAGACCTCGCTGTGCTGCTTCGTATTCGGCACAATAGCGAGCTAGGAGGCGAGCGACTTCACTGTCGTGTTCTTCTATTTCTAGCATCTGTTTCCTTCTCTTCCCGTGCATTTTTCTGCACTCACTATGAAAGCAGTAAGAGCGACGCGAGAGATGAGCGCCTCGCCCATGGATGGGAAAACTATCTTCAGCCCATCAAGACTAGCACAGTGGGCTAGCCATCTCCGGTACCAGTAGAACCTTCAAACATCATAAGATATCTAAATCTCCTAGAGTTATCCGTATCTCGATAACCGGTGGATTGCTTGACCGCGGAAAGTGCCACCACGATGTTCACAATCACATCAGACATACAAAACCTCCATTTTTTCCCAGAAGCCCTTTCTGGTAGAACCATACTACGCAGTAGTCAGTTCTAAATTTAGAACTACCACCAGTTAGTGTGATAGTACCTCTTCCCTCACTCGTCTTTTTCTTAGAGAAGCAATGAGTGAAAAGTACTTCTTGTCTACGAGTATGACAGACAAGCCCTATATGATACAATGACAGGGAACTGTCAACTAACGGACAACTTTACTCTCTCTTGCAGACATGTGCTTTTTCATCAGAAACTGAGAGTAAACATTACACTCCACAAAGGTAATAGGTGCACCAGGAAAAAGCCTTGTTGCAAGAGAGGAGAATGTCAGCGCATGGTATCTCATCTTCGCTTACAACGAGAACGGCGCGGCTGGTCGCGAGCTACGCTTGCCAAAGTGCTTGGCACAACAGTTGCTACCGTGGCAAAATGGGAGGAAAGCCTCTCGATTCCTCCTCCATCCATACAGGAGAGACTCCATCTGCTCTTTGGACCAGATGAGGAGGTCTTCCGGCAGACTTCCGATGCCGCTGATGCGAGACAGGATCAAGGATTGGCTTTTCTCTTGCTTCCTCACTGTCCCCCTGCTCTGTCCTCACCACATGAGGAATCCGATCCGATCAGCATATACGACCCGGTACTTCCTCCGCCCTTGACAGGTACAAACAGATTGATTGGACGTGATTCTCTTCTTCTACAAATCAAACAACAATTGCTGGAGCATTCTAGCCTTGCGCTGTACGGTTTACCAGGGGTTGGCAAAACGGCCTTAGCCATAACTCTTGCCCATAACCCTGAGATACGCACCCATTTTGGCGATGGGGTATTATGGGCAGGTCTCGGATTGCATCCACATGTACCTGGCGTGCTTCGTCGCTGGAGAACTCTACTAGGAGTAACCACAACAGAGGAGGAAACCAGGGGTCGTCAAGAAGACTGGATTCAGGCGCTCCAAGCCGCGATAGAAAAGCATTCTCTGTTACTAGTATTTGATGATGTATGGCATGTAGAAGCGTTAGATGGTTTGATGATAGGTGGATCTAGATGCGCCTATTTGCTAACGACGCGATTCGCCAACATCGCCAGATATCTGGCTGCAGAGAAGGCTGTTCAGGTTCCCGAGTTGGACGATACCAATGGCATACAATTGCTGACTCGCTTTGCTCCGGAGGTCTTGCAACATGAGCATGATACGGCCTTGACTTTAGTTCGTGCTGTAGGCGGCCTCCCCTTAGCACTAACGCTGATGAGCAAGTATCTGGGTAGTAATGCCTCTACTCGGCAACCACGTCGCTTGCAAGCAGCTCTGACTCACTTGCACGATACCGAGCAACGTTTACGGTTACAAGTGCCTCAGGCTCCAATCGACCGTCCTCTCACACTTCCTGCAGGGGTAGAAGTGTCCATCGAGTCCGTAGTGGCCGTGAGCGATTTCCTGCTGCCTCCACCTGCTCGCAGGGCACTACGAGCTCTTTCCATTTTGCCCGCCAAGCCCACGCTCTTGACTCGGGAAACTGCTCTTGCCATTACAGATGTTTCAGTCGAAGTTCTTGATATCCTTTGCAATGCAGGTTTGCTCGAACGATATGGCTCTGAGCACTATATGTTGCACACCCTCATCGCTGATTATGCTCAAGCGCAAGGACCCGAGCCAGAAGCATGCATCCGACTGATTCAATACGGGATTAGCTTTGTCGAAGCACATCACACAGACGCCTCTGCTCTGGAGCGAGAGAATGCAATGATTCTCGCCGCGTTGGACCAAGCCTGGAACGAGAAACGATATCGGGAACTGATCCGGGGAGGCTGCCTGTTTGCACCATTTCTCTTCCGTTGGGGCTGGTATACTCTGGCAGAGCAGCTACTGCAGCGAGCCTTCACAGCTGTCGCTCAGCAAGGAAATCGACAGGACAAGATCCACATCCTAGAAAATCTCAGTACTCTGGCTCATCTCCAGGGTAACTATGCTCAGGCGAGGTCCTATGCCCAGGAGGGATTGGCGCTAGCACAACAGGAGGGGAATCAAGAGAAGATCATAGGCCTGCTTACAGCACTAGGAGTAGTCGAACAAGAACTGGGAGACTACGCCCAAGCAGAGATTCACTACCAGGAGGGACTTGTACAGGCACGTCAGCGCGGCGATCACGCGCAGGTCAGCACTCTCCTCAAGAACCTGGGTGTGCTGGCCAAAAAACGCGGGAACTATACTCAGGCCCAGACATACTATCAAGAGGGACTAGTCCTGGCGCGTCAGATGGATCATGGCGATCTGACATGCTTGCTACTCATGAATATAGGTGTCGTTGCCACTGAACAAGGAGACTATACCCAGGCTCAGAAGTACTTCCAGGAAGGATTGGCCTTGGCGCATCAGTTAGGGCATCGCGAGCACAACTGTGTCTTACTCTCCAACCTGGGCGTGGTTGCCGATGCCCAGGGAGACTATATCCAGGCGCAAGCGTACTTCCACAAAGGGCTCACTCTAGCTCGCCAACTGGGGCACCGCGAACGCATCAGCTTGCTGCTCCTCAACCTGGGTGTAGTCGCCAATCGACAAGGTAATGATATACAAGCGGAAGCCTTCCTGCTCGAAGGGCTCACTCTAGCTCGCCAACTGGGGCACCGCGAACGCATCAGCTTGCTGCTCCTCAACCTAGGCGATGTAGCCATGGAGCGGGGACAGGATGAACAAGCACAAAAGTACTTTCAGGAAGGGCTCACCCTGGCTCGCCAACTGGAACACCGCAAACGGATTAGCGACTTGCTGCTCCACCTGGGAGCTCTGGCAACCAAACAGAATGATTCTATGCAAGCAGAAAGGTATCTCCAGGAAGGTATGACCTTAGCTCGCCAACTCAATCACCCACAATTGATCTGCCGCCTGCTGGCCGCATGGGGGGAACTGCATCTCCAACAGCAGCACATCGAGGCTGCTAAACACGCCTTTTCAGAGATGTTAGCACTGGTTCCCGTAGGCAATCGAACTCTTACAGCCCACGCGCAGTATGGACTAGCATGCGTGGCTGCAAGCCAGAGCCAGTTTGACAAGGCACGGACGCTCGCTGAACAGAGTTATACAACCTTCGAAACCCTAGGTCATCGTAAGAAAAGTGTAGTCCGTACCTTTTTGGAACATATCTCCACGAGCAAGGGAGGAGCATGATATGGACACCCACCCACTGAAAATTGAGCGGAAACTGCGAGGCTGGTCCCAGTCTAGGATTGCTGAGGCGCTAGGGATCACTACCAGAACCGTGAGTCGCTGGGAACAGGGTCTGTCTGTGCCCTACCCCTACTATCGTGAGCAACTCTGTGCCCTCTTTGGCAAGAATGCCCGAGAGCTAGGTATGCTATCAGAGACCGAAGAGACCGATACTGTAGAGGAAGAAGCAACACCCCCAATTGACGATGCTGAGCCTATTACACCAGCTGTTCCAGAGCAGGAGTTGTTCCTGGTTGATCCAGCTATCCCAGAAGTTCTAGGTAGTGCCAACAAACTACTAGGACGCGATGGCTTACTAATGCAAGTAAAGGAACGCCTGCTGCAAGGCGACAGTCTGGCGCTAACAGCTCTCAATGGCTTGCCTGGCATCGGCAAAACAGCGCTAGCGGTCGCACTGGCCACGGATTGGGAGGTACAGAATCGCTTTTGTGACGGTATCCTCTGGGCTGGGCTGGGCCCACGCCCCAAGGTACTGGATCTGCTCGCTCGCTGGGGGAAGCTCTTAGGGGTCGCGCCAAGCGAAGTAGAAAATGTCAATAGCCCCGAGGCTTGGGGCCGAGCTCTGCGGGCTACGATTGGCAAGCGCCGTTTGCTGCTGATTATCGATGATGCCTGGAGCACCGAGGAAGCGCTGGCCTTCCAGGTTGGGAGTACACAGTGTGTTCACTTGCTGACAACACGCTTGCCCCAGGTTGCCTTCAACTTTGCTCAGCAGGGAGCCATCGTCGTTCCCGAGCTGGAGGAGGCCGATGGGCTGGCCCTGCTGGCTCGTTTCGTCCCACAACATGTGCAGCAACATCCTGAAGACGCACGAGCCCTGGTGCGTGCAGTGGGTGGTCTGCCATTAGCATTGACCTTGATGGGCAAATATCTGGCTTCCCATGCCTTCACCGGGCAACCGCGACGTCTGCAGACTGCTCTGTCCCAGCTACATAACACCGAGCGGCGCTTACGTGTGAGCATGCCGATCGCTCCGAGTGAGCGTTCTCCCAGTTTGTCCGACACTACCCCTCTTTCGCTGCACGCCGCCATTGCCATTAGTGACCAACAGCTCAGCTCGCAGGCTCACGCGGCCTTGTGCAGTCTCTGCATCTTTCCTCCCAAGCCGAACAGCTTTTCGGAGGAGGCAGCCCTAGCAGTTAGTCAAGAGCCAGTAGAGACGCTGGATGCTCTTTGGGATGTTGGACTACTTGAGAGCAGCGGACCAAGTCGCTACACCCTGCATCGGACCATTGCTGACTATGCACAAACCCAGACTCAGGATCTAGCAGCAGAGCAGCGACTGGTCAGCTATATGTTGCCATATATCCAGACCCATGAGCGAGACTACGAGGCTCTGGAGCAAGAGGCCAGCAATATCCTAGCAGCACTGGATGCCGCTGTGGTCCTGGGAATGCAGCACGAGTTAATCGAAGGAGTAACCGCACTGGTTCCCTTTATGCGCGTACGTGGGCGCTACGCCCAGGCCGATCACTATCTACAGCAAGCGTTGCAGTCTACAATAGCATTGGAAGATGAAGAAAGACAGATGACGATCTTGCGCCACTTGGCCACCTTTGCCGAATTACGTGGAGACAATCCGCAAGCAGAGCACTATAGCCAGCAAGGATTGGTCCTGGCACGGGAGCTTGGACAGATCGATGCAGTGAGCGCCTTGCTCACTACACTGGGGCTCGTGGCATTTCACCGTGGGGACCATGCTCAGGCACAGGCTTGTTACGAAGAAGGGTTGCAACTGGCACGCAAAGTTGGTACCAGTGATCGCATCTGCACCCTGCTCTCCTATCTTGGAGAGGTTGCCTTGTTTCAAGGCAACTTTACCCAGGCGGAGGCACTCTGCCAAGAAGGGCTAATCCTAGCTCGGCAAAGCGGACATCAAGAGCTCATGAGCCTTCTACTCAAAACCCTGGGAGCGGTTGCTGGCAGACAGAATAACTATGTTAAGGCCAAGCAACACTTACAGGAAGGTCTTTCTCTGGCTCGTCAGTTGGGACATCGTGAACACCAAAGCAATCTGCTAAGTAACTTGGGAGTCATCGCCTATTGCCTAGGAAACTACGAGCAAGCAGAAGCCTACGCGCAAGAAGCGCTAATACTCGCCCACCAGATCGGACATCGTGTGCAAATCTGCCGCCTCCTGGCTAACCTGGGAGGATTTGCCATAGGCCAAGGTGACTACACGCAGGCAGAGTGCTATCTGCAGGAAGGTATCGAGCTGGCTCGCCAGTTCGGCCATTTTGATTTACCGCTTATGCTGATGAATCTTGGCAAAGCCATCGGGCAGCAGGGGGATTATAGCCGAGCGAATGCTTGTTTCCAGGAAAGCATCGAACTAGCACGCCACCAGGGAGCATCGTGGTACATGGGAGCTGCCCTCATCTACTGGGGAGACATCCATCTCAAATATCACCAACTGAATGCTGCCGCTGTTGCCTTCCACAAAGTTATCACCCTCAACAGTGGACCCGAGCGGGACCTGCAATTGATTGCATGGGCCTACTATGGCAAAGCCCAGATCGCCGCGTTCCACGGAGATTTCACCGAGGCCCGTCGCCTGGGCATGGATAGTCTGGAGGCGTTAGAAACCATAGGCGATCATAAGGCCGAAGAAGTCAGACACTGGTTGAACTCACTGCCTGAAAAGGGAGACACGGCTATATGAAATCCTATCTGTTGAAAGCTGAGCGGGAAAAGCGCGGCTGGTCCTTAGCCAAACTCGCTGAGGTGCTAGGAACGACCACCAGAACCGTGAGCCGCTGGGAACAGGGACTGGCTATCCCCTTTCCCTACTATCGTGAGCAATTGTGCATCCTCTATGGCAAGACTGCCGAAGAGTTAGGTTTCCTATCGGATGCCAATGAGAATCACATGGCAGAGGAAGCAACATCCCCTGTTCCTCAGCCTCCGGCATTAGACGACCCTGCACCACAGGCGTCGTTCCTAGTTGATCCTACTATCCCAGAATCCCTGGGCAGCACCGATAGCCTCTTAGGACGGACTAGTTTGCTAACAGAGGTGAAGCAGCGCCTGCTGCAAAGTGGCGGTCCGACCTTAACAGCCCTTAACGGTTCGCCCGGCATCGGCAAGACCTCCCTGGCGGCAGCACTAGCTATGGATCAGCAGGTGCAAGCCCACTTTCGCGATGGCATCTTGTGGAGTGCCCTGGGACCTCACCCCAATGTGCTGGCCTTGCTTGCTCGCTGGGGAAAGCTCTTAGGGATCACACCAACAGAAATAGAAGATGCCACGAGCCGGGAGTCCTGGGGCCAAGCCCTGCGGGCCGCCGTTGGCCATTTCCAGATACTGCTGATCATCGATGACGCTTGGAGTGCCGAGGAGGCCTTAGCCTTCCGCATCGGAGGGGCACAGTGCGCTCACCTGCTGACCACCCGTCTGCCTCAGGTCGCTTTCACCTTCGCACAGAAGGGGGCTATTGTGGTCCCCGAACTGGAAGAGACTGACGGGCTGGCTTTGCTGGCTCACTTCGTCCCGCAGCTCATACAGCAAGATCCTGAAGGGGCACAGATCTTGGTGCGCAGGGTTGGCGGCTTGCCGTTAGCCTTAACGCTAATGGGCAAATATATGGCGGCACAGGCTTTCACCGGACAACCCCGACGCCTGCAGGCCGCCCTGGCCCAGTTGCAAGATACTCAGCAGCGCTTACGCGTAAGCATGCCAACTCCATTGAAGCAGCGTTCACCCAGTCTGCCTGATAATACACCCCTATCACTATACGCCACCATTGCCATTAGTGACCAACAACTCAGCCCGCAGGCACATGATACCTTGTGTGCCCTTTCCGTCTTCCCCCCCAAACCGAACACCTTTTCAGAGGATGCAGCTTTGGCAGTTAGTCAGAAGTCCGTAGAGATGCTAGATGCACTCTGGGACGCTGGACTACTGGAAAGTAGCGGACCGAGGCGCTATAGCTTGCAACAAATCATTGCCGACTACGCCCGCACTCAGGCCAAAGGCTCGGAGGCACAACAACAATTGGTCTACTATATGCTGGAGTATATCCAGGCCCATGAACAGGATTACAAGGCCCTGGAGCTAGAGAGCAATAACATCCTAGAAGCATTGGATACCGCCAACACTTTGCATATGGGAGATGCAGTAATTCAGGGAGTGACTGGACTGGTCCCCTTCATGCGCATACGTGGACTATATACGCAGGCCAATCACTATTTGCAGTTGGCACTCAACATAGCAACGGCAATGGAGGACCCAATAGGGTGTATGACGGCTCTGCGCCACTTGGCCACCTTTGCCTGTCTGTGTGGAGAGTACTCCCAGGCAGAGAACTACGGTCAGCAAGGCCTGACTCTGGCACAAGAACTGGGACAGATCGATGTAGAGAGCGACTTGCTTACCATACTAGGACAAGTGGCATTTCATCGCAGCGATTATGCTCAGGCAACCATCAGCTATGAGCAAGGACTGCAGCTAGCACGCCAGTTGGGCGATGATGAGCGTATCAGTACTCTACTCTGCTACCTTGGAAAAAACGTCAGCCTCTATCAGGGCAACTATATCCTGGCAGAAGCTCTCTACCAAGAAGGGTTGACCATCGCCCGGCAAAGTGGACATCACGAATCCATTGCAGTAGCTCAGTATGACTTGGCCCAAGTCGCCGCGCTCCGTGGTGACATGAGAGAGGCTCGTCGCTTAGGTGAGGAATGCTTGGCTGGGTTTGAAGCCATAGAACACCACTGGGCAGAAAAAGTCAGAGACTGGTTGCATTCCCTATCCGACAAGTAAGATGTATTAATGAAACCTCATCTAAGGGTTGCAGTTAACCCCCCGGATGGGCGATAATGAGCGTATGCAAGACTCGCACTGGATCGTACAGGCTCAATATGGGCTGGGGCAGGTCGCCGCGGCTATTCGTTGATGCTACCGAGGCCCGTCGCCTGACCACAGACAGTCTGTTGCATTCGAAACTCCTAGACTATTGTAAAGTCGGAGAAGTCAGACACTGACTACAGTCACCGACAGAAAAGGAAGATGCATCAGATGAAATCCCATCCGTTGAAAGTAGAGCGGGAGCTGCGTGGCTGGTCTCAGGCCAAGCTCGCTGAGGAAATAGGAACCACTACCCGAAGCGTGAGCCGCTGGGAACAGGGGCTAGCGTTGCCCTACCCCCACTATCGTGAACAATTATGTAACATTTTCGGCAAGACTGCCAAGGAGCTAGGCCTGCTGCCTACTGCCAATGAGAATGAGAACGATGCCCAAATCACCACTCCTCTGCAGATACCGTCCCTAATTGATCCCGCTATCCCGGAGGCCCGAGGCAATGTCAATAGCTTACTGGGACGCGACAGTTTCTTGCAGCAAATCAAGCAGCGCCTGCTGGAAGGCGGTAGCCCGGCCTTAGCAGCCCTCAATGGTCTGCCTGGCATCGGCAAGACCTCCCTGGCAGTCGCGCTGGTCACGGATCAGCAAGTACAGGCCCACTTCCGCGATGGCATCCTGTGGACTGGCCTGGGACCTCGACCCAATGTGCTTGGTCTCCTTGCTCGCTGGGGCGTCCTCTTAGGCATCAAACCAGCCGACGTAGAAAACGTTAATAACTGGGAAGCCTGGGGACGAGCACTGCAAGCTGCCATTGGCAACCGTCGCTTCTTGCTGGTCATTGACGACGCCTGGAACGTGGAGGAAGCTCTAGCCTTTCAGGTCGGAGGGGCACAGTGTGCTCACCTGTTGACCACTCGTCTGCCCCAAGTCTCCTTTGCCTTCGCTCACCAGGGGGCTATCCCCGTTCCTGAATTGAAGGAAGCCGATGGGCTGGACCTGTTGGCCTGCTTTGTCCCGCAGCTCGTGCAGCAAGATCCCAAAGATGCACAAGCTCTGGTGCAAGCGGTGGGCAGCTTACCACTAGCCTTGACCCTGATGGGCAAGTATCTGGCCGTCCAAGTCTCCACAGGACAGCCTAGACGCCTGCAAGCCGCTCTAGCTCGTTTACACGACACCGAGCAACGCTTACGCGTGAGCATGCCAACCACACCAGGCGAACGGTCCCCCAGCCTTCCAGAAAATATTCCCCTTTCCTTGCACGCTGCTATCACCATCAGTGCTCGGCAGCTCAGCCCGCAGATCCATGCCGCTTTGTGCGCCCTCGCCATCTTTCCTGCTAAGCCGAACAGTTTCTCGGAGGAAGCTGCCCTGGCAGTCAGCCAGGAAACAGTTGAGACGTTGGATGCCCTCTGGGATGCTGGTCTACTGGAGAGTAGCGGGCCCAAACGCTACGCCTTACACCAGACCATTGCCGACTATGCGCAAACCCAGACCCTAGATCTAACCTCACGGCAGCGACTGGTCTACTATATGCTGGAGTATATCCAGGCCCATGAACAGGACTACGACACCCTGGAACTAGAGACCAGCAACATCCTGGCTGCGCTGGATGCGGCTGTGGTCTTGGAGATGTCACAAGTCTTGCTGCAAAGTGTAATAGCCTTTGCCACCTTCTTGCTCGTACGTGGACGCTATAGTCTGGCCGACCAGTATCTCCAGTCAGCCCTGCAAGCAGCAACGACCCTTGAGGACCCTACAGGGCAAATGACCGTCCTGCGTCACCTGGCCACTTTTGCCCAACTACGCGGAGACTACCCACAGGCAGAGCACTACGGCCAATTGGGGCTGATCCTAGCTCGACAGCTTGAACGGATTGACGAGGTGAGTGCCCTGCTGGCAACTTTGGGGCTCGTGGCCTTTTATCGCGGCGATAATGCCCAAGCGCAGGTCTACCTCGAGGAAGGGTTACAACTAGCTCGCCAGGTAGGCGACAGTAAGCAGATCTGTACTCTGCTCAGCGACCTTGGCAGAGTTGCCCGCTCTCAGGGAAACTTCACTCAGGCTGAGGCACTCTACCACGAAGGGCTAGCCATCGCACAGGAAAACGAGTATTGGGACCTCATGAGTTTTATGCTCGCTTTCCTGGGGGCGATCACACGGGAACACAAGGGCGACTATGATCAGGCCGAACGGTATTGCCTGGAAGGCCTCGAACTGGCTCGCCGCCTGGGACATCGCGAACATCTGAGTCACCTCCTGATCCAATTAGGAGCTATCGCCTATTATCGAGGACAATACAAGCAAGCCGAAGCCTATTTCCAGGAAGGGCTGATCATCGCACGCCAGATCGGACACCGGGCTCAGATCTGTCGTCTCCTGGCAAACCTGGGACCACCTTTAACTGCACAGGGTGAGTATATCCAAGCAGAGCGCTATCTGCAAGAAGGTGTAGAACTGGCTCGCCAGCTGGGAAATCGGGACAGTTTGCCTTTCTTGCTGATGAATCTCGGAGGTGCTATTGGACATCAGGGAGATTACGGTCGGGCCAATGCCTGTTTCCAGGAAGGTGTCGAAGTGGCTCGCCATCTTGGATCACCATGGCTGATCAGTTCTGTCCTGAGAGACTGGGGAGATATCCATCTCAAATATCGCCACCTGGATGACGCTGCAGCTGCCTTCCAGGAAGTTCTGACTCTCACAAGCGGTTCAGGGCGAGATCCATACTTGATCGCACAGGCTCAGTATGGTCTGGCCCGAATTGCTGCGCTGCGCGGAGATACCACCGAAGCTCGCCGCCTAGGAACGGACAGTCTGACCACATTTGAAGCCTTAGGCCATCGCAAAGCCGAAGAAGTCAAAGAATGGCTGCACTCATTACCTAAAGAGGAGTAATACTTAAAGGCTGTGACTCCATGGCAAGAATCACAGCCTTCTTTAGTACCAGCAAGACTCATTTTTCATGAGCAACAGACGTTAATCTGGAGATCCTTTCCCACCGCGATCCATCTCGCCGATAGCCTTGGCCACATCGATAGGTGTATTATACGTCTGATCTGGTAAGCTCTGGATCACCCGGCGTACCACCTCATCAGCATTATTGCTTTCTGCAACTTTCATCATATCCTGTTTACGAGCCGGATAATCTATCCCTTTGAGAGCCTTTTCAACTTCTCTTGGACTAACAGTTGCCATTGATATGTTCCTCCTTCTCTTTTTCTAGCTTTCAGCTTTCTCTAACCATATCAGTCTTGGACACACTGTCTTAAACACGAACATCGGCGCCTGAATGTTACAAGAAAGCTAGGCTTTGCCAATGTGCACTCTTGTATTTGATGGGCAGAATCAGAGCACAATCGTCTGATAGGTCAGCGAGGCGATACTTTGCACAATGAGTACTGCTATCAGCAACACAGCCCAGGCAAGAGGAGCATTCGGAACATTTCCATTGACTAGATAGCCACGCAGTAAGTCAACAACGTAGCTCAGCGGATTGACTCGCGCAACTACTTGCAACCAGTCCGGCATGATCGCTAATGGATAAATAGCGTTGCTGGCAAAGAAGAGGGGCATCGTGAGCACTTGTCCAATACCCATGAAGCGCTCGCGTGTCTTCACCGTGATGGCGATCAACATGGAGAGTATCGAGAAGAAGCTGGCTCCCACCAGGACGGTCAACAAGCTACCTACAATTGCTCCCACGCTCCAGTTGAGCCGGACGCCAAGCAGTAAGGCTAGCACAAAAACCACGACAGCCTGACACAAAGCACGCACACCCGCTCCCAATCCTTTGCCAGTGATAAAGCTGGCGCGTGGCACTGGCATAACCAGGAACTTCTGCAAGATCCCAGCGTCACGCTCCCAGATGATACTAATCCCATAGAAGATCGAGATAAACATCAGGGACTGCGCCAGGATGCCCGGCGTCATGAATGTTAGATAGTTCACATTGCCCGTGGGAATGGCTCGTAGACGTGAGAGCGCTTCGCCAAAGATGACGAGCCAGAGAGCAGGCTGAACGGCTCGGGTGACCAGTTCAAAGGGATCATGACGCAGTTTGCGTATCTCGATCTCAGTGACCACCCAAACTCCATGAAAGTAGCCCAGTAACCAGTCTCCAAGCGTAGGGGGGCGTAAGAGCAATGCAAGCTCTTCAGCTGGTTTAATTGAAACGTCGAGCACGTTTGCGAAGCTGTCGGACTTCACGGTAAGTTCCTCCTGATTCTAAGGTATTGCCTGTCACGGTCGTAAAGACATCTTCTAGAGTTGCACCCGGTTGGCTGAGGCTCGCTTTGAGTTCTGCCGGTGTGCCACTAGCAGCAATTCGTCCATGATCCATAATCGCTACCCGTTGACAGTACATATCTGCCTCCTCCATATAATGGGTGGTAACAAGTAGAGTCATCTGTGCTTCTTCGCGCAACAAGTTCACAGTTTCCCAGACAGAGCGTCTGGCCGTTGGATCAAGCCCTACGGTGGGCTCGTCAAGGATGAGGATATGAGGCTGGCTGAGAATGGCTTGGCCAATTTCGAGACGGCGGACCATACCGCCAGAGTAGGTCTGAACCATTTGGTGCGCTGCATGCGTCAGATTGAGTATCTCCAACACTTCATCGATGCGTTGCTTGCGCTCTTTCGTCGAGAAACCCAGGAGCTTGGCAATCATCAGAAGGTTTTCATACCCGGTGAGCGTGCTATCGGCTGAGAGCGACTGGGGAACATATCCCAGTAAGCGCCGAATAATCACTTTATTACGCTGGACATCTAGTCCAGCAATACGCATAACACCACTGGTAGGAGGGATGAGAGTAATTAGCATGCGAATAGTGGTAGTTTTTCCAGCTCCGTTCGGACCGAGAAGTCCAAAGGATTCGCCCTTCTCAATAGAAAAATTAATGTGATCTACAGCGGCATGCTCGCCAAAACGTTTCTCCAGGTTTTCAACTTCGATGATGTTACCCATCAGTGCTCACTTTCTTCCGTTGCAACGCTGATAGGGTGTGTTGCTGTCTGCTCTGCAGCTTCAAGCACACGCTCGATAAGTCGTTGCAACTCGTCTTGCTCCTGCTGAGTCAGTGGTGAGAGCATACGTGAGAGCATCTGGCGGCGCTCCTGTTGCCATGCTTCTATCTGTTCAACCCCTTGAATGGTAAGCACCACCAGAACGACGCGTTCATCGCAGCCATCGCCTTGCCTTTCCCGTTTCACCAGACCAGCTTTTTCAAGGCGTTTACAGGCAGTAGTAATCGAGCTTCCGGTGACGCCCAGTACCTCGGCCAGTTCACTGATACTCATTGGCCCTTTCCGGTGGAGGAGACGCAGCAGCCAGTATTGTTCTGGCGTGATTTCGGCACGGCGAACTGGGTGTGTACTGGCTCGCAGGAGTCGCCACAGGGCTAGCAGATCCTCAACGAGACGATCCGTGGCCATGAGCCCTTCTCCCTTTACACATTAATATGTTGACAATCAAGTATATTGATAGCATACATTCTCATGTGTGAATGTGTCAAGATGGAGATTGGTGATTACCCGTAATCCTGTCTGAAAAGCTCCGCCTTATCGCGGAAGGCTTCCCCAGCCTCCTCCACCCGGCGAAGCGATGATGAGACGATCACCAGGCTGTGCTCTGAAACGGACCTTGCCGGGCAATAATTCTTCTCGGCCTGACCGCAGCAGACGATTTTCACCGCACTGTCCCGGCGCTCCTCCCCGTAATCCATATGGAGCAAAGCGACGGCGTTCGCAGAGCAATGTGACCTCGGTGGGCACTTTAAAGGCAATCTCACGCACTAATCCATCTCCGCCTCGGGCAGAGCCAACTCCGCCAGAGTCATCACGCAATTGATAGCGCACAATACGTAGAGGATAGGCATACTCAAAGGCCTCTATCGGTGTATTGAGGGTATTACTCATATGCACGTGCACACCTGAGAGGCCATCCAGACCGGGACGGCCACCCATGCCACCACCCATTGTCTCGTAATAGGTAAAAGGCACGCCGAGACGGGGATCGATTCCCCCAGCCGTGATATTGTTCATTGTTCCCTGGCTCGCTGCAGGAATGACATCTGGGAGAGCCTGTGCTAGCGCTCCAAAGAGAGTATCAACAATGCGCTGCGAGGTCTCGACATTTCCCTGTGCTACTCCTGCTGGAGGACGTGCATTCACAACGCTTCCTTCAGGAGCGATCACCGTCACAGGAGCAAAGGTACCATGATTCATCGGTGCCTCGCCCGTAATCAGGCAACGCACAACATAATAGGTAGCCGACTTCGTCACTGCTGCGACGGTGTTAATATTCCCGCTCACCTGGGCACTGCTGCCGCTGAAATCAGCCGTAATCTCACTGCCGCGCACATCGACTCTCACTGAGATAGCAACTGGCTCGTCTTCTACCCCATCATTATCCAGGTAGTCAGTGAAAGAATATGATCCGTCAGGGATACGCTCAATGGCTGCCCGTGTGATGCGTTCCGCGTAGGCAATAAGGCCATCAATATGCTCTTCCAGGGTACGCAATCCATACCGTTCAACCAGTTCCTGTATGCGCCGAATGGCGGTACGGTTGGCTGCTACTTGCGCAGCAAGATCTCCCTGGCGCTCCTCCGGAGTCCGCACATTACGCAAGAGTAGGGTCAGCAGAGGCGTATTAGGCTGTCCCGCTTCCCAGAGCTTGAGCGGAGGAAGTATGATTCCTTCCTGGTACACCTCGGTTGCTAGTGGCATGGAGCCTGGAGACATGCCGCCAACATCTGCATGATGAGCACGATTTGCTGCAAACCCTATCAGATGTTCTTCTCTCTGATGCTTGATAAAGAGTGGAGCGATCAGCGTGATATCAGGGAGATGTGTTCCTCCCAGGTAGGGATCATTGACCGCAATAATATCGCCGGGCGCGAAGGAATCGATGCTTGCAAGTGCCGCAGCCACTGAGTCAGGCATCGAACCAAGATGGACCGGGATATGCGCCGCCTGGGCAATCAGCCGCCCTTGCGCGTCAAAAAGGGCACAGGAGAAATCACGTCGCTCTTTGATATTCGGAGAATAGCTGCTCAGCATTAATACCGTGCCCATCTCTTCCGCAATAGCAGTCAGGGCCCCGCGAAAAATTTCCAGAGTCACTGGAGTTACACGTGTAGGGATCAACACTCTTCCTCCTTTTGTTCCAACACCAGATTGCCCACTTCATCGATCCATCCCCACCATCCCGGCGGAATTACAGTTGTGGTGTCATACTGAAGCACAAGTGCTGGTCCGGATAGCCTCGTACCTGCCAGCAATTGTGCACGTTGATAGACAGATGTCTGGTGGTATGCTATTCTTCCTCCATCGCTCCCAAATCCCACCTGGTGTATGCTGACAGCACGTGCCTCTTCCGTAGAGAGTTGCTCCTGTCGAGCAAGCTCTGGTTTGGCTGCCCGCCCACGCCCCTTGAGCCGGACATTGACGACCTGTACCGCTTTCGTCGAGTCACTGTAGCCAAAACGCTGCTGATGAGCAGTATGAAAGCGTTCCACTGCGTGGGCTACTTGGTCCTCCAGCGGCACGGTCAACTCATAGGACTGACCATGATAGCGCATATCCAGGAAACGCTCCAGAGTGATCTGCTCAGCATCGATCCCTTCGCCGAGCAGAGCAGCCCGTCCCTGTACCTCCAACTCGAGTACAACCTCGCAGACGCGTTCCTGTGCTTCCTCGGCAGGGAGCATGATCGTGCGAACATAATCCTTCCGCGTGTCAGCAACCAGCATTCCTAGGGCCGAGAGCACTCCCGGCACGGTTGGGACGAGTACGCGCGGAATGCGCAGCGCCATCGCCAGTTCGCAGGCATGGAGCGGTCCAGCTCCGCCAAAAGCAACCAGCGTCATCTGACGAGGATCACATCCCTTCTCCACCGAAACAACGCGAATGGCAGCTTCCATATTCGCATTGATGACATGGATGATCCCTAGTGCCGCTTCCTCTACGGAAGTCTGGAGTTGTTGGGCGATGTCAGCCACCACATGCTGCGCCGCTGCAACATCGAGTGCCATCGTTCCACCCAGAAATGTCTCTGGCAGCAGACGCTTCAAGACGACATTTGCATCGGTCACTGTAGCCTCTGTCCCACCTTGTTCATAAGCGGCAGGGCCAGGCTGTGCTCCAGCAGAACGAGGACCGACACGCAAAGCTCCTCCGGGATCAAACCAGGCGATACTACCACCTCCGGCACCAATAGTATGAATATCAATCATGGGCAAACGCGTCGGATAGCCTCCCACCTGGCCCGCCGTCGTCTCCACGATAGCGCCATTGACCAACGCCACATCGGTTGAAGTGCCTCCAATATCGAGCGCGATGACCTGTCGATAGCCCGAAGCCTCGGCCATGAATGCAGCTCCCACCACACCAGCAGCAGGACCAGAGAGCAGTGTACGTGCCGCTTCACGCTGTGCCTGTTGGCTCGAAATCGAGCCTCCGTTCGATTGCATGATGCGCAATACGGTCTTGCTAGGTAATATCTCTTCTAGCCGTCTCAGATAGCGATCCATCAATGGTCCGATATAGGCATTGAGCACCACTGTACTGGTCCGTTCATACTCGCGGAATTCAGGCAGCACCTCCGAAGAGACAGAGACAGCAAAACCAAGAGCACGCGCCTGTTCTGCCACACGTCGCTCATGGGCTGGATTGGTAAAGCTAAATAACAATGAAATAGCGATAGATGACACACCTGCCCTGCTAAGTATGCGCAGTGCCTCCTCCAGCGAGGTCTCGTCGAGCGGAATAAGCACCTCGCCGCGCTCATTGAGGCGCTCAATGACCTCCACACGCCGTTCACGAGGGACAAGGGGCTGCACTTTCTGGACCTGCAGATCGTAGAGAAGCGGACGCGCCTGCCGCCCGATTTCCAGCACATCGCGAAAACCAGCCGTCGTAATCAGCCCAGTCATGACCCCTTTGTGCTCCAGCACCGCATTGGTCGCTACGGTCGAGCCATGCACAATCACGTCGGCACATTGCAGCACATCCAGACTCTCCAGAGCCTGGACAATCGCACGCGAGGGATCATCAGGTGTCGAGAGCACCTTATGAACAGTCAGTTTCCCCTTCTGAAAGATTACGAGATCAGTAAACGTGCCCCCGGTATCAATCCCGATAAAGAGATGAGCCATATGATGAATGCTCCTAGTTCACTACTACGCATAGCTTTTACTGATTGTCTGTTTGATCCAATCCCTGTGGAATGAACGTTGGAGGTATCTCAGAGTGAACTCGTTGGACCACCTCCTGGATCATAGTGCGCAACAGCGGCTCCACTGAACGGATAAGCCCATCGCAGAAACGCTCTCCTCGGCAATAAAAAAAGACGATATCCAACAAGTCCTGTGTCGAAATTTCCATGCAGGAGCCTCCCGCCTTTATATTCTCCTCGATGGGTGACGCCCAGCCTGCTCTACCATCATGATGACGGTCATAGCCATTCACACTCACCGCGAGGTCATAAAACATGCCAGATTGATCTGGGAGTGTAGGATCGTCAACATCTCCGCTCCCCAAGCCATAGGTTGGGGGTCCCCAAGGAAGCGGTTTGGCAAGAACCTCTTCTGCCAGTTCAACTGGCCAACATAGCACTCCTTTAGCCAAAAATACTTCATCTGGTTGCTTTCTCATCTTCTTCTCTCCTAAATCGCTAGTATCAGAGCACGAGTTTGCGTACAAGACTTTGCAGAGCGGCTGCGGGATCAGTACACAGACCAGAGTGTACCGGCGAAGGCTGGATAATGGTGCTGCGGGGCGAGACAAGCCAGTGGAAACGTTCCGATTGCGACAACTGCGCGATCGGACCACACCCATCCCTGCTCTCGCAGACACAGGTAAGATGTTCAAGTTGCTGTTGCAGAGCTGGCAGATCGAGATCGGCAGCTAGCGCCAGCAAACGCTGCTCATCGACGTGAATCGAGACACCTAGGAAGCAGCGCGTACCACAGAAAAGGATGGCCCCTACGTTGATACATTCGCCACGCTCGACATGGGGCACAACACGAATAATGGCATAATCATACGAGCTGGTCGCGGGCACGCAGAGCCTCCTCTACAAAGATATGCGAATGTGCCAGACGATCCAGCAGATAATCAAGGTAAGCCGCACGGTGAACATCCTGATTGGCAAATAAGGGATCATTCTCCAGCCACAGATCAGGAATCATGCTAACAATACGACACAGGACCTCTGGAGTCAGCATCTGCTTCAAGAGACGATCAGCCTCCTCTAGCACGCTGGCAACGGGCAGCAGAACATGATTTTTGATAGATGTAAAGGGGGCCCGACTGCGCTCTCGGTAATTGGCATTCACATGGTGAAAGTAGAGCGACGCCCCATGATCAATGAGCATCAAGCGGCGATGCCAGAATAACATGTTCGTGTTGCGCGGCGTACGATCTACGTTTGTTACATATGCATCAAGCCAGACAATTGAAGATGCCAATAAAGGTTCGAGCTGGCGAGCATCGATGGCATCGAACATGAGCGCACCTGGTAAGTAGTCAAGGGCCAGATTGAGACCAGCACTCGCTTTGATCAATGCTTGTATTTCGAAATCTGGCTCGGAGCGTCCCAAGATCGGATCAAGTTCAATAAAGATGATCTCCGGCACCGGGAGCCCTAGAGCACGAGCAATCTCGCCCGCGACTAGTTCAGCAATCAATGCCTTGGGTCCCTGACCAGCACCACGGAACTTGATCACATACAGGCCATCATCATCCGCTTCAACGATGGCCGGAAGTGAGCCACCTTCCCTCAAGGGTATTACGTAGCGCGTTGCAATTGTGGTTCTCAGCATATGGCAATAGGCATCTATGCTTATATTTCAAATAACAGACGAATCCACTGGATAAATTGTTGAGCATGTGGTGCTTTGGGATCAAGAAACCGTTTGGTGATGGCTTGTCCAATTGGTTTGCCCGGCTCTTCCTGCCAAGCCAGCCAAGTATGCAAATGAGCCTTGATCGTATGCTGTTCGATAAATCGGCGATCTTGCAAGATAGCTTGCTGTAGAGAAGTTCCCGCCGTTGTCCATAATATATCGTTCGCTGGCACAAGAAAACTACAAAAGTGCTCCAGCATGCCGGGAATCTGGTTATCAGGCATGAGCCAGATACCAACTGCTGGTTTGTCATTCCCCTCGATGATTGTGCCATTCGGATCGGGGGTTGTTGGGATCGTAGTGTAACCAGAGTTCACTAAAATGTTTTGTAAGGATCGCCAGCGGTCTATAAGATCCTCGTCTGCATCTACCAGAATACCCAAGTGCTTCAGATCACTGCCCTTCAGCTCTTTGACAAGGGTTCCCAAAAGATTATCGATTCCTTGTTTATTTATAATTTCAACCTTTTGTTTATCTACAATTTGGTCCCTTTCCAAAACCTTAATTCCGTGACATGTGAGGAGATGATAGCAGACATGGTAATCATCGCTGCCCTCAACCAGTAAGCGGCTGCGAAGTTTATCTTCCTTGATAAATGCTTCATTCATAATCAACGGACCTCAATCTGCTCACGCATCATAATTCTTACATCCTCCTCATCAAGTAGAGCCGCACTCACCTCACCTTTTTTGTGTTCGAGACGAATGAGCATGCCTTCTGCTTGTTTATTCTCCTGTGCAGCTTGCTGGAAGGATTTGATACAATCCAGATTATGGGTTGTCGCAAATATCTGAACATTGAGTTTGTGGGCTCTTTCAAAGATTAATCGCCAAAGGTCTAGCTGTACAGAATAGTGCAGTCCATTTTCAATTTCATCTATCAAGAGCAGACCATCTTTTGCATTCACCAGAGCTAAAGCAATGCCAAGCAAACGCTGCATACCATCTCCTAGACTGCGAATTGGCAAAGGCTCAGGTATGCCAGTCACTTTTACAATCGTAAAACGTTCTCGTTTAGAGTCAGGTTCTCCAATGATACTAATACCTTCCAAACCTGGGGCCATGATACGTAAGGCCGCAAGTACTTCTTTTTCCAGATCTGTGAGAGCAATTTTATCCCACAATTCACCAATTTTTCTTTTATCCAGACCATCTGCTGCTATAAAAATATAATTAGTTTCCTTCGGCTCTGATCTCAGTAACCTCGGAGGCCTTAAATCAAGAGAATAATTTATATTACGATTTTTTCCTAATTGGACAGAAAACCGAGGAACGGGATTTTCAGCATTAGCATATTCTTCAACTGGCAATAGATATAACGTTCTTACTCCTTCTTCATTAACCTCTGAGGCATAAAATTGTACAGATAGCAGGAGTTTGTCGTCCGACGAATTGATAGGACCTATCTCGATTGGTTCATTAGGTCCGGCGATATCTCTTCGTCCATAGAATAAATACTTAACTGTCGAAAGTGTATCTTCAAGACTCGAGTAGCGTGAAGAAGAGCTAGAAGACCTGATATCCTCGTCGTGTGCCCCTAATATTTGCCAGATAAAAGTCGGATGGGCTCTACTAGCATAAAGCTGGAGTGCTTCCAGCAAGCATGACTTACCCACATTATTTTTGCCAACTATCAGGTTGACTCTGCCAAGCTTTTCGATGCTCAAATGCTCGAAAGCTCGGAATCTACGTACCTCTAGTGAATTTAAGATAAGAGCAGCCATCATTGTCCCCTTTTCATATTTTGTTGAAGGCAATTTTAGGCCTGAATGGGGATTATACCTTAGCGTTATTATATCATGGCCTTGAATAAAGTCTATTATGGAGTGACTTTCAGCTTGTTTTCTTTGGTCCAGGGACATCACAAGAGAGATAGAAATGCTCTTCTTTCTACGGTTCATCTATCTCTGGACCTCCACCACTTCACTCAGCCACAATTCCTCCAGCGTCACCTAAGTATACACGCCTCAAAGGTTTCGCGCCTCAAGAGAAGAGGGATATGTGGCAAGTCACCTTTAAGATTTGCGGACCTGTCACCTAGTTACCATCTCTTCGGTTATCGCGTTTCTATTTAATGGTTAATGGTGACATTTCGTCTGAGTATAGCCAAGTACTTGTTTAGTTTCTTGCTGTGACAAGACAAAGCATAAGCTACGCCTTTATGCGCCAAGAAATGTGCACTGGCTCATGTACAATGTAATTAGGTATACCCAAACATAAGTAAGTTGCGAGTTTGCTATGGCAAACGAGATCTTCGCAAAGAGCTTGTTAACCCGGAACAAACTTGTGGTGGTCTGGACTAAGGATGAAGTTATCGTGACACTCTCTCTCCCCTAGAAGGGGATGAGCTTCTCTCGCACTCCAACGGTGTGGCCTGCCCCCGTAGGGACCTGCTCCAAGAGCAGTGGTTGACCCGTTGACTGCGAGAGACAACAAGCATCTTCTGATGCCAGGGGCGTATCTGCCCTACTACTACGCCTAGACAAACTAGGGCGTAGATACGTGACGGAACGAGGAAACGACACATGCTCATCAAAAGCGAGCTTATGCATATTGACACTGCCGACAATATCACGATGGCCTGTGAAGCCACATTTTCGGCATGCCCAATTTCTTCCCTTGGGCTTGTGTTTGTGCCCACATACCGGACACTGGCTGCTTGTGCCCCGTTCGGAGCCAGTGAAGCTCTTGATGTGGACTTGTTTAGATTTATGAGTGAGGTAGTCGATATCCTTGCCATATTCCCACAAGGACATTCGTTGGTTGTGGTGTCGCCCGCTATCGCGGTTGCGGACGCCATGGGGATTCCCGATGAAGAGAGATCCGACCTTTTGCTCTTGACAGAAGTCAATCACCTTACGGGTGGCTTTGTGTCGCATATCACGAATACGTCGTTCTGCTCTTGCCTTGACCTTGTTCTTGGCTCTTTGCAGCTTTCTCCAACGTCTAGAGTGCTCTTTGCATCTGGATTGTTTCTTGGTAAGCTTTCCAAGCTGTTTGGATCGTTGCCTTTTGAGAGATCGGATACCACGACCCGTTACGATCATGGCCTCTCCTGTGTTTGTCGAAACGGTTGCCAGATGGATTTCTCCCAGGTCGACCGTTGCGTGAACTGTTCCAGGAGCTTCTTCAGCTTGTGGCGTTTCAATACAGACGTGCAACTCAAAACCGTTGTTCCAAACGAGACTGCACGCACCACTCTTTTCTGGCAAACCAAGATGCAAGACAAGAGACTCTCGCCCCTTGCCCATTGGCAAAACAACACGTCCGTTTTCATGGCTTACTGCCTGAGCAGGCCATTTGACCGGATAGAAGCGTTTTTCTCTCCATGGATATTTCATCTTCATTTGGGGATGGCTTTGACGAAGTTGACGTGTGGTCTCGATGTTGGCAAGAAAGGCATGCACAACCATCTGGACAGACTGACTATGCAAAGCAAATTGGCCTTTGGTCGCCTTTTGCAGCTCATTGCGCCCAGGCCACTTGGAATGGTTCATTCTCGCCTGTCTGTGGATCTGGACACAGAGGTGCCAGACTTTGGCGGCTTCCATCTGCGCATCTCGAAGTACAGCAAACTTTTTTTTGTTCGGCTGCAATCGGTAAATGTGGACTGTTTCCATAAAGCCGCGCTCTTTTCTCTTTTTGTTTTCTCCTATTTACAACGAAGCATATTCGAATACGTAACATGATAGTATTCCTA